>ENA-OROD01001589-OROD01001589.1-human-gut-metagenome-genome-assembly--contig:-NODE-1589-length-17834-cov-4.640812_pt1 | contig 17834 bp, 16 predicted proteins | sample MGYA00242123_ERZ509038 | MGnify/ENA primary metagenome ERZ509038 (study PRJEB26280, sample SAMEA2338719) | human gut metagenome | biome: human gut; feature: human-associated habitat; material: faeces... | reverse complement strand
TAAAAAATATCCTAAATTAAAAATATTTACAAATTACAATATATATGATATATTCTATCTATAAACGTTGAAGAGAGAAGTAATATATTCGATTATTATTAGTGAGCTTGGTATAGTGAAAACAAGTTAATATAGATATATGAATAACACTCTGAGTCTTCTGAGGAACAAAGTAGAACAGAAGCGGTAATTCCGTTATAATATTAAGAGCATAAAATCTATGAACTAAGGTGGTACCGTTCAAATTGAACCCTTAGATTATAGATTTTTTATTTTAAGGAGGGATATTATGCTAGACGTAAAAGATATTTTAAGTGGTGATTATGTAGGAAAAAAAGTTACTGTTTGTGGTTGGGTTAGAAATCATAGAAAACAAAAAGAATTTGGTTTTATTGATTTTTCTGATGGTACATGTTTCAAACATTTACAAATAGTTTATGATAACAAACTAAAAGAATTTGAAGAAATACTAAAAATTAAAAATGGTTCTAGTATAGAAGTAACTGGTGAAATAGTTTCCTCAGTTGGTAGTGGACAAACAATAGAATTAAGAGCTACAAATGTAAAACTATTAGGAGATTGTCCAGATGAATATCCTATGCAACCAAAACAACATACTAAAGAATTTTTAAGAGAACAAGCATACTTAAGACCAAGAACAAATCTATTCCAAGCAGTATTTAGAGTAAGAAGTATAGCAGCACATGCAATACATACTTATTTTCAAGATAATGGCTATGTATATTTCCATGCACCATTAATTACATCAAGTGATTGCGAAGGTGCTGGACAAATGTTTCAAGTAACAACACTTGATTTAAATAAAGTGGCTAAAACTGGTAAATTAGAATATGATAAAGATTTCTTCAATAAACCAGCAGCACTTACCGTATCAGGACAATTAGAAGCAGAAACATTTGCACTTGCATACAAAAAAACATATACTTTTGGTCCAACATTTAGAGCAGAAAACTCTAATACCAAAACACACGCATCAGAATTTTGGATGATTGAACCAGAAATTGCATTCTGCGATTTAAACAAAGACATGGATATAATGGAAGATATGCTTAAATTTATAGTCAAATACGTATTAGAACATTGCAAAGACGAAATGGAATTTTTAGATAAATTCGTAGAAAAAGGATTACTAAACAAACTAAATAAATTAATAAATAGCAAATTTACTAGAATACGTCATGAAGATGTTATTACTATATTAAAAGAAGCCAAAGTAAAATGGGAATTTGAACCGGCTTATGGTGAAGATATTGCAAAAGAACATGAAAAATATATAACTGAATATTTTGATGGACCAGTATTTATAACAGATTGGCCAAAAGATATAAAAGCATTTTACATGAAACAAAATGAAGATGGTAAAACAGTGGCAGCGGTTGATTTAGAAGTTCCTGGTGCAGGAGAATTAATAGGAGGAAGTCAAAGAGAAGAATCTTACGAAAAACTATTAAATAGAATTAAAGAACTAGGCATTGAAGAATCTGGAATGGAATGGTACTTAAACTTAAGAAAATTTGGTGGTTGTATTCATTCTGGCTTTGGAATGGGATTCGAAAGATTACTTATATATCTAACAGGTGTAGATAACATAAGAGATGTTATTCCATATCCAAGAACTCCAGGTAACTGCGAATATTAGTATAAAAATTAAAATATTGGTAAATCATATTAACAAGGAGGAAATATGAAAAAATTACTAATATTTTTATTTGCATTTATTTTAATACTAACTGGTTGTGGTAAAAACGAAACAAATACACCAAAAGGAGAAGTACAAAAATTATTTTCTGATTATACATCCCTAAGCAGTGATGTACTTATACAACTTGATTCTGTTATGGCTAGCGAAAACCTAACTGAATCACAAATAAACACATACAAAGACGTAATTAAAAGGCAATACAAAGATTTAAAATACAAAATAACAGATGAAGTAGTTACAAATGATAAAGCAGTGGTCACTACTGAAATAGAAGTATATGATTTAAGAAAAGTAATAGACGATGCTGATAAATACTTAGAAAGCAACAAAGAAGAATTCTATAAAGAAGGAACAACTACAACAGATACATCTAAATTTTGGGATTACAAATTAGAAAATATGAAAAAAATGACTGATAGAGTAAAATATACAATAGATTTTTCCTTAACTAAAATAGAAAATGAATGGAAATTAGATGATTTACTCGAAACAGATAGACAAAAAATACACGGATTATATAAATAAGATTTTAAATGATAAAAATGAGAAATTAGTTTTGCTAATTTCCTTTTTTTATGTTATCATAAAAAACAATTTAAATAAAAATGGTGATAAAATGAAAGAACATGGTTTAACTTTATTGTCTGAAGGACAAATTTGGGGAAACAGTAGTGAACCTCGATTAGAAGTAATTAGAAAATGTGGAATAAAATCTGCAATTACAGATTTATGTGTTTTAACAGGTAGTTATTTATGTGAAGATACTATAGATGAAGATAGATCTTTAACTGGTAGAACTAGTTGGTTTTGGACTAGATCTGATGATGACGATAATGATGTCCGCATGGTCAATGAGAATGCTATTAGAAGCTTCATCTATAGGTGTAAACGCAGTGGTGCTGTTCGCCCAGCTTTGCAATCTTCTGTAATTTTTTCTCAAATATTCCCAAACAGAGTGATGGGATACAACGGAATAGAAGAAGTAGAGTATGGAGAATATCCTCAAAATGCTGCTGATTCAAGAATGCAAAATATACTAGAATCAGAATATAATAGAGTAATGAATAAGACAGGAAGAAGTTACACATTTGATTCTGTAAGATATGATGACTATGATACAGGATTTAAACCTGTAACCTATGAAGAATACGAATATCAAGGAAAGAAATATATTCGTATAAAAGCTAACTCTGATTTTGATGGAACGAAATTTAAACTTTCAAATGGAGTTAAATACAGAGATGGTGATTATGTTTGGGTAGAAGTATCACCAGTTAAATGGTTGATAGATAATAAAACAGGAATATTAATTTCAAAAAAAGGATTGGTTTCTGGTATAAGATTTCTTAATAAAAGCACTAATTATAAAGGTGATTTTAGTAAAACAGAAATGAAAGAATATCTTGATAGATATATGTCAAAAGAGTTATTTCAAACTACCAAAACTAAAGAAACAGTAAATGAAGAAGAAATAATAAACCCATATAAATTAAAATTTGAACAAGTAAGTGAAGAAGAAATAATAAAAGGAGCAATAGAAAGTGGAATAGCAGTATTCTTACATGGACCTTCATCAGAAGGAAAAAGTGCAAGAGTTAAACAAATAGATCCAGATTGTGTAATTATATATCTTCGTAATGCAACACCAGAAAGCTTAAATGGGAAAAGCGTATACAATCAAACAACAGGAGAAATGATAGATGTAAAACCAAGTTGGTTAAAGAAATTAGAAGAGAAATGCGAAAAAGAACCAGATAAACTTCATATAGTATTCTTTGATGAAATAACAAATGCACTACCAAGTATACAAGGTATTTCATTTAATATAGTATTAGATAGAGAAGTAAATGGTATTTGGAAATTACCAGAAAATGCAAGAATAGTAGCAGCAGGAAATGATATTGAAGATTCGCTAGCAGCAAACCAATTAGCAGAACCACTATTTAATAGATTTGCACATGTATATATAAAAACGACCCTAGAAGGTTGGTTAAAATGGGCGAGTGAAAAAAATATACACCCAGCAATATGTTCATACATAGCATATAAAAATGGAGAAACATTAAGAAGTAAATACGACGGAAAAAAACCAAATGCAGATCCTAGGAAATGGGAAATGGCATCAAAAATGTTATATAAAACAGAAAAACCAGAAATGTTAAGAGCATTAGTAGGAGAAGAAATAACAAAAGAATTTATACAATTCTGTAGTCAACGAATGATAACACTAGAAGATGTAATAAACGAAAACTACAAAGACATAGATATTGAGGAGTTAAACATAGCAGAAAAACATGCAACAATAATGTGTTTATTACAAGTAGAAAAAGATAACATAGAAAAAGTAAGAGAATTTGTAAAAAAACTAGGATCAGAATATGTAGCAGTATTTGATAAAATGTGGACACATGGAGATGAAAACAGATTAGAAATTATTGCCGAACAAAAACTTAAGGAGTTGACTAAAACAATATGAGAGAAAAAAAAGAAATGTTATTATCATATGTAAAAGCAAATATAGCACCTATATTAGTTGATTTTATATTTGGTCAAGATTTAGAAGATTCGATTGTATTACCAGCAAATATTGACATAAAAGAATTAAATGGTTATTACGATGATATCAATTTTATGCCACCAAAATGGTTAAATCAAATATTAAATACAAATACTAGTAAATTACTAGTAATTGATAAAATAGATTCCATACCAAAAGAAGAACAACTAAAATTTTGTGAGTTATTAAAATATAGAAAAATATCTACATTTGAATTACCAAAAAATTGTGTAATAATCGTAACGGCAACTACAATAAATAATAAAAAAATAAATAACGAAATACTATCATTAGTCGCACAAATTTGAGGAATAAATTATGAAATATGATATAAGCACAATAAAAAGAAAAATGCTTGTCAAATATCCTTTTTTTGGAAGCGTAATCGCAAGTGTAGATTATAAAGAAAGTAAAGATATACCTACTGCCGGAACAGATGGAAAAACAATTTATTATAATCCTGATTTTTTGAAAAAAATAAGTGTAGAAGAACAAACCTTTATTTTTGCTCACGAAGTATGCCATATTGCTTTTAATCACATAGCAAGAAGCAAAGAAAAAAAACAACGATTATGGAACATTGCTACAGATGCAGTTATTAATCAATTCCTAAAAAAAGACGGACTAAAAATTGTAGATGGAGGAATTGATATTCCAGATGCAATAAATTATGATGCAGAACAATTATATGAAAAGTTATTAAACGAACAACAAGAAAATAATAATGTTTATAATGACACTCACAGTATGTGGGGAGATGCTGTAAAAAAACAAAAAGATGAACAAAAAGAACTTAAAAAGAAACAAGACGAATTACAAAACATGGGAGAAAAAAATGCTTTCAAAAAGAATCTTCAAGAGAAGAAAAGACAACTAGAAGAACTAAGAGATGCAATTTCTAAACAGGCCTTAAAAGCCGGAATGTTAACTAATAGTGATATAAGAAATATCACTAATATAGGAACTTCTAAACCAATAATTGATTGGAGATATGTTTTAAGAGAAGCAGTTAAATATGATGTCGATTGGTCATATAAAAATGCTACCATAGAAGACGGATTAGTAGTCGCTAATTTAGAAGAACAAGCAATACCAGAAACAGAAATTGTACTAGATACAAGTGGTTCAATAAATGAAATCCTACTAAAGAAATTCTTAAGAGAATGCAAAAATATTCTCAAACATTCTAAATTAAAAGTTGGATGTTTTGATACACAATTCTATGGTTTTACAGAAATAAGAACTGAAAAAGATATCGAAAATATGAAATTCATTGGCGGTGGAGGAACTAATTTTGATGTGGCTGTAAATGCTTTTTCAAAAAGAGTAGAAAATAAAATAATTTTCACAGACGGAGAAGCACCATTGCCAAAAGCATCAGTTAATGCAATATGGATAGTATTCGGAAATACTAAAATAAATCCTAAAGGTGGTAAAGTAATCTATATTACATCCGAACAATTAGATAGATTATATTCTTATGAAATAGAAAATTCTAGCAAAGCTAAACTAAAGGTGGTGCTAAAATGAAAGAACCTGATTTAACTTTATTGTCTGAAGGACAAATTTGGGGAAACAGTAGTGAATCCCAATTAGAAGTAATTAGAAAATATGGAATAAAATCTGCAATTACAGATTTATGTGTTTTAACAGGTAGTTATTTATGGAAAGAAACTATAGATGAAGATAGTTCTTTAACTGGTAGAACTAGTTGGTTTTGGACTAGATCTGATGATGGCGATAATGATGTCATCGCGGTCATTAGGCGTGGTTATAGGAGCTTCAGTTGTAGGTATTATCGCCATGGTGCTGTTCGCCCAGCTTTGCAATCTTCTGTAATCTTTTCCCAAATCTTCCCGAACAGAGTGAGGGGATACAATGGAACAGAAGAAGTAGAATATGGAGAATATCCTCAAAATGCTGCTGATTCAAAAATGCAAAATATACTAGAGTCAGAGTATAATAGAGGAGTGAATAAGACAGGAAGAAGTTACACATTTGATTCTGTAAAATATAATGACTTTGATACGGGACTTAAACCTGTAACCTATGAAGAATACGAATATCAAGGAAAGAAATATATTCGTATAAAAGCTAACTCTGATTTTGATGGAACGAAATTTAAACTTTCAAATGGAGTTAAATACAGAGATGGTGATTATGTTTGGGTAGAAGTATCACCAGTTAAATGGTTGATAGATAATAAAACAGGAATATTAATTTCAAAAAAAGGATTGGTTTCTGGTATAAGATTTCTTAATAAAAGCACTAATTATAAAGGTGATTTTAGTAAAACAGAAATGAAAGAATATCTTGATAGATATATGTCAAAAGAGTTATTTCAAACTACCAAAACTAAAGAAACAGTAAATGAAGAAGAAATAATAAACCCATATAAATTAAAATTTGAACAAGTAAGTGAAGAAGAAATAATAAAAGGAGCAATAGAAAGTGGAATAGCAGTATTCTTACATGGACCTTCATCAGAAGGAAAAAGTGCAAGAGTTAAACAAATAGATCCAGATTGTGTAATTATATATCTTCGTAATGCAACACCAGAAAGCTTAAATGGGAAAAGCGTATACAATCAAACAACAGGAGAAATGATAGATGTAAAACCAAGTTGGTTAAAGAAATTAGAAGAGAAATGCGAAAAAGAACCAGATAAACTTCATATAGTATTCTTTGATGAAATAACAAATGCACTACCAAGTATACAAGGTATTTCATTTAATATAGTATTAGATAGAGAAGTAAATGGTATTTGGAAATTACCAGAAAATGCAAGAATAGTAGCAGCAGGAAATGATATTGAAGATTCGCTAGCAGCAAACCAATTAGCAGAACCACTATTTAATAGATTTGCACATGTATATATAAAAACGACCCTAGAAGGTTGGTTAAAATGGGCGAGTGAAAAAAATATACACCCAGCAATATGTTCATACATAGCATATAAAAATGGAGAAACATTAAGAAGTAAATACGACGGAAAAAAACCAAATGCAGATCCTAGGAAATGGGAAATGGCATCAAAAATGTTATATAAAACAGAAAAACCAGAAATGTTAAGAGCATTAGTAGGAGAAGAAATAACAAAAGAATTTATACAATTCTGTAGTCAACGAATGATAACACTAGAAGATGTAATAAACGAAAACTACAAAGACATAGATATTGAGGAGTTAAACATAGCAGAAAAACATGCAACAATAATGTGTTTATTACAAGTAGAAAAAGATAACATAGAAAAAGTAAGAGAATTTGTAAAAAAACTAGGATCAGAATATGTAGCAGTATTTGATAAAATGTGGACACATGGAGATGAAAACAGATTAGAAATTATTGCCGAACAAAAACTTAAAAAAATTTATATCAGAAATAAATATAATATGTGATCTGATTTATTGTTATATTCATGAAAAAATAATATAATTATATTGGTGGTAATATGAAAAAAATGAATGTAATTGTTGTATTCGATAAAAATTTAGAAAAAACACTAATGTGTAAAAGAACTAAAGAACCATATATAGGAATGTATAATTTGGTTGGTGGAAAAATAGAAAAAGAAAATGACGGATTAAATGAAGCATATAGAGAATTAGAAGAAGAAACTAATATAAAAAAGAAAGACATAGATTTAATTCATTTCATGAATCTTTCATATACTAAGTGGGATAAAGAATTAGAAGTTTATTATGGAATATTAAAAAATGAAGTAGAATTAATTGAGGAAGTAAATAAATTAGAATGGGTAAACATTAACGATAATTTTTTTGATATGAATAAATATGCAGGTGAAGGCAATATAGGACACATAATTGAAGAAATCAAAATAGATATAAAGAACAATAAATAAAAGCAAAGGACTAAATCAGTTCTTTTTTTCATATAAATATGTAGGTGGTTATATGAAAAAAATAATACTATTATTAATGCTCTTAATACCATTTAATATACAGGCCTTAGAAGTAAGTAGCAAAAGCGCAATATTAATGGATGAAGATACTGGAAGAATTTTATATAAAAAAGGAATAGATGACAAACGACTTATTGCAAGCACAACAAAGATAATGACAGCAGTTATTGCACTTGAAAGTGGAAAAATGGATGATTTAGTAACAGTTACAGATGATATATTAAAAGCATATGGATCAAATATATATTTATCAATTAACGAAGAAATATATTTAAAAGATCTAGTATATGGACTTATGTTAAGAAGTGGAAATGAACTAGCGTTAACGGAATAGCAGTTGGAACTTATGAGAGAAGATTTAATAATATGACATCTTTTAAACCTTATACTTTAACATATTATTGGAAATTATATATATAATAAATGACATAGCATATTTATATAAATCTACGAGATACTAAAATAAAACTAGTATCTTTTTTTATTAGGAGGTGATTATGATGTCAGTACTTAAAATAGAAAAAAACCAAAACTATACTGTTATGAGTAATCATCATTTAAGAGATAGAAATTTATCATATAAGGCAAAAGGATTATTGTTATTTATGTTATCTTTACCAGATGATTGGGATTATTCTCTTGCTGGATTATGTTCTATTAGTAAAGAGAGTAGAGATGGCATACGATCAATACTTAAAGAATTACAAGAACATCATTATGTTGAAATTGAAAAAGTAAGAGGAAATAAAGGTTATTTTGAATATAACTATTTAATATATGAAATACCACATTTTATTGATTTAGAAAACGAACAAAATAATCCAGATACGGAAAATCCACACCTGGATACTCCAAATGTGGAAATGCCTACACAAATAAATACTAATAAAATAAATACTAAAAAACAAATAGATAAAGATGATAAAACCAAAATATCATCTTTTTTTGTTCCTGAAGAACATAATAAATTAACATTGGAATTAATAGAAAGAGGTTATATAAATGAAGATGATATACAAATATTCTATTATGATAAGTTATTTAATCAGTTATTAGAAGAAGATAATTCTTATAAAGATTTAATAAAAATAATTCATTATATTGTTTCAAGAGTTATAAAAAGAAATTTTAAAGATGAAGATGGTAATATAATAGAAAATAAGTTTGGATATTTTAAAAACGCAATTATTAGCAATATAAATAAACTTAACATGAATATAGAAGATTTATGGAGTGATGAAGAACTAGAAGATTTATACAATTCTAATATGGAAAGATAGGTACAAAAAAAATCGTCCCTAAACTAGCAGACAATCCTACTACTCAGTTGAAAATACTACATTACTATATCTGAATCAAATCAACACGATACTATTTGTGCTATCTAATAAACTAGTGATAACACAAAAATCAAAAAAACAACAAAAAATCTAAAATATCCCACCTTTTTTACAAAAAACACTTGACAAACTTGGACAAAACCAATAGAATATATATCAGTTTTGTTGGAGGCGTGCTGATGGATAAAGCTATATTTAAAAAAAAATATTGTAAAAATTTTCTAAAAAATATGAATTATGATAACATTTTTAGCTTAGATTCTTCTTCACAATCTAACAATAGAAATATTAAATTGGTGGTTAAAAAATAGCGATTGTATTTTTTAGCCACCTTTTTTTATTATTATGGGGGTGTAAAATGAAAATAGTATTATTATCTGGAGGAAAAGGAAAAAGGTTGTGGCCGCTTTCTACAGACAATGTTCCAAAGCAATTTGTTCCAATATTTAATGATGCTTCAAGTATGCTAAAAAAGACATACGATTCAATTCTTAAAAATTACGGAATGAATAATATTTATATTGCAACTGGTAATGGTTATAAGGATGAAGTGTTAAATGAAATAAAAGGGTTTAAAAATTTTATATTTGAACCAGCTTATATAGGTACATTTGGAGCGATTCTTAATATTGCTGTTTATTTAAAAGAGATTGAAAATGCTTCAAACGATGAAATTATTTCAGTAGTTCCTATCGATCACGATGTAGATAAAAGTTTTTACAAAATTTTAGCAGAAGCTAAAAAAACAATTGAAAATGAAAAATCTGATATATGTTTGGTCGGAATTAAACCAACTTTTCCTTCAACTCAATATGGATATATAGTTAATTCAAATAATCGTGTGCTTTCTTTTAAAGAAAAACCAGATATTGAACTTGCTGCAAAACTTATTGTAGATAATGCGTTTTGGAATAGTGGAATAGTTAATTTTAGATTAGAAAAAATATTACAAATTGCAAAACAGTATTTAAATTATTCTTCTTATGATGAATTTTTAAATAAATATACTTTATTACCTCATAAGAGTTTTGATACAGAGGTTTTAGAGAAAGAAAGTAATTTATTAGTAATTAGTTCTGATGCTCATTGGAGCGATTTAGGAACTTGGGATAGATTATCATCAAAAATTTCAATACCAGACGATTATAATACTAATGTTATTAATTTTGAAAACAAAGAAATAGTAAACGATGGTCTTGAAAATGCTATTGTTGTTAATACACATGATGGAATAAAACTGATGAAAAAAAATATCAATAATAATGTTTTTAGACAATGGGGATATTACGAAGTGTTAAATATTTTTGATAGAGATCCAATTTACATTAAAATCAAAAAACTTACAATTATTGATAACAAAAATATTAGTTATCAATACCATAATCATAGAGCAGAAGAATGGTTTGTCTTAAAGGGAATGGGAGAAGTAATTATAGATGGAGAATATAGTAAAATAAAATCAGGAGACATTATAAAAGTTGATAGAAAAGTTAAACATTCAATTAAAGCACTTAAAACTCTTGAAATTGTTGAAGTACAATATGGTGATGAAAAAATCGAAGAAGAAGATATAGTTCGTATTGAATATGATTGGGATACAATAATAAAAGAACACTTAATCAAGCGTTCTAATTAAACATGAAATTTCTTCTGGTTTATTTACATATTTTTCATAGTTTGGAAATTTGCCAAAACCATATCTACACCAAATGAATTCAATGTTATTATTTAATGATGCATTGTAATCGCTTTGGGTATCACCAATGTAACAGGTTTGATTTTGTTTTAAATTATTTCTGTTCATCAATAACTTTATATTTTCTTCTTTCAATTTATTGGTGTTTCCATTGCATTCTGTATCCAAAAAAAACTCTATAAGATTGTAATGCTCTAAAAAACTTTCTATGTAGCCTTTTTGACAATTACTAACTATAAATAGTTTATATGATTTAGATAAGTCTTTAATTATAGGTATAATGTTGTCATATAATTTTGCTCCAAATTGAGTTAAATATTTTACTTCTTCAATTTCACATTTCTTCATGAGTTTTTCAGCCTCTTTATCGCTAAAATTTGGAAAAAGAAACTTTATATATTCGGCATTTGTTTTTCCCATCAAATTATCTAAATCTTTGGCATTGATGTTAATGTCAGGTATAACATTTTTCCATGCTTCAATGATTTGCTCTCGTGAATCCCATAAAGTTCCATCAAGATCAAATATAATATTTTTGATTTTAGACATAAGTCACCTCGTTAAATATAATACCATAAAAACAAAAAAAATTAAATGAAAAGGAGAAAATTAAATGAATACTATAGATTTTAATACTATTACAAAAGTAATAAATGTAAAAAAATTTTTAAAACTTGATGCAGTAAAGAGTTTAGTAATATATTCACCAACATCAGTAATAAAAAATAAAATTAATTTAGACAATGTGAACTTTGACTATTATAGTACAAATGAAATAACAAAAGAAAAATCAAAAATTGATAAAAAGTTTTCAACATTAAAAAAATATCATCAAATTATATCAATCGGTGGTGGTACTGCAATTGATATAGGAAAGTATTTATCTTATAAATTTAATATTAAACTTATTGCAATACCAACCATGTTATCAACCAATGCATATTCAACTAACAAAGTTGCTTTAGTAGTAGATAATAAAGTAATATCATTAGATGCAACAATGCCTACAAATATTTATTTTGATAATGATGTACTAAAGCAATCAACGGAAAATAATTTATATGGCATAGTAGATATTTTTTCAATATTTACAGCATTAAATGATTGGAATTTAGCTATTAAATATAACAATGAAATTAAAAGCAATGAATATGAATGGGCTAATGATTTGTTAAATTCAACAATGAAATATATTTCAAATAATAGTATCGCCTCTATAGAGAATGATGTATCATTTGTATATGCAAAAATAGGAGAGTCGGGATTGATTACTAATAAATATGGTAGTGGAAAACCAGAAAGTGGTTCTGAACATATTTTTGCAAAGGCTCTCGAAAAAGAAATTAATATACCTCATGCCATAAGTGTTGGAAATGGGATTATACTCATGACAATAGCTCAATATTTAATTACTAATAATAAAAAGGAATATGAAAAAGGTATGTCAATAATAAGTTTGTTGAAAAAAATGAAGGTTTTTGAGCTTAATGAAAAATATAGTATTAGTTATGGACTTGTAGAAAAAGTTTTTAACAATCTTAAACCAAGAAAAGATAGATACTCTGTCGTTGACTTAATATATAATAATCAAGAAATAAAAAATAAAATATTAAAAGAATACATTAATATCTTGAATTTAAAGGAGGATTAGAAATATGAAAATAGCAATATTAAGCCCTTGGACAGTAAAACCAACTTCTATTGGTGGAACTGAAAGATTTGTAATTGATTTAGCAGAATCATTTATAAATGCAAATAATGAAGTAGATGTTTATATGCTTTCAGGAGATTCATATATAAAAAATAAAGTTAATTATATAAGTATGAATCTGTTTAAAGATATAAATGAAGTTGATGAATATTTTCTTAAATCTCAGTTTAATCAATTTAATGATGAACAAAGTTTTGAAAATTTAGCAAAGAAAATAGAGGATAAGATATCATTTGATACGTATGACTTAATACAATTAAACTCACAATTGTTTTTAAAAGTTGCTGAAGAAAAAACAAGAATTTTTACAATTCATACTAATCCATTTGAATATAAATTGGATTGGGGGGAAATCTCTTTTGAGATAATGCTAAAGTTAATGTACAAAGAATCTACAATGGAAAAAACTTATTTTGTTACGCCTTCGAAATATTATGCTAATTTATATAAAGATTTGTCAAATACAAATATATATTTCATACCACATGCAATAGATGTTTCTAGGATTACTTCAGATAATGATAGAAATCAAATATTAGATAAAATGAATATAGAGCAAAATAAAAAAATAATTCTTTTACCAAGCAGACTTGAGCCTATTCAAAAACAACCAATGTTATTTATGAAAGCCTTTGCTTTACTAGATGATAATATAAAAAGTAATTATAAAGTTATATGCACTGGCAAAGATAAGCAATATGAGCAATATATGGATGATATTTTAAATTTTTGTCAAAAGAATAATATTGATATATTAATTGATAGATTTGATAAGATGAGCGATGGATATAAAGTTGCAGACATTGTAATGTTGCCAAGTAAATCAGAAAGCTTTGGATATTCTGCTTTAGAAGCATTGTCTTTAGGAATAGTTACAATATTAAATAATATCCCTACATATAAAGAAATAGTAGATGGAGCAAAAAATTATTATTTATTTGATAATTCTGTTGAATCATTAAATGAAGTATTAAAAGAGGTATTAATAAAAAAAATAGATAGGGTTAATCAAACAGAAGATTGGAAAAATAGATATTCAACAAAATTATTTTGTATTCGATATTCTAACTTGATAAATATAAAAAAGTAAGTATTTTAAAAGTTATAGGAGATGATTAATTATGAAGAAAGAAATAGTAGGTGTTATTGGATTAGGGTATGTTGGAGCACCATTGGCATATTTGGTCGCTACAAAGGAATACCAAGTTATTGGAATAGATAATGATTTAAAAAAAATAAATGCAATAAGAGAAGAAAAAATGTTGCCAACACAATTGACCGATATATACAAAGATTATAAGAAGAATTTATTACTTACAAATGATTATAATGAACTAAAAAATGCAGATATTGTTATAATATGTGTTCCAACTCCAACAATTGATGATGTTCCAGATTTATCAATATTAAATAAAGTTATTGAAAGTTTGGCGTTTGTCATGAAAAAAGGAAGTTTGATTATAATAGAAAGTACAATAGCACCAGGTATGACAAGAAAGTATGTTCAAGAAAAATTATATGAAATTAATGGTTTAGAAATAAATAAAGACTATGAATTAGCATATTGCCCAGAAAGAATAGATCCAGGAAACAAAAAATATTGGGTAGGAAACATTAATAGAGTTTGTGGTGCAACATCTAATGATACTTTAAATAAAGTTTGTAATTTTTACGAAGATATAATTGATGCAAAGATAATTCCAATGCAATCAATCGAAGAAGCAGAATTAGTAAAAGTATGGGAGAATTCAATTAGAAATATGCGTATTGCCCAGGCTAATCTTTTGGCGAAAATTGCAGATAAATATAATTTTTCGGTAAAGAGATTAATAAATGGTTTAAACAGTAAAGTTGAGCAATTTGGATTATCAATAGCTTTTCCTGGTATTGGTCCGGGTGGTCATTGCATTCCCGAGGATATTCATTATTTAATAAAGGCTGTAGAAGATAATGATAATGTTGATATGCAAATTTTTAAAGAATCTGTTAAAATAAATGAAAATATGCCTCAATATGCCCTTAGTAAATTATTGAAGGCAGTGAATAAAAATTGCGATAATATAGAGAATTTAAAAATAGTTATGCTTGGAATTAGTTATAAAGCAAATACTGATGATATGCGTAGGTCACAAGCATTAGTATTGTTAGAAATGTTGAAAAAATATAATCCGAATGTTATTGTGTTTGATCCAATTGTTGATAATACACCTAAGTCAGAAATTGAAAGTAAACTTTCTGAAATTTTAAAAGATGCAAATGTTGTAATAGTTGGATGTCCACACAAAGAATTTTTAGAAATTAATTTTTCCAAATTTAATAATATCAAATATTTATTAGATTGCTGGAATAAGTTTGACAAATTAGCTATAAATTCAGATGTTATTAATTATATTGGAATTGGCGAATAATGAGGGAGGTAAAAAATGAAAGATTGTCATGTTCATACAAATTTAAGCTATGATGGCAGAGCAACAATGCAAGAATATATTGATGTAGCACCTTCGAAAAATGTAGATGAAATCACATTTACAGAACATTATGATATTTCAGATGGTATGCATATTTCGTTGCCTAATATTGATTTAATGAAATATCATTATGAATATATGAAAATGAAAGATTCTTCTTCTATTCCTATTAATTTTGGTTTAGAAGTAGGATTAAGACCAGAACATGTTGCAGAAATACAAAATGAAATATCGAAATATCCATTCGACTTTATCGTAGGTTCTTCACATACAGCTGCTAATAGGGATATTGGCGAAGATAAAACTTTCTTCGAAGAATTTACACAACATGAAGCATACATGTTATATTTTAATGAAGTATTAAAAAATATAGAACTTTATGATGATTATGATGTATATGGACATTTAGATTATATTATTAGATACGGTAATTATGCTAATAAAAACTTAAGTTATAAAGATTATCAAGAAATATTAGATGCTATTCTATATGCTTTAATAAAAAAAGATAAGGGATTAGAAGTCAATTCTGCCGCATACAGATTTGGAAATACATGCCCGCATCCTAATATAGAAATTTTAAAGAAATATAAAGATTATGGCGGAAAAATATTGACTATTGGTTCTGATGCCCATAAGTCAAGAGAATTAGCGAGAGATTTAGATTTAACTCTAGATGCAATAGAAAGTTGTGGCTTTGATGAAATATGCGTGTTTCATAAAAGACAACCAGACTTTGTTAAAGTAAAAAGTTTGAAAAGATAGGTGGTTATTTTGAATAATAAAAAAATATTTTCTCCATTTTTTAAGATAAATGACAAAAACGAGTTATTATATTTAGGAAAACAAAAAATTTGTAAACTTTCAAATGATGAAGAAATAAATGAATACATATTAAAAAATGAGGGCGTGATATATGATGAATTTTTAAATCATTCTGTAAAAAATAATGCTTTAGTATTAGAACCTCATTCAGATGATTTTGCTTTATCAGTATTAGGTTGTACTTTAAATGAATATAATACGACAGTGTTAAATATATTTTCAAAGACTAATCCTGAATATTTTACATGGAAAGATAGTATATCTATATCAGATTCAGAATATGAAAAAATTAGATTGGATGAATCATCTTTTGTTGTTGAAAGATTATTGGGACAACAGTTTATATCTATGAGAGAAAAATCAACTAGAATTAGTAGTGAAGATATAGATAAAATAAAAAATAGGATTAAAAATGAAATAAGATTATATCTAAAACATAACTTAACTGATACAATTTTTGCTCCAATGGGAATAGGTAATCATCCAGATCATACAGTAGTATTTGATTCTGTATTAGAAATAATAGATGAATTGAAGAATTATGAAATTATTTTGTATCCAGAATATCCATATGCAAGATGTAAAAAATCATATATTGAAAGATTAAAATATGTATCTGAAAGATTAAATATCACTCCTAGGTTAAAAGATATTTCTAGTAAGTTGGATTTAATAGTTGACTGTATATCAGCATTTAAATCACAATTTGATGATATAAATAGAAACCAAATGTTAGCAATTGTTAGAGAAGATTGCAGGGCATTGTCAACAGAGTATAAAACAGATAATATAGTCATGGTTTATTTTAATATTGGAGGTAAAAAATATGAAAATTAGTTTTTTTGATGATGAACCGGAAATTTATCCATTACAATATGGTGGAAAAGCCAGGACAATTATTAATTTAGCAAATGAGTTTATAAAGCATCCAGATGTTGAAGAAGTAAAAATATTGAGCCGTTCAATTTTTTCTGAAAAAAAAGAATTTGTAAAAAATGGGGTTAAATATATTTCTTTGGATGATACCAATACAATGGAATTAATTGCTAAAGAATGTCAAAATGTTGATATTATGAATATTCATTGTTGCTCTTTTACATTTCCATTTATAAAATGTAAGGCAAAAAAATTATATTTTTTGCATGATGTTTTGATAGCTACTGCGGATAAAGGTAGTCATTTAGATAAATCACTTGGTGGTGATTTCGATTATGTTGTTGCTCCATCTGAATTTGCCAAGTCAAAGTATGATGAGAAAAAGAAACTTTTTAATCGTGATGTGGAGTGTTTGGTTATTCCACGACATATTGACCAGAGTTTATTTGATAAAGTATCATCGAGTGATGCTTTAAATGATGAAGTCCCTTTATTGCTAAAAGATGTAATAAAAAAATATGATGAAATTATTTTCTTCCCAAATCGGCCTGTAGAAGAAAAAGGTGGTAAATATATTTCATTATTTGCAGAAGAAATGAAAAGAGAAAAAAGAAATATTTGTATTATTGGACCATTTGGTGAAGAATCTAATATGCCTGATAATTGTATTAATACGGGCTGGATTGAAAGTGATAAACTAAAATATTTTTATTCTT
>ENA-OROD01001575-OROD01001575.1-human-gut-metagenome-genome-assembly--contig:-NODE-1575-length-17936-cov-3.360998_pt1 | contig 17936 bp, 8 predicted proteins | sample MGYA00242123_ERZ509038 | MGnify/ENA primary metagenome ERZ509038 (study PRJEB26280, sample SAMEA2338719) | human gut metagenome | biome: human gut; feature: human-associated habitat; material: faeces... | reverse complement strand
GCGGCCGTCAGTTATCTGGAAGCGGCGATGGAATCCCTGACGGAGGAGGGCGGACGCTTCGCGCCGGTCGGCGCGGGCTGCGGCGGAAGCCTGGGGGCCTCGTCGCTGGCGCTGGCAGCTGCGTTCTTCGCGGCGTTTGCGCTCGTCGCTGGCAAGAGAAAAAAGAGATAAAAAGCCGGGAGGCTAGGAGGATTACATGAAAAAATTGTTAAGTCTGTTGCTCTGTTTCCTGATGGCAGGTACTGCGTGCACCGCTCTGTTCGGCTGTACCAGGGGCGGAAATTCGGGAAAACTCATCGTCACGATCCTCAATCAGGAGAGTGAAGTCAACATGTTCACGAAAGTGGCGGAGGCGTTCTGCGCGGAAAATCCCGGGGTGGAAGTGGAGCTCATGCCGCTCGGCAACTATGAGACGGAAGTTCTGTACAAGCTGAATTCCGGGGAGCCCATCGACGTGCTGCACGTGCCCGACAACTACGTGACGCCCTTCCAGAAGGACGGCGTTCTGGAGAATCTGGAGCCTTATATCGAGCAGAGCGGGTTTGACCGTAGCCTCTATTTCGACTCCATGATGAATATGGGCAAACTCTACTTCGATCCGGCGGAAGATCAGTACATGATCCCGCGCGATTACTCCAAATTCGTGGTGTATTACAACAAGACGCTTTTCGACGAGTGTGAGGTGGAATATCCGAAATCCGGCTGGACGTGGGAGGACTTCAAGGAGACCTGCCGTCTGCTCTCGCTGAAACTGCCTGAAAAATACTACTGCGTAGACGCTTCCATGACGTACGCCATCCTCAATTACGGCATCATGGCCTCCTGCGGCGTGGAGACGTATGTCGACGAGGAGTTCAACGCGCCCGCGGATACCGCGGCGATGGAAAACGCCTTAAAGATGATCAAGTCCGATCTCATCGATCCGGGATACGTCATCAAACCCGAACTGTATCAGGCGGGGGACTTTGTCAAACAGGTCGCCGCGATGAACATCGGCGTTCGTCCCGCTTTTGAATCGTTCAAGACGGCGGAAATCGACTTCGACGTGGTGGAATTCCCCGCGATCGGGGAGAACCCCAAAGTCGCCACCGGTTCCTCCGGTTTCTGCATCAGCTCCGGGTCTTCGAACAAGGACCTCGCCTGGAAGTTCATCTCCTTCGTCGTCTCCGAAGCGGGGCAGAAGATCCTCAGCGAATCGGGCAACACCGTCCCCGTGCTGAAGTCCCTCGCCGAAGCGGAGGACGCGGAATGGAGACAGGTTACCAACGGAAAGGATAAGGCCATCGATAACGAGCCGTTCTTTTCACTGTCCGAGCGCGACGTCGTAGGGGCGTACTGGGGAAAACTCCCCGCCAATGCGATCACGTCTTACAATACCTTCTGGGCAAACTGCATGGGGGATTATCTGAACGGGAAAAAGGATCTCTCGATGTGCCTGAGCAATTATGCCAATGCCATCACTGCTTACAAGAGAATGTATCCGGAGTATTTTAAATAAATGAAGAAGCAACCGGCGGTGCGGGAAAGCGGAGAACTCCGCCGTACCCGCACCAGAAAAGAACTGAAAAAAATGGCGGTCGGATACGCTTTCATCGGCCCCGTCGTGCTGGGACTTTTGATCTTCAACCTGTATCCGGTGATCTATTCGTTCATCCTCAGTTTTTTCAAGACGTACAACGGGATCGGCGTTCCGTCCGGCTTCGGCGTCTTCAACTACATGAAGATGTTTAACGGCGAACTGGAACAGCACTTTTTCAAGAGCCTGGGGATCACGTTTGAATATACGCTGATCACCGTGCCCCTTTCCATGGTGCTCTCGTTTGCGCTCGCCGTTCTGCTGAACTCGAACGTGAAGGGCATCGGTATTTTCCGCGCGTGCTGTTATCTTCCGGTCGTCATCCCCGTGACGATCATGGGCCTGCTCTGGTCGGATTTTTACAATACGCGCTTTGGCCTTGCGAATGAGATTCTCACCTCGCTGGGGCTGCCGCCCTCCCAGTTTTTCGACGCGGCGGCGAGCTCCATGCCCACTTTGATCTTCAATTCGCTGTGGGGCTTGGGCGGGGGGATGGTCCTGTGGCTTTCCTCTTTAAAGAGCGTGCCGAAAGAGCTGTACGAATCCGCCAATATCGACGGGGCGAACGCCTTTGTCCGGATGTTCCGCGTCACCATTCCCATGTGCACGCCGATTATCTTCTATAACCTGGTGCTGAACATCATCGGCTCGCTGCAGAATTACGCGAACGTCATGACCCTGGGCATCCCGAACGGCTCCGGCGTAGATCAGTGCCTCTACTTTTACGCTTACAAAATTTATGAAACGGCGTTCCGGGGGCGGGAGATGGGTTACGCTTCCGCGCTTGCGTGGGTGCTGTTCGTCATCATTGCGGCTCTGACGGCGCTGACGTTCAAGACCAGCAAATGGGTTTACTATGAGGAGTAAGGCGATGGAACAAAGAGCGATGAAAAGACTTTCTCCGCGCGAACGCGCGAAAGAAATTACTTGTAAAACCGTCAATTACTTTTTTTTGGTTTTAGTTTCCCTGTTTTTTCTATTTCCCTTTTTCTTCATGCTGTTCAAGGCCATGATGGGGGATGCGGAATCCATCGGCAATCCCACCGTGCGTTTTTTGCCGTCGGTATGGCATTTCGAGTATTTCGCGGAGGCGCTGGACGCCGAGATCCTGAGCTACCTGAAAAACACGCTGATCGTCGTCCTGTGCAACTGTATCTCCGTGCCGCTCTCGTCCGCGCTCTGCGCGTACGGGTTTGCGCGGTTGAAGTTCAAGACGCGCGACTTCTGGTTCTTCGCCACGCTGGCGACCATGATGCTGCCGGCGTCCGTCACGCAGGTGCCGCTGTACGCGCTCTTTTACAAACTCGGCATGATCGGCAACATTTCCTCGCTGATCATTCCCAACCTGTTCGGGGGCGGCGCAATGAATATCTTTCTGATGCGGCAGTTCATGCGCACCGTTCCGGTCGCGCTGGACGAGGCCGCGATCATAGACGGCGCGTCGCGGTTCCGGATCTTCTGGAACATCATGCTGCCGGCGTGCGTTCCCATTCTCATCTTTACGATGATCAACGCGTTTCTGGGCAGCTGGAACGACTTTACTTCTCCTCTGATCTATGCGAACAGACCGTCCTCCTACACGCTGGCGCTGGGCATTTATCAGAAGTTTTTAAATAGTTCCAAGGTCTTTTCCAATATCAAAATGGCGACGGGCGTCCTGATGTCCATCCCGCCGATCATCGTCTTTCTGATCATGCAGAAACAGCTGATCAACGGCGTGGTGACGACGGGCGTCAAGGGATAAACTCAATTATGAAGGAGGATCATGAAAAAATGAGAAAAAAACTATTCACAGCGTTTCTGCTGGGACTTGTGCTCAGCTTGTGCGGCGTGGCCGGAGCTTTTGCCTCTTACGACGAGGTTTCCGCCTGGACGCCGATGGCGGGTTGGCGGGACACCACTGCCGTCGTCTCCTATGACAACGAAGACGGCAAGGGCGTCAACATCTATCAGAAGAGCGGGACGGACTTTACCGCCTGCTATACCGAGAAGCCCTTTTACATCGACGGCTTTGAGTTCCGTTTCTGGCTGAACTACGGCGGAAATGCGGGGAACCTGAAGATCATCTTCTCGTGCGATACCACCTGGTGGCTGGATTCGGATGCCTCCTTTTCCATCGACATGGCGTACCGCGCGAACAACAAGTGCAGCATTACGCATAATACCACAAATCCAAACGGCTACAATAATCTGGCAAAGCCTGCCGGGCCGGACGCGCCCCTTTACTGGGACGGCTCTCAGGAAAACGTCTTCAAGATGTATTTCAAGGACGACGGTCTTCTGTATTTCTCCGTGAATGGGGTTGAGCTGGACTCCAGTTCAAAAAATCTGGATACCGCCCGCCTGGAAGAAATGGGGATTTTAGAGAGCTTCATCAACGGCAAGGGATATCTGCAGATTTGGGGACAGACCATGAACGCGCGCTGCGTGCTGGATGTCCGCACGGCGCCCGTCGAAATGGCGGAGCCGCAATTCGCGGAATTCGGACAGGATGCGAGCTGGAAGGTGGAAGCGGGCAGCGTGCTCTCTGCGCTGGACGGCGTCCGGATGCGCAGCTTTAAGAGTGCGGACGGAAAGGGCTTTTCCATCGCCAAAACGGAAGACGCCACGCTGAAAAACGCGTACGTCAAGCTGAATCTGGCGGCGGAGGAGAACGAGGCGGTCGACCTCCTGTTCGGCGGCAACGGCGGCAATGAGATCCGCCTCTCGGTCAAAAACGCCGCGGAAAACAACGTGGAACTCGCGATGGCGGCGGGCGGGAAGGAGACCGTCCTATACACGGGGACGCACGCGCTCTCTTTCATGGATTTGCAGAATCCCTCGTATACCGAGAGCGTTTCCCTGCAGATCAGGCGCGTCGGCGTATACTATAAACTGGTCGTCAACGAGGCGCTCGTGGACTGCGACCTGAAAGAACTCACTTCATTCATCGAGCAGAATTACGACAACGAAGCCTGCAAACTGACCATCCGCACAAACGGCGAATCCATCGTCAAAGCGGTCGCGGTCAAGAGCCTGGAAGACGCGTCTTTCGTCAGCCAGTACGAAAACACGGCCGGTTCTTCCGCCGTCATTACCGCGGACGGCTCCAATCAGCTCATCTATTCTCCGCTGGACGGCGGCGCCTATCAGGTTATCAACACCGCTTCCCGTTTCTGGATGGACAGCTTCGGCGTTAAATTCCGCATGGATAAATATGACGACAGCGACAACAACGCGTTCAACGTGATTCTTTCGTCCGCTGCCGGCTGGTATGAGACGGAACAGGCGCCCGCGCTCATTCTTGCTTTCGTACGGGAGGGAGAAAATACGAAAATTTCAATCCGTACGTATGACGGGAATGAAGAAACCGAATGCGCGACGGCGTCTTCCGCGGACTTCAGCTGGAAGTACGACGTGGAAAACAACGTCAACTTCGGCTATACCAATTACGGCTGGATGCTCCGCGTCAACAACAGAGAACTGACGCTGAGCGGGAATCTCGAAGAGGCTTTGGTCGCTGTCCAGGATTCTTTTGCCAGCAACATCGCGTACCTGCAGCTGGAGAGCGAGGGCGGCGCGGGAACCACGATCTCCATATCGGGTTATTCTTATATGGTAGAGGCGTATATCGCGCCGGACGGCTGGCAGCAGGGGCACTATCTCGTTGCGCCCAACTGGGGCGAGGCCTCGCCTGATACGGAGGCGACTTTCTCTTTAGCCGGAGAAGGGTATACTGCGGAAAAGAACGTCAAAGTTCCCTTCGACGGATTCCGCATGGATTTCGCCCTGGCGCCCGGTAACGCAGTCACGCAGATGAGCGTGGCGCTCTCGGACGGCTCCACTGACTGGTACAACACCTGCTGGTCCATCGGCGTCATGATGACGTACGATCCTGCGGCGGACATGGTGAATCAGGAGGAGATCCAGATCGGAATCATCTTCGCCAATCCGGACGAGGGGCTGGAGAGCTACCGCGTCAATAACATTACGGTGCCGTTTCAATGGTATGAAAAGAACAGCATGGAGATCAGGCTGTACCGCGGCGCGTATCAGTTCCTGCTGAACGGAGAGGAGATCTTCAGCAATTTTGATTCCTATGTGCAGAAGATCAAGGACGCCTATATCGACAACAACGCCGAGCTGCAGTTCTTTATCTCGGGCGACACCACGATCCGCGTGTACGAGACGACGGAAATCGAGACGGTCGATCCCCCCACGCGCGTTTTATCCGAGGTGTCCAAGTACGACGGCGCTTCCTATGAGGCGGGCAAGGAGATCTCCATCGATCTCACCAAGCTGTTCAAATCCGAGATATCCCCGCTGAGCTTTACCGTGAACGTCGGTTCGGTGGAGAACGGCGTCTGGAAATACACGCCCGATCAGGCGGGAACGCTGGAACTCGAGATCGTCGCAAACGACGGCACGCAGTCTTCCATGCCGCTCACGCTCACGCTGAACGTCACGGGCGGCGGCGGTTGCGGCTCTGCCGTCACCTGCGGGAATGCCGTCCTGTTCGCCGCGGCGCTTTTGGCGGGCGTCCCGCTGCTTATGAGAAGGAGGAAAAGAGATGAATAAGAGACTGATGAGCATTATTCTCGCGGTTACGGTCGGTCTGACCGGGCTCGCGGGCTGTAATCCGGAGGAAAAGAAGACCGAGGCGAAGATCGACCTAACCGAAGGGGAATACAGAACGCTGAAAACGGCTTCCGAGGTGGACTGGCTGAACGGCTTCAATGAAGATTATCTCACGTATCCGTTCTTCTCCGACAAGGAAGACGATGTGACGTATACCGCGAACGCCATGTATTACCGCTACACATATATGACGGGCGCGGCGGGAGACGCGGTCATGTGGTTCGGCACCGAGCCGACGTGGTACGAGTGGATGGCGGTCCTCACCGGGCCGCATGACAACGAGGCGCGCAAAAATCAGCTGAAAAACTACATCATCGACCGCCCGATCCGGGAGGACGGCTTTATCTGGAACTGGTACGACAGCCCGCACTGGCCCACGAAAAACATCGCGGGCGAGACGGACGACCATTACCATTACGACCAGATGTTCCGCTATATCAACGGCGTCTACGAAGTGATGTGCTGGGAAAACAGCACGGACCTTCTCTCGCAGAAGGATACCAAGCTGGTCGTGATCAGCGACGACGCGCAGAAAGAGCACGTCAAGGACGACGCTTCCGTCGGAAAGACCGTGCGCCAGAAGGTGGATATGGCGATGAACTATATCCTCAACGACATGCACGGCAAAGACGGCCTCGTGATCCTCGACGATACGGTGAACAACGGCAAAAATCTCGGCAGGATCGGCGACTACGGCTCCAATTACTGGGACAACTTTCTGTTCGGCTATCTGGACGCCTATGAAAACATGCTCTTTTACAGCGCGCTGATTTCCATGGAAAAAATCGAGCTCATGTGCGGCAACGACGGCGAAGCGGAATATTACCGCAATCTCGCCGCCAAGACCAAACAGAAGTTCAACGAGACGTTCTGGAGCGATACGACGAACCGCTATATCGCCTGCATCGACGTGGACGGCACGAAGTACGATTACGGCATGACGTTTCTGAACATGGAGGCGATCCATTACGGGCTGGCGGACGAGCGGCAGGAAGATCTCATCTACACCTGGCTGGTGGGAAACAGCGAAGTGGAAGGGGACCGCAGCACGGGCGAAGATATCTACTATTTCCGCATCGCGCCGCGCGTCACGACGGTGGCGATGGAGGATACCCCCTCCAAGGAAGTGGACGGCAGAAAACAGTACTGGTACTTTGACTGGTACGGCCAGGCAAACGTGGAGACGACGCACTCTTACGGCCAGCACTTCCAGAACGGCGGAACGATCTTCTATCCCGAATATTACGATATCATGAACCGGATCGACATCGTCAGCCCGGAGAGCGCTCTGAACCGGTGGAAGGTTTTGGCGGAGGAGTATGCGATCGACGAGCTGTACCGCCGCCCGCCCAACGCTTACGGCTGGACGGATATGATCGGGATCACCAACGAATTCCCCGAGAGCGGGCTGATCCCCATGACCTGGCTGAACGGCTTTATGGGAACCACGGCGGAATACGACGGACTGCATATTGTGCCGGCGATCCCCGAGGACTATGAATATATGGGCATGCGCGACCTCACTTACGGCGGAAAAGCCTACGATCTCACCGTTTACAGAGACGGAAAGATCGAGCTTTCCTGCAAGGAGGGCGCGGGACTGGTCGTGCGCCTCGGCGACGTGCACGCCAAGGGTTCCGTGACCGTCAGGGTAATGAGCGGCGCGGAAGAGCTGGAAACCTTTGATTGTACGGCGGAAAACGGCGTGTTTACGATCGACCTTTCGTCCGATTACGTGCGTTCCGCCTGTACGCTGATCATCGAATGAAAAAAATGTTAAGGAGGAGTAAAATGTTGAAAAAATTACTGCCGCTGCTGCTTGGTCTGCTGATCGCGTTATGCGGCCTGGCTGCCTGCGAAGAAACCCCTAACCCGGGGCCGGGACCCGACCCCCAACCGTCCGACCCGACCTTTGAAGTCCTGAGCACGCTGGAGTTCTATAACTGGAACGACACGAAGGATCTCGTCATCTCCTACGAGGGGACGGGAAGCGTCGATTCGGTCTCCGTCGGCACGACGGCGCTGAGATCGAGCGATTATACGGCGGAAGACGGCGTTCTCATCATCAGCCAAGCCGCGCTGGACGCCTTCGTAGAGGGAAAATACTCTCTCGTGATCAAGAGCGGGGAACGCTCCGAAGAGCTGGTGCTCTTCGTCGGCGAACAGATCCAAAACGGAAGCCGCTACGTCCGCAGACAGCCCGCCCGCGGCGCGGACGTGGATTTCTTCTTTGACGCGCAGGGCGAAACCGTTTCGGTGAAGAACGGCGACGCGGCGCTTACCGCCGATCAGTTCTCCTACGACGCGGAAAATTATAAACTCACCGTCAGGGCGTCCTATCTGGATACGCTGACGGCGCAATCCTGTATCTTCACCGCCGCGGCGGGCGAACGGACGGAATCCTTCTCCGTCTCTCCCAGCGGCGGCGCGGGAAAGGCCGCTTCGTACGTGCTGGGCGGCACCTTCGGCGGCGTGAAAGACGTCGGCTTGACCGCGGATCTCGGCGCCGTGAAAACGGAGTACGAGATGGCTGCGGACGGCGTGAAACTGACGGGCGCGCCCGAAGCGCTCGTATTCGGCAGCGGGCTGGAGCAGGCCGTCTATCAGCTGACGTTCTCCGTCAAGACGGAAGCGGCTTACCTCACGCTGTTTTACGGGGAAGAAGAACTGCTGACGCTCACCGAAGACGGGCTTCTCTCCCAGGCGGACGACCGCACGACGGCGGTGAAAGCGGGCGATTTCTGGAAGGTATCCGTATACTTTACGGGCGGCGCGGGCGCGCTCTCCTTCCGCAAGGGGGCGAGCGACGTTCACCCCGTCACGCTGGCGGCGGTTGACCTCGTCAAGACGAAGATGTCTCTCACGAACGAGGAGATCGATCTGGGCGAGGCGACCTATTACGTGGGCGGCGTTTCGGATATTTCCGCCGCGCTTCCCTTTGACGTCTCTCTGATCGAAGGCGTATCTATGGACGGTGCGGCCCTCTCTTCCGGAGATTATCGGGTGGAAAACGGAACGCTGACCGTTCTGAACGCCTATCTGGCGGATAAGATCACCGAAGTAAATGCGGAGAAACAGATCACAGTCGCGTATACGAACGTCCTCGACGCGGCGGGCAACGTATCGGATGAGGCGAACCGCGCCGTTCTCACCGTCAAAGGCGCGGAAATTCTCGCCATGAGAACGGAGAGCATCGTCGTGTGGGACGAAGGCCATCCCGTATCCTTCCGCGCGGATGCCGGCGGCGGCGCGGTCACCGGCGTAAAAGTCAATCAGAAGGAGATCGGCTCCGATCTCTACGCGCTCGAAGACGGCGTCCTGACCATCGAGGCGGATGCGTTTGCGGAAGTGACCACGTCGCTCGCGGTGATCGAAGTCTCCAACGACAAGGGGACGTCCGTCATCTATGCCCACAAGGGCGCGGCTGTGGCGACCTTAAACGCGGAGAGCGGCGTTTACGAGGAGGGGTATGATTTCTATGTGCAGTCCACGCAGGACGGCTCCATCGTCTCCGGAAAGGACGCGCTGAGCGGAAATTACTCTTATTACCGCTACGGCGCCGCCACGAAGGACAACTGGAACACCTTCCTGAAAACGGCGGGCGGGGTCTCCTTCGTCAACGGGGATTACTATATGATCTCCTTCCGCATCAAAGTGCTTTCGCGGGACCTTCCCGAGACCGATCAGAACTATAACGAGCTGAGAACGCTCTTCGAGATCCCGAACGCCCTGAGCGAAATCACATACGACGGCAGAATCAAGGCGGACAACGGCGCGCTCTCCTACGGAAAGGCGAGCGTCTATCAGAACGCGGACGGCAGCATGAATATTTCGCTCACGCTTCCCGCACTGACGGGCGTGCTAGAGATGGCGTTCTGCTTCCCCGGAAGCGTCGTGTTCGACGATCTGGTGATCTATCACCTGGAAGAACAGACCGTTCCCGAATTCCTGATCCCCGCGATCGATCAGCCGATCACGGCTGCCTGGAACGGGCAGGAAGATTTTGTCGCGGAAGTGGAGTTTACCTCCGCCGCGGCCGTCAAGGTAAACGGCGAAGCGCTGGATCCGAACGCCTACTCCATTGAAGATAACGTGCTCACGATCAAGCGCAATTACCTTGCGGAGATCAGATCCTATTCCTATGCGATTGAGCTGACCGAAGGAGAAGAGAGCGCGACCATCATGGTTGTATACGGCGAATCCGTTTGGGAAAACAAAGCGGGCGGCTCTTCGGCGGTAGACGGGGTGTGGAATCACTTCTTCACCACGGGTGTTCAGGATAACTTTGTCTCCGGCGACTATTATATGGTCACTTACAAGATCAGCACGGTGAGAGATCTTCCCGAATCGCAGAAAGACCAGAACGAGATCCGCACCTATGTCGAGGGACTGTCCTCTTACAGTGAAATTTCCTATCAAGGCGCCGTGATCAAAGACGATTACAGCGATACCTGGGGCGCGTCGCGCGTCGTCGTGCTGGAAGACGGCAGCATGCTGCTCTCCGTGGCGCTGAAGATGGCGGATTCGAAGGAGATCATCGCGGCGTACTGCTACAAAGGCTCCGCGACCTGGTCGGGAATCATCGTGACGCACGTCGGCAGCGAACTGAGATCCAACACCGAAGCCCCCGCTTCCAATCCCGTCACACTGGCGTGGGACGGGGCTGCGGATTTCTCCGCAGCCGTGACCTTTACCGATCAGGCTTCCGTCAAGGTAAACGGGACGGCGGTCGGCGCGGAACATTACAGCCTTTCCGATTACGTTCTCACGCTGAAAAGGTCTTATCTCGACACGGTTCAGTCTTATTCCTACGTTGTCGAACTGACGGAAGGAGATCAGAGCGCGAGCTTCATCGTGATCAGGGGAGACGTGGTTTCTGAGAACAAGGCGGGCGGCAGCGTGACGGCGGACGGAACGTGGAACACGTTTTACACGACGGGCGTGCAGGAGAGCTTTATAGCCGGCGACTACTACATGATTACGTACGAAATCGAGACCACGCGCGTGAGAGGAGACGATTACAAGGCTGAGTCTGAGATCAGAACATACGCAGAGGGGCAGTCGTCCTTCAACGAGGTCGAGTACAACGGCAATATCAAGAAGGATTTATTTGCGGATACGGCCGGGGCAACCCGCGTCGTCCGCTTGGGCGAGAAGCATTTGATTCTTTCTTTGGCTGTGCAGATGACCGCAAGCAAAGAAATCAAGGCGGCGTTCTGTTATGCGGGATCCGCGACTTATTCCAACGTCGTCGTGACGCACGTCGGCAGCACGCTGGAAATCGCCGCGCCCGCCTCCACCGTATCCTGGGACGGCACGGGAGACCTCTTTGTCCCCGTGACGGTCGCGGCTGCGGGCGTCAAAGTGAACGGCGCGGCTGTGGCTGCGGAGAACTATTCTCTTAAAAATTTCGGACTGACGCTGAAAAAGGCTTATCTCGATTCTCTCTCCGCAAACGCTTATGCCGTGGAATTGACGGGAGTCAGCGAGCCGTTCGGGTTCATCGCGGTGAAAGGCGACGTAGTCGCCGAAAACCAGACGGGCGGCAAAGTAGAGGTGCTGAACCAGACCTGGAACACATTCTATTCGACGGGCGTACAGGAGAGCTTTGTGGTCGGGGACTATTATACGATCGCGTTTGAAGTGGAGACCACGCGGGTGAAAGGGGATGACTACGCTGCGTTCAGCGAGATCAGAATCTATGCGGAAGGCGGTTCGTTTAACGAAATCAAGTACAACGGGGATATCCTGAAAGATTACTCAGAGGGTACGGCCGGAGCTGCCCGCGTCATCAAACTGGGTGCGAAACACCTGATCGTCTCCGTGACGGTGCAGATGACTGCAAACAAAGAAATCAAGGCGGCGTTCTGCTACGAGGGTTCCGCGGTTTATTCCAACGTCATCGTGACGCACGTCGGAAGCAGCATCGCATGAAGGAGCGCCGCATAGCAAAGTGGATTTCATATCCCGGCGATCATGAAATCATGCTGCTGAACAAACTGAATATGCGGAGGCGTGACAGAGAGCTGATCATGCCTCCCATCTGGCACATGTGCGAGGTGTATTCCTGCGTCAAGTTTGCGCGCAGGTTCACGCTCTCCGTGCCGGACGAAATCCGTATCGAGGCGGACGGGCGTTACAACGTGGAACTGGATATCCCGGGAAATTACCTGCACGGCGACACCTCCGTCCTCCGCCTGGAGGCGGGCGAGCATTCGCTCACGGTCTCCGTCTTTAACGACCGCACGCTTCCGGCGCTGAGGGTGACCGGAAGCGGGATTGTGTCGGACGGAAGCTGGCACTGCACCGCGTTCGACGGAATCTGGAAAAACGCCGCGGAGACAAACGGCAGGCGCGCGCCCGGCGCGTTCCGCCTGCCCCGCCGCGCCGTCGCATACGAGTGCGTGCGGGAAGAAAACGGCGGCCTGCTCTACGATGCGGAGAACAAGAAGATCACCCAGGGCATCCTGCCGGATTATTCCTACAATCTGACCAAGATCTCCTTCACCTGCGGTGTGTGCGGTGAAACCGTGGAGATCACCGATGCCGACGCGCTGGCCAAATTCCAGGCCGGCAAGGACGTGTATGTGAACACCAAGACCGGCAGCCAGACTCTGGTGGACCACGGCGCGGCGTTCACGCCCCCCGAAGGCGAGAGCGCGGACGACTATCTGCTCTACACCGATATGCAGGTCGCCACTTACATGGACGATACCTTCAGTGTGGACGAGAACGGCGCGCCCAAGACCGACGAAGAGGGCAATGTGATCGGCCTGTACACCGACAGCCGGGACAACGGCACCCTGGAGGTGCAGCGCTACTACGCCATGCTGAGCGCCTTCAATGCGGACAACGCCGAGTATCTGGGCGTCTCGTCCGATTACTGGACCGCCAAGAACACCGAAGCCAACCCCATGGCCGCGGTGAAGGTGCTGTGCAACATTGATGCGGACACGCAGGTGCCCCCCGCTCAGATGATCCAGCTGGTGCAGATGCTGCCCCAGGCGTTTATGGCCTATGTGTACTACTACGGTGCCGAGCTGCTGGCCATGCGCGACCAGGCCATGGCGGTGGTGAATGCCCTGCCCGAAGGCACCACCGAGATCCAGAAGCAGCTGGTGCTGCACGACTGGCTGGCCGACAACTGCACCTTTGATATGGGCGTGATGACCAACGTCACCGGCTCCGGCGGCAACCCGGAGACCGATCCCATCCAGATGACCACCTTTGGCTCTCTGCTCAGCGACCAGCTGACCGAGATGCCCACCTACACCACCACGGATGCAGAAGGCAATACCGTGAACAAGGCCTACTACGGCGCCATCTGCCTGGGCTACACGGCCGGTTACACCTACCTGCTGCAGAACCTGCATCCGGAAGTGTACAAGACCACCGACGACGCGGGCAACACCGTTTGGAAGACCCCCGCCCAGGTGGGCAAAGACGACCTGGTGGACTTCATCCAGGCCAAGTTCTACGCCGATACCGCTGAGACCAGTGTGGCCGGCGAGGGCTTCGGCGGCGGCGCATTCAACAACGTGCACTACATGAACGCGGTGCGCCTGCCCAATGCCGACAACAAGGCGAACGGCGAGTGGTTCTACACCGACGTCTGCTACGATGACATCTACGTGGAGTGCATGGCCCAGTACCGTGGTGAGGCCCAGGGCAGCATTTACCACACCTACTTCCTGATGTCCCCCCAGAGCATTGCCAAGCTGTACGAGAAGGGCAAGTCCATTGACTACATCGATTCTCTGTACGACGGCTATGTGTATGAGGTGGCCAAGGACGCCGACGGCAACATCATTCCTTCGGAAAATGTGAGCTCCGACAAGAAGTACTACGACCCCACCCATCCCAAGTACAACAAGGTGGAGACCAGCAACGAGACCAAGAACGACAACACCAGCTATGAGGATTCCTGGTTCAGTGGTGCGGTGAGCCGTATCTACAACGACGGAACCAACTGGTACTATGTGGACGGTGGCTCCACCATGGCTTCTCAGCGCGGCAGCGTGGAGAAGAGCGACCAGATGGACAACATGAAGGATCAGTTCGACATGAAAGCCATCGTCCACAGCCAGCGCGTGAACGTGGAGAAAGCCGATCGACTGAAGAGCCGTGCCGTGAGCGCCCCGGATTACTGGACCAGCAGCTCCTCCGGCAGCATGATGGGCGATAACACCAAGACCGATCCCCATGCCGTGACCCTGTTCGATTACGGCACCGGCAAGTTTGCCCAGAACGCCCAGGCTCCGGTTCTGGAGAATGAGGCGAAGCGGGACTTCAGTTACACCGAGCAGTACCCCGGCCTGACCCACAGCGTGGGCCTGTACGAGGGCAAGCTGTACTTCAACCTGGGCAACGCGATTTACACCTACGATCTGAGCGCTGCTGCGGATGCCAACCCCGTGGCCATGTTCAAGGAATACAACACCGTGAACTATTCCAGCGACGGGCGCGCCTTTACCGCCACCTCCTACTATGTGGATGCCAGCAGCAGCAAGACCGTGCAGAACAAGCCCATTGCCGCCCTGGAAATCTACGAGGATTACGATTTCACCAGCTGCTACACCCCCGTTACGGATGAAAGCGGCAAACAGGTCGGGATGCAGTTTGACGCCAAAAAGCTGACCAGCAACCCCACCCTGACGGTGAACGTGGCCACCAACTTCAGCTTCAGCTACCCCGACGCCGCCAATGCCGAGGTTCGTTACAGCCAGGAGGCCGTGAACCTGAACCCGGATTATCAGCGCCAGGTGAGCGATGCGGGCGACAACAAAAACAGCGAGTTCCTGTGGTGCGCCAACATCCGCGACAGCGCCAAGATGACCGATCTGCTGAACGATCTGGCAAACGGCGCCAGCAGCGAGGTGAGCGTGGCGGCCAGCTGCACCAGCCCCGCCTTCACCCAGACCCGCACCAACAAGTACGGCCTGGTGATGAGCAAGAAGACCGTGGCGGAGGGCGACAAGGCCCTGGGTCACAGCTACAAGTTCAACGCCGATGAGGGCGTGTACCTCTGCGAAACCTGCGGCCTGCACGCCTACGTTCTGCTGGAGACCGGCGAGGGCGGCACCGCTTCCATGAGCTCCAAGGCCGACAGCGGCATGGGCAGCATGGGCAGCATTGGCGGCATGGCTTCCGAGGTCACTCCTGTGGACCCCGAACGCGAGGCAGCCACCAAGGCCAAGGACGGAAAGATCACCCTGACCGTCACCCCCGATGAGGGCTATACCATCGGCGAGGTTTACTACGTGGAGGCCGCGGCCGAAACCACCGAGCCCACCGAGCCCACCGAGCCCACCGAGCCTTCTGAGCCGGAGACCCAGGCGGAAGAAGCCACCGGCAAGGTGACCCTGAACGCCAATGCGGACGGCACCTACACCATCACCAAACCCGAAGCCAGCATCACCGTGCATGTGACCTTTAAGAAGGTTGAGCCGGAAGTGAAGAGCCATGCCATCACCATTGGTGAGCTGCAGAACGGCAAAGTGACCGCCGCCGTGAACGGCGAAGCGGCTGAAACCGCCGAAGAGGGCGCAAAAGTGACCCTGACCGTCGCCCCCGATGAGGGCTACCGGCTGAAGGCCGAAACCCTGGCCGTGAGCTATCAGGTTCCCGGCGAGAATGCCACCGATGAGCCTAAGACCGAGAAGGTCGTTCTGACGGAGGGCGAAGAGGGCGTGTATACCTTCAAAATGCCCACGGCGGACGTGACTGTAACGGCCGAATTCGAGCAGACCTACAAGGTGGAGGTGGCCGCCACACTGGAACACGGCAGTGTGGAGCCGGATAAGAAAATCGCCGCGGCCGGTGAGACCGTGAAGCTGACCGTGACCCCTGCAGCAGGCTACGAGCTGGAGTCCATTCATGTGACCTACGGCAATGAGCAGGAAGTGACGGTGAACAAGGACAACACCTTTGTGATGCCCGCCGGCGATGTGAACGTGTCGGCCCGCTTCAAGGCCAAGGCCGAGGAGACGAAGCCGCTGCACAACGTGACCGTGACCGTGAAGGACAATCAGGGCGGCACGGCCACCGCGCCGAGCCAGGCTGCGGCCGGTGAGACCGTGAAGCTGGACATTAAGGCCGATGATGGCTGGAGCGTTTGGAGAGTCACCATGAACGACGAACAGGTGACTCCGGACCCGAATACCAAAAAAGATTACCAGTTTGAGATGCCGGATAAGGATGCCAAGGTTGTTGTAGAGTTCGTCAACAACGACAGCCCCGCACCCGAAGCGTAAGAAGTGGGATTTCGGCAGGCCCCGCCGCCGGAACGAGCGGCCGCACCCGGCGACTGACCGGGCGGCGGGCTGACTGCTGAAAAATATAGGAGGAAGATACCAATGAAAAAGAAATTGACGGCGCTGCTGTGCACCCTGTGCATGGCTGTAGCACTGTGCGCCACTGCCTTTGCCAAGGCAGCGACCCCTACCCTGACCGCCACAGCCACCCTGAGCGAGGACAAGAAGCAGGTGAAGGTTGTGCTGAGCCTGAGCGGCATGGACGGCAACTACACCTATCTGACCAGCGACCTGGCCTACGACACCAACCAGATCACCTACAACTCGGCCGAGAACGGCGATGTGTTTGACGCGCTGCACGTTAACAAGGCCCGTACCCGCCTGCTGTGCGAGATGAATAGCGGTTCTGTGAACAAGAACGGCACCGCCGCCACCCTGGTGTTTGACGTGAAGGATGGTGTCACCGGCGAGATCAAGATCGATGTGAGCAGCTTTATCACGGCCTACAAAGAGGGCAACTCCGGTGACGCTGAGGACATCGATATGGCCGCAACCTCCGCTTCCGTGACCATTGCGGCTGTTCAGCCCACCACCGCTCCTACCACCGAGCCCACTACCGCTCCCACGACTGAGCCTACCACTGCGCCCACCACGGAGCCCACCACCGCTCCTACCACCGAGCCCACCACGGCTCCCACCACCGCACCTACCACTGCTCCCACCACCGCACCTACCACTGCGCCCACTGACAAGCCCACCACCGCTCCCACCCAGAAGCCTTCTTCTGACAAGAGCGATAAGGGCGACAAGAAGCCCGATTCTACCGCTGCTGCCACCGCAGTGCCCGCAGCCCAGACTCCCGCTTCTCCCAAGACCGGCGACACCGCCAACCTGGCCCTGTACGGCGTTCTGGGCGCGGCCTGCGTGGTTGCCCTGGGTGTTGTGATCTACCGCCGCAAGAAGGCCAATCACTAATCCGGATCATAGGAGAAACACGAGATGAAAAAGTTTTTGTCGCTGGTGCTGGCGCTGGGGCTGAGCATTTCGGTGCTGTCCGCTGCGGTGTTCGCGGAGGATGCCCCGGCTGAAGCACAGGCAGAGGGCAGCGTGCCTGCCTCCACCCTGGAGCCTGCCGAAATGACCAGCTGGCCGCTGCATCATGTGGATGTGCGCATTCCCGGCATGGTGGAAGTCCGCTATGTGGACGAGAACGGAAACGTGCAGAGCACCGAGCAGGTCCAGGTGGGCGTGCATGCGGTTGCGATGAAGAAGAACGGCCAGGAGATGGGCCCCTTCTACCCCAAGGCCGGTCTGCCGGAACAGCAGAAGGAGTTCGAGTGGCGCAACGATGAGCTGTGCCTCTCGGTGGACGACGACCTGAGCATCACCTGCAAGGTGTTCGGCACCCTGGCCGATGGCACGGTGTTTGAGCGGGAGTACACCCACACCTTTACCGCCGAGGAGAAGGAAGCGGCCCGGCTGGCTTGCCC
>ENA-OROD01001572-OROD01001572.1-human-gut-metagenome-genome-assembly--contig:-NODE-1572-length-17952-cov-7.990166_pt1 | contig 17952 bp, 9 predicted proteins | sample MGYA00242123_ERZ509038 | MGnify/ENA primary metagenome ERZ509038 (study PRJEB26280, sample SAMEA2338719) | human gut metagenome | biome: human gut; feature: human-associated habitat; material: faeces... | reverse complement strand
TGCTGCTGGTGCCGCTTTCCCCGGCCATCAGCCGTTCGCAAGTTCCGCAGAACAGTTTTGTGGTCAACAGGTATTCTTCTGCTGCTTTTCCTTTGGCAGGTGCTTTCTTGTTTAGCGCCATGCGCTGCTGCACCCGCTCAAATAAATCCTCATCTATGATTGCGGGGATACCTTTGGGGATGATTATGCCGCCATAGCGGTATTCGCCGATGTATTTTCTGTTCTTTAGCATTAGGCTGACTCCGCCTATTTTGAACGCCTTGCCTTTACTCGTTTTTAGGCCGTGTTCGTTCAGCGATGCTGTGATTGCGCTGATACTTTCACCTGCATCGTAGCGGGTAAATATTTCTTTCACCAGAGGTGCAGTCAATGGGTCAGCGGCAAGGATACCATCCGGTCTGACTATATAACCAAGCGGAATGCCTCCGCCGTTATTTTTGCACTTGAGGGCGTTTTCCTTTTGCCCGCGCCGTATCTTTTGTGAAAGCTCCGCAGAGTAGTATTCGGCATATCCTTCCAGCATTGATTCAAGTATAATGCCCTCCGGACCGTCGGATATATTCTCTTTAACCGACACTACCTTCACGCCGTTCTTTTTCAGAATGTGCTTATAGTGTGCGCTGTCGTAACGGTCGCGGGAAAAGCGGTCGAGCTTCCATACAAGTACGATTTCAAACAGCTCTTTTGCGCTGTCCTTAATCATGCGCTGGAACTCCGGTCGATCTGCTGTTTTTGCAGATAATGCCCGGTCAATATACGTTCCAACGATGGTCATATTATTGCGCTCGGCATATTCCCGGCACTCACGTATTTGACCTTCTATGGACTCTTCCCGCTGACTATCTGAGGAATAGCGGGCATAAATAACGGCGTTCATTGTTTATTACCACTCCTTTGCGCTGAGAGCGAACGTATGTAGTCCGGCTTTGTTATTAAAGTAGTCGAATTCAACCACTTTGAAGTTGGAATTATACATTATTTCCCACGTGCCAAGAAATTCCAATATACTCACTCTTTAGCCTCCCTCATCATTTGCTTCAACGTTTCCTTCAGCCGTGCGTTTGCTGATGACTTAGGGTCGAAACACATCTCTATGAACTGTTCCAATTCCGGCTCGTCCACGCTTTTGCGAACCGGTGCAGCGCCGTGCGGGTCATCGGTTCGGCCGAATATGTAATCCATGGAGACATCGAAGAAATCCGCGTATTTCAGCAAAACCGCAGCCGAAGGTTCAGTCTCGCCGGTTTCGTAGCGGCAAAGGCTGGACTGGGCAATGCCCAATGCTTTTGAAAGCCGCTGCTGCGAAAAAAAAAGCCTGTTCCCGCAATGCGCGGATGCGTGCCGCAATCTGACTCAATATTATATTCCTCCGCTTTTTCTCTTCTTATAGGATAATCCAATATTGATAACATGCCAATGCTATAACTGCATAATAATGCTGAAACAGCAACAAAAAAGCTCCGTCGGAGGATAGCACTCCATAAGACAGGTTTATCAAGTTAAGAGAGAACAGCGTGGCGAAAGTCACGCTGTTCTGCTTTTTGATGCGTGAGTGAGCATTTCGGCAATGATGCTCTCCGGCAGGAAACCAATGCAGGCAAGGCTGATATGCACATCCTGCACTCGCTGCCCGCTGCTCTTATCCGGCGCGGAAACATAGACCCTGTTCACAAGATCATGCAGCACAGCGGGCGTCAGTTCCTGCAAGTTGGGATATTTCTTCGCCCGGAGGATGAACTGCTCAATGCTGTCGGCTTCTTCCTCCTGCTGGGCAATCTCCTGTTCCAAAAGCTGCATTTTCTCCGTCAGCTCTGCTTGCTCATTTTCATAGTCGGCGGACAGCTTTTCAAATCGGCTATCATTGATTTTGCCGGAGATATTGTCCTCATAGAGCCGTTTGAACAGACGGTCAAGCTCTTCCATCCTGCGCTGTGCCTGCGTGAGCTGTCTGCGCTTTGCGGCGAGTTCTTTCTTGAGATCCTCCCTACGCTTTGCACCCAGCTTATCGCGGAACAGATCCTCACAATCGGAGATATACCAAAGCAGGATTTGCAGAAATTTCAGCACGCCCTTTTCCAGAACAACCGCGCGGATGAAGTGCGTCCCGCACACGTCTTTTCCCTTCTTGCGAGAGGTAGAGCAGACGAAATGATCCTGTCGTTCTTCAAAGTTCCGCGAGGTGCAGTAGTACATTTTTTCTCCGCAATCGGCACAGTAGGCAACGCCGGAAAAGAGGTTACTCTTGCCCGTTCTTGCCGGTCTGCGTTTGTTGCGGCGAAGCTCCTGTACCCTCTGAAAGGTATCCTCATCCACAATGGCTTCATGGGTGTTGCGGAATATCTTCCATTGCTCCGGTGGATTCTCGATGGTCTTCTTGATTTTGTAGGACTGCCGGTGCGTTTTGAAGTTCACGGTATGCCCGCAGTACTCCATCCGTTCCAGAATTGCAGCAACGGTACTGCCATTCCAGTTGTATGGATTCTCCGGCAAAGCGCAGCGGACTTTTCGTTTTTGCCTGTCCTGATAAACGGTGGGCGTCAACACATGATCCTCTTTCAGCATCCGAGCAATCTGCGTCGGACCGTTCCCGTCCATGCAGAGGGAAAAGATGCGCTTGACCACCTGTGCCGCTTCCGGATCGACGAGCCAATGCTCTGAATTATCCGTGTCTTTGACGTAGCCATACGGGGGGATTGTAGTCAGATGCTCGCCGGATTCTCCCTTGAGCCGGAGTGAGGTACGCACCTTCTTGCTGCCGTCCCGAACGTAGTATTCGTTGATAATGTTGACGAACGGGACGAACTCATTGTCCTGCTGGTTGGCGCTGTCCACACCGCTGTTGATGGCAATGAACCGCACGTTATTCTGTGGGAATGTGATCTCGGTATACATCCCCACTTCCAGATAATTTCGGCCGATGCGACTCATGTCCTTCGTGATGATCGTACCGATCTTTCCGTCTTCCACCAGCGCCATCATGCGCTGCCAATCCGGTCTTTGAAAGTTTGCGCCTGTGTAACCGTCATCTACAAAGAACTCCGTATTACGGAAGCTGTGTTCCTTTGCATATCGGCTGAGATAGGCTTTTTGATTCACAATGCTGTTACTGTCGCCCTGTGATTCATCGTCACGGGAAAGGCGGCAATACAGCGCGGTAATTTTGTCAGACTGCTTCATAGTAGATTCCTCCATCATCTGAGGACAGTCTGCCAAGACAAGGTTGCTGTTGGTCACGATCACACACTCCCCTCGGAGTCGATCAGCTTCACCGCCTTTTCGGGAAGAGTGTGCGTTCCGTCAAAACTGGCAGTAAAGCGGTAGATGGTGTTTCCTTCTTCCAGGCGTACCGTGATCTGCGGTAACTCCTGCCAGAGAGGAACGGGGGCGCTGCGGCTGCCGTCCGATTCCACTTGGACGTTACGTTTCTTGTTATCCATTTGCACCTTCCTTTTCATTCAGATTTCCGAGCAATGCCGCATGAATCTCCCGGAGCAAAGTGTGTGATATGACCTATTGTTATTCAGTATATCACAGCAATTTCCGGGATTCCACTGGGCAATGTGCCGGGATTCATAGGAGAATTACGGGCAGTTCGCCGGGTCGCACAGCCGATCACCGCTGTCAAGGAATCGGCTTCGCCTCGCTGCGCGTCCTTGACAGCGATGCTCTGCTGCGCGGGCAGGTGATCAAGGCGGCGATGCCGCCATTTGCCAATGAAAATCAGCTGCGTTCCAAGACGTTTTAATCTCTCAGCCTAATTATAACAAGAACAAACGTTCGAGTCAATGCGATTCTTAGAGGAATAGCAAGCACAGCAAGTGTAGCTACACTTGCGAAAACGGCGTGGGTTGACCGGGATTTCCTTGTAGAGTAGCAAGCAAATCCGGTGTGGCCCCACACCGAAAAAATGCGCGTCCCGACCTGTCATCCGAGACGCGCGTTTTTTCATTTTGGGATAGTCCCAAGCCCTTAAAAATCTGGAGAATTGCGCAGCAACGCAGCGTCTATCACTCAGGGCAAGCAGGCTTGCGAGTTAGGGCGCTTGATGTGCGGTATATTCTGCCTCGAAAAGCTTTATATGCGGGGTTCGCTTTGCATAGACAAAGCCATAGTCTATTTCCTTCCCCGCTTGTACCGGCATAACGGTCAGTCCGGGCAGGCCGTCAGGCGGCAAACAGAATCCCGGCAAAATTGCAATACCATACCCGGCCTGCGCCAACGTAATCGCCTCCTGATCGTCCTCGCAGCGGATGCCGGGATTTGACTGGAGATATACGAGTATTTCCTTTTGCAGCGCATTGCTCACCTGAAATGGTATGAATTTGGGATGAAGGGTAATCAGACAATCTGTACGGCTTTGATCAATGGAAAAAGAATTGCCGCCTGCCAGCGGATGCTCCGGAGACATCAGGGCATAGCTTGTGTGGCAGCGTACTTTGTGGAAGGTGCCTCCACGAATTTGATCTGCAATTTCACGGGACACCAGCAGCAAATCAAGCTGACCGTCCTCAAACAGCTTTTTCAGGCCAAAGTAGCCATCTATGACAATGCGCGGACAAATCGTCGGATACTTCATGCGCAGAGCGGCAAGCGGTGCAGCGAGGCGCGGCAATTCAGCACGACTGACGCAGCCAATCCGAAAGAACGTGACACGACTCTCCTCTGCCTTCTGGACGTGCTTGAAGGAGAGTTCCATACGCGTCAGGATCTCGGCTGCATCGACATAAAAGGCTTTCCCTGATTCGGTCAGCCGGACCATGCGGGACGTTCGCTCAAACAGCTTTGTGCCGAGTTCTTCTTCCAGACTCTGGACGTGGTGTGTGACGGTCGGTACGGTAAGATACAGCTCGTTTGCCGCCTTTGTAAAATTCAAATATTCAGCGACGCAGACAAAGCAGCGAAGCTGTTGTGTATTCATGGCAGAACCTCCTCACATGGATCGCTTTCCGTTAACAGTATACTGTTTTGCTGCGAACTTTTCAATAGAATATTAGATATCATCTAATGATATTGACCTTTTTCAAATTCACTTATGCAAAACAAAGTGTTATACTATGAACCGTTCGCAAGCGAATGATTCTTGCAGAAGGAGGACATGGGATTGGATGATGACAGCTACAGATTTTATGCTTCTGTGCATACACTGTATATCCTGCTGGGGCGCAGCTTTGATGCAAACGTCAGTCATCATGGCATCGGAGTTTCACGCGGGCAGTACATGATTTTGTATCTGCTCTCAAAAAACGGACAAATGCCGCAGCGCTGGATCGCCGAGCTTTGCAATCTGCAAAAGCCAACCGTAAGTCAGCATCTGAAAGCTTTGTGCGAAAGCGGTTATGCCCTGCAATATCATATACCGGGCAATCAACGCTGCAAAATGATAGCCGTGACGCAGCGCGGAAAAGCAGAGCTGGAACGCATGAATGCGCTCCTGAAGCAGGACCTTGAGAAGCGGTTTTCGAAAGACGAGCTGCACCGCATCAACCACGCGCTTCAGGGCCTGTGCTCCTATTTTACACCAGCTCAGAGTGAAGAAGAAAACAAGGAGGAGAGACGATGATAAAAAAGTTGGCCCGATCAATTCGGGAATATAAAAGAGACTGCATCCTGACGCCGGTCTTTGTCGTGGTAGAGGTAATCATGGAGGTTCTGATTCCGTTCCTCATGGCAAAGCTGATCGACGAGGGTATTTCCGGCGGTGATATGACCGTGATGCGCAGCACCGGCACAGCATTGATCGTATGTGTTCTCATCGGATTGCTGAGCGGCGTGCTGGCAGGTGCCTTCTGCGCCACGGCATCCGCAGGCTTTGCCAAAAATCTCCGACAGGACCTCTTTGATAAAATCCAGACCTATTCATTTGCCAACATTGATAAGTTTTCCACGTCCAGCATCGTCACAAGGCTGACCACTGATGTGACCAATGTTCAGAACGCCTTTATGATGATCATTCGCATTGCGGTCCGTGCGCCGTTTACGCTGCTGTTTTCGCTGGTGGCTGCGTTTCTGGTCAGCGCAAAGCTGTCACTGTACTATCTGGTTGCTATCCCGATTCTGGGCGTGGGGCTTTACCTGATCGTTCATTTTTCGCACCCCTGCTTTGAACGCGTGTTCCGGATCTATGATGAACTGAACGGCGACGTACAGGAAAACCTTTCCGGAATCCGTGTGGTCAAAAGCTTCGTGCGGGAGGATTATGAAGACAAAAAATTCGGAAAGATATCCGAAAAAATCTATAAGGTCTTCCGAAAAGCAGAAAGTATCGTTGCATGGAATATGCCGTTGATGCAGTTTGCAATTTACGCCTGCATGCTTTTGATCAGCTGGTTCGGCGCACGTATGATCGTGCTGAGCGGAGCGACGGAGCTGACCACAGGCGAATTGTCCAGCATGATCGCCTATGCCATGAGCGCACTGAACAGCTTGATGATGCTTTCCATGGTGCTGGTTATGATCAATATGGCCCGAGCCTCCTCCGAACGTATTACGGAACTGCTGGACGAAGAACCGACGCTGAAAAATCCGGATGCCCCTGTTGTGACGGTTAAAAGCGGGGAGGTCATCTTTGATCATGTGGGATTCAGCTATCAGGGAGATCGCACGAAGGAATGTCTGCATGATATTTCTCTGTGCATCCCCGCAGGGTCTACCCTTGGCATCATCGGCTCCACCGGCTGCTGCAAATCTACGCTGGTGTCGCTGATCCCGCGGCTATACGATGCAACGGAGGGTTCCGTCAGAGTAGGCGGAACCGATGTCCGGGCCTATGATATCCATGCGCTGAGAGATCAGGTCGCAATGGTTCTGCAAAAGAACGAGCTGTTCAGCGGAACAATCAAGGAAAATCTGCGTTGGGGAAACGAAAATGCTTCTGATACAGAGATCGTCCATGCCTGCCAGCTGGCACAGGCGGATTCCTTCATTGAAGCCTTTCCTGACAGGTATGATACTTATATTGAACAGGGCGGCACCAATGTTTCAGGCGGACAGAAGCAGCGGCTGTGCATCGCCCGCGCCCTGCTGAAAAAGCCCGCTATTCTGGTGTTGGACGATTCAACGAGCGCCGTCGATACAAAAACCGATGCCCTGATTCGCAAAGCGTTCCGGGAAGAAATTCCGGATACGACAAAAATCATTATCGCGCAGCGCATTTCGTCGGTTCAGGACGCAGATGCGATTCTGGTATTGGATGACGGACGTATTTCCGGTTACGGGACGCATGAAGAGCTTTTAGCGTCCAACGAGATTTATCATGATATCTATATTTCACAGACGAAAGGAGATAACGGCCATGATGAAGCCTAAGGCGAATACTGCAAAAACGGCAAAGCGGTTGCTTTCCTATATCATCAGCTGGTACAAGGCCACCTTCGCCGCCGTGTTGTTCTGCATTTTCGTCAGTGCGGGTGCAACTGTGGCAAGCTCTTTGTTCTTGAAGACACTGGTGGACGGCTATATCACACCCCTGCTTACTACGGGCAGCACGGACTTTTCGGGTCTGCTGCGTTCGATCCTGACAGTCGGGGTGATTTATCTGTGCGGCGTACTCGGCACGCTGCTGTATAACCAGCTGATGGTCAAGGTGTCTCAGGGAACCTTGAAAAGCATCCGGGATGAAATGTTTGCACACATGCAGAAGCTGCCGATCCGTTATTTTGATACCCATACGCACGGCGACATCATGAGCTATTATACAAACGATACGGACACGCTCCGGCAGTTTATCAGTCAGGCACTGCCGCAGCTGATTCTGGCAGTGATTTCGATTGTTGTCATTCTGGCGTCCATGCTGGCAAGCAGCATTCCTCTTACTCTGGTTGTGCTGGCTTTTACGGCTCTGATGGTTTATAGCACCAAGGTGGTCGGCGGCAGCAGTGCCCGTTACTTTGTCCATCAGCAGACAAGCCTCGGAAATATCACCGGATATATTGAAGAGATGATCAACGGGCAAAAGGTCATTAAGGTTTTCTGCCATGAAGAGCATGCCAAAGAGGGATTCCGGCAGCGCAACGAGGCTCTTTGCAGCGATTCGGCCAATGCGAACAAATATGGCAATGTGCTGATGCCTCTTATCATGCAGCTGGGAAATCTGCAATATGTCCTGATCGCGCTGATTGGCGGCCTGCTGGCGCTGAACGGCTCCAAAACGATCACAGTAGGACTGATTATTGCCTTTCTGAATCTTTCCAAAACCTTCTGCATGCCGGTTTCTCAGGTGTCTCAGCAAATCAGTCTGATCTCAATGGCCCTTGCCGGTGCGGAGCGTATTTTCCAGCTGATCGATGAGCCGGTTGAGCAGGACGATGGATATGTAACGCTTACGCACGTCGTTGAACAGAATGGCGCATACATAGAAACGGACGGTCATACCGGAATCCCTGCGTGGAAGTATCTGCACCATGACGGCACGCTGACCTATACACAGCTCCGGGGTAATATTGAATTTCATGACGTTGACTTTGGCTACACGGCGAAGAAGCTGGTGCTGCACAATATTGAGCTATACGCAAAACCGGGGCAGAAGATTGCCTTTGTTGGCGCAACCGGTGCCGGCAAGACAACCATTACCAATCTCATCAACCGCTTTTATGATATAGCCGACGGAAAGATCCGTTATGACGGCATCAACATCAGTAAGATCAGAAAACCGGATCTTCGCCGGAGTCTGGGAGTCGTTCTGCAAGATGTGAACCTGTTCACCGGAACGATCATGGACAACATCCGTTACGGAAGGCTGGATGCAACAGATGAGGAGTGTATCGCTGCTGCAAAGCTGAGCAACGCAGATGCCTTTATCCGGAATTTGCCGGATGGATACCAGACGGTCCTGACACAGAATGGCGCCTCACTCAGTCAGGGGCAACGGCAGTTGATTTCCATTGCCCGCGCCGCCGTTGCAGACCCTCCCGTTATGGTTTTGGACGAGGCTACATCCTCTATCGATACCCGCACAGAGGCGCTTGTCCAGCAGGGTATGGATAACCTCATGCAGGGGCGCACTGTATTTGTAATAGCACACCGTCTGTCCACTGTCCGCAACTCTGATGCGATCATGGTGCTTGACCAGGGCCGCATTATTGAACGCGGCACGCACGATCAGCTGATTGAACAAAAGGGCGTGTATTATCGTTTGTATACCGGTGCGTTTGAGCTGGAATAACCCCGGCGCACAGGTGAAAAGAGCCTCCGTTGATACTCAATCTGGTATCAGCAGAGGCCCTTTTCGCCGCTCCGGTGACTTCAAAATAAGCGTCGAAATCGACACTTATTTATACGCTAAAGCCGAATCTTTGCAAGGAGTATTATCATAAGCGGCAGTCCGCCTGCGTTGCTTACAGCGAAGAAATTCCTTGATTTTCAACCCTTATCACGACATATTTTTCTGTGTTCTGTCTACCGTCCGTGTAGACAGATGCGAAAAGCAAGATTCCCGTTCTGGGCGATTCTGAGAGCCGAGCATGATGCGCTATTCGAATCGACATACTTGCCGTTTTGTGAAACCATGGGATTATGTTCTAATCCGTAAGACCCTTTCCGAAACCGTGTTCTGTGTTTACGGTTTCGCGGTACACGATTTCGTGTAATTGGTTTTCCGGACCGAAAAATATTTTGCGGATTTCATTTGCCTTTATCCAAGCGCCCTGTTTTTCAGGTCTGTAAATGAAAAAATGCTTCCAAGCTAAAGGGGTATGTACCATTACGGCACATACCCCTTTGTCAGCAACCCTTGTCTGGCAACTGTCACATTATTTGTTTCGTGAAACCTGTTTTATGAACAGCTACCCGAGCGCAGCCGGTTTTGCAAAAACCGTTCGGGGTCTCAGGGTTCTCCCTGACAGGCTTTTTCGCAAGTGTATAAACACTTGCATTGCTTGCCAATTGTGTTTTAACAAACTCACCCCCGCTTACCGGGGTTAAAACCTTGGCGGGCGGGGGTGTTATCGGGAGCTTAGATTAGGTTGTGCGACTTACCAGTAGCGGGGGTAATAGCCGCTGTTGCGCTGCTGCTCGGCGTACTTCCACCAGGGCAGCGTCTGGCTGGGATCGGTAAGCTTATCCCACAGTTCATCGGCAGCGCCGGCATTATGCAGCTGCACGGTAACGGTGTACAGCTTCACGGTGCCGTCGGTGAGGGTCACGGTGTATATAACGGGCTTGGTGAAGTCCACAGCCTCGCTTGAGGCAGGGGTCATCTCCGCTATGTTCACGCCCGTTATCACCGGCCTGAGCGCAGTAACGTCGGTCTTGTACGGCATGGTAACGACAATGTTTCCGCCGACATCTATCGTGCCTGGAATGCCGTCTATAACAAATCCGGTTATGCCGCCGCCCGTGGGCTGGGATGCAGTGCTCTCCCACTGGCAGGATATCGTTACGTCGCAGGCAGGCATGGTGAACTTGCCGTTTTCTATGGTAACGGTCTTGCCGTTCTCAATAGCTTCGGTATAGGTCAGCGATCCGGCCTTCATCTGCATGCCGTCCACCGCGCTTATGCTCACGGTCACCTCGTCGCCCTCGTTTGCCCTTGTCCTGCTGGGCGTAAGCGTGCCGCCGACGTGTTCGGCCACGCTTATGGTGTATTCACCATCGTCCTCGCCGGAGCTGAACGCGGGAATCTCTATCTTCATGGGCTTGCTCGCTACGCCGCTTGCGTTCTTCACAACGATGTAGATATCGCGCGCGCCCTTGGCAAGGTTGGTCAGCATCAGCGTGTTTTCACCTGCGGATATGCTCATGCCCCTGCCTTCGGTATCTATTGCGGGCTCGGCAGCGCCAGACTCAACCACCACATAGTAGCAGCTTCCGCCTTCGCTTGAGGTGAACTTGATATTCGCTTCCTTGTCGCTTATGCGCTCGGCAGAGCCGTTTGAAAGCTCAGGCGCGCCGGGTTCGCTATAAGCAAGCGTAATGGTGTAATTCCTGCTCTGCTCACCGTTATGCGCTATGAATATAACGCCCTGGTTCAGCGGCATGTAGCACGCAATGTCGCCATTCGACCAGTCGCCCGTGAATGCATTGACCTGCTCCACGGTCGTGCCTTCGTTTGCGGTTATGCGCATATACAGTCCGGATGTGCCCTGCGGTATTCCGTCCGCGGTGGCCTTGTCTATAACGCCGCTCAGGTCCACTGTCCATGCGTCGCCCGCAAGCGCACCGGACGCTATCACCGCGCCGCCCTTGCCGGAAAGGATGTCCACGGCCAGCATCTCCGCGCCGCGTACATCGGTCTGTTCAAACTCTGCCGTTATGGTAACGTCCGCAGCGGGCATGGTGAACTTGGCGCTGTTGGCGTCGCTGTCGTCCACGGTAACATCCACGGCATTGTTGTATTCGTCCGTCACTATCCAGCGCTTCAGCCTGTAATTCTCCTCCGGCTTGGCGGTCAGTTTTACTACGCTGTCCGCAAGGGGATATACGCTGCTGCACTCTATCGTGCCGCCGGACGCGGGCTGCACAACGTTCAGGTTGTAACGCTGTATGTCGCCATTGTTAGTATCAAAGTAGGCATTTATCGTTAATTGATATATATTCTTCCCTTTGTACTTCCAACTGGTAACGGTGTATTCTCCATTATAGTCGTCATAATTCTGCACCATAGTTCCGGACGAAACAAGCCATATCTTTTCAAGGATATACTTGTTCGCATCCTTAAGCTTAACTTCAAAGCCTATGGTATCCCCCTTAACAACGGTTATCTTGCTGTTCGGGTCCTGAAGCACACCGTTTTTCCATATGCTTATATCGGCCATGTAGGGCGCAGTAACGCTGCTTGATACATACGAGTTTTCGCCTTTCTTTACATAATACATCCAGGTTACTTCAATCGCCCTCTGGTTAAGCACAGCCTTAATGCTCACCGAACCGTTCGGCACAACGAACGTGACAGATTCGTTGTAGCTTGCCGCGCTGGTTATAAGCGATTCGCCGCTGCTGTCGCGGGTTATTTCCCAATGGTCAAACGCATAATAATCATCCACATCGCCAAGAGAAACGGTAACGCTTTCACCTTCAAACGCGCCAGTAACTCCCTTTGCGCCGTTCACGAGCACGTTCGCCTTGCCTGCAGGGTCAACCACCAGGTTGAGCGCCTGCGCAACGGGATTGGTATCCTCTTCAAACACGGCGGTGAGCGCAGCGGAATCGATGCCTACCCTAAGATTAAGGCTGCTGCTCAGCTTCTGTTCTTCGCTGAGATAGCTACTGCCCTGCGCTTCTTCCCATTTTACGAAGCGGTATCCGCTCTTCGCAGCGGCATTGATGCGCAGGTAAGCGCCTTCCCTGTAATATCCGTCCCCGCCGGTGGATTCGGGAGACATGGTCACGGAACCGTAAGTGGTGTTGTTGGGCTGTGCGGTGATCTGGCTGTAGCCTATGCGGCGAATGTTTATATCTATGGTAATATCGCTTTCAGGCATTACATAAGCCGCCCACACGCGGTATTCATCGCTCTTGTCGTTATACCCGCCATACTGCTTATCTATCAGTTCCTTAGTGATGTCAATCTCTTCGGCAGCGGGCTCAACGGTAATGCTGTCGTAGACATACTTCACTCTGCCGTTAATAACATTTCCACCAAGCCTGAAGTTTTCATTGAACCAGAATATCACACCGTCCCCGGGAATAACATAAGAGTGGCTGGCTGCTTTGGCAATTTCAGAATAATTGTTTATCGCATCATCTATGGTCGGGTACTTGCTTATGTCATAACCATAGAGGCCCTGCAGCGCATATATGTTTGTTCCGGTTACTGCTTTCCAATCATCGCTGATGGTGATATCTTCGCCGTCGCACATTATGCGATAGTTCACCTTATAGCCCATGACAACGTTTATATCGAAGTCGCGTTCAAGAAGCTGAACATCTATCCTCGGCTGTCTGCGTGCTTCCGATTCGTTGTTCATCACATAATTGCTGAAGAACCAGAATACGAAGTGGGTGTCCGCATTGTCCGGCTTCCATTCAAGCGTGGCTATGCCCTTACCGTTTGGGAAGGTTATTACATCGCCTTCGCGGTATTCCTTGCCTTCGTAAACCACGGCGTAGCCATGGCCCTTAACGGTGCCGTGTACGGGCTGATACTCAAGGAATATGCCCTTAACGGTCATGTCCTGCGTGCTGCTTCTGAGCGGCCTGATGGTCATTGTATATTCGTCCACTTCAACCATCTCGTAGTCCTTACCGTTATACAGGCGCTTGCCCGTTGCGGTGGACGTGACCGTCCAGCCCTGGAACTCGTAACCGTCCTTCTTTTCGGCCTTTATGGTAACGGCGGGCAGGTACCAGCGCACGTCGGTCAGGTCGTCCTCGCTGGAAATGGTGCCCTTCTCGCTTTCGCTGTTATCCAGCGTTATGGTCGCGCCCTTGGCGTCCAGTCCGAACAGCGGCGTAAGGCGCAATCCATATGCACCGCTGCCTTCAAGCGTAAAGTCCAGCTTGGCCTCGCTTATATCGCTTTCGCTGAGGGAAGTATTGCGCGCAAGGAGCCTTGCCTGTTCCTCTTCGGTGAACTTCTCGCCGACCCATGAATCCGGATCGATGATGGAATTATTCATCTCCACCTGCCACCTTACGAACACATAGCCGTCATCCGGTATAGCTTCCACGCTCAGCTTATCCGTGCCGTAAGCAATGCCGTTGGCTTCGCCGCCTTCTACCAATTCACCGTTCTTCTTAATTTCGGCGTGGCCGTTTTCGGCATCGGTCACCACCACAAGGCGGCCGTCGCCCGCGAACTGCGGCTGTATCACGCAGTATTCCTTGGAAGGCTTGAACTTGAGCGGGTTGGCATAAACCTCGTCCGCGGTCAGCTCCACCGTGTCCATCTTCCAATTCTTGAACACGTATTCTATATTGGCGAATTTCTCCTCCGGCACGGCGGTTATGGTAACATAGCCCTCCGCATCGGGCTCAAATGGGATAACGTCGTCGCTGTAATACTTGTTGCCATTATAGAGCACGTATCCGCCGAGTCTGTCGCCTGACGGCTGGCAGAAACCATTGACGTACACTTCCGCGCGGTAATCAAGGTTCAGCTTTATTGTGCCCTTCTTCACGTTGCCGTTCCTGTCGGTAAAGGTGAAGGGTATTCTGGATTCGCGCTGATAGCCGCTAAGGCTGTAATACACCTTACCGCCGTTCTCATGGCGAACGACCTCTTCCTTGCCGTTGCCCGCATCGGTACGCTTCATAACAAGGTCTGTCGGGGCAAGCACATCACTGCTGCCGTTGCTGAGGGTTATCAGCATATCCTGACCAAGTATGTCGCTTGTGCCGAAGCCGGAGAACGTTACGACTATCTCGTTATATGTATTATTGTCCCAATTTTCTATCGCGCCGGTGTACACCGTGCCGTCCTTGCCGGTTATGGTAAACGCGGGCAGGCGCTCGCCGGGCATCACGAACACGCCTTCGGTGGAGTTGGCAAAGTATGCGGTAACGGTAACATCCTTATCAACGCCCTTTGCCAGCAGCAGCTTGTTTTCGCCTTCTTCATACAGGGTATAAAGGCTCTTGTCAAGGTATTCACCGCTTGCGGTATCCGTCACTGTCCAGCCGACCAGCGTGCAGTTGGCGGCGGGGGTGGCGCTCAGCTCTATTATGCTTGTGCCGTTGGGCTTAAAGTTATCCAGCCCGTCGGTCGTTGCGGCGGCGGAACCCTTGGCGGTGTTCTCGCTCTTCACGGTCACCTTTATGCCGGGGGTGGTATCCGCCTCAAACTTCGCCTTTATGGTGAAGAACTTTTCAGGCACGGTGAAGGTGAGAGTCTCGCTCTTGGCCTGCTCTTCACTCAGTTCAACGCCTTCTATCTCCCAACCCGCGAAAGCATAGCCTTCGTTGGCAGCGGCGGTGATGGTGGCGGAATCTGTACCAAGGTACACCTTTTCGCCGTTATTATACTTAGTGCCGTTGAACTCTACCGCGCCGTTCTCGGCTTCTATCTTAGCAAGTCCCTTAGCCCTGAACTCAACGGTACCGTTCTTCAGCACGTTGCCGCTTTCGTCAACTATGCTGAAATGATACGTTTTTATCCTGTCCCAGCCATCGATAAACTGCATTCGCATCATGCCGATGACAGATACTCCGGTGGCTGTGTCCTTCATGCCGGGGAACACATATGAGGCGCCCGGTGCAAGTATGTCAGGTGCGTCAGCACGCATCATGCCCATGAACTTCTTCAGCACGACCAGATCGCCACTATCATTGAAGAAGTCATTGAGCGTTATAGTAACGGCAAGCGGCTCATTGGGGTTATTGTTCCATCCCGTTACTTCTGTAACACCGACCTTCATGTCCTGATGGCCCAGGTAGGTTATTATCAGCTTCTGCCCATGCTTTACGGGCATAATGGCATACTTCCTGCCGCTGGTCTGCAAGCCTACGACTTTGCCGCGGAATACAGCCATTACGGATATGTCCTTCGTGCCGAGCACGGTCAGCGTGGCCTTGCCGGGTACTTCGGGATCGTTATCTATTGTATAGTCTGTGCCTTCCTTGCCGCTTATGTGCCAAAGCAGGAAGTCCTCGTAGCCATCGGGGTTGCGCGCGGCGACCAACTCCACCTTATCGCCCTTCTTCAGGCCGGTAAGGTTGCTTTCGCTCGTCAGCGTGCCGTATGTTGCCTCGTTTACGCTCAGCGTTACGTTGACCTTGTTTTCCACCTCAAACCTCGCCTTTATGGTGAAAAACTTTTCAGGCACGTTGAAGGTGATGGTTTCGCTCTTGGCCTGTTCTTCGCTCAACTCAACGCCTTCTATCTCCCAACCTGCGAAGGCATAGCCTTCGTTGGCGGCGGCGGTGATGGTGGCTTCGCCCGCAGGGAAGTCTATTATGCTGCCCGCGGCGTAGGTCGCATCGTTATAGGACACGGCGCCGTTTTCGGCCTCTATCAGTGCACGGCGTGCGGGGGCGAAGCGTATAACGCCCTTCTTCACGTTACCGTTAGCATCGGTCGCGGTGAACGGCAGTTCGTACAGCGTAGCGGCTTCTTCCTCGGAGAAGGTATATTTATAGCTTCTCGTGGAATCGCTCGCATTACTGTGTTCAGTGCCTTCGCCAAAGTCAAACGACACATCGGGCGCGGCAAGTACCGTATACCTATACCGATAGAATATACTTACGGCCTTATCTGCCTGTGCCGCAGCGTTAAACGTTATCACGATAGGTTCGGACAGGTCGTTCGACCAGCCGGTGAAGCTTGAAGGCACAGTTCTGCCGGGGGCATAAATTGTAGACTCGGGCATCATCAGACAGCCGGCGTGGTAAGAATTGGTGTTATACCTTACGAAGTTAGGCTCACCCTTCTTGACGAAGTGCGCCGTCAGCTTCAGATCCTTCTCACAGTTGAACGTCAGCAGCTGATTATTGTCGCCCGTTTCGTCATTGTTAACGGTGTTCACGTTGAACATGAACATGTTGCCCTTTTCTTCATCGGGTATCTCGGTGCCGTCGGCATAGGTTACTTCCCAACCCATGAACATGCAGCCTTCAGCGGGCTTCGCGCTGAAATCAAGTCTTCCGTTGGTACCCGAAATGATGTTCTCGCCTTCGGGAGTTACGGTGCCGTATGCGCTGTTGTCGCTGCCAACTATAACCTTTATACCTTTGCCGAATACCGGCTTTATTTTCAGGTTAACGTGGTAGCGATCCATCTCGCTCTTAGAGAAGCCCACGCCCATGGGGTTGCTGGCCACGGTGCCGCCGTCGGCTATCTCGTAATAGAAATCAAAGCCGGGTTCGGAAGGCATAACCGAATTGCCGGTTTCAGCATCCACAACGTCCCAGCCGCCGAACACATACCCCTCTTCCGGCGTGGCCTTAACGGTTGCAACTATGTTGCCGGTGCTGTCGTCCGGCCCATACACGCGGTTGTCCGCGTCCGGCGTTACGCCCACGAACTCCGCCGTACCGTGCTCGCCCTGAGCAAGCTCCACATAGAGCTGCTTGGTAAACTTGGCCGTGAAGCGGAGGTCGTAACCCATCACATTAATGGACATGTTAGGCGTATTCTCGTTACCTGATGCGCTGCTATATTGCTTCATTAATTCGGCAGGCGCGTAGGAGCCGTCCTCCTGCTTGACAGCAACGGTCTGCTGTGCAGCGGAGTCGGTGCCTGCGTTCGGCTCGGTCAGACCGAATGCGCCGAGCTTAGCGCCTTCCTTGGCGGTGATCAGCGGACGCAGCCACTTTTCCTTCTGCTCCGGAGTACCGAACGCGTAGATCGGCCAAGCGCCCAGAGTGCCGTGTGCGGAAATGATCGCGCCGGTGGTCGCGCATACGCGGCTCATCTCTTCGATCGCGATGGTGTAGCAGACGTAGTTGCCGCCCGAGCCGCCGACTTCCTTCGGGAACTGAATGCCCATCAGACCGTACTTCATCAGCTTCTGAACGGTCTCTTCCGGATAACGCTCCTGCTCGTCGATCTCTGCCGCGATCGGCTCTACTTCATTCAGAGCGAACTGACGGCACATCTTCTGGAACAGTGCTTCTTCTTTTGTAAGCCTAAAATCCATGCCATAAACCTCCCAAAAATATAAATCGTGGGTAAAACACAAAAATACAGTGTCCATCAGCCTCTCTGCCGCAGGACACTTCCAGGTGCTGACACCCTACTTTGGAGCATGTCTATTCTCTATTATACTGTCCGAAAGTCATTTGTCAAGGATTTAACATTCTTTTTTTCTATAAAAACCGATCCCCGTTTTTGTGCATATCTTCTATGAAAATGTGCGTGCGCTATACATAAATGCACGCATTTGTTGCATTTGTGATTTTTTTGGCAAACTCTTGGTGAACTCTTTGCATATTACTGGTTGCTTTGGAATACAAATGTTAAGTCCCGGCAAAATAAATTTTACAGGAGGAAATTTTTCATGTGCGGAATTGGAGGCTTTGTCGATTTCGACCGCGACGCGCGGCGTGGCGGCCCGGTGCTCAGCGCGATGGACCGCCGGC
>ENA-OROD01001559-OROD01001559.1-human-gut-metagenome-genome-assembly--contig:-NODE-1559-length-18071-cov-4.101909_pt1 | contig 18071 bp, 13 predicted proteins | sample MGYA00242123_ERZ509038 | MGnify/ENA primary metagenome ERZ509038 (study PRJEB26280, sample SAMEA2338719) | human gut metagenome | biome: human gut; feature: human-associated habitat; material: faeces... | reverse complement strand
ATCGCTGCGCTCAACACTGAAACGGATAACATTGATGAAAGTGACGGAACGGTAAAGCTCATGACGCTGCATTGCGCAAAAGGCTTGGAGTTCCCGGTTGTATTTATTCCGGGCATGGAACAGGATATCTTCCCTTCGTCGCGTTCGAAAAACGACCCGACTCGTGTTGAAGAAGAGCGTCGGCTGTGCTATGTCGGTGTTACAAGAGCGATGGAAAAGCTGTATTTGTATGCGGCACGCGAACGGCATCTGTACGGCTCAATTCAACGGAACGACCCTTCAATTTTTCTTGAAGAAATGGAACTTATCGATCCCGAGACCGTGCCGATGCGCCGCAATTCATTCGGCAGTGCTTCCTCATTTTTCCGTGACGGCGGGTCCGTTCAGAATGCTGTAAAATACGCAAAACAGAACGGCTATGTGAGCGGGAGTCAAACTCCGCGCGTTTCGGAAGATGTATTATCGGAAATACGTCGAATCAACGGTCTCGCCCAAAAGCCCGACACCGTTCGCCCATACGCCCGACAATCGGTTTCTTCCGGTTCAACGGGCTTTTCTCCCAACAAAAGCAAACCAAGAGTTTGTCTCTGCAGCGGACAACGTGTTTCGCATCCGCAATTCGGAAAAGGAACTGTTGCTGCCGTTGATGAAGGTTCGGGAATTGTTACCGTTAAGTTTGACACAAACGGCGTCAGGAAACTTGCAGCGGCATATGCTCCGCTTAAAGTGATTACAGAGGAATGAAACGGAGCGAATCATAAAGGAGTGTAAACCATGAGCGAAATGCGTGATAAACGAAACAATGCTGCGGTTCCCTCAAACATGCAGCAGGACGGCACTCGGATTGAAGTTGAAGCAGATAAACCGATATCAACAACGCGTATGCAGCAGCTTGTTGATGCGCTGAACACTTACTCGAATGCATACTATTTCGGCAGTGAACCGTTGATAAGCGATGCTGAATTTGATGCGTTGATGGAGGAATTGAGTCAACTCGAACAAGCTTCCGGAATCGTCCTGCCCGATTCGCCGACACATCGGGTAGGCGGAGATGCTGTCACTGCCTTTGAGCCGCACACGCACATCGCGCGGCTTTGGAGTCTCGACAAAGTCAAAACAACTCAGGAATTGCTGGATTTTAGCCAAAAATGCCGTCGTGCCGCAGGAAATACGGAAAACGGCAGTGTGGAAAATCCCGAATTTGTGCTGGAATATAAGTTCGACGGGTTAACGATCAACCTGACATACGATAAAGGGATTCTCGTTCAGGCCGCAACACGCGGAAACGGCATTACAGGCGAAGGTATACTTGCACAGGCAAAAACAATTCGCTCGATTCCGCTTACCGTGCCGTATAAAGGCAAATTTGAAGTTCGCGGCGAATGTTATATGCGCCTTTCCGTTCTTAAAGAGCTGAATGACAGCGGTGAGGAAAGCCTGAAAAATGCACGAAATGCAGCAGCCGGTGCGATCCGCAACCTTGACCCGCAGATAACTGCCAAGCGAAAGCTCGATTGTGTATGCTACAATATCGGATACATTGAAGGAATGAAATTCTCATCAAGACGTGAAATGTACAGTTTCATGCGTGACAACGGACTGCCAATGAGTGATTTTATATACTTTGGTGATATTAACGGTGTTATCTCTGAAATTGAAAAAGCAGCGGAGCGAAGGAGCAGTCTTGATTTTCTTATCGACGGAATGGTAATCAAGCTTAATGATGTCGGCCTCTTTGAGAAAATGGGCTGTACGGATAAATTCCCCCGCGGAGAAATTGCATACAAATTTGCTGCGGAAGAGCTTATAACCACCGTGCTTGATATAACTTGGGAAGTCGGTCGAACAGGAAAGCTCACACCTCTTGCGCATCTTGAGCCGGTTGATTTCATGGGAGTCACTGTCAAACGCGCTACACTCAATAATTATGATGATATTCTGCGTAAGCGCGTTGGAATAGGTTCCCGTGTTTTAATTCGACGCAGCAATGATGTCATTCCCGAAATACTGAAAAGCGTTGATGACGGAGAACCTGCAAACCCGGTCCCAATCCCGACTTGCTGCCCCGCCTGCGGAGCGCGGGTCGAACGGGAAGGCGTGCATATTTTCTGTACCAATTCCCTTTCGTGTACGCCGCAAATCGTCGGACGGCTTGAACATTTCGCCTCTCGTGATGCAATGGATATAGAAGGCTTTTCCGAAAAAACAGCACTTCTGCTCGTAAATGAAATCGGAATTTCAAAAATTCCCGACCTCTATGAGCTTACGCCTGCAAGCTTTTCGGGTCTGGCGGGTTTCGGAGAAAAACGAATTGGAAATATTCTTTCCGCAATTGAAAAAAGCAAAGACTGCAAGCTTGATGCATTTATTTTTGCGCTTGGAATTCCGAATGTCGGCATTAAAACAGCCAAAGATCTTGCCAATCGATTCAAAACGTTTGATGCTGTCAGGAATGCGGCATTCGAAAGCTTAAACGAGATTCCCGGAATAGGTGAAACTGTTGCGGATGAGATAATCGGTTTCTTTTCGGATGAGCATATTTCAACTCAGATAGATAAACTGCTTGAGCTTGGTGTGACTCCGCGAGAAGCAGAAGCCTCTGCCGAAAACGCATTTGCTGCCGGCAAAACATTTGTTGTTACCGGTACGCTTGAAAAAATGGGGCGGAAAGAAATTGAAGATCTTATTGCGTCAATGGGCGGGCGCGCATCCGGCAGCGTCAGCAAAAAAACCGATTACGTTGTTGCAGGCGAAAAAGCCGGAAGCAAGCTTGAAAAAGCCAAGGAGCTCGGAGTGCGTATTCTGAGCGAATCAGAGTTTTTTGAGTTGATAGGAGGATAGGCTGAGCTTCATCTCTTCTCAACATTAAACCTGCTGTTAATGCGGCGGAAAAAGTCCGATTCCTGCGGGTCGGGCTTTTTGCTGCTCATGCTTTATCGACATGCCTTTGAGGCGGACGGTCAGCGCTGTTTTTAAGCTAAATAAACTCTTTTGGATGATGTTGACATAATTGCATGATTATGCTACAATGCGCCCTAACGCTGTAAATCGGTAATGCTGCTTTGCCGAAAAAATATCGGAGAAATGGAAAAACAGGATGAACATTAAATTGTCGGATCATTTCACCTATAAGAAACTGCTGCGATTCTGTCTGTCGCCGATAATTATGATGGTTTTTACATCCATCTACGGTGTGGTTGACGGATTGTTTGTTTCAAATTATGTCGGAAAAACTGCATTCGCGGCAATTAACCTTGTTATGCCGTTCATAATGATTTTCGGAGGAATCGGCTTCATGTTCGGCACCGGCGGCAGTGCACTCGTTGCAAAAACACTCGGATTGAAAGACTCGGAGAACGCCAACCGCTACTTCACAATGATGTCGCTTGTGACTCTTGTTGTCGGCATAATCATTTCAATTGTCGGCATGATTTTCATGCGTCCGATTGCAATATTTCTCGGTGCAGAAAACGAAACAATCGAACATTGTGTGATATACGGACGCATTATAATTGGATTCAACACGGCATTTATGCTTCAGAATCTCTTTCAGAGTTTTCTTATCACGGCCGAAAAACCCAAACTCGGTCTTTGGGTCACCGTTGCAGCAGGTGTTACCAATATGGTGCTTGATGCTCTGTTTGTCGGCGTTTTCAAATGGGGTGTGGCCGGCGCAGCAATTGCAACAGGTTTAAGCCAGTGTATCGGCGGGCTGCTTCCTTTCATCTATTTTTTACGACCGAATAACAGTCTGCTCCGGTTTGTAAAAACAAAAATTGAGTTTCGTCCCGTTATCGATGCATCTGCAAACGGGGCATCCGAGCTTGTTTCAAACGTAACAGCCTCCATAGTAGGTATGCTTTATAATTATCAGCTGCTGAAGTACGCCGGCGAAGACGGCGTCGCAGCCTATGGCACACTTATGTATGTGGAATTCATCTTTATTTCGGCTTTTATCGGGTACGCGATCGGAAGTGCACCGATAATCAGTTATCATTTCGGTGCCGACAACCACGCCGAGCTGAAAAACATGCTGAAAAAGAGTTTGATTCTAATGTCGCTGGCCGGGGTTGCAATGCTGATAATTTCCGAAGCTCTCGCCTTTCCGCTTGCACACATTTTCGTTGGTTACGATGAAAAGCTGCTTGAAATGACCGTTCACGGTTTCTGGATTTTTTCACTCATGTTCCCCCTTGCAAGCATAAACATCTTTGCTTCATCATTCTTTACAGCACTGAATAACGGCGGAGTTTCGGCCGCCATATCCTTTTTGAGAACATTTGTTTTCAAACTTGCAGCCGTTCTCATCCTGCCGCTGCTGTTCAAGCTTGACGGCATCTGGTGGGCAACAATCGTTGCGGAACTCTTTGCATTTTTGCTTTCAATCGGGTTTGTTGCCGCAAAAAAGAAAAAATACGGTTACTGATACTGTTGCGGCCCGTGCCGTAAAGCCGGCCTTGCATAAAAAAGTGCTCCCCGGAAATTCTTTTCCGAGGAGCACTTTTTATTGAAGTTACGATTTCAGCGGTGCGCCGCACAATGATTCACGTTTAATTATGCTGCGTGAATATCAAACCGACGCAGTTTACTTTGTCAGAATTTTTATTATGCAGTCGGTGAACTCAACAGGGTTATCTATCTTGAGTCCCGCTGCAAGCAAAGCCTGGTTGTAAACAAGCTTCGAGTAAACCGCAAGGTCTTCCCCGCCTGCCTGCATCGCACGTTTAAGGGCGTCGAAAACAGGATGATCGGGGTTGAGCTCGAGAATACGCTCCGCTTTTGTTTCGCCGCCGAGAGGCATTGCGCTGAGAACCTTCTCCATTTCAAGTGAGAGCGGACCTTCGCTTGTCAAGCCCGCCGGTGCATCAGCAAGCCTTGCGGAAAGACGCACTTCCTTCACGCTGTCGCCCAAAGCCGCCTTGATTGCATCAAGCAGGTCCTTATTCTCCTCCTGCTTCTCTTCCATTGCCTTTTTCTCATCCTCGGTTGCGGCATGAATGTCGTTATCGGTAATTGACTTGAAGGGTTTGCCGTCATAACCGTTCATCATTTTGACCATGAATTCGTCAACATTCTCCGTCATGAGCAAAACATCAAAGCCCTTATCGATCAGATATTTGTACTGCGGGAGCGTCCGTATAGCCTCAATGCTTTCACCGCAGGCATAATAAATTTCGGTTTGATTCTCGCAAAGCGTATCAACATACTCACGAAGCGTTATAAGCTTATCCTGTTTTGCAGAATGATACAGCAGCAAATCTTTCAGGAATTCCGCTTCCATACCGTACGATTCGTATATACCGTACTTAAGTGAAAGTCCAAACGCCTTGAAAAACTTTTCATAATCCTCGCGTTTATCCTTAAGGAGTTTTTCAAGTTCGGATTTGATTTTTTTCTTAAGGCCGTTTGCAATCGCACGAAGCTGACGGTTCTGCTGAAGCATCTCACGAGAAATATTCAAGGAAATATCAGCGGAATCAACAAGTCCTTTCACGAACCCGAAGTATTCCGGAAGAAGTTCCTCGCAGGAATCCATAATCATAACACCGTTGCTGTAAAGCTGCAATCCGCGCTTATAGCTCTTTGAGTACAGATTGTAAGGTGCCTGCGCGGGTACGAACAGGATTGAATTATAGCTGAGGGTACCCTCCGCTTTTGTGTGAATATGGAGCAGCGGAGCTTCGTAATCATGGAATTTATCCATATAGAAGCTGTTGTAATCCTCATCGGTAAGCTCGCTTTTATTTCTGCGCCAAAGCGGAACCATGCTGTTGAGTGTTTGATCTTCTTCAACGGTTTCATACTCCGGTTCATCATGTTCATGGCCGCAGCTGCATTCGCCTTCGGAATCGTGATCGCAGGTACATTCGTCATCATGGTCGTGATCGCAGGTGCACTCGCCTTCGGCATCGTGATCGCAGGTGCATTCATGCGTCTTTTCGCGTTGAGTCTCAACAAGCATCCTGATAGGATAGCGAATATAGTCGGAATACTTCCTTACAAGTTCACGAATGGTATATGTTTCAAGATAGCTGTCATACCTTTCGTCGTCAGTATTGTCCTTCAGGTACAGCGTAATAACTGTTCCGTAGGAGTCCTTCTGTGCGGGTTCAACTGTGTAGCCGTCAAGTCCTTCGGACTCCCATTGCCATGCCTCGTCGCTGCCGTATGCCCGACTGAGAACGGTAATCTTTTTGCTGACCATGAACGCCGAATAGAATCCAACACCAAACTGGCCGATAACATCCATATCATCTTTGTCGAGCTCGTTGTCGTTTTTGAATGCAAGCGTGCCGCTCTTGGCAATTGTGCCAAGGTTTGATTCCAACTCTTCCTTTGTCATGCCGATGCCGTTATCGGAAATCGTCAATGTGCGTGCCGTTTTATCTGCGGCGATGCGGATCTCAAGATCTCCGCGCTTGATATCGGAATTGTCAGTAAGAGTTTTGAAATAAAGCTTATCAAGTGCATCGCTTGCATTCGAAATCAACTCGCGAAGAAAAATCTCCTTGTTTGTGTAAACAGAGTTGATCATCAGATCAAGCAGCCGCTTGGATTCCGTTTTAAACTGTTTCTTTGACATTTATATCACCTCGTTAATTATAATCGTTCCTGTTTGGCGAACATATCGAAATTGCTGTATAATCGAATTAAGTTCGTCTGTCAGCACTCATTCCTCTTGAGTGCTAACACTATTTTATACCTGTTTGCATCTGTTGTCAATAGTTTATCATGAATTTTTTTCGAATTGATAATTGCCGCATTTATTGTCATTGCGATTTGTTCTTGTTCGTTTTCATTGCGCCGCTGCAACGCTGTCTGTCAGTTTTCGAGCAAATCAGGTATATGCAAAAGCCCGGACAACACATTGTGAGTTGCCCGGTATTGTTTTGAGGCTGATGCAACAGCCCCTTTTGTTTTGGGAACTAATGCAACAGCCCCGTTTCCCCCCGCTTCGAGTCCCGTAGACATAACCAAACACAGAGGCACCCGCCGGGTGCCTCTGTGTTTGGTGGGGATGAAGGGACTCGAACCCCCGACCTCTTCGATGTGAGCGAAGCGCGCTAACCAGCTGAGCCACATCCCCAAACAAGTGTATTCTACCACTGTTTGCATCCGTTTGCAATGCTTTAATTGTAATACTTAAACAGACGATTTAACCCTAAGGATCCGCCTCAGTGAAATTCACTTATTTTAAATCTGTTTTTTGAATACCGGCGTTTCAGGTGCGTGTCAACGCCGGCAAAAGATTGAGCGGTGTGGTATAATGCGGATATGGTTCAAGAGTCGTTGTGTATGTGTCTGGAAAGGAAAGAAAAACGCACGTGTTCATTGCCAAACAGCAAAATGGTAAAATTGTTTATGTAGATCCGCAAACCGGAGATCGAGTGAATATTGACAGACGCTTAAGACTTACTGTAAAAGGTATGACTGAAATTTCAGGAATTGATAATTTAAAGCCAAGTAAATACATAAACGGATGCGTAAGGAGGAGAAAAGATGATAAGCAAAAAAACGACCAAAACAGTTCGAACAGGTCAAGGAAAAAGAATTGACCGGATCGGAAGTTCCGATGCTACGGAGAAACACTTAGACGGAGAGCCCCCGCCTTCATATTTCGGGCGTTACGATAAAAATCATAAGCCAAACCTTAAGGAAGAGCTGGTATTGCGGAGAAAACTAAAGGGTTATTTGCTCAATCCCGCCAAAAGTTAAGGCAAACACAAGCTGCTTAATGCGATTGGCTATACTATGAAAAACTCACCAAGGGAGCGGACCGCAGGACAAGCATCTGATTCCCCTGACGAGACGAAGCACAGAGGAAGCTTACGCTGTTCGTTCCGCAGGCGGAAAGGCTGCTCAAGGTATAGGTTGGCGCGGAACAAGAATAACGTGCAAAACTCGCCCGTCCTTTATTCCTGCATCAATTCATATGCGGATTTAGATAAAACCGCAAAAAACGATTGACGTTTTCTGTCAAATATGCTATCCTGTATATGCTGATTGCGCTGCAACGGTGAAAGTATTGAAAAGGAGAAAGAATTCAATGACAGATAAACTTCAGGAATACGCTCAACTGCTTATCAATGTTGGTTTGAACGTTCAAAAAGATCAATATGTTGTTATAAGTTCGCAGGTTGACTGTGCATATTTTGCAAGAATGTGCATTGCCGCCGCATATGAAGCCGGAGCAAAGCAGGTTATCATGAACTGGAATGATGATTTTGCGACTCGTCAGTACTATCTTAATGCAGCTGACGAAGTATTTGATCAGGTTTTCCCGTGGGAGGCCGAGCGTCCTATCGGTCTTTTGAAAAAAGGCGCATGCTTCCTTACCATTGCTGCGAGGGATCCCGAAAATCTTAAGGGTGTTGACCCTGAGCGTATCGCACGTGCAAACATTGCAAGCGGCAAGGCCAATGAGGAATTCAGCATTGAAATGATGAACAGTGCCGTTCAGTGGTGCATTGCGTCCATTCCCGTCCCGTCATGGGCCAAGAAGGTCTTCCCCGACCTTTCGGAAGAACAGGCAATGGAGAAACTGTGGGAAGAGATCTTCAAAGCGGTTCGCATAACCGGCTGCGGCGATGCCGTTGATCGTTGGCGCGAGCATTGCAAAGTTCTTGAAGAAAAGCGCGAAAAGCTCAATGCTTACAATTTCAAATCTCTCCACTATACGAATTCTCTCGGAACGGATCTTACTGTTGAACTGCCGGAAAATCATATTTGGATGGCCGGGTCCGAATTCAGCAAGGGCGGAGTCGAGTTTGTTGCAAACATGCCAACAGAGGAAATTTTCACTGCTCCTCTGCGCGACGGCGTAAACGGCAAAATCGTTGCAACAAAACCGCTTGTAGACAGCGGCAATATTATTGACGGCTTCCACATGATCCTGAAGGACGGTGTCATAACCGAAGTTCACGCAGAAGTCGGAGAGGAGTTCCTTAAAAAGGCTATAACTCTGGATGAGGGCGCATCCAGATTCGGCGAGGTCGCCCTTGTGCCGTACGATTCACCGATTTCCAACAGCGGCGTGCTGTTTTACAACACTCTGTTTGATGAAAACGCCTCCTGCCACTTTGCTTTCGGCGATTCCTATGCCTGCATCAAAGGCGGTGACAAAATGACCAAAGAAGAGCTCAAGGCACATGGACTGAACGACAGCATGACCCATGTTGACTTCATGGTCGGCTCAAAGGATCTTTCCATCGTCGGCACAACGCACGACGGAAAAGAAATCAAGGTCTTTGAGAACGGCAATTTTGTAATCTGAGATTGACCGAAGCTTAACTCGAAACACTTGTTATCTGCATTACGCTGCCCGGTGCCGTTTCCGCGCCGGGCGGCAAAGCGAGGATTTCAATGAGCAAAAAGCAAAAAACCGACGGGAACCGAACGGCGGGAATAATCAAGATTCTAATTTACGCCGTGTTGGTTCTTTTTTGCATTTTTGTATTTCTGCTCTACGGTAAAAAGCAGCGCAGCATTGAAGCAGCAGCAAGTCCGAACCCGAGTGCGGCTGCCGTTCAAACCGAAACAGTCAACGTTACGCCAAGCCCGATTCCGAAGCTCTCTCCGCAAGAATTGGTATCGGGTCTGCAATCTGCCGGTTTGGATTGTGTAATTACGCAGCGCAGCACGCTTACCGATGGTTCGCTCGAATGCAGCGTGATGCTTAACCGCATTTCCGGTGATGGCCGACTGGTTGTGAAGCCCGATTCAAACGGAGGAACTGCCGAATGCATTCTTGAATTCAACTATATTTATGCCGAAATTCTCGATGACCCGGAAACTGATGCCGTTGCAAGAACTCTTAAGGAGCAGTATGAATTGCGCGAAAAATACGACACAGAGCTGATTGACGGTTTAATCCGCTCGCTTGCAGAACTTTTTGCTGACAAAGAAGAATATAACAGCGTAGATCTTGAAAAAATCATCTCCGGTACCGTTTCGGCATACAAAAGCATGAAAACCTACGACAGATACCTTGGTGATATTCATTTTTACATCAACACAAAATTAACTGACTTTAATGCGGAAGTGAAACTTATTGCCGCTGTTCGAAAAAAATAAGCCGCATGTAACTGCTTTTTCGGCAGTGCGTTCCGATCTTGGACATGTTTCAAATCATAATCTCCTCTGTCTTTGCATATTGGTTATTATCAACACACCGAATGCGGAGGCAGTTATGGCATTGAAGAAAAAAACAGGCAATAAAAAACAGTCCAAACCCCTTGTATACGTTTTGGAAGGCGTATTTGGCGCACTCGCAATGAGTCTCGGCCTTGTCGCACTTGCGGCTCTATTGATGCAAAAGCAGGTTCTGCCGATAGAAAGCACGCGAATACTCAATCCTGCCGTGAAGGCGTTTTGTGCACTCTTCGCAGCATTGCTCGGCGCACGCAAGCAGAAAAAACGCCGTTGGCTCACGGGTGCGCTCTGCGGCGTTGTCTATATTGTGATTTCACTTGCAGTTTTCGGTTTGGCTTCAGGTGAATTTTCCATCGGAAGTTCAACAGCTGTCGATGCGCTGATGTGTCTTCTTGCGGGAATGACAGGCGGAATCATACTCAGCCTCGCCGAGTAAATCCAACCCGTGCTGATGAAATAATATCATTTTGTTCTGCCACTCAGTTATTTTACCGACTGAATCGAGATATTCCGCAGCAGCCCGAACAAGCAATTTGTACCGTTTTTGTGTGTCGGCATTTTTGCCGCAGTACTAACGCGGAACAACGCTATTGTGTTCATAGTTTATCTCGCCGCAGTCGTGCAGTCTTCCGTACATTCGCGTATACTCCCGCAGCTTTTCCGCAAGCGCGGCACTGCATTCGTGCGGCAGCATCCGCCACTGCCAGTTTCCGGAAGCAACGCCCGGAGTGTTGACCCTCCCTTCCGCCGAAAGCCCGAGAACATCCTGCATTTGCGCGATAAAGATTCCGGCAGGCGAACACATGCCTCCGCGAATCATACCCCAGTTGATGCCCTCGGCGGCATTCAGCGCAAGATACTGTTCTGCAAATCTGCGTTCGGACTCCGAGGCCTCTGCGAACCATTGCATAATCGGTGCATTGTCGTGCGTACCGGTATAGTATACCCTGTTTTCTGCCACTCTGTGCGGCAGGTAATCGCTGTTTGCATCGGGGTTGAACCCGAACTGAAGAATGCTCATGCCGGGGAAGCCCGAGTTTTTAACAAGCTCATGTACCTCCGGTGTCAGGAAACCGAGATCTTCCGCAATGAACGATAATCCCGGCAGCCTTTTCTTTACTGCATTGACAAAGTCCATTCCGGGCGCGGGGAGCCACCTGCCGTTTTCCGCCGTGGTTTCACCGAACGGAACGGCCCAAAAGCTTTCAAACCCGCGAAAATGATCAATACGGACAACATCGTAAAGCTTTTGTGCGCATTGCAAACGTTCCGCCCACCATGCATAGTTTTCGGAAGCATGAATTTCCCAATTGTAAAGAGGGTTGCCCCAAAGCTGCCCGGTGGGACTGAAGTAATCCGGTGGTACCCCCGCAACATCAGTCGGCACGAATGATTCATTCAACATAAAATGTCTGCTGTTTGCCCAGCAGTCCGCAGAATCAAGCGCAACATAAATCGGAACATCTCCGATAATTCCTATACCGAGTTGATTCACATAGTTCTTCAGCCGGTTCCATTGCTTAAAGAAAAGCTGCTGAATCGATAATTGCAAGCGAATTTCATCGGCTTGTGATTCGACAAACTCGGCGGGGACAAGCTGCTTCGGCATTGCTTTGCCCGCATTCCACTCCGTCCATGGTTTCATGCCAAAATGTGTTTTCAATGCAGTGAAGACGGCGTAATCATAAATCTGCGTTGAGCAGCAGCGTGAAAACTGCTCAACCTCCGCTGCATTGCGGCGTATATTTCGCTCTGCCGCAAGCCGCAGCAGCGGAAGACGTAAAGAGAAGAGTTTACCATAGTCAATGCGGCGCAGTTCACCGCCGAAATCACTTTTTTGCACTTCATCAGCGGTCAACAGTCCGTCATCAACCAACATGTCAAGGTCAATAAAATACGGATTGCCCGCAGCGGAAGAGAAGCATTGATAGGGAGAATCTCCGAAGCCCGTCGGATTAAGCGGCAGAACCTGCCAATAGCTTTGTCCCGAAGCTGCAAGAAAATCTGCAAACTCGTATGCCGCCGCTCCAAATGTTCCGATACCGTGCGGCGACGGCAGCGAGAATACGGGCATGAGTATTCCGCCCGACCGTTTTAAGTGTGAGGCTGAACCGTCTGCACCGTTTTTAAATATGTCCCAAGGATTGTTTTTTTCTGTCATAACCTTCCCCTGCTGCCATCAACTGCAAAATACTGCCGCAAAAACTTTCTGCGCAACTGCGGCATAGTTTATTATATTCGTTTTCGCATGAGCAGTCAAGCCCGCCGAACTCGGCTGTTCTGTCACCCTGAACGAACACAGTTGAAATATAATACATGACTCTGTTTAAAAAATATTCCGAAATCATTCAGTGACAGGACTTGCTATCTTTCACCGATTCGGTTATAATGCAAATGAAACCTGACAACAGGAACGAAACCTGCTTCGTTCCGACGGAAAGGGGTCGCAAGTTGATACCGATTCCCGCTATTATAGCACTCCGCAGCATTTTATGAATTCACAGCGGGTGTGTATGCCGGGCGTTTTCAGCTGTACCCAGTTCCTGCGGGTACGGCGTTTTTTGTTTATATAAACGTTTTTCGCTGCGATTTGAACCGCATACGGCAGCAGCAGATTCAAACGCAAAAATAAGGAGGTGGGCAAAGCTATGCAAACAAGAGTGGCTGTGATGGCAATCATCGTTGATAAGGCGGATTCGGTTGAAAAACTGAATGCTGTTCTGCACGAATTCGGAGAATACATTATCGGACGAATGGGGCTGCCGTACAGGGCGCGGCATGTTAATATCCTTTCCGTTGCAATTGATGCGCCGCAGGATGTTATTTCGGCACTTGCAGGCAGGCTCGGCAATATTGTCGGAATAAGCGTCAAAACAGCATATTCAAACGTAATCAGTGATTAGCTGATTTTGCCTATATTTTGGTATTTGATTCCGATTCGAAGGGAGAAAAAAGTTGGAAGCTGAAAAAAACACCGGCATTGAATACGCAAAAAGTCTCGTTAACAGACTTGCAGCCGTACACACGCTCGAACTTGAAGAATATGAACAGCTTATTTCTGCACAAAACAGCGAAACGGCAGATTATGCAGCACAAAAAGCTGATTTTTTCCGAAAGCAAATTTACGGAACGGATGTTTTCATTCGCGGACTTATCGAAGTCGGCAGCTGCTGCAAAAATGACTGTCTGTATTGCGGAATTCGAAAATCGAACGTCAATGCGGAACGCTATGTTTTAACGGAAGAGCAGATCCTTGACTGTTGTCGGGAGGGTTATGCGCTTGGTTTTCGTACTTTTGTGCTTCAGGGCGGTGAAGGCATGCTTCCTGTCGAAAAAATCTGCCGCACAGTAAAAAAAATACGCAGCTGTTTTCCGGATTGTGCAATAACGCTGTCGCTCGGCGAATATTCTCGCAGTGATTATCTGAAAATGTTTGAATCCGGCGCAGATCGCTACCTTTTGAGGCATGAAACGGCTGATTCCGTGCATTATCGAAAGCTGCACCCTTTGGAAATGTCCTTTGAAAATCGAATGCGCTGTTTGAAAGATCTTAAGGAAATCGGTTTTCAGGTGGGCTGCGGGTTCATGGTCGGTTCACCGATGCAAACAACGGCAGCGCTTGCAAAAGATTTGAAATTCATTGAAGAATTCTCCCCGGATATGTGCGGCATCGGCCCGTTTATTCCGCATAAAGACACGCCGTTTGCAAAATTCCCGGCAGGAAGTGTTGAGCAGACCTGTTTTCTTCTCTCACTGATAAGGCTCATAAAGCCGAATATTCTTTTGCCCTCCACCACAGCACTCGGCACGATCGACCCGAACGGACGTGAAAAAGGCATTCTTGCTGGAGCCAATGTCGTGATGCCGAACCTGTCCCCCATTGCCGTGCGAAAGAAATATTCGCTTTATGACAACAAAATATGCACAGGTGATGAATCTGCACAGTGCCTTAAATGCCTGAACGGCAGGTTGAACGCGATCGGCTTTCAAACCGTCACTTCACGGGGAGATATCAAGCGCTGAATAATCTGAAGCTTTTTGAATAAAAAATGAAGATGCACCGCCGCAGCTTGCTGATGCTTGCGAAGTTTGTTTCAACATTAAGCGAGTGTGTGGCGGCACTCGCCGGGAAGATCTCCGGGCAACAACATTGTTACGATAATTTTATCTGACGGAAAGAGTAATCCGACCGACAAGAAAGGAATAATATGGCTATTTTTGATCCCAAATCCCTCCGTGCGGAGGAGTTCATCAACGATGAGGAAATCCGCGAAACCATTGCTTATGCGGAAGCAAATAAGCACAATATCGAGCTAATCAACAGTCTGCTCGAAAAGGCCGCACCGAAGCGCAGCGGAAACGGCGTAACCTGCGCGGGACTCACCCACAGGGAAGCATCCGTTCTGCTTGCATGCGATATTCCCGAAGTTACCGAACGCATGTACAAGCTTGCAAATGATATAAAGCTTGCTTTTTACGGAAACAGAATCGTAATGTTCGCTCCGCTTTATCTTTCAAATTACTGCGTGAACGGCTGCGTATACTGTCCGTATCACCTCAAAAACAAACATATCGCCCGTATTAAGCTGACGCAGGAACAAGTGCGTCAGGAAGTAATCGCTTTGCAGGATATGGGGCATAAACGCCTTGCGATCGAAGCAGGCGAAGATCCTGTTCACAACCCGATAGAGTACATACTCGAATGTATAAAAACTATCTATTCCGTTCACCACAAAAACGGAGATATTCGCAGGGTGAACGTGAACATTGCCGCAACCACGGTTGAAAACTATCGGAAACTTAAGGATGCCGGCATCGGAACGTACATCCTGTTTCAGGAAACATACAATAAAAAGAGCTATCTTGAACTTCATCCGACTGGACCGAAGCACGACTATGATTACCATACCGAGGCAATGGACAGAGCAATGGAAGGCGGCATTGATGACGTCGGACTCGGTGTTTTGTTTGGATTGGAGGGTTATCAATATGAATTTGCAGGGCTGCTTATGCATGCCGAGCATCTTGAAGCAGTTCACGGCGTCGGGCCGCACACAATCAGCGTTCCGCGAATCAAACATGCGGATGATATCGATCCTAATGTTTTTGACAACAGCCTTTCCGATGAACTCTTTGCAAAGATCATTGCATGTATCCGCATCGCCGTGCCGTATACCGGCATGATAATATCCACACGTGAAAGCGAGACGATACGCGGCAAGGTGCTCGATTACGGCATTTCGCAGATCAGCGGTGCATCACGCACTTCCGTCGGCGGATACACGGAAAAAGAGCGTCCGCATGACTCCGAGCAGTTCGATGTTTCAGATCAGCGCACGCTTGATGAGGTTGTCCGCTGGCTTATGGAACTGGATCACATCCCGTCATTCTGCACGGCATGTTATCGCGAAGGTCGCACAGGCGACAGGTTCATGAGTTTGTGCAAAAGCGGACAGATTCTGAATTGCTGTCACCCCAATGCACTCATGACACTGACAGAGTTCCTTGTTGACTATGCTTCAGACGAAACGCGAAACATTGGATACGAAATGATTTCACGTGAAATTGAAAAGATTCCCAACGAGAAGGTCCGCGAACTTACAAGGCAGCATGTTGCAGACATTCGTTCATCCAACAGGCGTGATTTCAGGTTCTGATTTTAAAACTGTCAAGATATATTCGGAGGGGAAAATGAGTTTAAACGATAAGCCCGCCGCCGAACGGGTGCATATCGGCTTTTTCGGGTTGCGCAATGCGGGAAAATCCAGCCTTGTAAATGCTGTCACGGGGCAGAATCTTGCACTTGTTTCCGATATAAAAGGGACTACAACCGATCCTGTTCAAAAAACTATGGAGCTGCTGCCGATAGGCGCCGTTGTCATCATTGATACGCCCGGCATTGATGATGAAGGTGAGCTTGGCTCAATGCGTGTTGAGCGTGCTGAAAAAATGCTGCAAAAAACTGATATTGCCGTCCTTGTTGCGGATGCCGCTGCGGGTCTTGGCGAACACGAAGGCAGACTTATGCGCATTTTTACCGATAAGAAAATTCCGTTCGTCATTGCCTTCAACAAGTGTGACCTTTTGAGCGCGATTCCGAAGAGCAAAAGTAACAGCCTTTACGTAAGCGCAAAAACAGGGTTTGGAATTGACGAGTTAAAAAATCGACTCGGCAAACTTCTGCCTTCCGCCAAACACGAAAGAATGCTCATCGGAGACTTGGTATCGCCGAATGACATTGTTGTTCTCGTAACGCCGATTGATGAATCTGCGCCGAAGGGACGACTTATTCTCCCGCAGCAGCAGATGATACGCAGCATACTTGATGCAGCCGCTGTCAACATTGTTGTTAAGGACACGGAGCTTGAAGCTGCTCTCGCCGCAATCGCACGCAAGCCTAAACTTGTTATCACCGATTCTCAAGCGTTCGGAAAGGTCAGCAAAATCGTTCCCGAAGACATATTGCTGACGTCGTTCTCAATCCTGTTTGCCCGTTATAAAGGTGAGCTTGAACCTTTCACGGCAGGCGCAGCAAAACTCAACATGCTCGCAGACGGCGACAGGGTGCTGATTTCAGAGGGCTGCACTCATCACAGGCAGTGCAACGATATCGGAACGGTTAAAATGCCGGGATGGATAAAAGAGTATGCAAAAAAGGAGTTGTTCTTTGATTTCACCTCCGGCGGAGACTTTCCGAGTCTTGATGAGCTTCGTAAATATGCCTTGGTTGTTCACTGCGGCGCATGTATGCTTAACGAGCGTGAGGTTCATTCAAGACTTGAAAAAGCTGAAAAAGCAGGTGTCAGCATTACAAATTACGGCATTGCGATCGCTCAAATGCACGGAATTCTGCGGCGTTCACTTTCGCCTTTTCCCCAATTGCTGCAAAAACTGCGGGAGCGTTAATCTCCGCACAGATTGAATTGCTGCTGCATCAGTTTGCCCCAATTTAAAAACGGATAGGCCGTAAACACTGTCTTTGCGGCCTGTCCGCTTTCTGTTTAGAGCAAAAAACCATGACTGTGCCCGCACGAACGGTCGGAACACAATCATCAAAAATATTTTCCAAAGCCTATTGAATTTTTCGAATTCGGCGTTATAATGTATTGTGATGAATTATGCGAATTGTGACAACAACACCGATCTGATTTCCGGGGTACGTCAAGCGACGAAATGCACCGGAGCAAAGGATCCAAAGTATCCGAAGGATCCAAAGCAATTGGGACCGCTTGTGCTTGCATATATCGGCGACACGATATATGACCTTTTTGTGCGCACGGAATTAGTTGATTCAACAACGCTTACGGCACACGGGCTGCACATAAGCGCAGCAAAACGCGTTTGTGCCAAGGCACAGGCCGCAGCATTTCGCCGTATCGAGGCGCTGTTAACGGATGATGAATCCGCAGTTTTTCGGCGCGGCAGGAATGCGCATATGGGGTCTGTACCGAAAAATGCAGCGATCATTGACTACAGGATTGCAACAGGAATGGAAGCTCTTGTCGGATACCTCTATCTGTCCGGCAAAGATGAGCGGCTTTCGCAGCTTATGCGCATTGCGCTGCACGATACAGCTGAGATTGCAGAACAGGCAGAGAAATAGAAGAAGATTAATTAACAGGAGAAAAAGATGGCAAATTACAACGATCGCGGCGGCAGGCGCAGCGATGATTACAAGCGTCCCAATCGAAAGAACAGCGATGGTTTCCGTTATTCGGACGACAGGAAGCCCCGCTTCAATGATGACAGGAAACCCCGTTTCGACGGCGACAGAAAGCCTCGCTTCGACGGCGACAGAAAACCTCGTTTTGACGGTGACAGGAAGCCTCGCTTTAACGACGACAGAAAACCTCGTTTTGACGGTGACAGAAAACCTCGTTTTGACGGTGACAGGAAGCCTCGCTTTAACGACGACAGAA
>ENA-OROD01001546-OROD01001546.1-human-gut-metagenome-genome-assembly--contig:-NODE-1546-length-18165-cov-3.536168_pt1 | contig 18165 bp, 17 predicted proteins | sample MGYA00242123_ERZ509038 | MGnify/ENA primary metagenome ERZ509038 (study PRJEB26280, sample SAMEA2338719) | human gut metagenome | biome: human gut; feature: human-associated habitat; material: faeces... | reverse complement strand
CACGAGTTAACCAAATAAATGACTTGTCAAAATTTATGGATGTTCCACCTATTGTTGTGTGCCCTTATGATGCAGAGCTTTATGGCCATTGGTGGTATGAAGGTCCTTACTGGCTATATATTTTATTTAAGAAAATTTATTATGATGATTGCAATTTTAAATTAATTACTCCTGGTGAATATATAGATAAATATCCAAGAATGCAAATTGCTTCGCCTTGTAGATCTAGTTGGGGCGCAAATGGATATAGTGAAGTTTGGCTTAACCCTACTAACGATTATGCTCACAAACATTTACATGTAGCTGGTGACAGGATGTGTGAATTAGCTAGGCTTTATCCTAATGCAAAAGGCTTAAAGAAAAAGGCTCTTAATCAATGTGCACGCGAATTACTTTTAGCCCAAAGTAGTGATTGGTTGTTTATTATTACAAATGGAACAATGGTCGATTATGCAAAGAAAAGAATAAAAGATCATATTGGAAGATTCACAAAATTATATGAACAAATTAAAGAAAACAAAATTGATGAAGAATTTTTAAAAGATATTTATAAAATAGATGATGAAAGAAAATTTCATCTTTTTTATTGCAATTATACTTTTAATTAATAATAATTTTATGTATAATATTTCATGTGATGTGTTATGAAGAAAGTATCATTATATCCAGCTGATGTATATCAAGTTATTGATAAAAGTTTATTATCAAGTAGTGATAAACTTGTTTTAAACATGCTTTATATGCCTATAATAGGTAATATTGCTGTAATGTTATACTTTTTCTTACAAACAGAAACTAAAAATACTTTTATATCATGTGAACTTACTCATAAACATTTAATGACAAGTATGGGTATAACACTTGATAACTTAAAAGAAGCAAGATTAAAACTAGAGGGAATAGGGCTTCTTAGAACTTATTATCACGAGGGGGAAGTGAATTCATATGTATATGAACTATATAGTCCAGTATCAGCAACAGAGTTCTTTACTCATCCTATATTTAATGTAGTACTATATAATAATGTTGGTAAAACTGAATATAATAGACTATTTGAATACTTTAAAGTACCACACATGTCACTTCGTGATTATGAAGAAATAACTGCTCCGTTTGATGCGGTATTTAAAAGTAGAAATTATAGTCCTCTTGAAATAAGTAGTGGTGAAGTTGTATCTAAGAATAAACTATTATTAAAATATGAATTAGATTTTGATTTTGATCTAATGGTGTCTTCACTACCAAGTGAAATGTTCAATCAAAAATGTTTAAATAGAAGTATGAAAGAATTAATAATTAATTTAGCTTTCTTATACGAGATAGATCCAGTAACAATGGCTGATATAATAAGAGCATCTTTAAATGAAAAAGGTAATATTGATAAAGAAGATTTAAGGCGTAATACAAGAAAATATTATCAATTTAATAATAACAACAGACTTCCTAGTTTATTATTTAAGAGTCAACCTGAATATTTAAAGAGTGCTAGTGGAGATAATAGTAAGCGTGGTAAGATTATTGATGTATTTGAAAGTCATTCACCATATGAATTCTTGAAGGCTAAATATAAAGGTGCTAAGCCTACTGAAAGAGATATGAAAATACTTGAAAGTCTTCTTATGGATTTAAATCTTAATCCAGCAGTAGTAAATGTATTAATAGATTATACTCTTAAGACAAACAATAATAAACTTGTAAAAGCATATATAGAAACAATCGCAGGTCAATGGAAAAGGTGTGGTGTTGAAACTGCTAGTGAAGCTATGGATTTAGCAGAAAAAGAACATAAAAAGAAGTTTAAAAAAGAACCTACAAAGAAAATGAATAAAGTTATGCCAACATGGTTCAATGAAAAAATAGAATCTAAAGAAGAAAACAATGAAAGTGATGAAGAATTTAAAAACTTTATAGAGGAGTTTAGAAAATGATTAATGGAAGTAGTTTTGTTAAAAAAAGTAAAAAGGCTATTAATGATGAATTAAGACGTGATTTTGTTTTAGCAAGTAGTGATGAAACATTTAAGAAATTATGTAATAGACTTAAATGTGATGACGAAATACTTATGAAATATACAAGTAAACTTACTGATTCAGCATGCGAACTTAAGAATTGTTCAAGATGTAAGGGATTATCTTATTGTAAGAATGCTGTAAAAGGTCATGTTTATTTTCCAACTGTTACTAAAGATTTTATAGAGTTTTCATATAAATCTTGTAAATACTTTAAAGAGAAGAAAAAGAATAATACTATATTTTTTGAAACACCTAAAATGCTTATGAATGCTTCGTTAAGTGAACTTATTACTGAAAAAGAAAGAGCAAATATTTTAAAATATATAAAAGACTTCTTAAAAAAGAAAGTAAATGGTGAAACTGTTAAAGGACTTTATTTAAGTGGCTCTTTTGGTAGTGGTAAATCTTATATATTAAGTGCTTTATTAAATGAGCTTTCTCTTAAAGGATATAAATGTGTTAATATAAATTATCCATTATTATTGAATAAGTTAAAAGCATCATTTAGTGATTATAATTATAATGATGTTATGGAAGAAATAATGACTTGTGATGTTCTTTTAATAGATGATATTGGTGCTGAAAATAATAGTCCTTGGTCAAGAGATGAGGTACTTGGAACTATTCTTCAATATAGAATGGATAGTGATTTAACAACATTTTTTACTTCAAATTTCACAATAAATGAACTTGAAACAGAACTTTCAGAAACAAATAAGGGAACTGATTTAATTAAAGCAAGAAGAATTATTGAAAGAATAAAATATTTAACAGTTGAAGATAAATTAATAAGCAAAGACAAAAGATAAACGTTTGTTCGTTTGCTGGGTATTTGCTATAATGATCACATACAACATCGGTGCTTGGAATGTCACTATTACTAATTTTAGCTATGGTCTAGCGCCAATATTTCGCATTGTATAATATTGATTAGATAACACACAACTATCAAAATGATAAGTGTTGATTGACAAAATCGCACTTTTTTGTTATAATATGTACATTATTAAGGGGGAATGTAAAATGACAGATATTTTATTAATATATGCAGTAATGCAACTTATGTCTACAGCATTTGGTTTAGCAGTTATTGGAGCTGTTAGATCCTCAATTGAAGAAAAATTGCAAGATAAAGGATATGTACTTAAAAATAGAAACAGTTTATATAAATTCAATGAAAAACTTGGAAACTTTTTAAAAGGATTTATTCCATTCTATTATGCTATTAAAGCAGTATCATTAGTTCAAGGAAAGAATCCAATTAATAGAGCAGTAGAAGAAGAAATAATAAGTGGAAACTATATTACACGTGATGAACAACTTGATATATTCCGTGAAGAAGAAGCACGTAAACAAAATGATCCGACAATTGCTCATGAACCAAGAATAATGTTTGAAAAGCCAGAGAAATATAAAGCAACTAGAAATAATATAGAAAATCTATATGATACGTATGAGACACCAATCGAATATGTTACTAAACTAGATACAGAAATTGAAAAATTAGATATTACACCTTTTATGAATGAAGGAAATGTTAAACAAGTAGTTGTAAATGGAGAAGTAACTAATCAAGATATAGCAAGGGCTATTAGTGAACTTAATGTATCAGAACTAGAACAATTAAAAAGAAAGATTACTGAACTTGAAAATATAAAAAGTAGAAATAAATTATTATCTTTAGAAAAAAATATTGCATAAGAAATTTTGATGTGTTATTATATATTTGTAAAGACATAATTGGACGAGATAAATAATATAATTATTGTAGAGAGTTAGTGTATGGTGAAAACTAATATAATTAATTATTTGTTACTACCAATTTTATGTGGTTAATAGCCAACGGGTAGTTTCGTTAATAACTAATAAGTTAAATATAGGGATGGCACCGTCATTTATGACTCCTTGGGCTATCTCTTTTTTGTTTCTTCTGGAGGGTTTATGAAAGAATATAAAAGTGTAACATTATCAAAATTTTTATCTAGGTTTTTAGCTGTTGATGGAATGGCACTTACAAAGTTATCTCATGCGGATGTTAAAATGCTGTTAAAAGAGCGTCGTTTGAATATGTAGAGAAACATCCTGAAGAAGTAATGATGGGACGTATAATTATGGTTAATGATGGTAAAAAAGTAATACCATATATAGTTCCTGATGTAAGAAAAATAGAAATAGATATAACTATGATGCCAGAATTTGTAGAAGAAAAACGAAATGGTAAAAGAGAAATTGATTATACTAAAATGAGAGTGTATGAACTTAAGAGGCTATTAAATTTAAGATTTAATACATACAAAGTTAGTAGAGGCGCAAGAAATGAACTTGAAAACAGAGGAGTATTATTAAAAAAGAAATATAAAAGAGTAAATAAAGTAGAATTGGAGGAAGAATAATGATAAATATTAAAGAAAATAAAGAATTAAATACTTTAAATCATAGCTGTGCTCATCTTTTAGCACATGCTGTAAAGCATTTATATCCAGAGGCTAAATTCTGGGTAGGTCCAGTAATTGAAGATGGATTTTATTATGATATTGACTTAGGAGATATATCACTTACTGATGATGATTTAGTAAAAATAGAAAAAGAAATGAAGAAGATTTCTAAAGATAATAAACTTATTAAGAGAAAAGAAATAAGCAAAGAAGAAGCTTTAGAGATGTTTAAGGATGATCCATATAAAATAGACTTAATCAGCAGAATGGATGAAAATGATACTGTTATATCTTGCTACGAACAAGGAGATTTTATTGATCTATGTAGAGGTCCACATGTTGAAAGTACTAAACTAATTAAATACTTTAAACTATTAAAAGTAAGTGGTGCTTATTGGAAAGCTGATTCTAAGAATAAGATGCTTCAAAGAGTATATGGAATATGCTTTAATAACGAAGAAGATTTAAATAATTATCTTGCATATCTTGAAGATTGTAAGAATAGAGATCATAGAAAAATAGGTAAGGAAATGGAAATATTTATGACTGATGATTTAGTTGGTCGTGGACTTCCAATGTTTTTACCAAATGGATATATTGTATGGGAAGAACTTGAGAATTACATTAAGAATAAAGAAAGAAAGCTTGGGTATCAACATGTTTTAACACCATGTGTTGGTAATGTAGAATTATATAAGACATCAGGACACTGGGATCATTATAAAGAAAATATGTTCCCTGCAATGGAAGTTGATGGAGAAAGTTTTGTATTAAGACCTATGAACTGTCCTCACCATATGATGATTTATGCTAATAAATTACATTCATATAAAGATTTACCTATTAGAATAGGTGAAGTAGCACATGATTTTAGATATGAAGCAAGCGGAGCAGTAAAAGGTATTGAAAGAGGAAGACATTTTTGCCAAAATGATGCACATCTTTTTGTAACACCAGAACAAATTAAATCAGAATTTAAAAATGTAGTAGATTTAATATTTGATGTATATAAAGATTTTAATATAACAAACTATAGATGCGTGTTATCACTAAGAGATAAAGAAGATAAAGAAAAATATTATCAAGATGATGAAATGTGGGATAAAGCAGAAAATGAACTTAGAGAAGTACTTAACGAACTTAATATAGATTACACAGAAGAAATAGGTGAAGCAGCATTCTATGGACCTAAATTAGATGTTAATGTAAAACCAGCAGTAGGAAATGAATACACATTATCTACTTGTCAATTGGACTTCTGCTTACCAATGAAATTCGATTTAAAATATGTTTCTAAAGATGGAGATAAAAAAACACCAGTTGTGCTTCATAGAGCCATATTAGGATCTCTTGATAGATTTATGGCATACATTTTAGAAGAAACAAAAGGAGCACTACCTCTTTGGTTAAGTCCAACACAAATAAATGTTATACCTGTTAATAATGAATATCATACTGAGTATGCAAATAAAATATATGAATTATTAAAAGACAATGGTTTTAGAGTAAATATAGATTTAAGAGATGAAAAATTAAGCTATAAAATGAGAGAATCTCAAACTAAAAAAATACCTTATACTTTAATACTAGGAGATAAGGAAAAAGAAAATAATAATATTAGTTACAGATGTTTTGGAAATACTGATACAAAAACTATAGATACACATGAATTTATATTATTATTAAAAGAACAAATAAGAGATAAAAAGTGAGTAACACTTTTTTTCTTTTAAAGTAAAAAAAAATATTATATAATTAAATAGTAGGGAGGATATATATGCAAACAATAACAAAAGAAGAAATAGAATTAATAGATAAATACTTTAGGGCGGCAAATTATTTATCAGCGTGTCAACTGTATTTACTTGATAATCCACTATTAACTCGTCCACTTAAATTAGAAGACATAAAAAGAAATATAGTAGGACATTGGGGAACAGTACCAGGACAAAATTTTATTTATGCACACTTAAATAGAATAATAAAAAAATATGATTTAAACATGATATACATATCAGGACCAGGACATGGTGGAAATGCTTTAGTTAGCAATGCGTACTTAGAAGGTACATATAGTGAGGTTTATCCAAATATAAGTAAAGATATAGATGGGCTAAAGAAACTATTTAAACAATTTAGTTTTCCAGGAGGAATATCATCACATGTTGCACCAGAAACACCCGGATCAATAAACGAAGGTGGAGAACTTGGTTATAGTTTATCCCATGCATTTGGAGCAGTACTTGATAATAAAGATTTAATTGCAGCATGCATAGTAGGAGATGGAGAAGCAGAAACAGGCCCCCTTGCAACAAGTTGGCACTTAAACAAATTTTTAAATCCAAAAACAGATGGTATAGTTTTACCAATTCTTCATTTAAATGGATATAAAATAGCCAATCCAACCATATTTGCAAGAATAAGTGATGAAGAACTCATATCATTCTTTAAAGGATGTGGATATGAACCATTTATAGTAGAAGGAGAAGATCTTCATGAAAAAATGGCTTATACTTTAGATATAGTAGTTGATAGAATAAAGAAAATAAAAGAAATGAATGAAACAACAAGACCGATTTATCCAATGATAATATTAAAAACAAAAAAAGGTTGGACAGGTCCAAAAGAAGTAAGAGGAAATATTATAGAAGGAACATTTAGAGCACATCAAGTTCCAGTAACAATTTCAATAGATGATAAAGAAAACTTAAAAATATTAGAAGATTGGCTTAGAAGTTATCATCCAGAAGAATTATTTTTAGAAAATGGTAGATTAATTCCTGAAATACAAGAATTATCACCAGTAGGTAATAGAAGAATGAGTGCAAATCCTAATGCTAATGGTGGTTTATTATTAAAAGAACTAAGGACACCAGATTTTAAAGATTATAAAGTTGATGTAAAAAGAGGAATAACTAATACATCTGATATGAGAGAATTAGGTAAATATGTAAGAGATTTAATAAAACTTAATGAAGAAAATAGAAATTTTAGAATATTCGGGCCAGATGAAGCACTATCTAATAGATTAAATCATGTATTTGAAGTTACTAATAGACAATTTATGGCAAAAACTTATGATTACGATGAGTTTTTAAATAATGATGGAAGAGTGATAGATTCATATCTTTCAGAACATGCATGTGAAGGAATGTTAGAAGGATATCTACTAACAGGTAGACATGGTTTCTTTCACACATATGAAGCATTTGTTAGAATAGTTGATTCAATGGCAAGCCAACATGCCAAATGGCTAAAAGTAACAAGTGAACTTGATTTTAGACGCGATATCGCATCATTGAATTATGTATTAACAAGTCATATTTGGCAACAAGATCACAATGGATATACACACCAAGATCCAGGATTCCTAAATCATCTTGTTACCAAAAAATCAGATATAGTAAGGATATATTTACCAATAGATGCTAACACATTATTATCATGCTTTGACCATTCTATAAAAAGCAAAAACTACATAAACGTAATTGTTGCAAGTAAACACGAAAGACCACAATGGTTAAATATGGATGAAGCAATTAAACACTGTACAGAAGGCATTGGTATATTTAAATGGGCAAGCAATGACGAAGGATATGAACCAGATATAATCATGGCATCAGCAGGAGATACACCAACACTAGAAATACTTGCAGCAACAAAGATATTAAGAAAATACTTTCCTGAATTAAAAATCAGAGTAGTAAATGTAATTGATCTAATGAAATTAGAATCTAACTCAAAACATCCACATGGACTTACTGAAAGTGAATTTGATATGATATTTACAAAAGATAAACCAGTAATCTTTGCATTCCATGGATATCCATCACTAATCCATCAATTAATATATAGAAGAACTAATAAAAATGTACATGTACATGGATACAATGAAGAAGGAACAATTACTACACCTTTTGACATGAGAGTTCAAAATGAAATAGATAGATATCATTTAGTGATGGATGCACTTAAATATTTAGATAAATTAGGAGATAAAAGAACTTCACTAAATGAATTATGTAAAGAAAAATTGTTAGAACATAAATCATATATAAGAGAGTATGGAATAGATATGCCAGATATAAAAAATTTCAAGTGGGAAGATGAATAATCAACCCATTTGATTTTTTTTAATATATTTGTTACAATGTTAAAGGTGATAAATATGAAAATTACTAGTGTTGATTTATCAATATCAGCAGTAAGACAAAGCCAATATCCAGTAGATAAACTACCAGAATTCCTAATAGTAGGTAGAAGTAATGTTGGAAAAAGTAGTTTTGTTAATACAATAATAAATAGAAAGAATTATGCAAGAACATCAAGTAAACCAGGGAAAACACAAACACTAAATTTTTATAAAATAAATAAAGATTTCTTTTTAGTAGACGTACCTGGATATGGATATGCAATAGCAGATAAAAAAACTCAAATGAAATTTGGCAAAATGATAGAAGATTATGTTGCAAACAGAAAAGAATTAAAAGAAGTATTTATGTTAATTGATTTTAGACATAAGCCAACAGAAGATGATTTACTTATGTATAAATACTTAAAATACTATAATCTAAGAGTAAGAGTAGTTGCAACAAAAATAGATAAAATTGCATTTGGACAAAGAGAAAAATATAAGAATATTATACTAAATACTTTAAATATTGATAAAGATGATTCTCTTATACTATTCTCATCAGTTACAAAAGATGGAAAAAAAGATATATATAGTATTATAGAAAAATACTTAGATTTCATTGATGAAGATTAGGTGATAATATGAAGAAAAATGCATTTACATTAATAGAACTCTTAGCAGTAATAGCAATACTCGCATTAATTTTAACTATAGGTGTACCAAATTTACTTAATACAATCACAAAATCTAAAAAAAGAGCAAACATAATATCAGCAAGAGATATTATAAAAATAGGAAGAATATATGCAATGGAAAATGGTGATTTTGCTGAAATAGATATATTAGCAAATACCCTAAGTTATAAAGGAGAAAAACCAGAAAAAGGAATAGTACAAACTAATGAAGATGGAGATACTAGAGTAATGTTTTATAAAGATGGTTTTTGTATTACAAAAAGTTATACAGAAACAGATGTAAACGTAACAGAAACAACTATTGATAATTGTCTTTTAAGATAGTTGTTTTTTTATTGTATTTTATGATAAAATACTTAAACGGAAGTGATATTATGAAAACACCTAATTACATAGATGCAAAAAAAAGAAACTTTGAGAAAGTAAATATTATAAGAGATTTTAAAATAAATGATGAATTAAAAAATATTGGCTCAAATAAAAAATATTTAATAAAAACGTATGGATGTCAAATGAATGAAAGAGATTCAGAAAATATATCTGCAATATTAGAAAATATGGGTTATAAAAAAGCAATAGATTATAATGATGCAGATTTGATTATATTAAATACATGTGCAATAAGAGAAAATGCTCATAATAAAGTATTTGGTATGTTAGGTAGATTAAAACATATGAAAGAAGAAAGACCATTAATGATTGGCTTATGTGGTTGTATGGCACAAGAAGAAGTTGTAGTAAATGAAATAATGAAAAAATACAAATATGTTGATTTAGTATTTGGAACTCATAATATTCATGAATTACCTGAAATATTAAATAATGCGATAAAAAATAACTCTAGACAAATAGAAGTATGGAGTAAAGAGGGAGATATAGTAGAAGATATACCTATAAAAAGAGAAAGCAAATATAAAGCATGGGTAAATATAATGTATGGTTGTGATAAATTTTGTACTTATTGTATAGTACCCTATACAAGAGGAAAACAAAGAAGTAGATTAAAAGAAGATATAATAAAAGAAGTAGAAGATTTAGTAAAAGATGGTTACAAAGAAGTTACATTACTTGGACAAAATGTTAATGCATACGGAAAAGATTTCAAAGATGCAAAATATAACATGGCTAATCTTCTAGAAGATGTTAGTAAAACCAAAATAGAAAGAATAAAATTTGTAACAAGCCATCCATGGGATTTTACAGATGATATGATTAAAGTAATAAAAGAAAATGAAAATATACTTCCATATATTCATTTACCAGTACAAAGTGGTAGTAATAGAATACTAAAATTAATGGGAAGAAAATATACAAAAGAATCATACTTAGATTTAGTAAAAAAACTAAAAGAAAACATACCAAATATATGCTTAACAACAGATATAATAGTTGGTTTTCCAAATGAAACAGATGAGGATTTTAAAGAAACGCTAGATATAGTAAATGAATGTAAATACGATCTTGCATACACATTCATATATTCTCCTAGAGTAGGTACACCCGCATCAAATATGAAAGATGATGTTCCACTAAAAGTAAAAGAAGAAAGATTACAAATTCTTAATGATTTAGTAAATAAATACTCAAAAGAATCAAACGAAAAACTATTAAACAAAACACTATCAGTTCTAATAGATGGAAAAAGTGATAAAGAAGGAATTCTAAGTGGTTACTCAAGAGAAAATAAATTAGTAAATGTAAAAGCAGATTTAAGTTATATAGGCAAAATAGTAAATGTAAAAATTACAGATGCTAAAACATGGAGTTTAGATGGTGTACTAGATGAATAATGAAATAATAAACGAAATAAATATATTTGTAAAAACAATAAAAGATAGTAAAATATATAAAGAATATATTACTCTTTTAGAAAAAGTAAATAAATCAGAAGAAATAAAAGTACTAGTAACAGATATAAGAAACATCCAAAAAAAATTAGTTAAAAATCCCAGCATTGAATTAGAAAATATATTAAAACAAAAACAAGCAGAATTAAATGATATACCAATATATTTAGATTATAAAGATAAAATAGAAGAACTAAATAATGTATTATTAACTGTAAAAGATAAGTTTGATTCTTTTATAGAAGAATTAATAATATAGTTAAAAAATGGCAAGAAAGCCATTTTTTAATACCAAAAAAAGATTCATTTAATCCTAATCTAACAAAAATAATAAATAAAACAGGTAGAAGTTTTAATTGGGGTGACATAGTAAATAATAGTTCTGGTTATGATTTTGTAACAGGTACAGTTGTAAATAGTAATGGTAATGTTGAAGTAGTAAGTGAATAATAAAAGAATCTTTTTTGAAGATTCTTTAATTTTCTCTTTTTATTATTTCCCTTATTTCTTTTTTTAATTTCTCATTCGCATCTTCTAAACTCATTTTACCTATTTTAAATGGTTTAGCAAAAGTAATCTTTAAATTATTATTTAAGAATTTGTATTTACCAGTTATTGCATATGGAACTATAGTTGCATTAGTTTTTTCTGCAAAAGATACAACTCCATATTTAATAGGTAATAATAGACTGTTTTCGTATTCTTCATCTGTTATTATATTTTTATTAACAAATTCTTTTAATGATTTATCTACATTATATATTGATTTTTTAAACTCATTTCTTGATATTTTTTTATTATTTTTAAGTTCTAATAAAAGATTAATTTGAGATACAGTTGTTTGATTTTTTTTCATTAATTTCTTAAATTTTTTAAATTCAACTTCATCTTTTACATATTCATATATTTCGTTTAATTTTTCATCTTTACAAACTAAACTATTTCTTGTACCCTCGGGATATATACCTAAAGCATATCCGCTATTAAGTATATCTAAGGCAATTTCTTTTGAAGTGCCACCATGATTCTCTCTATCTACAGAAATACATCCTGACTTTTTGAAAAACCATGCCATTTTACTATCAAAATATTCTTTCTTTGCCATATAATGAAGCATTCTTTTTGTAGATAGAATAGGTAAGCATTGATCATATAAATGTATATGATTACCACAAACAATTATTGGACCCTCCTTTGGTATAACATCAACATTTTCAAATTTTGGTCTATAATATGCTAAGAAAAATAAACCTAATATATATTTTGACACATTATAAAATACTTTATTTTTTTCCATTACATCCTCCTAACTTTGTAAAAGCAACTTTACCAACTAATGTTTTAGGTAATTCTTTTACATATTCATATTCAGCTGGTATAGAATACTTTACTATTGATTTTTTGCAATATTCTTTTATATCATTTCTTAATTCTTCTGTATCATCAAAGTTTTCTCTTAGTATAATATATGCTTTTGGAACTTGTTTTTTATATGGATGAGGGATACCTACAACAGTACAAGTACTTACTGAAGGATGACTCATTATAACTTTTTCTACATACTGTGGATATATGTTGTAACCACTTGAAATAATAATTCTCTTTAATCTTGATTTAAAGAACACAAGTCCTTCTTTATTCATACATCCAACATCTCCAGTATGTAACCAAATCTTCCCATCTGAGTGTCTTTTTAGCACTTTTTTTGTTTCCTCAGGATCATCTAAATATCTTTTCATAACAGTTGGTCCAGATATACAAATCTCTCCATCTTCATCATTATCTGCTTTTTCAAAGGTTCCAATTTTAACAATTTTATAAGACATATCAGGAAGTGGTATCCCAATACCTCCTTCCTTAAAGTAATATCTAGGAGTTAAACAAGATGCACCTGTACATTCTGTAAGACCATAACCAACTCTTATATTAGCACTTGAACCATGTAACTTTAAATACTCATCAACTTTATCTCTTAGTGTTTCATTTAATACGTCCCCACCACAAATAACATTGCAAACACTTTTTAAATAAGTTTTAGATTTTTCTTTACTATTTATTAATGCTTCATACATAGTAGGTACACCTGCTAAAAATGCTGGTTTATTTTGTTTGATAAGTTTACTAAATTCTTTTGGTGAAAACCTTGGCACAAGTATTATACTCATTCCAGAAATAAGCTCTGTATGAACACAAACACCTATACCAAACCCATGGAATATAGGCATAATAGTCAAAACACTATCACCAGCTTTAGCAGGATCAGTCATTTTAAAGCATTGTGTTGCAAGTGCATTAAAGCAAAGATTAGATAAAACTACACCTTTAGCATCCCCAGTAGTACCACCACTATAAAGAATAACAGCATCATCATTATCTCTACCTTTATACCTAAATTCACCATCAAAACTTTTTCCTAATTTATAAAATGTTTCCCACGAAATAACCTTTTTTGAATAATTTACTTTAGTACTTTTATTAGTAAGATTATAAATAGTACTTAAATATTTAGGCATCTTATTAGTTATTTTAGATATAATAACTTTTCTTAATTTTATATTTTCCATAACTTTTTCAATTTTAGGATATAGTAAATCTAAACATAAAATATATTCGCTATTACTTTTTTCTAGATAAAAAATTATCTCTTTTTCACTAGAAAGAGGGTGAATCATATTAGAAATAGCTCCAATCATATTTATTGCATAAAACATTATTATTGCATCTGGTGTATTAGGCATACATATAGTAACTCTATCTCCTCTTTTTACACCAATTGCTTTTAAACTCTTTGCAATATCAACTATTTGAGAATTTAAATCTCTATAACTATAATGTTTTTTAAAATAAGTATAAGCTCTATAATTTGGATATTTTTTATATGCTTTATAGAATGCATCATACATAGAACCAGTTGGATATTCTAATTTAGGTGGAATATTATTACCATATAAATCATGCCATGGTTCTTTTTCATTATTATTTTCTTTAAATATACTTAAAATCTTGTTTAAAAAATTCATAATACTTCCTCGCTATTCTTAATTATCATTGTTTTTACTTTTTTCATCAATATATCATTTTCCTTTTTCAAATCACTTGATACATTATATGGTTTGCCATATTCAATTTTAACACTTTTCTTTAAAAACTTATATTTATGTGTTATAGAAAATGGCACAATTTTACTATTTGTTTCATAAGCCATTTTAACTGCACCAAATTTAAAATTCATTACTATATCGTCTGTTTTATTTATAGTTCCCTCAGGAAATATTCCAACAACTAAATCATTATTTAAAACATCAATTCCTTTATACAAACTGTTTTTATCCTTAATTTTTCTATTTACTGGTATTATACCAAGTCCTTTAAATATTGGCTTCTTAATACCTTTATACAAACTATCTTTAGCAAAATAATGTACACACCTTTTAGTACCATATGCTACTAAAAGAGGATCTAAATAACTTGTATGATTTCCTGCTAAAATAACTCTTCCTTCTTTTGGAATAAATTCTTTACCTATAATAGTAGGTCTATATAACTTTATAAATATTGCAAGAATTGGTCTAGTAATTTTATAAAATATTGGATCTTTCATTTATCCTCCTCTAACTACTAAATTATATAACAAAAAACAAAAATGTACAAACACCATAATATAATACTTTCATAATATATTTTTAATGAATCATTTGTCTTTTTATTTTAATTTTTTCATGCTATAATTATTTATGATAAGGAGGAGTTATGAAAAAGAATGCTTTTACACTAGTGGAACTTATAACGGTTATTGCAATATTAGCAGTTATAACAATAATATTCATTCCAAATACAGCAAAAATATTAAAAGAAAATAGTACAAAAGTTTATAAAGTTAAAGAAAAACAATTGATAGAATCTGCAAAAGATTATGTTGAATTTGATAAGGATTTTGTTCCACCAACTGATACAGATCCAGTAAAATATATAAATATAAACACACTTATATCAAAAAATTATATAGATAAAATATTAGAAAATAAAACTGGAAATGAATGTAGTGGTGTTGTAAAAGTAAGCTTAAATTCCATAGCAGGTTATGATTATGATGCATGTATAATATGCAGTGAATATAAAACAGATAAAAGTTTTTGTACGAGTGAAATATTAGCAAGCAATTAGGGGCGTAGCAATGAAATTAATTATTTTAGCAAGTTTATTATTAGTTATAGTTTTATCTGATCCAGTAAAAATATCAATTACTATATTTTTTTCAATATTGTGGTTTATATATACAATTTATTACATAATTAAATTAAATAAAGCAAAAGAAAAAGCAATTAAAACAAATAACATAAGGAAAAATCCACCTAATAATAATTATCCTGCTTATATAAGGTTTTTATATAGTAAAAAATTAGATTATAAAGTATTTATAAGTTCAATAATTGAACTTATGCTAAAGGGTTCAATATCTTTGATTAGATATAATAAAAATGATTATTATTTTATTGATAATAAAGTAAGTGATGAGAAATTAAGTAAAAGTGAAGAAAAACTAAAAAGAATATTATTTTTTAATATAGGTGATAATGATAAATTATCAATTAAAAGATTGACATATAATGCAAAACATAATAGTGGATTCTTTTATAATATATATAAAGATTGGATGCATACATTTAATTACGAAGCAACTGCTAATAAATATTATAGTTCTATAAAACCCACTGTTGATAATGGTTTATTTTACTTTGTATCGTCTATGATAATAGCAATTTATAATCTGTTTTTTACTAAATATTTAATTCTATCTTTAATAATATTTGTAGTAACATCTTATTTAATAGTAACTGTTGATAATTCAGCAAAAAGAGAAGAATTTGCAAAAGAAGAGTATATTGAATGGTTAGAATTTAAAAACTACTTAAAAGATGGAAACAATGATATGAATTTATTAGATATAAACACTTTAGAAACATATGCAACCTATGCATATGTAATTGATGAATATGATAATTTTACAAAAATACTTGATAAAAAGTACAATACAGATAATGAAATCTTTAAAAACAGCGTACTACTTTCTACAATGGTATTAAGAATATTTGATGATTTGGAAAAAGAAATAAAAGATAGTATCCACATTGCTGAATTTAAAAGCATAGTATTATTTGCTAGAAATAAGGGAAGAAGGTTATAAAATGATAGGAAAAGTAATTGAAATAGGAAAAAATGAAGTGGTTGTTGAACTAACACTTGATGATGCACAAAAAAGAAATATTGTTAATTTCCATGTTGCATTTGATTTAGAAAATTCAACTGTAATAGGTGAAATTATGAAAATCGATAAAAATAATGCAATAATCAATTTATTAGGTGAAATAGTATCTGGTAAATTTATTCCAGGTATTTCTAAAAAACCATATTTTATGTTACCATGCAGAATAATTACTAAAGAAGAACTTCCTATAATAGTTGGAAATACTAATGAAAGAAGTGTATATATAGGAAGATTAATGCAATATAATGGATATCAAATATTTGCAAAAATAAACGATTTATTCAGTAATCATTTTGCAATATTAGGTAATACAGGTAGTGGTAAATCTCATGGACTTGCAAGAATTATTCAAAATTTATTTATAAACCCTGATGGTATTCCGAAAAATGCAAATTTCTTTTTATTTGATGCATATGGAGAATATCATACTGCATTTAGAAATTTAAATACAGATGCCAAAACAAGTTTAAAAATATACACTACAAAAGTAGATAAATTCCAAGATGCAAATACAGAACTTTTAAAAATACCACTATGGTTATTAGATGTAGATGACTATGCATTATTACTTAATGCAACAAAATCAACACAACTTCCAATCATAGAAAAAGCATTAAAATTAGTAAGCATATTCTCACGTAGTGAAGAAGAAATAATAACATATAAAAACGATATAATAGCAAGAGCACTTACAGAATTATTATATAGCGGTGGAACTCCATCACAAATAAGAGATCAAATATTTGCAGTATTAACCACTTTTAATACAAAAGAATTAAACTTAGACAGTAAAGTAGTTGTGCCTGGCTGGACAAGACCATTAAGACAATGTTTAATAATAGATAAAGATGGTAAATTACCTGAAATGCAACTTATTGGAGAATACTTTAATTCGTTTATAAAAGAGGGATTAGAATTAAGTTTACCAGATGGTACCTATCCATATACACTAGAACACTTAAATCAAGCATTTGATTTTGCATTAATATCAGAAGGTATATTAAAAAGTGATGCAGTATATGATGAAAATCATGTACTAAAAGTTAGATTAGAATCTTTAATAAATGGAGATTATAAAAATTACTTTGATGTAGATAAATTTATTACTAAAGAAGAATACATTAAAAGTTTAGTAACAACAGTTAATGGAAAAGTACAAATTATAGACTTTAACATAAGTTATGTGGATGATAGATTTGCGAAAGTTTTAGTAAAAATCATATCAAAACAACTATTTGAATATTCTCTTATATTAGAAAATAGAACATCATTTCCAGTACACATATTACTTGAAGAAGCACATAGATATGTTCAAAATGATGATGATATAAATATTCTTGGCTATAATATATTTGAAAGAATAACAAAAGAAGGAAGAAAATATGGAGTAATACTTGGTATGATAAGTCAAAGACCATCCGAAATAAGTGAAACAGCAATAAGCCAATGTAATAATTTCTTAGTATTTAGAATGCAACATCCAAGAGATCTAGAATATATTAGAGAAATGGTACCAAATATAACAGAAGAAATAGTAAGCAAGTTTAAAATATTACAACCAGGTAACTGCATGGCATTTGGTTCTGCATTTAAACTACCACTTCAAATAAAATTGGATATGCCAAATCCAACACCATTAAGTCAAAATATAGATGTAGGAACTTGTTGGTATTAGTGCTATTCATATTTAAAGAAGAGAACCCAACTATAAAACTTTAATTAGTTTTGTAGTTTTTTTGTGTTAAAAAGAGCAACTTTTCTCTTGACAAACATAG
>ENA-OROD01001537-OROD01001537.1-human-gut-metagenome-genome-assembly--contig:-NODE-1537-length-18240-cov-3.293319_pt1 | contig 18240 bp, 13 predicted proteins | sample MGYA00242123_ERZ509038 | MGnify/ENA primary metagenome ERZ509038 (study PRJEB26280, sample SAMEA2338719) | human gut metagenome | biome: human gut; feature: human-associated habitat; material: faeces... | reverse complement strand
GATGTGCATTTCATTTTACACCTCGTACATTATTTAATCAGATTTGTTTTTGCAGGTACACTGCGAAAAGTTGTGCCTGCATTCGTTAAAAACTTATTGTGTTCGCTCCCGAACACGGGATTGCTTATTTTTTTGCATTAACATGCCCGCAGCTGATTTCGGAGAAGTGCTGACTTAAGCTGTTTTTGCAAAAGATACATAATCAAAGCTTTTTCCGAAAAAGCTCTGACAGCAAATATTCAAATGTAAATATATTATGACGTGCTTAGGCGTTAAAAGCAAAGCAGCTATGATATATTTTTTACACCTCTTGTTATTGTACAAAAGAACGGTGCTGCGCAAAAATGCGCTTCTGCCGAAACTATTGTTTATAAATCAGACAAATTCACTCTTCGCCCTTTCAGAGCTCATATCACGCATATAAACCATACTGTAATATAGCATGGTAAGTGCTGCAACTTCCGTAACTTATTCCAGATATACCCCATTTATCATGTCTACTACTTGTTTAAGTTCCTCGTCCTTATCCCATCGCGGCAACTTTAAGATAAGTGCTAATGCTTTCTGTAAACAATCATCTGCTGCCGAAGGCATCTTCTTCATGAATCGACCTGCTACGCTCCTCTGCCTGCGGAGATTCTGTTTATCAATAAGGAAACCACCGTAATTCGCCAAACAAAGAGCATACCAACGAACGAATTCATTATCACCGTTATATTCCGACAGGTACCTTCCGAAATGAGCAACCGCCTTTGAAAAGAACCCATCAGCTGCATCATAGCCTCTGACTTTATCATTTATGGTATTTTCTTCATCGGAATCCGCCCAGATCAGCTTGCCCATAGCTGCAAGATCAACACCGTAACGCATCAGATTTATTCGGTTGTTCGGGTTAAGTTTGAACAGTTTTTCACTCAAATCAACTCGATGCATTCTTATTTGTCTTCTCAGCCCTTTCTCAGTAAGCATTCTCCTTGTTGGGTCAATTAGCTGCGCATACTCTGCTATAAGCGTATCCTCATTTTCACAAAGTTCACCCATAAGCGACCACAAACCCTCCAGAGCGTTTTCGTCTGCCGGATTGTTATCTATCAAACGCTCATAAAGTTTATAGGCCTGTCGATAGCATGACACCGCCGCTTTGTTTTTGCCGTTTTTCGCATGCATACGCACCAAATTACTCAGCAAGGCAGCGGTATCATTCGTCAGTTTCATGTCGTTTGGCGACTGATCAAGCAGTTTTTTCGCTATCGTATAACCATTGCCAAAGTATTCTCCTGCCCTGAGGTCATCTCCGAGTTTCTCCTTGATTATGCCACATTTGTTATGCATAATATAGCATTGTTTTTCAACGATGTCCGGCACAACCGCCATAAGTTTATCCAGTAACAAACAGATTTTTTCGCTGAGCATGTCGGCAGCCTTGATGTTTCCGCTGCTTTCCAGGTTTGAAAACGTATCTTTTATTTTATAATATGTTCCGTATGCCTGATACGCCGTTGCGCTGTCTGTATCGAATAATTTCAAGCAATGATCAAGGCTTTTTATTGAAAAGTCAACCGCCTGTTTCACATTACCGGACAGGACTTCAATGTTGCCGATATTGGCCAATACTTCAGCCGAGTAGCCCAGGGCGAGTTCATCCGATGGCGACGCTTTAAGCATCCTGCTGCACGCTTCATTTGCAAGGGTGGCATAATCCTTTGCTGCGTCAAGTCTGTTTCTCGCTTTGTATAAGTCAAAATAGCCAATGCAAACCTGATAAAGGCTCGAATTATATACGTAGTCGTCGGCATAGTCGGATTCAAACTTGCTGCAAACGTCACTGCATCGCTTCAGAAGCTGCAATGCATCCGAGTACTTTCCTTCAACAATACGAATTCTGCTCACGTAAGACAGGACATTGCAATAGTGATCGCTTGAGAATAGGCTATCAGCATCAATGGCAATAAGTTTTTCGCTTTGCAAAATCATTTTATCCATAACTGCTTCCAATTTATCGAACTCTCCGTTTGAAGCCATTTGCATTGCGAGCTTATAGCTCTCCCCTATCTCCTCCGTGAGTCTCTCCACTTCCGACGGTGCGGAAGCGGATTTTGTGCTTGAACCGCTCGCGACCGTTCCCACCGCTGCGGAATTGTTTCGATGCGAATTGAGCACGCTGCTTGCAGACGAACTCTGTGCGGCATTAAAAGCTGCACCGCAGTCCGTGCACTGCCATTTGCCGTTAAATTTCATGAAAACAACGTTTTCGGAACCACAGGATGTGCATTTCATTTTACACCTCGTACATTATTTAATCAGATTTGTTTTTGCAGATACACTGAGAAAAGTTGTGCCTGCATTCGTTAAAAAACTCATTGTGTTCGCTCCCGAACACCGGATTGCTCAAGTTTTTTGCATTAACAGACCCGCAGCTGATTTTGGAGAAGTGCTGACTCAAGCTGTTTTTGCAAAAGATACAAAGTCAAGGCTCTTTACGAAAAGAGTTTTAAAAAAAGAACATTCAAATACAAATGTATTATAACACATTTGAGCGTTAAAAGCAAATACGCGGATGATATATTCATAATATTTGTTTCGTCATCAACTCCCGTCACCCGGTACTTACCTAATCGCGCCGCATATGGTATAATAAGCTGAAAACATTAATCAGACTGCGAAAGGACGCTTTCGGGCAGCCGAGAGCCACGGGTAACGGAATCATGCTTATGGATGCAAAAGGGATCATCAGGCGCACGGAGGATATTCTGCGCAGCGACTATCAGATAAATATAAACGAGGCGGATGCGAAGCAGCTGCACCGCGCACTTTCCGATGCGGTGATGTATGCCGTTGCGGATGATTGGCGCAGGAGCCGCCGCAATCGTGAAACGGGGCGGAGGGCATACTATCTTTCCGCCGAATATCTAACCGGGCGAATGATTTTCAACAATCTGTTCGTGTTGAATCTTTTGCCGGAAGTATCCCGTCTGCTTGCTCTGCGCGGAGTCGACATCAACATTATGGAATCCATCGAGGACTGCGCTCTCGGCAACGGAGGGTTGGGCAGGCTTGCGGCATGTTTTCTTGACAGCGCGGCGACTCACGACCTTCCGCTTGACGGATACGGCATCCGCTACAAATTCGGTTTGTTTAAGCAGAGTTTTTTGAACGGCTTTCAGGTTGAACGTGCGGACGATTGGCAAAAGCAGGGAGATCCGTGGAGCCGCAGACGCGACGATAAAACCATTGTTGTTGAATTCGCGGACAGGCGCGTTCTCGCCGTGCCCTATGACATGCCTGTAATCGGCTTCAACACTTCAACAATCGGCACTCTCCGCCTGTTTCAGAGCGAAGCGGAGGAGGAATTTGATTTTGCCGCGTTCAATTCGCAGGAATACGCGCTTTCCGTCCGCGAAAAGAATGCCGTTGAGGACATTACGCGTGTGCTTTATCCCAACGACAGCACATACGAGGGTAAACGCCTGCGCCTGAAGCAGCAGTATTTCCTTTCCGCCGCATCGCTCGGCGACATTCTCCGCCGTCACAAGCGTGTTTTCGGCACGGTTGATAATTTTGCGGAGATGAACGCAATACAGCTTAATGACACGCATCCGACGGTCAGCATTCCGGAGCTTGTCCGTCTGCTTATGAACGAGGGCAAAAGTTTTGACGAAGCACTGGACATTGCGCGGCGCACATTCAGCTACACAAACCACACGCTCATGAGCGAGGCTCTCGAAACGTGGGATTGTGAGCTCTTCCGCAGCGTCATTCCGAATATTCTCGATATCATCTTCCGCATTAACGATGCACTGCACCGCGAACTGACGTCCCGCGGACTGCCGCAGGAAAAGATAAACTCAATGTACATCGTTGCCGACGGACGGATTCATATGGCAAGGCTTGCAACCTTTGTTTCCTCATACGTCAACGGCGTTGCGCAGATCCATTCCGGATTGCTGCGCACCGAAGTGCTTAAGGATTGGTACGATGTTTATCCCGAACGCTTCCAAAACAAAACAAACGGCGTGACCCAGCGCCGCTTCCTCGGGCTTTGCAATCCCGCACTTTCCACACTTATCGGGAGCCGCATCGGCTACGGCTTTATGACCGACCTGTACGAGCTTAAAAAGCTTGAACCCCTGATCGACGATGAACTGATTCGGGGTTTCATTGCCGTCAAACGCGAGGCCAAGCGCAAGCTCTCCGATATCATTCTTCAAAAGGAGGGTGTTGAAATTCCTCCGGAGTTCGTTTTTGATATTCAGGTGAAGCGTCTGCATGAATATAAAAGACAGCTGCTGAATATCCTGCATGTCATTGGGCTGTATAACCACCTGAAGATGAACCCCGGACTGGATATGATACCCAGAACTTTTATTTTCGGGGCAAAGGCGGCGGCAGGCTACCACAGAGCGAAGCTCATCATTAAGCTGATTAACGCTGTTGCGGATGTGGTGAATAACGACCCGACCATTCATGGTAAGATTAAGGTGGTATTTATGGAAAACTACCGTGTTTCTCTGGCAGAAAAGATGATTCCGGCAGCAGATGTCAGCGAGCAGATTTCGACTGCGGGCAAGGAGGCCTCCGGTACAGGCAATATGAAGTTTATGCTGAACGGTGCGCTGACAATCGGCACGATGGATGGTGCAAATGTGGAAATCTGCGAGGAGGTCGGCAGAGACAATATCTTTATCTTCGGCATGAGCGCGGCAGAGGTGCAGCAGAAGACACAGGAGGGATATGATCCCTGGATGGTCTATAACATGAATCAGGAGGTGCGGATGGCACTGACAAGCCTGATTGACGGCACATTTGACCCCGATACCAATCTGTTCCGTGAGCTGTACGATGCACTGCTGAACGGCTGCGGCGGCAGAGCAGATGAATACTTCGTTCTGGAGGATTACGCCGATTATGCACGCGCACAGTGGGACATCGACAGAGCCTACCGCGATGAGGAAAAATGGGTGCGGATGGCAATTCTTAATACGGCAGAGAGCGGTAAATTTTCTTCTGACCGTACCATTCGTCAGTATGCCGATGAAATCTGGCAACTGCCTTCGGTAGAGATTGTTTAAAATGAAGCTGCTTTTGACGAAAGGAAACAGGGGGAAAGGAATTGACATTTTCCACGATTCCATGTAGAATAGAAAAACGGGCTGAAACACAGCCCTTACGCACCCGTAGCTCAGGGGATAGAGCGTTCGGCTCCGGACCGAAAGGCCGCAGGTTCGAATCCTGTCGGGTGCAGCGAAGAAGCCTTGATTTTTCAGGGCTTCTTTTTTTATGTGATTCGCTTTAACGCCGTGCCTGCCCGAAGCAGCTGAGAACTGAACAGACAGAGCGGCGGGAAGCGGTTCTTCGGCAGGAAGAAATAAGGAATGAGGCATAAAAATAACCCCGTTTGCCGAACGGATTTCGTTCAGCAAAGGGGGTTTTGTTTTTATCTGATTAAGTCAAGTGCCTTCGCACATTCCTCCAGTGCATCCACAACCTTGTCCAAATCCTCTTTGGTGTGGTCTGCGGAAAGGATGGTACGCAGGCGTGCGGTTCCTCTGGGTACCATGGGGAATTGCAGGGCCTGTGCATAAACGCCTCGTTCATACATCATTTCACTGAGCTTCTGCGCCTTTTCGGCATCGCCGACGATAATCGGGATAACAGGTGTGACGGATGTGCCGATATTCAAGCCGAGTTTGCTCAGGCGGTCGGCAAAGTAATTGCGGTTTTCCCACAGCTTATCTACCAGTGCCGTATTTTCCATGACCAGATCTACAGCCTTTGCTGCCGCCGCTGTCAGGCAGGGAGCCATGGGGGAAGCGGTGAAGATAAAGCTTCTTGCCTTGGGACGCAGTGCCTCGATGAACTCCTTCGGGCCTGCCACAAAGCCGCCTGCGGAGCCGAATGCCTTGGAGAGAGAGCCTGTTTCAATGATGATGCGGTCGCGCAGACCGAAATGGTCTACCGTACCTCTGCCGGCAGGGCCCATTACGCCATCCCCATGGGCATCATCTACCACCAGGAGAGCGTTGTATTGATCTGCCAGATCTGCCATTTCCGGCAGGGGGGCAAGGTCGCCGTCCATGCTGAATACGCCGTCTGTGATGATGAGCCGTTTGCCTTCGACAGGCTCCTGCAGCAGATCTTCCAGATGTGCCATATCCATGTGGCGGAACACCTTGATTTTTGCGCCGGATAAGCGACAGCCGTCAATGATGGAGCCATGGTTCAGTTCATCGCTGTAGATAAAATCACCCTTGCCGACCAGCTGTGGAATCAGACCGGAGTTTGCGGTTACGCCGCAGTTGAATACCAGTGTTGCCTCTACGCCCTTGAATTTTGCCAGCTTTTCCTCCAGCTCATCATGCACGGGATAATTGCCGCAGATGTTTCTGCTTGCGGTTGTGGCAACGCCGTATTTTTCCAAAGCCTCCTTTGCGGCAGCAACAACGGCAGGATGGTTGGCTAGGCCAAGGTAGTTATTGGAGGCCATATTGATAACCTCGCGTCCATCCAGGATAATGCGTCCGCCCTGTGGGCTGTATAATGTTCTGTACATAAAAATACCCTCTTTTCTATCAATGCTGTATAGTGATTGCTTTTATCATACTACACAGAGACAGAAAGGGGAAGATTTATAAAATACAGTTCATTCTGCATAAAATGAAAAAATGTTCAGTGGGTTTTCGCGGAGCATTTCTGCGTAAAAGGGGAACGGCACCTTCTTGGGGGAGAAGGTGCCGCGTAAGGGTTGCCATTGCCACGCAAAAAAACGATAAAGGGGGTGCTTTTTTACGCTTGGGAAGCAATGACAAGAAGAGATGAAAAGTTTGATTCAAAATAGCTTGAAGTTAGGAGAAAAACCTCAAACTACAGAAGCAAGCATACTTAAAATACAAGAACGGAAAAAGGATTTGCCGCTCTCGTTTTTTCTTATATACATCATACATGATTTTCAACCAAATATCAATAAAAAAATGCAATCAAACCCATAGAATTTTTTAAAGGCTGTATGCAAAACACAAAGAACAACAGAAAAATATTGTAAATTGTACTTATTTTTGTTAATATAGAAAGAAGAAGAAGGGGGGAACCCGTATGAAAACACAGGAATCTATGGAAAATTATCTGGAGACGATTTATGTTTTAAATCAGAAAACAGGCTTTGTGCGCTCGGTGGATGTTGCGTTGGAAATGGGCTTCAGCAAGCCCAGCATTTCCAATGCCATGAAAAAGCTGAAGGCGGAGGGCTATGTGCAGATAGAGGATAAGGGTCGTATCGTGCTGACAGAAAAGGGCAAGGCACTGGCAGAGGGTACCTATGAAAAGCATTGTGTGATTTCCCATCTGCTGATGGATATTGGGGTAAGCGAAAAAACTGCATTGCAGGATGCTTGCCGGATGGAGCATATCCTGAGCGAGGAAACCTTTGACTGCATGAAGGCGCACCATAGAAAATGGCATGAGCTGAATCCGGATATGAAGGAATGATTTCTGCGATCAGGCATAATAAAAAGGATAAATCTTCGGAATGAAGATTTATCCTTTTTTGTTTGTCTTAACCCAGTAATTTTACAAGAACTGCCTTCTGTGCATGGAGTCTGTTTTCCGCTTCGTCGAAAATTTCGTTTGCATGCGCCTCGAAAACCTCTGTTGTGATTTCCTGTTCGCGATAAGCGGGCAGGCAGTGCAGCACCATAGCATCTGCTTTTGCAACACCCATCAGCTCCTTATTTACCTGATAGCCTGCAAATGCCTTTTCTCTGATTTTCTTTTCCTCCTCCTGTCCCATAGAGGTCCAGCAGTCTGTGATGACAACATCTGCATCCTTTGCGGCTGCCATGGGGTCATCTGTGATGGAGAACTTATCGGGATACTGCGCTGCAAAATCCATTACCATAGGGTCGGGACGATAGCCCTCGGGGCAGGCAATCTGCACGTTCATGCCTGTTTTCAGACCGCCGACGATGAGGGAGTTTGCCATGTTGTTGCCGTCGCCGATATAGCACATGGTCAGTCCTTCCAGCTTACCCTTGTGTTCGCGGATGGTCAGCAGGTCTGCCATAACCTGACAGGGGTGACACAGGTCTGTCAGCCCATTGATGATGGGAATGGAGCCGTATTCGGCAAGCATTTCCACTTCCTTCTGTTCAAAGGTACGAATCATAATCCCATCCAGCATACGGCTCATGACGCGTGCAGTATCCTGTGTGGGCTCGCCTCTGCCAATCTGGGAATCCCTTGCACTGATAAACAGCGCATGGCCGCCCAGCTGATACATCCCTGTTTCAAAGGAAATACGGGTACGGGTGGAGGATTTTTCAAAAATCATACCCAGTGTTTTGCCCTTCAGGAAATGATGCTCTTTGCCTTCCTTGACATACTGCTTCATGGTTGCCGCCAGATCAAGCAGTTCATAAATTTCCTCTGTTGTGCAGTCCAACAGCTTCAAAAAATGTTTCATAGTTGTTCCTCTCTTTCCGAGGGACGCTGTCCCTTCCCAACCCCTGTCGGGTTTTTATGCCAGTGATAGGTATCATTATACCCTATTTACGTTTGAAATCAAAGTGCCGCAAGCGTGTTTTTCAAAATGGAAAGCCCTTTTTCCAGCTCTGTCTGTGCAATATTCAGAGGGGGGAGCAGACGCATTTTGTGCTTTGCGGTCAGCACCAGAAGTCCGTTTTCCATCAGTGCCGTCACCACAGGCTTTACGTCAATATCCAGCTCAATGCCGAGCATCATGCCCATGCCTGCAACGCTTGTCACATGGGGCATTTTTTCGATTTCCTCGCGCATGTGCCTGCCCTTTGCGGTTACGTTTTGCAGGAAGGTATCATCCATGCGGTTCAGCACCTCAACCGCACCGGCGCAGACAACGGGGTTGCCGCCGAAGGTGGAGCCGTGGTCACCGGGAATCAGGGTATCCTGTGTTTTTGCACCGATCGGCAGACCGCCGCCCAGACCCTTTGCGGAGGATACTAAATCGGGCTGAATCCCGAACTGCTGATAGCTGTAGAAGGTGCCTGTTCTGCCGACACCTGTCTGTACCTCGTCTACGATAAAGAGAATATCCTTTTTCTGACAGGCCGCATAAACTGCCTGCACATATTCTTTCTCCAAAGGCATAACGCCGCCTTCACCCTGCACCAGCTCCATCATAACGGCGCAGACATCGTCTGTCAGTTTGGAAAGCATATCTTCTGTGTCATTTGCCTTTGCGAACACAAAGCCGTCCACAAAGGGGAAGAAGAAGTTGTGATATACGTTCTGCCCTGTTGCGGAAAGTGCCGCCATGGTTCTGCCATGGAAGGAGTTTTCCAGAGCGACGATTTTACTTCTGCCTTCACCGTATTTCTGGAAGGAGTATTTTCTTGCCGCCTTAATCACGCCTTCGTTTGCCTCTGCGCCGCTGTTGCCGAAGAATACCTTTTTCATGCCGCTTTTTTCGCAGATTAGCTTTGCTGCCAGAACGCAGGGCTCTGTATAATACAGGTTGGAGATATGCTGTAATTTATTCAGCTGTGCCGTGACTGCCGCAACCCAGCCTTCATCCGCGAAGCCGAGGGAATTTACCCCGATGCCGCTGGTGAAGTCAATATAGGATTTGCCGGCAGGGTCATAACAGATTGCGCCCTTGCCGTGGTCGATTGCCAGATTGTATCGCCCATAGGTGTGCATGACATAAGCGTCATCCAGTTTTTTAATATCTTCAAAGCTCATTGAAATTCCTTCTTTCCGTGCTTTTTCCATGCTTTTTTATTTTGTAAACATTGTGCCGATCCCTTCATCGGAGAATATTTCGATGAGGATGGAATGTTCGATTCTGCCGTCAATCATAACGGCCTTCTTTACACCTGCCTTGATTGCGGCCTCCAGACCCTTGATTTTGGGAATCATGCCGCCGCTGATAATCCCTCTTTCCATCAGAGTGGGAATATCGTCCATGGTGACAGTGGAAATCAGAGAATCGGGATCATCCACATCCTGCAAAAGTCCACGGATATCGGTCAGCGTGATGATGTTTTCTGCTTGCAGGGCTGTTGCGATTTCTGCGGCGGCAGTGTCGGCATTGATGTTGTATACATTGCCGTCTAAATCTGTGCCGACGGTCGCGATAACGGGGATATAGCCGTTTGCAATGGCATTTTCAATGGGTTCTGTGTTGATGTGGGTGATATCGCCGACATAGCCGTAATCGCCCTCCAGCTTTTTCGCCTGAATCATGCCTGCATCAATGCCACACATGCCGATTGCCGTGCCGCCCAGCTGTTCAATCAGGGAAACCAGATCCTTGTTGGTTTTGCCGGAAAGCACCATTTGCACGATTTCAATGGTTTCCTCATCCGTATACCGCAGACCATTCACAAATCTGGAGGGGATATCCAGACGCTCCAGCATGCTGCTGATTTCGGGACCGCCGCCATGCACCAGAACGATGTTGATGCCGACCAGCTTCAGCAGGATAATGTCGCTCATGACAGCTTTTTTCAGCAGGGGGTGAACCATGGCGTTGCCGCCGTATTTTACAACAACTGTTTTTCCGTTGTATTTTTGGATATAAGGCAGGGCGGCTGTTAGCACCTTCGCCTTTACGCTGTTTATATTCATATCTTCCATTACCTTTCTCCTTTGCTTTTCTTGAGGGCTTCATTCAAGCAGGGTGTGGGATGGAATCCCACGGTTTTATGGTATCAAGTGCGATAATCCCCGTTGATCTTCACATAATCGTATGTCAGGTCGCAGCCCCAAGCAGTTGCGCTTGCATCGCCCTGCTTCATTGCAATCTCAATATGTATCGCATCCTCCAGAAGGATTTCCTTCGCCTTATCCTCATCAAAGGCAACGCCCGCACCGTTTTCGCAGACCAGAATACTGCCCTTGGGCGAGGAAATATCCACCTGAATGGTATCTACGGCAAAATCACCCTCTGTATACCCAATCGCACAGAGAATACGACCCCAGTTGGCATCCGCGCCGAACATTGCCGCCTTTGTCAGGCTGGAGGTGATCACGGATTTCGCAATCGCCTTTGCCAGAGGAATGGTCGGTGCGCCTGTAACGGTACATTCCACTAATTTTGTTGCACCCTCGCCATCACCGGCAATCTTCTTTGCCATAGAGGTGCAGATTTCCTTGACAACTGCAACGAATAAATCAAAATCTGCGCCTTCCTTGTCGATGACGGGGTTTTCTGCCATGCCGTTTGCCATGATGGAAACCATATCATTTGTGGAGGTATCGCCGTCTACGCTGACCATGTTGAAGGTATCATCGACTGCCAACTTCAGTGCCTTTTGCAGCATTGGCGTTGTGATTGCCGCATCTGTGGTCAGGAAGCCAAGCATGGTCGCCATGTTAGGGTGAATCATGCCGCTGCCCTTTGCCATTGCGCCGATTTTGACTGTTTTTCCGCCAATCTCGATTTCATAAGCCTCCTCCTTGGGCTTGGTATCTGTTGTCATGATTGCCTGCACGGCATCCAGATTGCCCTCTACGGAAATGATGGGAGCCAGTGCCGCAATGCCCTTTTCGATGGGCTCGATGGGAAGCACCTGCCCAATGACACCGGTAGAGGCTACAATGATATCCTCCGGCTTCAGATGCAGTGCCTTTGCTGCCAGCACGCACATTTTCTCTGCCTTTTCCACGCCGTCTGCATTGCAGGTGTTCGCATTGCCGCTGTTGCAGACAACTGCCTGCGCCATGCCGTCTGCAATGTTTCGTCTGGTTACGGTGATGGGTGCGCCGAAAACCTTATTCTGTGTATAAACCGCTGCTGCTGTGCAGGGCTTTTCGCTGTAAATGATAGCAATATCCTTTTTTGCGGTATTGTTTGTTTTTACGCCACAATGCACCCCACCGGCAAGAAAGCCCTTGGGTGCGGTGACACCGCTGTTTATCTTTTGCATAGTATTTCCTCCTTATAGTAAACCGGTCGTTTCATCCAGACCTAATACAAGATTCATGTTTTCTACTGCTGCGCCGGATGCGCCCTTGCCCAGATTGTCGAATACGCTGATGAGCGTCATTCTCTCATCATTCCCTTCAACATAGAGCTTGAGCTCATTCGTATCACTCAGGGGATTGGATGCCAAGAAGTTCGTTTCCTCTGTGCCGACACTGATAAGCTTTGCATCCTTATAATATTCTGTCAGCAGTGCCAATAGCTCGTCCTTTGTCACCTTCTTTTTGAATAAAGAGGCAATCAGAGGGATGCAGGTTGCCATGCCGCTGTAATAATCCACAACGATGGGGCAGAACACAGGCGGTGTATCAATCCCTGTCACATACTGCATTTCGGGCAGATGCTTATGCTGCTGTCCCAAACCGTACTGTCTGGGGCTGTCGAACAGGGGAGAGCGGTTCTCCGCTTCATATTCGGCAATCATTGCCTTGCCACCGCCGCTGTAGCCTGTCAGACTGTGCGCTGTCAAGGGATAATCCGTCCCGATGATACCAAGCCGAATGAGGGGATAAACCGCCGCAATAAAGCCTGTGGCATGGCAGCCGGGGTTGGCAATGCGCTTTGCATGTCTGATTTTTTCCTTATGCAGAGGGGAAAGCTCAGGAAAGCCATATACCCAATCGGGATCTGTGCGGTGGGCTGTGCTTGCGTCAATAATGCAGGTGTTCGGGTTTTCCACCAGCTTAACCGCCTCTCTTGCCGCATCATCCGGCAGACAGAGAAAAACAACCTCTGCCTCGTTCATCAGTCTTTTTCGCTCTGCCTCATCCTTTCGCAGCTCCTCGCTGATTAAGAGGATTTCCACATCTTTGTGATTTTGCAGCTTCTGACGCAGCTGCAGACCTGTTGTGCCTGCCTGCCCGTCGATGTATACCTTATGCTTCATCAGGCTGTTCCTTCCTTTCTTTTTCTTCCGAAATAAATGATTACCCCATGGTAATGATGATTTATTCTTATTATATACTCCTTATGGGTGAAGTCAATAAATATATGTATAATTATTCAATTTTAGCGAATTGCAGAGCGAGAACGGAGAGAAATAAAAATACGAGAGATAAAATAGACAAAAATCAGAGAGAAAATCTGCGAAAACTATATAGAATTTGCTGCTGTTCTGCAAAAAAATGCTTTGATAATTCCGATAGAAGCTGTGTATATGTGTATTGTATACATAATTTATGCAATATTCGCGCGAATGTGTGAATAAAAAACAGAGGTGGCGTGTATTGTCGATGCAAAAGAAGTAATGTATCCGCAGAAAAACCGTTTGCCCTTGTTTTCGCACAAAAGTCAACAAAAAACCGTAAAACCTGTTCTTTTTTACAGAAAGGCTTGACTTTAGTGCTTCGGTATGTTATGAATGAAGAATAGTCCGACGGAAACGTCAGACAACAAATAAGGAAGATAGAGGTGCAATGACGATGAGTATCCTCTCCCAATAGAGCCGTGGGCGGCAGGAGGGGGGAAAGGCGGCGTTGCCGAAGTGGCTTTTTCTGCCCAAGGGAAGAAGCTGCTGGGACATTGCAAAAAATGTAATGTACTGTCACGGATGTGGAGCGCTATCGGAATTTCAGCATATTTTTATGTTTCTGATGCCGTGCGCTTTGCGCAGGGCTTTTTTGTTTCCGAAATTTGGGGACAACCGATATCATCTTATTTATTCCTTTATTACTGTTTTTATCATTTAAGATTTTCTGAAAGGAGAAGGGTTATGAAAACAAAAAGCAACATCAAAAAAACATGGCTGGGAACGCTCTTTGTGGTTGTTCTGGTAGCGGCAGCCATGTCCGTAACCGTTTTTGCGGGCGATGCAGAAGCGGCGGAGCACACAAGTAAAATGTATGCAACCGCATGGTCTTTGGTGCCTCCGCTGGTTGCAATCATTCTGGCACTGATTACAAAGGAGGTTTATTCCTCTTTGTTCATCGGTATCGTGGTCGGCGGTCTGTTCTATGCGAACTTCAGCCCCAAGCTGACCTATCTGACGATTTTCACTGATATCACAGACGGCGGTATGCTGGCAAAGCTTTCCGACAGCGACAATGTGGGGATTCTGATTTTCCTTGTTATTCTGGGTATCATGGTTGCGCTGATGAATAAGGCAGGCGGCTCTGCGGCGTATGGCCGTTGGGCAGTTAAGGCAATCAAAACAAGAAAGGGTGCACTGCTGTCCACCTTCCTGCTGGGTGTTCTGGTATTCGTGGATGACTATTTCAACTGCCTGACCGTAGGCTCTGTTATGCGTCCCGTTACGGATACGCATAAGGTTTCCAGAGCGAAGCTTGCGTATATCATCGATGCAACAGCGGCTCCTATCTGTATCATTGCTCCCATTTCCTCCTGGGCTGCGGCAGTAGCCGGCGTAGTTGAGGGCGTGAACGGCTTGGATTTGTTCATCAGAGCCATTCCCTATAACTTCTATGCACTGCTGAGTATTGTAGCAATGCTGACACTGACTATCACCAATACAGACTTCGGCCCTATGCTGGAGCATGAAAGAAATAACAATAATAAAACAATAAAATAAAAATAGTATAATGAAAATTCAAATAGAACAGGCTACGCCAGACAAGGCTTCGCATATCGCATCGCTTATCATGGAGGCGATGAATGCGCAGTGTTGTCAAAATTTTGCTGGTCCTCAGCATACATTGGTTGATTTTCACCGTATGATGACTAAACTTGTAGAGATGGAGGATAGTCAGTATAGTTATAAGAATACATTGGTTGCTATGTCTACTGATGGCATTCTTGTTGGCATCTTGGTTGCATATGATGGTGCTGACGTCAAAAGATTACGTAAGCGCTTTATTGAGGCTGCAATCGTGGCTTTTGGAATGGACTATTCGGCTATGGAGCTTGAAACAGAGGAAGGTGAGTTCTATTTGGATAGTTTGGCAGTTTCTAACCAATACCGTGGAAAAGGTATTGCGTCTAAACTGTTGGATGCTGCTATCTCTCGCGCAAGAGAATTAGGACTTCCTGCTGTAGGTTTGCTTTGTGATAAGGGCAATCCGAAAGCGGAGCGTCTCTATACGAAGGTTGGTTTCCAATATGTCAATGATACCACTTGGGGTGGTCATGCAATGAAACATCTTCAGTATAAATTGTAATCTGATAGGGCAAATTGTGCAAACGTTTGCCCAATAAAAAGTATAGAAATCAACAGAAAATATGCTGTTTATTGCGCAAACTGTAGTATCTTTGCACCATAAGTTCATAACGAATAGGTTTTTTGGTTTTTAGAAAAGATATTTTATTAGTTTTTGTTGATTTAATAATAAAAGCTCGGTCTGCAGTGATGCAATGCCGAGCTTTTGTATTTTTACTCCCATTCAGGGTATTTTCTTTCTGTGTCTTTTATTCTAATTCCTCTATTTCTTTTTCGTCCATGTCTTTATCTAACTGGTCTCTCCACAGATACTTTCTGGTTTCATGCACTATGATACCACTTAGGCAGAGCAAGGAGATAAGGTTTGGTATGGCCATTAAAGCATTCATGCAGTCGGCAATGTTCCAAACCAGTCCCAGACTGATGACACTACCCAGGAAGATAGTAGCAATATAGACTATGCGGAAACAGAGCATCCACTTTTTGCCTTTCAGATATTCTACACACCGTTCTCCATAATAACTCCATCCCAATGTTGTACTGAATGCAAATGTTGCCAGTCCGATAGTCAATATCGGAGCTCCGATATATGGAATCTTACTGAAGGCAGCCTTGGTGAGTGCAGCTCCGTTATGGTAGTCAATGTCTGGGTATGCTATGATACTTGAGGTGATGACGAGACCTGTAAGGGCACAGATGATGACAGTATCCCAAAAGGTACCGGTAGATGAAACCAATGCCTGACGCACAGGGTTACGGGTTTGGGCTGCTGCAGCAACGATGGGTGCCGAACCCAGACCACTTTCGTTAGAGAACAATCCGCGGGCTATACCATAGCGGGCTGCAATCATCATGGTACTTCCAGCGAAGCCGCCACCTGCAGCCTTTGTTGTGAATGCAGAGTCAAAGATTACGTGGATGGCAGGCAATAAATAAGCATGATTTACACAGAGAATGTAGATGCAGCCTAATACATAAAAGAGTGCCATGAAAGGTACCAGCATGCCACAAACCTTGGAGATACTTTTCACGCCTCCAAGAATCACAGCTGCTCCTAAAGCCGTAACGATTGTTCCAGTAATGTATGGAGAAATGCCGTATTGGTTTTCTACCAGGGTAGAGATGGCATTTGCCTGTACCGTGCTACCGATTCCGAATGATGCCAATGCGGCAAAGAGGGCGAACAGGACTGCAAGCCATTTCCAGCCCAATCCTTTTTCCAGGGCATACATAGGACCACCCAACATCGTGCCTCGCTTGGTCTTTACGCGATATTTTACGGCGAGTAATCCTTCGGCATATTTGGTAGAAATACCAAAGACACCGGTTAACCAGCACCAGAATACGGCTCCTGGTCCGCCAAGAGCGATAGCTGTAGCCACACCGATGATGTTACCGGTACCAATTGTAGCTGCCAATGCTGTTGCCAGTGCTCTGAACTGTGAAACATCTCCTGTGGCATTCTTGTCTTTCTTTACAGATAGTTTGATTGCCTTGAAAATCTTGCGTTGTGGAAAGCGCAAGCGGATGGTCAGAAAGATGTGGGTTCCCAACAGCAGGATAATCATAGGCCATCCCCAGAGGAATGAACTAAATGCGGTGAAAAAATCGTTTATTGCATCCATCTCTTAAAAATTTTATGTTTATCTTATATCTATATTTTTTATACCTGATAACGCAGTTACTTGTGTATTATAACCTTGTTATTTCTCAAATTCTATCTTTACGTTTTTGAATCCCATTGCTTTCAGCATCTCTCTAAACTGAGTCTTGGCATTCGTCTGTGCAGTATAGATATTGGTGCGGTTTAAGCAACGTTTCTTCATGGCTTGATAAGCACGCTCATACATAGCCTGTCTGTCGCTGCCTGTCCATTTGCCTTCTTCAAAGAAACTCTTGGTCTTCGCTTCGTCAATGAAGTTATGGTCTAGCAGTTTGATAGGAGGTAAAGTGCATACGATGCTGTCCTGGCTGGCTTGTAGCCAGCCTTTTTTTACATCCTTCATATCGATACCCAAGCGCAGCGTTCCGTAATAGATACGTACCAGTTGGTCATCGCCCAAAAAGCCATGGCGTATTGTATCTATCAGTTCTTCATCACTTACAGATAGAAATTCCCATTGACCGATATTCTCGATGCTTTCTACTTGAGTGGGTGAGAGGGTTGTCTTATCTTCCTGTACCACGCTGACCTCATTGTCTTTGGTGAGCCAATAGAAGGCTCCACCCAGAATAAGGATCAGTGCTAATAGTATGATGATTTGTATTCTTTTCATATCATTGTTCTCCTCGCTTAGTGATTCTTTTCGATAGTTGTCTTATCCAGAAGAGTCTTCAGATCGTTGAAAGTGAATTTCTTTCTGAAACTGATTTTGATATTCTCTTCTGCAAATCCCATGTCCTGTAACATCGGAATCAGGGTGTTTGCTGCACTTTGGCGTGCCTGTTCAAGAATATCTAGGTTCGGGATATCGCGAATGATACTTTCCCTGCCTTGTTGTTCGAATTGTGACAGTTCTGCATCACTGTAGTTTCTTCTGGTGAGTGAAACGAATTGTCTTACACCTTCGTGATTGATTTTACTGCTGGTGAGCATCACTTTTGGGTCTGGTAAGATGATTTCTATCTTGTCGCCTTGTCGGTTTACGTTCTTTGCAGAGAATCCTGAAAAGTCTACATAAGCTTTTAATGTCGCATCCATCGGAATGGCCACCTTGCGGTTAGAGCCAGGAACATGAATATTAAAGTCTTTCTTGAACAGTGAACCCTTCAGATTGAGCTGGTCATCATGTGTTATAATCTTATGAACATGAGCTTCTGCTGTATATAAGCGATTGCATTTCTGTATCTGCATCACCATCACAGGTATTGTGTCGATGACTTGCTCCTTCTTTTCTGTTTGCTGATGCGAACATGAAACGAAGGCAAAAAATACAGAAATGATAAATATTAACCTCTTTTTCATACTTAATGTCTTTATTATGCTGCAAAGGTACGGCAAATTGTTCGAAAAACAAAACAAAATCATGTTTTTTGATGTTCTTTTGCTAAGAAATGAAAAAAAAAGCAGAAAAAGCACTTTTTTTATATCTTGATTAAACCTTTTCATTTTCTTTTTGATCATAGCGCTAAAATGATACCACCTGTAGCACTCAAATGATACCGCTTTGTT
>ENA-OROD01001535-OROD01001535.1-human-gut-metagenome-genome-assembly--contig:-NODE-1535-length-18249-cov-2.989447_pt1 | contig 18249 bp, 17 predicted proteins | sample MGYA00242123_ERZ509038 | MGnify/ENA primary metagenome ERZ509038 (study PRJEB26280, sample SAMEA2338719) | human gut metagenome | biome: human gut; feature: human-associated habitat; material: faeces... | reverse complement strand
GTTAAAACTAATCCATACAAAGTTTTGAAAGCATTTACAATACCTTCAAAGACTGTGATTGGATTAAAAGCTACTGACATTAAGTGCATAAAACTAACAGAGCTTCCTATCGCCGATAGGTATTCAACTGGATCAACCGTTATTAAGGATAAATTAAAAGACGCTTTCGTAACTGTAGAGTTAAAAAAACAAAATGATACAAAAAATGAAGATATAACAAATAATAATAAAGAAGAAAAAGAAGAGGAACCAAAAGAGGAAGAACAAAAGAGCGATGAGGTTAGTAAAACTGAAGAAAAAGAGAAAAAAGAAGAAAAGGAGCCTGTTGACAAACATAAGGATTTTGTAAGAAGGTTAAAGGATTTGGATGGATATGATATATCAGAAGTTGCAGAAAAAGGAATGGCTGGAGTAAGAGATGATAGAATGAGTGAGGCAAAGGAAAGATTAGCGGAAAATAAGCGAATAGCAACAGAAATAGAAAAATATGAACACAAGCCTAAAGCTAAACCTATTAGTTTTGAAACTCCATTTGACAGGGAGGATAGATAATTAATTAAAGAAAGAATACTATAATTGTATTCTTTTTTTTGAGCGTAAATTTATTAAAACTATTGCAATTTTAATAAAACAATAATAAAATAGAAACATCATGAATAATCATCAAATAAAGGGGCAAAATTGTCATTAACGGTAAAGAAAGGGAATGAAAATAACATGAATATATTACTAGATGCAATGGGTGGAGATAATGCACCAGATGCGAACATAAAAGGAACCATAAAAGCAGTAAACCAAATAAAAGCAGATGTAACATTAATAGGAAAAGAAGAAATAATTAGAAGCAAAATAAAAGAATTCTCAGGAAAAGAAGTAGAAGAAATATCAGAAAGAATAAAAATAAAAAATGCAACAGAGACAATAGAAATGGAAGACCAACCAACAGTTGCAATAAAACATAAAAAAGATTCATCAATGGTAGTTGGATTTAATATGTTAAAAGCAGATGAAGGTGATGTATTTATTTCAGCAGGAAATTCTGGAGCATTACTTACAGGAGCTACATTATTAGTAGGAAGAATAAAAGGAGTAGATAGACCAGCAATTGCTCCAATGCTACCATCATATAAAAAAGGATTAATGCTAGTAGATGCAGGAGCAAATACAAACTGTAAACCAATTAACCTTTTACAATTTGCAGAATTTGCGAATATATACCTAAAAAAAATATATAATATAGAAAAACCAGCAATTGGATTATTAAATATAGGTACAGAAGAAACAAAAGGAAATGACTTAATGAAAGAGAGCTATAAACTTCTAAAGGAAAAATCAAATGACTATGGAATAAACTTTATAGGAAATGTAGAAGGAAGAGAAGCCTTTTCGGGAGAAGTTGATGCAGTAGTAACAGATGGATTTACAGGAAATATATTTCTAAAAACAGTAGAAGGATTTGGAAAATTGGTAAAACGTTCTTTAACAGAAAGTTTAAAAAAGAACTTTTTAAGTACATTAGGAGCAATTCCAGCACTTCCAGGAATAAAGAGATTTAGCAAAACTATGGATTATAAAGAATATGGAGGAGCATTGTTCCTAGGTGTAAAAAAACCTGTTGTAAAGGCACATGGAAGCAGTGATGAATATCTATTTTATTTTACAATAAAACAAGCAGAAAAATTTGCAGAGTCAAAAGCAGTAGAAATTCTAAAAGAAGAATTTGAAAAAATAAAATAAATTGCAAAAAAGTATTGACAATATATTTCAAACCATATAATATTTTATTTAGTAAAAAATAAATAAAAGAGTTTAGAATAAAAATTTCTAACTTCTAGATAAATAAGGAGGTGTAATGCAACCTATGAGTTCAGAAGAAGTTTACGATAAAGTAAAAGAAATAATAGTAGAACAATTAGGAGTAGCAGAAACTGCTATAACACCAGAAGCATCTTTTATAGATGATTTAGGTGCAGATTCATTAGATATAGTTGAGTTAATAATGGCATTAGAAGAAGAATTTGATTTAGAAATTCCAGATGCTGATGCAGAAAAAGTTGTTACAGTAAACGACGTAGTAGAATACATAAAAGATAATATATAATCTGTAAATTTCAAGAGAAAGGTATATATAAACCTTTCTTTTTTTATTACTTCTATTTACACATAAAAGTATTTAGTATATAATGCAACAAAGAACAAGCCAATAGCTAGTTCACAACAATAAAAAGGAGGTAGCAGAAATCTAAAATTTCTGCGTAAATAAAATGGCAGACAAATTAGTAATAGTCGAGTCTCCAGCAAAGGCAAATACAATAAAAAAATTTTTAGGTGGAAGCACAAAAGTAGTAGCTTCTATGGGCCATATAAGAGACCTACCTAAATCAAAGTTGGGAATTGATACAAAAACATTTGAACCTCAATATATAAACATAAGAGGAAAAGGAGATTTAATAAAATCCTTAAAAAAAGAAGCAAAAGATGCAAAAAAAGTATATCTTGCAACTGACCCTGACCGTGAAGGAGAAGCAATTGCATGGCATTTAGCTAATATTTTAGGAATAGATGAAAGCAAAATGTGTAGGGTAACATTTAATGAAATTACAAAAGATGCTGTAAAAAAAGCAATACAAAATCCAAGGAAAATAGATATGGATTTAACAGATGCACAACAAGCAAGAAGAGTATTAGATAGAATAGTTGGATATAAAATAAGCCCTGTATTATGGAAAAAAGTCCAAAAAGGCCTATCTGCAGGTAGAGTGCAATCTGTAGCAGTAAAATTAGTTGTAGATAGAGAAGAAGAAATAGAAAAATTTATTCCAGAAGAATATTGGAATATATATGCTACATTGGCCACAAAAAAACCAAAAAAAAGTTTTGAAGCTAAATTCTATGGAAAAAATGATAAAAAATTAGACATACATTCAAAAGAAGAAATAGACAAAATTCTAGACGAATTAGAAAAAGCAAAATATGTAGTTAGTGAAATAAAAAAAGGAGAAAAGAAAAGAACTCCAGCACCACCATTTACAACAAGTACAATGCAACAAGAAGCTTCAAGAAAATTAAATTTTGCATTAAGAAAAACAATGCAAGTAGCTCAACGGATTGTATGAAGGTGTAAAAATACCAGAAAAAGGAACAGTTGGTTTAATTACATATATGAGAACTGACTCTACAAGAATATCAGAAGAAGCAAGAGCAGCAGCCAAAGTACATATTGAAAACACATATGGAGAAGAATACTATGAAAATAGATATTATAAAACAAATAAAGATGCACAAGATGCCCATGAAGCAATAAGACCAACATATGTGGACTTAACACCAGATAAAATAAAAGAAAGCCTAACAAATGACCAATATAAGTTATACAAATTGATATATAATAGGTTTATAGCAAGCCAAATGGCAGCAGCTATATTTGATACTATGCTTGTAAAAATAAATGCAAATGAGTACAATTTTAGAGCAAATGGACAAACAATAAGATTTAAAGGATTTATGACTCTTTACGTAGAAACAGAAGATAATGAACAAAAAGAAGAGTTTGCTAAAATACCACCACTTACAGAAAACCAAGAACTACAAAAAGAGAAGATAGAAACAAAGCAAAGCTTTACAGAGCCACCACCAAGATACACAGAAGCAAGTTTGGTAAAAGCATTAGAAGAAAAAGGAATAGGAAGACCAAGTACATATTCACCAACAATAACAACAATCCTTGCAAGAAGATATATAGAAAAAATACAAAAACAAATACATCCAACAGAACTTGGAAGAATAGTAAATAAGCTATTAATAGAGAACTTTGGAGATGTAATAAATGTTGAATTTACTGCACAAATGGAAGAAGAGTTTGATAAAATAGCAGAAGGAGAAGAAAATTGGAAAAAGGTAATTAAAGACTTCTATGGACCATTTGAAAAAGTGGTAGAAAAAGTAGACAAAGAATTAGAACATGTAAAACTAGAATATGAAGTATCGGATGTACCATGTGATAAATGTGGTAGAATGATGGTAATTAAATATGGGAAATATGGAAAATTCTTGGCTTGTCCAGGATATCCAGAATGCCAAAATGCAAAACCATATATAGAAACAATAGACGAACCATGTCCAAAATGTGGAGGTAAAGTACAAATAAGAAAAACTAAAAAAAGAAGAAATTATTATATATGTGAGAACAACCCAAACAACGGATGCGACTACATATCTTGGACAAAACCAGTAAAAGAGAAAAAAGAAAAATAATTCAAAAATATTTTGCAAAACAGTGTAGCAAAAATGCTATGCTGTTTTTTTAATAATTGAATAAAAATTCCTATACATGGCAAAAATATGTATAAATTACATATTGAGGTGGAAGAATTTTGAAAAAAACTAATTATAAATATTTAAATATAAAAGGTGCAGTGTTAGATAACTATCAATTAGAACAATATATGGAAAAGATTGCAACAAGCCATGACGTAGAATTAACATCCAATATTGCAACATACCCAATTCCAAGATTAAAAGATAATTATAGGTTTATAGAAAGAACTTATAATTTATTAAATAAACACATAAAAATGGGAATAAACCTATATCCAGCAGGAGAATGGCTATTAGATAACTTTTATATAATAGAAGAAACATTTAAAACTGTATGTAAAGAAATGACAATTACAAAATATAAAAAACTACCAGGAATAACAACAGGCATGTACAAAGGATTTAGCAGAATATATGTAGTAGCATCAGAAATAGTTGCATACACAGATAATAAAATAAATGATGAAATCTTAAGTATGGCAATATCTGCGTACCAAAGAAGAAAAACTCTTGCTATGGAGGAAATATGGAATCTTTGGATTTTTTTAGAGATAGCTATTATAGAAAATATAAGAAATATATGCGAAAAGATATATTCTTCACAAATACAAAAATATAAAGTAGAAAGCATTATAGAAAGATTAGTTGAGAAAAAAGAGGCAAATACTCAAGTTTTTAAACCAATTAAAGATGAATATAAAGAGAATGTTTCATATAAAGAAATGAAATATCCTTTTATTGAATATATGTCATATAAGCTAAAGAGCACAGGAAAAAAGGGATTACCATATTTAGAAATATTAGAAGAGCAAGTAAATAAAATGGGAATGACAATTTCTGAAGTTATAACAAAAGAACACTATGATATTGCAGCATCTAAGGTTTCTATGGGAAATAGTATTATTAGTATAAAAGAAATATTAAGAGTAAATTTTTTAGATTTATTTGAAAATATAAATGGGGTAGAAGAAATATTAAAAAAAGATCCTGCAAATGTATATAGCAAAATGGATTATAAAACAAAAGAAGATTATAGAAATAAAATAAAACAAATATCAGAAAAAACTAAGATATCTGAAATATATATTGCAAATAAAATATTAGAAATGGCAAGAACATATCAAGGGAAAAATAGAAAAAAGACACATATAGGCTATTATTTAATAGAAGATGGAAAAGCAGAATTACTAAAAGAATTAGGCATAAAAAATACAAAAATTATATCAAAAGAACAAAAAGCAAAAAGATATATTTTTAGTATAAATCTAGTCTCTATATTACTTACAATACTATTTGTTATAAACTTTAACTATATAAGCAAAAATATAGTAATTTCAATAGCTTCCGGAATTATACTATATGTACCTATTTCTCAAATGTTTATGCAATTGTTAAATTATATTTTAAGTAAAAAGGTAAAACCTAAATTAATGCCAAAATTAGATTTTAGTAAAGGCATTCCAGAGCAATATTCTACATTTATTGTAATACCAACAATTATAAATTCAAAAGATAAGGTAAAAGAACTATTTGAAAAATTAGAAGTATATTATTTAGCAAACAAAAGTGAAAATATATATTTTGCTTTGCTAGGGGATTGTACATCTAGCAAGAACGAAAAAGAGAGTTTTGACGAAGAAATAATAAAAACAGGATTAGAAAAAGCAGAAAGGTTAAATAAAAAATATAAAACTCTAGTAGAAGAAAATGACAAATTCTATTTTTTGTATAGAAACAGAGTTTGGAATGCAGGGGAAAAGAGTTTTTTAGGATGGGAAAGAAAAAGAGGATTATTATGCCAGTTTAACGATTTTATAGTAAATGGGGTAAATTTTTTTAGAGTAAACACAATAGCAAATGAAGAGAAAGATATTTGCAATAAAATTAAATATGTAATAACACTAGATTCTGACACTAATCTTGTTTTAGATTCTGCACAAGAACTAATAGGTGCAATGGCACATATTTTGAATAGACCTGTTTTAGCAAAAGAAAAAAATATTGTAGAACAAGGACATGCAATAATTCAACCGCGAATTGGAATTGATTTAGAAGCAAGTAGAAAAAATCTATTTACTAAAATTTATGCAGGACTTCGGAGGAACAGATTTATATACAAATGCTGTATCAGATATCTATTATGATAATTTTGATGAAGGGATTTTTACAGGTAAAGGGATATATGATGTAGAAATTTTTCATAAAGTATTATGTGAGGAAATACCAGAAAATACAGTATTAAGCCATGACTTACTAGAGGGAAATTATTTAAGATGTGGACTTGCAACAGATATTGTATTACTAGATGATTATCCAAGTAAATATATAAGTTATATTACCAGATTAAGCAGATGGATACGTGGAGACTGGCAAATAAAGATGTGGCTTAATAAACAAATTACAATAAAAAATGGAACCAGAAAATTAAACCCATTAAATAAATTATCTAGATTTAAAATATTGGATAATTTAAAAAGAAGTATAATGCCAGTTACTGCATTTATTGGGATAATTTTTTCTGTAATTTTAAAAATGTCAACAAGTGTAAAAATATGGCCAATAGTTACAATTTCTTTATTAGGAATAACTTTTTCAAGTGTAATTGATATATTAAATTATATAATTTTTAAAAAGAATGTAGATTCTAACTATATTTCTGCACACAAAAATATAATACCAGTTATAGGAGCTTTAAAGGCAAGCGTATTAAGAGGAATATTAGAAATAAGTTTTCTACCTAATAAAGTTATAATAACATTGAATTCAATAATAAAAACAATATATAGAACAAAAGTTAGCAAAGAACATTTATTAGAATGGCTAACAGCAGAAGAAGCAGAAAAACAAGCAAAAACGGACATTGTATCATATTATAAATTTATGTGGGCAAATGCTTTATTTGGAATTTTAATTTTGTTAACTGGTATATTTACAAAGCAAGTATTTGAAGCAATACTTGGTATTATATGGTTTTTTGGACCTATTGAAGCATATTATTTAAGCAAAGATGCAAATAAGATTGAAGCAGTAGAGAAAATATCAAAGCAAGATAAAGATTATCTTTTAGAAACAGGTAAAAAAATTTGGAATTTCTTTGATGATACAATGAATGAAGAAAATAATTTTTTACCTCCAGATAATTATCAGGAAGACAGAAAAGAAGTAATAGCAAAAAGAACATCTCCAACCAATATAGGACTTCGGTATGCTTGCAATTGTATCTGCTTATGACTTGAAATATATAGAGTTAGAAGATGCTATAGAAAGAATAAGTAAAACATTAGAAACAATACAAAAATTGCAAAAATGGAATGGACATTTATACAATTGGTATAATACACAAACTTTAGAACCATTAAATCCAAGATATGTTTCAACAGTAGATAATGGTAATTTTATTGGGTATTTATATACTGTAAAACAATTTTTAACAAATACTGAAAAAAATCTAAAAGTAAGTGTTCCTAACACATCTGGATATATAGAAAATATTAATCAAATGATACAAATTATAGATAGCATTATACAAAGTACAGATTTTTCTGTGTTATATAACCCTAAAAAACGACTATTTTCAATAGGATTTAATATAGAAGAAAATAAATTAACAAATTCGTATTATGATTTGCTAGCTTCAGAAGCAAGACAAGCTAGTTTAGTTGCGATAGCTAAAAAAGATATACCATCAAAACATTGGAATAGCTTAAGTAGAACATTAACAAGTTTAAAAAAATATAAAGGACTTGTATCATGGTCCGGAACAGCATTTGAATATTTAATGCCAAATATAAATATAGAACAATATGAGGGGAGTTTACTAGACGAAGCATGCAGATTTTTAATAATGAGTCAAATGGAATACGCAAAAAAATTAGGAATACCATTTGGCATTTCGGAAGCGGCTTTTAATTTAAGAGATTTAAACAATAATTATCAATACAAAGCATTTGGAATACCATGGCTAGGTTTAAAAAGAGGACTTGAAGACGATATGGTAGTGTCACCATATTCTGTATTTTTAAGTTTAAACTATGTACCAAAACAGGGAATAGAAAATTTAAAATTATTAGAAAATGAAGGAATGAATAGCAAATATGGTTTTTATGAATCAATAGATTACACACTTTCAAGATTAAAATATGGCAAGAAATATGAGACAGTAAAGACATATATGGCACATCATCAGGGATTAAGTCTTTTATCAATTAATAATTTAATAAATAAAAATATACTAGTAAAAAGGTTTATGAAAAATCCAGAAATTGAAGGAATTAAAATATTATTGCAAGAAAGAATGCCAGAAAAAGCAATAATTACAAAAGAGAAAAAAGAAAAAGTAGAAAAACTAAAACCAAAAGATTACGAAAACTATACAGAACAAACGTATACAAAAATAAATTATGAATTGAATGAAGTAAATACAATATCAAATGGAAATTATACAATATGCACAAAATCAAATGGAGAAGGGTTTAGTAAATATAAAGGAATTCTAATAAACAGATTTAAAGAAACAGCAGATAAAAAACAAGGAATAATTTTTTATATAAAAAATGTATCAAATAAACGAATATGGACAAACATTCCAATAGATAAAAAGCAAGACAAGCTCAAGGTTTCTTTTACACCATCTGAAACAAATTTTACGAGAACAGATGGAAACATAGAAACAAAAACAAAAATAATTGCTTGTGCAAATGATCCGGTAGAAATAAGAAGGCTTGAATTAAAAAACAACGGAAATATGGAAGAAACGCTAGAGATAACTAACTATTTTGAACCTGTTTTATCAAAGCCGGAACAAGATTATGCTCATCAGGCATTTAATAATTTATTTATAACATTTGAAAACCTAGAAAAAGATAATATTTTAGTAAAAAGAAAGAAAAGAGGAGTAAAAGATAAAGATATATATTTAGCAGTGAATTTATATACAGAACATGAAACAGTTGGAGATTTTGAATATGAAATAAGCCAAGAAAAATTTTTAGGTAAGAGAAACACACTTATTCCAGAGTTAGTAGAAGATTCAAAACCATATTCTAAAACAATGGGGTTAGTTACAGAACCATGTTTAGCGACTAAAAAAACTATTAAAATAAAACCATCTGAAACAATAATAATTGACTTAATTTTAAGTATTTCAAATAATAAAGAAGAGGCAATATCAGCATTAGAAAAGTATAAAAATGAAAAAATAATAACAAAGGCCTTTGAAGTGTCACGAGCAAAAGTAGAAGCAGAAAATATATATTTAGGACTAAAAGGAAAAGAAGTAGAAACTTATCAAAAATTACTTTCTTATTTATTATTCCATAATCCATTAAGAAAATTGGTTTTAGAAAAACTACCTAAAAGGATATATTCTCAAAGCAAGCTGTGGAAATATGGAATATCAGGAGATTTACCAATTCTGTTACTAGAAATAAAAGATATAAACGATATTTATGTTGTGAAAGAATGTCTAAAAGCGTATGAGTTTTTTAGAAACAAAGATATAAAAATAGATTTAGTAATAATAAATGAAGAACCAAATTCTTATGATTCATATTTAAAATATGAAATAGAAGATGCAATAATAAATAAGCAATTGGCATATTTAAAAAACATTTTTGGTGGAATATTTACAATATGCAAAAATGAAATAGATTTAGAAGATATTGATTTACTAAAATTTAAAGCATCAGTATTTTTAAAAGCTGAATCAGGTAGCCTAGAAACAGCAATAACAGACTTGGAAGAAGAGTATTTAAAAACAATTAAAAATATAGGAATAGAAGAAAATGAGCCAACAGTAGAAACCGAAAAAGAAGAAGAACTAGAAGAAAATATGGAGGAATTAAAATACTATAATGAATATGGAGGATTTAGTGAAAATGGATTAGAATACAAAATAAAAATTGGAAAAGACAATAAACTTCCAACTGCATGGAGTATGATACTTGCAAATCCTAAGTTTGGTACTTTGGTAACTCAAAACATAGGAGGATTTACATGGCATAAAAACAGTAGATTAAATCGATTATCTGCATGGAATAATGAACCTGTGCTAGATATACCTTCTGAAATTATATATTTAAAAGATAAAGAAAATGGCAAAAAATGGTCACTTTCAAATAATTTAAATGATATACAAACAAATTCGTATATAACTTATGGTTTAGGATTTGTAAACTTTAAGAATATATATAATGGAATATATCAAGAGCTAAATATTTTTGTCCCAAAAGAAGACACAGTAAAAATAAATATTTTAAACCTTAAAAACTTGCATGCTAAAAAGAGAAAACTAAAATTATTATATTATATTAAAGATGTGCTTGGAGAAGATGAAATAAAAACAAACGGAAACATACAACTAGTAAAAGAAGCAAATGTAATTTTTGCAAATAATTTATATAAGGATAGTTTTAAAAGATGTATTCCATATATTACAACCAGTGAAAATATAAGAAGCTATACAGGAGATAAAAAAGCATTTATAGGAAATCAAAGTATAAAAAATCCAATTGCACTAGATTTGGTTTCATTAGACAATAGTTCTGGATTGGGACAAAATTCTTGTATTGCAATAGAATTGGAAGTTGAATTAGAAGGATATGAAAGCAAAGAAATTAGTATAGTATTTGGAGAAGAAGAGAGTAAACTAGATGCAAAAAATACTGCATATAAATATTCTAAAATAACAAATTGTACTCAAGAACTAAACAAAGAAAAAGCCTTTTGGTATGAATTAGTAAGTAGGGTACAAGTAAAAACACCAATAGAATCAATAAATATAATGCTTAATGGATGGGCAACATATCAAACAATAGTATCTAGACTATGGTCGAGAACGGGCTATCAGCAATCAGGCGGAGCAATAGGATTTAGAGATCAATTGCAAGACACAATAGGATTAAAATACACAGATATAAATTTTATGAAAGAACAAATACTAATTGCATGTAGACATCAGTTTATAGAAGGGGACGTGGAACACTGGTGGCATGATGACATTAATAGAGGAATAAGAACCAGATTTTCGGATGACTTATTATGGCTTTGTTATTTGGTATATGAATATATAAATTTTACAGGAGACTATACTATTTTAGAAGAAGAACAACCTTATGTTATGGGAGAACTTTTACCAGATGGTGTTGACGAAAGATATGATGTGTATTTAGAATCAAAACAAAAAGAAAACGTATATACACATTGCATAAGAGCAATAGATAGAAGTCTAAACTTTGGAGAACATGGATTGCCTAAAATAGGCTCAGGAGACTGGAATGACGGCTTAAATACAGTAGGAAACAAACAAAAAGGTGAAAGCATTTGGTTAGGATTTTTTATATACAATATACTTGAAAAATTTATTCCTATATGTGAAAAAAGAGGAGATATATCAAGAGTAAACGAATATAAGATAAAAAAAGAAAATCTAAAAAAAGCATTAAACACAGCAGGTTGGGATGGAAGGTGGTTTAGAAGAGCATATATGGATAACCGGAGAACCTTTGCGGAAGCATAGAAAATGAAGAATGTAGAATAGATAGCATATCACAAAGCTGGGGAGTAATATCAAATGCAGCTGACAATGATAAAAAATATATATCAATGGAAAGTTTAGAAAATCATTTAATAGATACCGAAAATGGAATAATAAAATTATTGGATCCACCATTTAATAAAACAAAATTAGAGCCAGGTTATATAAAAGCATATTTACCAGGAGTAAGAGAAAATGGAGGACAATACACACATGCAGCAATGTGGGCAATAATTGCTTTTGCAAAACTTGGATTTGGAGATAAGGCTTTAGAATACTATAGAATGATTAACCCAATAGAACACACAAGAACAAAAGAAGCGGCAATAAAATATAAACAAGAACCATATGTTATACCAGCAGATATATATGGATCAAATAATCTTGTGGGAAGAGGCGGTTGGACTTGGTATACAGGCTCAAGTAGCTGGTTTTTAAATGCAGGAATAGAAAATATATTAGGGCTAAAAGTAGAAAATGAAATATTAAAGCTAGAGCCATGTATACCAAAAAAATGGGAAGAATACAGTATAAAATATAGATATAATACAAGCATATATAATATAAAAATTAAAAATCCAAATGGAAAAAACAGCGGAGTAAAAGAATTTTATTTAAATGGAAACAAAATAGAAGAAAAACAAATAAAATTGAAAGACAATAAAACAATAAATGAAATAGAAATAATTTTATAAATGTCATATTTCCGTAATAAATTTGTAAAAAAAACTTGTCTAAATTTAAGTTATATGATATAAAGAATGTATAAAATTGAAACAAAGAAGGGTGGGGCTTTCTAGTGGAAAATATTGAAGAAAAAGATAAAAAGACAATTTTAATAGTTGATGATGAAAAGCCAATAGTAGAAATATTAGTATACAATCTACAAAAAGAAGGATATAACACATTAGAGGCAAATGATGGACTTACAGCAGTAGAAATAGCTACTACAAAAAAGCCAGATTTAATATTATTAGATATAATGCTACCTAAAATGGATGGATTAACAGTATGTAAAAAAATAAGAGCTTCTCTTAATGTACCAATTCTTATGCTTACAGCAAAAGATGAAGAAATAGATAAAATATTAGGATTAGAACTAGGTGCAGATGATTATATAACAAAACCATTTAGTGTAAGAGAATTAATGGCAAGAATAAAAGCAAATTTAAGAAAATCAGAAATAAAAGAAAGTCCAGCAGAAGCAAACGAAGACAAAACTAAAAAGATTGTTGTAGGAAGCTTAACACTAGATTTAGATAAATTCGAAGCAAAAGTAGATGGAGAAGTTATTGACTTAACATTAAGAGAATTTGAAGTGTTAAAATTTTTAGCAAGCCAAGCAGGACAAGTAATAACAAGAGAAGTATTACTAGAAAAAGTTTGGGGTTATGAATATTATGGAGATATAAGAACAGTAGACGTTACAGTAAGAAGAATTAGAGGAAAGATAGAAAAAGATACTGCAAATCCAAAAATATTAATAACGAAAAGAGGCGTAGGATATTATATAAAAGCAAATTAATATATAAATTGTAATTTATGGAGGGGGAATTCTAGGGACTGTCCCTTAAAATCACCAAACCTGGGGATTTTGGGGACTGTCCTGAATTCATCCGGAACTAAACAAATTCCAATTTATACAATGAAATAATTGAAAAAATGTAGATAGTAATGTATAATGAGGAAGTAATGTATTCGAAAGAAGGAAAAACAATGGAAGAAAAAGCAAATTCAAAAATAAAAGATATATTAGAATGGGCATATTGCATAATAATAGCAGTAGTCTTAGCATTGCTATTTAGATATTATATAGGAACACCAACAATAGTAAAACAACCATCAATGTACAATACCTTAGAAGAAGGACAAAGACTTATTCTAAGCAGATGGACAAGAACTGTAAAAGGAACATACAAAAGAGGAGATATAATAACATTTGAAGCACCAAGTCAAACACAAATGTCTACATTTGATGTAGATATGAATAATCCAGTTGCAATATATGATTATAAACCAAAGGGAATTTTTGCTAAATTTTCATATTATGTATTAGAATTTAATAAAACAAGCTATATAAAAAGAGTAATAGGTGTAGCTGGAGACCATATAAAAATTGAAAGTGGCAAAGTTTATTTGAATGGACAAGAATTAAATGAACCATATTTAAGAGATGGAATAAAAACAGAACAAAAAGTATTTACAGACATTATTGTTCCAGAAAATTGTGTGTTTGTTATGGGCGACAATAGACCACAAAGTATGGATAGCAGAAGCTTTGGATGTATCCCACTAGAAAAGGTTGAAAGTAAAGTGGTAATTAGATTTTGGCCATTAAATAAATTTGGAAAAGTTAAATAATCAATTTTAGGAAGATTAATATGATTTTTGAAAATATTATAGGAAATGAAAAAAATAAAAAATTACTAGAAGACATTATAGCTAAAAACAAAATTGCTAATGCATATATGTTTATTGGACAAGAAAGTATTGGTAAGTTTTTATTTGCAAAAGAATTTGCAAAAGCTATATTATGTCTAAATGAAAACAAACCATGCAACAAGTGTAAATCATGCTTAGAACTTGAGAATTCAAATAATCCGGATTTAACAATAATTGAACCAGATGGAAATAACGTAAAAATAGAACAAATAAGAGAACTAAATAAAAAAGTAGTAGAAAAACCAATAGTATCAACAAAAAAAGTATATATAATAAATGATGGACAAAACATAACAAAAGAAGCTCAAAACGCATTACTAAAAACATTAGAGGAGCCACCAGAATATGTTACAATAATACTAATTACAACAAGTGAAAGTGCTTTTTTACCAACAATAAAATCAAGATGCACTAAAATAAACTTTAACAAACTTACTAAAGAAGAAATGTTAAATATATTAAAAAACAAATACAATTATCAAGATATTGCAGATATAGTATATAAAATATCAAATGGAAGCATAAATAAGTCAATTCAAGTAATAGAGCGACAAAGCGAATTTGAAACTATAAATAAAACATTTAGCAATCTGGAAAATACAAATATAATTGACCTAATAAACAGCAAAGAAGAAATTTTTAAAGATAAAGAAGAAATAAATAATATATTAGATTATATTATTACAATTTTTTTTGAGAAAATCAAACAGAATGTCAAATATGTTGAATGTATTGAAATCACAGAAAAAACAAAAGAAAGATTAAGAAAAAACGGTAATTATGATATGACAATAGATAATTTTATGCTAAGTATATGGGAGGAAATAAATGGCTAATATTATAGGCGTTAGATTTAAAAAACCAGGTAAAATATATTTTTTTGACCCTGATGGAATAGAAATAGAACAAGGAGAACATGTTATTGTAGAAACAGCAATGGGAAAAGAATACGGAGAGGTAGCAATAGCAAATAGAACCATTCCAGATGATAAATTAGTAAAACCTTTGAAAAAAATAATTAGAGTTGCAACAAACAAAGATAAAAAACAGCATGAAGAAAACAAAGAGAAAGAAAAAGAAGCTTTAAAAATTTGTGAAAAGAAAATAAAAGAACATGGGTTAGATATGAAACTAACAGATGTAGAATATAAATTCGATAGAAGTAAATTGCTTTTCTTTTTTAAAGCAGATGGAAGAATAGATTTTAGAGATTTAGTAAAAGATTTAGCAGCAATATTTAAAACAAGAATAGAATTAAGACAAATAGGAGTAAGAGACGAAGTGAAAAATCTAGGCGGAAACGGAATGTGTGGAAGAGAATTATGTTGTTGTTCTTTTTTAGGAAATTTTGAAACAGTATCAATAAAAATGGCAAAAGAACAAAACATATCATTAAATCCAGCAAAAATATCAGGAAATTGTGGAAGACTAATGTGTTGCCTAAAATATGAACAAGAAGTATATGAAGAAAAACTTAAAAGATTACCAAAAGTAGGCGCGATAGTAAAAACAGAAGATGGAGAAGGCGAAGTTTGTGGAGTAGAAACTTTAAAAGAAATAATAAAAGTTAAATTCCATGATGGAGAAGATACATTTTTTAAAAAATATAATTCTAAAGATATAAAAATTATAAAAAATGTAGAAAAAGATGACGATAAAATAGAGGCAGAAAATCCAGAAGACTTAAAAGAATTGCAAGAACTAGAAAAATTAGAGAAAATGGATGAAAAAAACAACAAATAATTTAGATATTAATTTTATACTAAAAATAATCAAAAAACGTAGGGCCATTGCCCATAGCGACTTATGAAAAGGTGGTGAATTAAGAATGGCATATAAAATATCAGATAAATGTATATCTTGTGGAGCATGTGCAGCAGAATGCCCAGTAGGATGTATTTCACAAGGAGAAGAAAAATACATAATAGATGAAAATACATGCATTGGTTGTGGTACATGTGCAGGAGTTTGTCCAGTAGAAGCACCAGAAGAAGAATAAAATAAAAAACAGAGCGATTTCAGTTGAAATCGCTTTGTTTTTTTACTTTGAACTATTAGGATACAGCCTACCAGATACTAAATCAGAAACCATCTTTTCCTTACGAGCTTTGGCTTCAGCATTAGCTTTTTTCAAGCTTTCTGCTTTAGCCCTAGCTTTTGCTTTTTTGTTCTCAACAAATCTGATAAACATCAGACCTGTTACAGAAGAAACAAAGCAAAAGATTAATGCTGTAACAATAATAATGGAGAAGGCTTTGTCTGCGTTGCCAGAAGCAATGCGAACAGCCCAGCTTCCGTTGGCAAATTCTGCTTTTACTTCTTCAGATCTTACTTCCCAAGAAGTTTTTTCAGAGTCTGACATAAACGGATTCTGATTTTCTGTTTGCTGATATGAAGCTGCTGCTTCATATTCGGATGTTACCTGGAGCCCTGCACCGGCAAGCCAAAGTAACATGATTGCGCAGAAACCTGCACAAAGGGATTGGATGAGTTTTGCAATTGTTGTCTTTTTCATTGAAGTTTCCTCCCAAAAAATTTTATAGTAATTATATTATATCACTTATCAAACAAAAATTCAAATTTTGTAAAAACTGTGGGTTGACTTTTATGCATTTTCGAAATATACTTTATCTTGTATAACAGTAAAATTAAGACATATAAATTAATAAAGGGAGGTTAATAGATGGAAGGCTTAATAGAAATTAGATGGCACGGACGTGGAGGTCAAGGTGCAAAAACAGCATCACTTCTTTTAGCAGATGCAGCATTCAACACAGGCAAATACATTCAAGGATTTCCAGAATACGGACCAGAAAGAATGGGTGCACCAATTACAGCATACAACAGAATAAGCGATAAACCAATTACAATACATAGCAATATTTATGAGCCAGATTATGTAGTAGTTGTAGATGACACTTTATTAGAAACAGTTCCAGTAACAGCTGGATTAAAAAATACAGGAGCAATAGTAATAAACACTACAAAAAATTCAGAAGAGATAAGAGGCTTACTTAAAGGTTATGAAGGAAAAGTATATAAAATAGATGCAAGAAAAATATCAGAGGAAGCATTAGGAAGATATTTTCCTAACACACCAATGCTTGCAGCAATAGTAAAAGTTAGTAAAGTTATGTCAGATGAAGAATTATTAAATGATATGAAAGGTTCATTTAAACATAAATTTGCTAAAAAACCAGAAGTAATAGAAGGAAATATGAAAGCTTTAGAGATGGCTTTAAATTCAGTAGAAGAAATATAGAAAGAAGGATGTGATTTTACATGGATATCAATCCAAAAACACCTATGGACGAGTTAACGCCAGGTGGAGATATATATACAGCAGGAAATGCAAGAGAATTTAAAACAGGAGATTGGAGAAGCCAAAAACCTATATTCTTATCAGAAAAATGCAAACAATGTGGACTATGTTTCCCCGTATGCCCAGATGATGCAATACCAGTAGGAAAAGACCAAAAAAGAACAGAATTTAATTATGATTATTGCAAAGGATGTGGGGTTTGTGCTAAGGTGTGTCCGTTTGGCGCAATAGCTATGCAATAATTGAAGTGAGAAATGAGATGTGGGAAGTGGGATAAATAGAGAAAAATTTACACAGTTACAAAAGTGTAATGCTTACCTCATACTTCACACTTTTAAAGATATAACAAAATATAAGTTAGGAGGAATAAACAATGAGTATTAGAGAACGTTTAAGTGGTAATGAAGCAGCAGCTATTGCAATGAAACAAATAAACCCAGATGTAGTAGCAGCATTCCCAATAACACCATCAACAGAAATACCACAATATTTTTCAACATTTGTAAGTAATGGAGAAGTAAATACAGAATTTGTTGCAGTAGAAAGTGAACATAGTGCAATGTCTGCAACAATAGGAGCAGAAGCAGCAGGAGCAAGAGCTATGACAGCAACTTCTGCAAATGGTTTATCTTTT
>ENA-OROD01001532-OROD01001532.1-human-gut-metagenome-genome-assembly--contig:-NODE-1532-length-18271-cov-2.926603_pt1 | contig 18271 bp, 16 predicted proteins | sample MGYA00242123_ERZ509038 | MGnify/ENA primary metagenome ERZ509038 (study PRJEB26280, sample SAMEA2338719) | human gut metagenome | biome: human gut; feature: human-associated habitat; material: faeces... | reverse complement strand
TTCCGGCCGTCTGGAACCTTCCGCCGGGCATGTCCACTACACGGCAGCCGACGGCAAGGTACTGGATATCCACAGCCTGGATGAAGCCCAGCGCCGCCGTCTGCTGCGTACCGAACTGGGCTTCGTCCACCAGCATCCCCGCGACGGCCTGCGCATGTCGGTCAGCGCCGGCGCCAATATCGGCGAGCGGCTCATGGCCAACGGGGCCCGGCATTACGGGAACCTGCGGGCCACGGCTCTGGACTGGCTGGAACGGGTGGAGATCCCCGTGCAGCGTGTGGACGATACGCCGTCCCAGTATTCCGGCGGCATGCAGCAGCGTCTGCAGATCGCCCGCAATCTGGTGACCACGCCGCGCCTCGTCTTCATGGACGAACCTACCGGCGGTCTGGACGTGTCTGTCCAGGCCCGCCTGCTGGACCTGCTGCGCCATCTGGTGCGCGACATGGGGCTGGCCGTGGTGCTCGTGACCCACGATCTGGCGGTGGCCCGGCTGCTCTCGCACCGTCTGATCGTCATGTACCACGGTGAAGTGGCGGAGACCGGTCTGACGGATCAGGTACTGGACGATCCGCAGCACCCCTATTCCCAGTTGCTGGTCTCTTCCATCCTGCAGTGCTGACAAGGAGCGTTCACATGCATCAGTTCAACCATCCTGCCGGCGACGCTCCTGTGGTGGAGGTGCGTCACCTGTGCAAAACCTTTGTCCTGCACCAGCAGGGCGGCATCCGCATCCAGGCGCTGCAGGACGTCAATTTTGACGTGCGTGCCGGAGAATGTGTGGCCCTGCACGGGCCTTCCGGGGCCGGGAAGTCGACCCTGCTCAAGACCCTGTACGGTAACTATCTGCTCAGTTCCGGGCAGGTGATCGTCCGCTGCGAAGACTGCGAGACGGATATGGCCACGGCTTCCACGCGCGCCATCAGCCGTGTGCGCCGGGAATGCATCGGTTATGTCAGCCAGTTCCTCCGTGTCATCCCGCGTGTGAGTGCCCTGGATCTGGTGGCCGAACCTTTGCTGGATGCCGGTGAAGACCGTGAGACGGCCCTTGATGCCGCGCAGAAGATGCTGACCCGCCTCAACCTGCCCGAGCGCCTCTGGCATGTGGCCCCGGCTACCTTCTCCGGCGGGGAGCAGCAGCGTGTGAACATCGCGCGCGGGCTCATCCGGCCCATGCCCCTGCTGTTGCTGGACGAACCCACCGCCTCTCTGGACGGCATCAACCGGCAGGTGGTCATCGACCTCATCCATGAGGCCAGGCAGCGGGGCAGCGCCATCGTGGGCATCTTCCATGATGATGTGGCCCGCAATGCCGTGGCGGACAGGATCGTCCCCATGGACAGGCCGTAACCGCGCCGATCCGCAAGAACCAACGATCACAGAAGCATAATCGGAGATCATCCATGAAAGAATATGTGTTGCGTAACGCCCGGGTGGTGACGCCCACCACCGTGATGCATGGCCATGTGCTGGTGCGTGACGGCCTGGTTGCCGATGTGGACGAAGGCGACATTCAGCCCACTGCCGCCCTGGAATGCATCGACTGCGAAGGTGACTATCTGCTGCCCGGTTTTGTGGAACTGCACACCGACAATCTGGAAAAGCATCTGGTGCCCCGTCCCAAAGTTGTCTGGCCGCAGGCGGAACCCGCCTTTTTCGCCCATGATGCCCAGATCGTGGCGGCCGGTATCACCACCGTGTTCGATGCCCTGTCCGTGGGCGAATACCACGACAAGGGGCGCATCGCCATGCTGGGTCGCGGTGTGGATGCCCTGAACCATTGCCGCCAGTCGGGCATGCTGCGTGCCGACCATCTGCTGCATCTGCGCTGTGAAGTGGCTGATCCCCGCATGCGGGACCTGTTCTTCCCCCTGTCGGACACGCCCTGCCTGAAGCTGGTCTCGCTGATGGACCATACGCCCGGACAGCGCCAGTGGCGCGATACCACGGCCTATCGGACCTATTACAGCAATATCAAATCCTGGACCGATGAAGAGTTCACGGCCATGATGCACGAGCTGGAAGAGGTGCGGGACAGCTGCGCCAATGATAACGCCGCCTCGGTCATGGAATTTTGCCGTCAGCGCCATCTGCCCATGGCCAGCCATGACGATACGCTGGTGGAACATGTGGAAGAAGCCCTGAGCAACGGCATCTCCATCAGCGAGTTCCCCACCACCACAGAGGCTGCCTGCTGCGCCTCGGAAAACGGGATGCTCGTCATGATGGGGGCCCCCAATGTCGTGCGCGGCGGGTCCCATTCCGGAAATGCCTCAGCTCTGGACGTGGCCAAAGAAGGGCATCTGGGGGCCCTGTCCTCCGACTACGTGCCCGCCAGCCTGCTGGCCGCGGTCTTTGAGCTGGCCGCCAAGGAGATCATGCCCCTGCCCGCAGCCGTCAATCTGGTCAGCGCCAATCCGGCCGAAAGCGTGGGGCTGGATGACCGCGGCCGCATCGATACCGGACGCCGTGCGGACATGGTCCGCGTCCACCATATGGACGACATGCCGGTGGTCCGCAATGTCTGGCGTCAGGGCGTGCAGGTGTACTGATGCGCGGCACACTCATCTATGTCATGGGACCGTCGGGATCCGGCAAGGACAGCCTGTTGTCGGCCCTGCGGCCCCGGTTGCGCGGCCTGCCGGTAGCCTTTGCCCGGCGCTACATCAGCCGTCCTGCCTGCGCCGGAGGGGAACAGCATATGGCCCTTTCCGCCGGGAGCATCCTTTCCATGGAAGCTCAGGGGCGTCTGGCCATGCGCTGGAGCAGCCACGGCTGCCAGTACGGCATCGGCCGCTCCATCGACGGCAGTCTGGAGCACGGCATCTGCGTGATCGTCAACGGTTCTCGGGAATATCTGCCGGAAGCCCTGCGGCGCTATCCTGATCTTCTTCCCGTGCTGGTGGAGGTGGAGCCGGCCATCCTGCGGCAACGCCTGCTGGCCCGGGGAAGAGAGCAGGGCAAAGACCTGGAAGAACGTTTGCAGCGCGCGCTGGCACCATTGCCTGCCGCTGGCCTGGAGCGGCTCGTACGCATCGACAATTCCGGCAAGCTGGAAGCGGCGGTCGATAGCCTGGAGAATATCGTGCGGGCTGTCCTGCCGGTGCGCAGCATGCCGGGCACCCCCCAGGGAACGCAGGGCAGCGCTGCCTGAAACAAACCTTTTGAGCAGATCTGATGAAAAAAGGGCTCCTTCCCTGTGGGGAAAGAGCCCTTTTGCTGTCCATGTCGTTGTGCCGTACGCACAGCCGGCGTGTTTCCATGCGCACGGCACGACACGCGCATGCGCCGGACAAATGCGCCGGAAGCTCCAGCGACTGAGGTGAGAGCGTGTTTGAAGATTAAAGCGATACTTTAAGAATCGAGCGTTTAGAACATCGTCAGCTGATAACTGCGTCCTTCAAGGCTGGCCGCCAGGGCTTCGCCCTGCTGGCCTCCCCCTGCCATGCGCACCAGTTCCGCATGGCGCTGGCGGGCATCGAGCGGGACGCAGGTCGTGAACGTGGCATTGTCCCGAATGGTCTTGCTGATCTGGAAATGCTTTTGTGCCCGGGCTGCCAGCTGCGGCCAGTGCGTGATGACCAGCATTTGCCGCTGCTTTGCAAGATTTTCCAGCTTTTCCGCAAGCTTGTTTAATGTAAGACCGCCCACGCCGGCATCCACTTCGTCAAAGATGTAGGTCGCACTTTCCGCTTTGGGGCGGACGCTCATCAGAGCGAGCAGGAAGCGGGAAAGCTCGCCGCCCGAAGCGATCCGGTCCAGAGGCTGGGGAGCCTGCCCGGGGTTGGGGGCCCAGAGGATACGCACTTTTTCATCCATGAGGCCGGGCCAGACTTCCTGCGGCATGAAATCGGGGATGACCCGGACCTGTTCGGAGAATCCCAGCTGGCGTAGTTCTTCTTCCAGTTGTCGGGCAAAGTCCGCGGCGGCTTCGCGGCGCTGGGGGAGCAGGGCGGAAAGCACCTCCTGCAGCTGGGCGGCCAGCTGCTTTTCTTCCTTGTCCAGCAGAGTGATGTCCAGCGCGCAGGCATCGAGGAAGGAGATGTTTTCACGGATCTCTTCGCGCAGCTCCAGGATCTCGTCCAGCGAACGGTGCAGTTTGCGCTTGAGCTGGGCCAAAGCGTAGAGCCGCTCCTCCATCTGTTCCACATCGGGCATGTCTTCCGGCAGGGGAGGACGACGCAAACGGCCGCTCAGATGGGAAAGCTGCTGACGCAGGGCCGTGACGGCATCGGCATCTTCGCTGACGGAGTCGTCTGTTCGCGCCATCTGGTGCAGGCAGCGCTCCAGCCGTCCCAGCATATCGAGCAGGCCGGGTTCTTCCTCACCATGCAGCAAGCCCAGTGCCAGCTCATACTGCTCGCGGGTCTGTTCGGCGGCACGGACGATGGCCCGCTGCTCTTCAAGGCGTTCTTCTTCTCCGGCTTCAGGGGCGACCCTGTCGATCTCCTGCTGCTGCATCTCCAGAATGTCCCGGCGCTCCAGAAGGTGGGCCTCCCGGGCCCGCAGCTCCTTGCGGCGGGCCTCCACGGAGCGCAGCTGCTCCAGCAGCTCGTCACGCCGGCGCAACAGGTCGGGATCCTTCAAGGTGCTTTCCATGAGCCGGGCCTGGAAGGCAGGCTGCAGCAACTGCTGCTGTCCGTGCTGGCTGGCATGGGCCAGCAGCTGTTCCCGCAGGGAACGCACGCATTCCTGGGAGCGCAGGGCATCATCAACGTACAGGCGGCTGCGGCCGCTCTCGGCCAGCAGGCTGCGCCGGATGACGATCTCCCGTCCGTCCATCTGGAACTGTGCTTCGACCTGGGCCTTTTCCGCTCCCTGCCGTACCATATCGGCGCCCAGCCTGTCGCCCAGCAGAAAGCCCAGGGCTTTGAGGATAAAGCTTTTGCCTGCCCCTGTTTCGCCGGTGAGCACGTTCATGCCCGGGGCAAAGTCGAGTTCGGCGTCTTCGATGAGAGCGAGGTTGCGGATACGCAAATATTCCAGCATGGATAGGACCTATTTTTTGAGACGGGGATCAAGGAGGTCACGCAGGCTTTCGCCCAGCAGGTTGTAGCCCAGCACGGTCACCAGGATGGCGACACCCGGATAAAAGGAAAGCCAGGGGGCATCTTCCAGGACGGTCTTGCCTTCCATGAGCATGTTCCCCCAGCTGGCCGTGGGCGGCTGGACACCAAGCCCGAGGAAACTGAGCCCCGATTCCACCAGGATGGCGCCGGCCACGCCCAGCGTGGCGGAAATGAGCACCGGGGCCAGCGTGTTGGGCAGGATGTGGCGCAGCAATATCCGGCAGGTAGAGCAGCCGGACAAACGCGCCGCCGATACGAAATCCCGCTGGCGCAGGCTCAGGGTCTCGGCACGGACCAGACGGGCGACCCCCATCCATGAGGTCAGGCCGATGACGATCATGATGTTGGTCAGACTCGGTTCCAGAAAGGCGATGACCGAAAGGATCAGGAAAAACGAAGGAAAGCAGAGCATGATGTCCACACCGCGCATGATCCCTTCATCCACCAGACCGCCGAAATAGCCGCTGATCAGGCCCAGCCCCGTCCCGATGCTGACGGAAATGCCCACAGCGACAAAGCCGACCCACAACGAGATCTGTCCGCCGTAGAGCAGCCGGGAAAAAACGTCCCGCCCCAGACGGTCCGTACCCAGCCAGAACATGGAGGACGGCGGCTCCAGAATATGGTCCAGATGCAGGGCATTGGGATCATAGGGCGCGAGCAGGGGAGCGCACAGCGCTGCCAGAGACATGACCAGCACGATGCCCAGCCCCAGGCAGAGCATGAGATGACGGCCGAGAAAGCGACGCAGCAAGGGACCACACATATCAGCGAACCTCCCGGCTGCTGCGGATACGCGGATCGGCCAGGCCGTAGCAGACATCCGCCAGCAGGTTCCCCAGCAGGGTCAGCACGGCCCCCAGGACCAGGTTGCCCATGATCATGGTGTAGTCGCGGGCCATGACCGCGGCATAGAACAATTGCCCCAGCCCCGGCAGGGCGAAGATGGACTCGATGATGACGCTGCCGCCGATGAGCCCGGGTACCGAGAGGCCCAGCAGGGTGATGACCGGGAGCAGGGCATTGCGCAGGGCATGGCGCCAGATGATCGTGCGGGGGGACAAGCCTTTGGCCTGGGCTGTCAGGATGTAGTCCTGCCGCAGGACTTCGAGCATGCAGGCCCGCATGTAGCGGGACATGCCCGCCAGGCTGCCGATGGTATAGACCAGGATAGGCAAAGCCAGATGCTGTGCCAGATCAAGCACCTTGTCCACAGGGCCGAGACTGTCGAAATTCATGGACGTCAGGCCGGAAATAGGCAGCCATTGCAAATGGATACCGAAGAACAGCATCAGCAGCAGTGCCAGCCAGAACGAGGGCATGGCAAAACCGAGGTAGACGAAGACCGTCACGCCCCGATCCAGAAGGGAATTCTGGCGGCAGGCCGAGAGGATGCCGATGGGGATGGCGATGATGAGCGTCAGGATCAGGGAGATGACGTTCATGCCCACGGTCAGGGGCAGGCGCTCCATGATCTTGTCCAGCACGGGCCGTCCGTCCGCTGACATGGACAGGCCGAAATCCAGATGTACTAGGCGCGAGAGCCAGTCCAGATATTGTGCATGCAGAGGTTTGTCCAAGCCGTACAGGGCCTCCAGCCGCTGGCGGCCCGCCTCACCGGCCAGAGGGTTGAGGGTCGTTTCCATGTCGGTGGGCGAACCGGGCGCGAGATGGATGACCCAAAAGCTGATGAGGGTGATCCCCCATAAGACCAGCAGCATCCACAGCAGTTTGCGCACGATGCGCAACGTCAGCTGCAGCAGGGCCGCATTGCGGGATGAACAGACCGCCTGCACGCATATCCTCCGTTATTATTCCGTCCGGGTCATCCACTGCCGCATGTCGGCCACCTCCTGCTGCCATTGCGGCGAAAGGCGCAGCTGGAGGAAGCGGGCATACAGGCTGTCCAGCAGGCCGAGGCAGACTTCCATCAGGTAGATCTTTTCCAGCAGCATGGCGTCCGGGTCGTCATCCTCTTCAGGCTTTTCCACCTTGGGAGTCTTCAGGCTGCCCAGGGTGAAGTCTTCGGCCTTGAGGGTGAACTGGAAGGCCAGTTCTTCCTTTTCAAGCCGGATGAGGGCGCGGGTGACTTTTTTCCCCGTGCCAAGGCCGAAACGGGCCTCGCGAAGAGGGGAGAGCGTCCCGGCAACGGTCGCCGTTTCTTTGGCGTCCCCTTCGCCGCCCTGGACGACGATACGCTGCTCCATGGAGACAGAGAAGGGCTGGCCTTCCTTGCCCACAAAGGCCCCGGGCGCCACATCGCTCTGGTACCACAGCCAGGTAAGGAACTCCTGGCCAAGAATGTTGTCCGTAGAATCCAGACAGGGTGTATCACTCATGGGATGACCTCGTGAATCAGGAAAGGGCGGCGAACTGTGTGGCTTCGATACGATCCAACCGGCTCATGGCCGCTTCATCGAGCATGGTCTCGGCCAGGCTGTACGGAGTGATCTGCTCAAGATGCAGTTCGAAAGAGTTGAGGAATGCCTCCATGAACAGATCGATCATCTTCCCCTGGGTGGAGGCAAACCAGACCTCATTACGATCCGTTGCCCAGATGACATTGAATTCGGCCGGGATGGGCAGGAAGCGCTGCCGCAGGCGAAGCAGGACCTGTTCCTTGAGTTCCTTCTTGCGCTCACGGGAAATGAACTTTTTGCCCTGTTCCTGCATTTTTTCCTTTTCGGCCTTCAGGGCCAGGGTCAGATGCTTTTTGATGACAGCGGCCGGGATGCGCCGGGTATCCAGACGCAGGGAGAAGAGCAGATAGGCGCCTTTGTGCGGCGGGGCCGTCCGCCATTCGGAGTCCAGCATATCCTCGAAGCATACCCAGCCATAGGCCTGCATCTCGGGCAGGTCGTCGATGTCCCGGAAGGCGAACTGGCGCAGCTTGTCGGGGATCTGCGTCCAAAGCTCCGAAGGGATGGGGTCGATGATCCTGAAACGGGTAAAGCTGCACGAAGCATTACAAAAACCCATACTGGCTCCTTTCTGTGATATGCGCCAGGAGGCGTGTCATTCTTGTACGCAGTGCGGCAGATTCTTGCAAGTCCGAAGCCTGTGGATTTCCGTGGGGCAGGGCAGATGCAACATTATATAATATTCGCAGTGGATATTTAAGTCTGGTAGCCCGAGGGGATGCGTCATCGCCGGGCAGGACAAAGGCCTAGATCAGCTTGGCAGGACGATTTTTAGCCGGGGCCATAGTGAGCTTTCCAGCAGGCTTCTGGTAGCTGGTGCAAGGCTGATCCGGATGGCCCACATATTTATTAGTACTAATTATTAGATAGTAAAAAGGCAATTTACAAGCATCACGCGGGGCATTCCCGATTTTTGGAAATTCGGATCTTATAGCCGGACATGGAAACCGGTTGTGGGACATGAGATCGCTTCAGATTTCAGCGTTCGTTTTCCCATTTCCCATATGGGGATCTCTGCTGCGACCTTCAAAGCAGCAGAGTCCATGGTGAGGAAAAAGGCTTCCGCCATGGAAACCCCTTATTCGTAAAAATCATGATAACCATGTGTAAACATTAACTATTATAATTGTCCCATAATGTGTTGTTATGACCACCTTGTCAAGATAAAAATAACAAAAAAAAGCCCCTCCGAAGAGGGGCAAAGGGTTATCTCATCCCAGGTATCCAATAAGACCGTTTAGAGCGACCAGCAGGGCGCTCATACCATGCGCCACGAGACAAATCGAACTCCCAAGAGCTATCAGGGTCAGACAGCCAAGACCGGGGAGGAGCAACGTCTTGTCTATCAATGAGACCCGGAAGCCTGTTCCGAAGATTCCACCCAATTTCACCGAATATGTCCTCCTCATAACGTTGCTTGGCATCATTCGACATAACGGGAACATAGCCGCCATCATTGGTGCGGGAAAAACCGAGCTCCGTGATAGAACCACGTTCCTGACCACGCCTGCCGGGCTCATTGACCACAATCTCAGCAGGCTTAGATTCAATGCCTCCGGGGGAAGTAGCATTTTCCTGACCAGGCATCAAGGAGCCATCCGGAGCAAGGGACGGCATAGGCGGTACCTGCTGCTGGGTACGCACAGAGCGTTCAGCATTACGGGCAGCGTCCATGGCCATATCCCATTTCATCTGCTCAATACGAGTTTGAGTTTCCTGATTCTGGAGCTGTTTACCCTTGAGCTCTTCATTGAAGAGGGCATTTTCCTTTTGCTCACGTTCTGCACGTTCCTGACGAGTAGCCTTAGCATCCATGGCACGATCTATGCCTTGTCCCATGTCCTTGAGAAAGGAATAGTCCGGGGAATCGCCGATTACAGCGCTAGGCGAGTAAGAAGCGGTCGATGCACCAAGCGCAGCGAGAGGATGGAGGCCCGCCGCTTTCGCATCCGCAACCTTCCAGCGGATACCGTTTTGGGCGAACTCTTTTTGATGTTCGTAGTTGAGCTGATTAAGGCGTTCGGCGTTGGCCTGTGATTGACCAGCGCCAATAAGACCAAGAGCGCCGCCGATAGCGCCACCAATTGCAGAACCCCAACCCATAGCATGCTACTCCTCACTTGCAGCGGATATAAGACTTGCTTGTCCATCGTGGGCTGCGCGTCGGGCGTTTTCCTTTTCCAGCTTTCTGCAAGGCGAAGAGAACGCGCCGGCGAGACTTGCGACGAATGCAAACGGCAGTTTTCTGTGGTTGCGAAAATGAAAGGTGCATGCCTTGGAACAAGCCGTGCACTCGATTATATACTGGTTTATACCGAATTCCGGCAGGGGTTCCATCGTTACGTACAAATCGTCCTTTCCGAACATGTTTTGTGCTCCGTAGGTCTTCGACTTCTCGAAGGTGTGTTAATGGAGACGGCTCGACGAGCCTCTTGAGGGGGGATTGCAAAACACCGGCCCGGCGCGGATAGTCGCGCCGGTGCCGAGCGATTATGTTGAAATCGCGTGTTTGCCTGTGTCTGTGAGTGGGGGGGGAGTGTGTGGGAGTGACCTGTTTACGTCTTCTACGTTTGGACATCGTGGCCACCGTTGGTGTCACTCAGCACAGTACACATCAAGGGAGGTACTGTGCTGAGCCGGGCTGCGCCCGGTTGCGCGTGTCGGGAGGTGGATAAATCCACCTCCCTAGCGCGCCTTATTCGCCGTCTACGGGCGGTTCGGGCTTAGGTTCAGGTTCGGGCTTGGGCTTGGGCTTAGGGGCAGGAACGCGCCTCGTGCGTTCTTCGGCCATTTCGGCAGCGGAAGGATAACTCTCGAAGTCCGGATAATCGTCTTCGTCTTCGCCGAATTTGAGCATATCCTCCGCCGTTTCATCGGGAGCATTTTCCCGCTTAAAGGCCGCCAGTTGCATCTGTATCCGGTCGAAAATCGTCAGTTCCCGGGGCTGAAACGGAACCGGGAGACACCTCGGCGTCGGGTCGAGAACTTCCTGCCCGAACTCGTTGATATGTGCCATGAAGAGAAACCTCCGTTTTTTTGTCGACTTGAACGTTGCTATCGCGGATCACCGAAACGGGGGAGCAGCCGGCGAGAATGGATAGTGTGATGAGCCATACAGTAAAGCGTATCACTTTCTTGTGCCGCAAAAATGCGATTGGTAGGGGGTGAAGTGATGAAATCCCCATTGAGCACAGGCTCATTGGAGAAATCACGGGCCATATGCCACGAGTTCAGAACTGTACGCATTTCACCGGAAACCTGAGACGGAATGCTCCGGTAATCATCGTAGATGTTCTGATAGCCAAAAACTTTGTCTTGGTCGGAAACACCAGCGAACAGCTCACGAGTATAAACGGGCTGCTGGGAAAGATGCTCGAACTGGTAGTTATAGAACTCCGCGAACGAGCGGCGAGACCACATCTTGTGCAGGCCCTGCATGTAGATGCCGATGGGGCGCACCATGGCGAAGGTCAGAACGATACCGTCTTCTTCAAAGAATCGACGGAAACGATTAGTCCGCATAGCGCCGATGCCGTGGCCTTTCAGGGCACCAACAGGGTCATCACCACCGGGAGCGGTCTGAAGCACTTCCGAAAATTGGATAGTCTGGCGACCACCGCCGAGATACTCAGGGAGCTGAAGGCGAGCGTCCGAGGGGCGAATGCCCATATCCATGAGAAACTCATTGTAGCGAGCGCCCCAGAGTGAGCGAGTTTCCTCGAAGCGCTGCATCGCCATCGCTTCACGCCAGTCAGCGATGTTGATAGAGCCGATGGAGGCTTCACCGGGCTCATAGTTAAGCTCAACCGCCAGCTTAGGGTCAACCCAAGACAAAGAAGCATTGGGAGTGGTAGTGCTCACAGTGCCGGACTTGTCCATGGAAACGGGACCACCGATACCAGTGGTGGAACCGGCGATACTCACGACCTTGAGGGCAGACGTAACGGTACCACCAGAACCAGAGGCCTTAAACGTAGGCGCGCCATTGCCGGTAACAGTACCAGTGATGGTAGGCAGGCCAGCATCGCCCATGTTGACCGGAATGGTCACTTCCGGGCCAGTCTGAGGAGTGGGAGAAGCCGTCGTAAAATAGTCACGACCCCACGGAGACGGAGCCAGAGCAGTAGACGTGGTGGCGTCAGCACCATCGGTCATCACCCAGGGAAGCGGGTCTTGAACACGCTCATCCCGATAGTTTTCATTCCAGATGTAGGCATACGCACGGAAGGCGAAGGCGTTAACCTCAAGGCCGCTGATGCCGGTAGGAATGCCGAAGTAGTCCGCGAGAGAACCGACAGGGAAACCACCTTCCGGAGCAGTGATGTACGGCACCTGACTATCGTCCATGCCTTCAGGGCCGCGAGTGCGGAAGTTCTCCCAGTTTTCCCAGAGGAGCCGATAAGGCACATACCACGAGTGAATCTTGACATGCACCGGATGCATCACCGGAGTAACGAGAGGAGCGAGCCGGAGAAAAAGGGACGTGCTTTGCCGGAAGGTATCACCGGGAAGCACTTCATAGCAGGCGATGGGATAGATGTAGCCCATCTTGGCCGAAAACAACCGATAATGAGAGAGGCCGAAGGTAGACCGTCTCCGCATGCGCTTACGAGGCATGGAACCTCCTTTTCTGGGCGAACAAGCGTTCTTTCGCTTCCAGATTTATAATCTGTTGCTTTGTTTCATCCTGCATTCGTTCAAAGAAGACACGTTCATCACAGGAAGCCAGATGTTCAACATATTTTTGCCGAATTTCAGCATACCATTTCGCATCTGTCCATCCTGATTCAATCATTTGTCGTAACTTCTCGACAAGATAACGCCCGAAGGGCCACCACTTTTGCCCATGCATCAAGCCTTTCGGTACATCTTGGTCAATATGAACCATCTTCTGGAACACAGGATTATTCATCAACGACTGAACTTTTTCGAGAGCAGGGTAACCGATACCGGGCCGTCGAGACATCGTTGCAAATTCGGGTACGAAGTTATCTGACTTCTTGACATACTTCTTCGTAACATACCCGGCAACGTACTGATATGAAAGTCTTTGGCCATTTCCAACATGAACCAGTCCAATCGGTGAGCCAGTTGCGGGGTCTGTCCAAGCGCGACGAACAGCAAGGACGTGTGATTGGGATAAACCGTAGAGAATAAGGTGGTAGTGCGGACGACTATATTTCTCTCCGTATTCTCCAACAGCATAATATCTGAAACGTAGTGGGGAAAGATTCTTCCGAAGTCTTTTAAGGAAAAGCTGCAAATGCCGCTTAACAAGTGTACCTCCTTCGGGGAGAAATTCCGGCGAATACGTCAACGTCACAAACAAAGAAGAAGGATGACAGAAGCCTTCGAGCATAAGCCTATGAGTCCAGACACGCCGCTTGTTGATACGGCACGGCAGGCATTGCCCACAGGGGAATGGCTGACCAGAAAGCAAAAGCTCCTTCCCAATGTCAGTAGCCTTGAAAGCCTCATTAGAGAGAATGGCCGCCTTGTAGAGACGGCCAGACCTGTCTCGAATAAATGGACTCTTACAGAGCAACCATCCTTAACCTCACATCCGGATGCCGCCACGACGACGGAACACGGAACGAATACGGCGACGACGACCACGACCACGACGACGACGGCGACGGCGGAAATAAGCCATAAAAAACCTCCAAAATGGTTAAAGGGTTAGGTTCCAAAATTTCCACTATGCGATTGTCAAAAAACGAAAGAAGGTATGCGCCCATAATGATAATTATGTAAACTTTTATCCATGAGACGACGAAGCAGGCACTCCTCTCTCCAGGATCAGACAGAAAATTTTTCGCCATATATTTTTGCTCAAGCTGCACTTTAAGAATAGTCTTGGGCCAGTCAGCATGTACCTGAATTTTTCTGGCGTCTGACTCTGCCGTCTATGGCATTCCCCCGTACGCTTGACATGGCTGCTTTTTTGCCACACCTCTAAGGCATGCACGCCAAATCCTCTTTTTTCCGCAGCCGCGATGGACGCCCCCAGCGTCGTTCCAATCAGCTTGCCCCCAGATCGCCCCAAAATGGTCATTCCTCCCCTGCTCCACGGAACAACAGCTCTTCTCCATCTGGGCTAGAGGAAGATCTGCAGGACGGGACCCGGCTCAACAAGCTCATCGCAGCTTCCGGCTATTGCTCTCGCCGCAAGGCCGATGAGCTTATTTTTGCCGGAGCTGTCCAGGTCAACGGGGTGGTGGAACGTTCTCCCGGCAGGCGCATCCTTCCTGATGACCTCATCCAGGTCGAAGGCCAGCAACTTGCGGCTCTGCCCGCCTCTTTTTCCTATATCATGCTGCACAAGCCCATCCAGGTCATGTGTACGGCACACGATCCGCAGGGGCGTCCTACAGTTTTGGATTGTCTGACAGCGGAGATGCGGCGAAATAGAGTCTATCCTATTGGAAGGCTTGACTATTTTTCTGAGGGGCTATTGCTGCTGACCAATGATGGCGAGCTGGCACAGCGCCTGATGCATCCCCGGCATCATCAGCCAAAGACCTACGATGTCCTTGTGCGGGGAACTGTCCCGGCTGCCGCGCTGGCAACCATGCGCCGTGGCATGACATTGGCTGAGGGAGAGCATCTGCGCCCAGTCGAAGTGGAAAGCCGCTTGCAGGCCAATGGGCATACGCGGTTGCGGATGGTGCTGCATCAGGGGGTCAACCGCCAGATCCGCCGCATGTGCCGGGATCTTGGCTTGACCATCCTGCGCCTGAAGCGCATCCGTCTCGGCCCCCTTGGCCTTGGCGATCTTCCTGTGGGCGAGTGCCGTTTTTTGTCAGCCGCAGAGACCGCTGCCCTGCTCCAGGCTGCGGAGATCCGGCGCTCATAAGGGGATTTGACCTGGAGAGTGTGCTGGCCTGATATCAGCAGCTCAAGGAAAACCTTATATGGTGAGTGAGCACAGGGACGTTCTGTCCCGGATGGCAGATACCCAATAGCCCACGCACATGGGATGAAGTATGAAAAAGGACGCCTGACGGCGTCCTTTTTTTTATGGTTCAAATTTGCTTATTTGCTCAGGCCAGCAAGCGCTGCAGCAAGGCCTGGGCTTCTTCATGCAGGGCATGCAAATGCTGCTCTCCAAGGAAGCTTTCCGCATAGACCTTGCAGATAGCCTCCGTCCCGGAAGGCCGGATGGCGAACCAGCCGTTCCGGCTGCAGACCTTGACCCCGCCAATGGCAGCTCCGTTCCCCGGGGCTGTCGTCAGGATCTCAGTGACCGGGGATCCCGCTACTGTCCGCATCTGGACATCCTCTGCCTTCAATGATTTGAGGCAGGCCCGCACGTGATCGTCGGCCGGAGCATCCTGGCGCTGGTACAGCGGAGCGCCGAACTGTTCCGTCAGGCTGCGATAGATCTCGTCCGGCCCGCGCTCTTCGCGTGCGGCCATTTCCGCTGCCAGCAGGCAGAGCAAGGGGCCATCCTTGTCGGTGCTCCAGGGGCTGCCGTCAAAGCAGAGGAAGGAAGCGCCGGCACTTTCCTCACAGCCCATGCCGCAGCTGCCGTCTGTCAGATAGGGCACGAACCACTTGAAACCGACCGGGACTTCGATGACCTTGCGTCCCAGCTCCTGGCCTACCCTGTCCAGCATGGCGCTGGTCACCAGAGTCTTGCCGATTCCGGCATCGGCCTGCCACTGGAAGCGGCTGCGGAACAGATGCCAGGCAACGGTGGCCAGATAATGGTTGGGATTCATCAAACCGCTTTTGGCCACGATGCCGTGACGATCCGAGTCCGGATCACAGGCAAAGGCCAGGTCGAAGCGGTCGCGCATATCGAGCAGGCCACTCATGACATACGGCGAAGAGCAGTCCATCCTGATCTTGCCGTCCTTGTCACAGGGAACAAAACGGAATGTGGGGTCGATGACTTTGTTGACCACGGTCAGGCGCAGTTTGTAGCGCTCGGCTATGGGCTCCCACAGGGAAAGGCTGGCTCCCCCCAGAGGATCGACCCCCAGGGAAATACCGGAAGCCGCGATGCTGTCCATATCCAGGATGCGCGGCAGGTCTTCCACATAGCGGGCGGTAAAATCATAGCCCTGCACCAGAGAAGACCGTCGGGCACTGCTGTACGGCAGGCGATGGACGTCACAATTGAGGTGATCAAGATAGATATTGGCCTGCTTTTCGATCCAGGCGGTCACCGCTGTTTCGGCCGGGCCGCCATGCGGCGGATTGTATTTGAAACCACCGTCAGCCGGAGGGTTGTGAGACGGCGTGATGATGATGCCGTCAGCCAGAGCCTGACCGCCGTGCTCGCTGTTCCAGCACAGGATGGCATGGGAGACCGCAGGGGTCGCTGTGGCGGAACCGTCGTGGGAGATGCGGACCTGCACATCATTGGCCGTCAGGACTTCAAGCGCACTGCGAAAGGCCGGTTCCGACAGGGCATGTGTATCTCCGCCCATGAACAGCGGGCCGGTGATACCGTGTTGTTTGCGGTAATCACAGACGGCCTGGGTGATGGCGTGGATGTGGCGTTCGTTGAAGGTCTGCTTCAACGAAGAACCACGATGCCCGGACGTTCCAAAAGACACACGTTGTGCGGCCTGATGCGGGTCAGGCGATTCCGTATAGTAGGCACTGACGAGCGCGGGGATATTCTCCAGAGTCTCGGGCGCCGGCAGTTTGCCGGCATGGGGATGTACTGCCATGATGTATCCTCCTGCCCCTTTCTATCGTTTACCCTGTCGACCCGCAAGCCCCGGGCAAAAAAAGAGGGGGGCTTGAAGCCCCCCTCTCTCGATTGCATATCCGGATTATTTTCCGCTGCTGACAGGAACCGCGCGGAAGATGTTCTCACCACGACGGTTGATCTGCAGCATGACGGCGCCTCGCTTGCTGCCCTCGCCTGCCACGATCTTTGACAGGTCTTCGGGCGAAGACACCGCCTGACGGTTGGCCTTGACGATGACATCACCGGGGCGGACACCGGCTTCGGCAGCAGGCTTGCTGGGATCCACATCCAGGACCAGCAGGCCACCCTTGCCTTCCAGCTTCAGTTCGCGGCGTTCCTCATCCTTGATGGGACGCACCGTCAGGCCGAGCTGGCCCTGATTCTGCTGCTTCTGGCCGGCTTCGGAAGGCTTGCCGCTGTTGACGCCGGTCTGGCGATCGCCCAGCGTCACATCCATGGTCACGGCCTTACCGTTGCGCCACACGTCCAGGGTCACCGAAGTGCCGGGCTTGTGGGCCGCAATGGCTCGCAGCAGGGCCGAGGCGTCTTCCACGCTCTTGCCGTTGACCTTGGTGATGACGTCACCGGCTTCGATGCCGGCCTTGGCCGCCGGTTCATCGTCCAGGACACTGGCCACCAGGGCACCGGAAGGATGTTCCATGCCAAGGGCCTTGGCCGTATTTTCATCCACATCCTGGATGGTCACACCGATCCAGCCGCGGCTGACCTTTTTGCCGCTCTTGATCTGCTCCACGATGCCAGCCGCCATGTTGCTGGGGATGGCAAAGCCGATCCCCTGCCCGCTGGCGATGATGGCCGTGTTGATGCCGATGACTTCACCCTTCATATTCAGCAGCGGACCACCGCTGTTGCCGGGGTTGATGGAGGCATCCGTCTGCAGGAAGTTGTCAAACGGACCGGCATGGATATTACGGTTTTTGGCCGAAAGGATGCCGGCCGTGACCGTGTGGTCCAGAGCAAAAGGATTGCCGATGGCCAGCAGCCATTCCCCTACCAGCAGGGCGTCGGAATCACCGAACTTGAGGAAAGGCAGATCCTTTTTGGCCTCGACCTTGAGCAGAGCCAGGTCAGTATCTTCGTCCGTCCCCACGACCGTGGCCGTCAGAGGGGCAGTCTTGCCGTTGCTTTCGTCCAGCGTCACCTGGATGCTGTCGCCATCGGCCACCACGTGATAGTTGGTCACGATGTAGCCGTCAGGCGAGATGATGAAACCGGAACCACGCGACATCTGTTTTTGCGGAGGACGCTTTCCGCGCGCATTGGGACCGCCGAAGAATTCGAAGAAGCGGTCCGCTCCCGGCGGCATGCCACGGAACATCTCGCCGAAGAATTCCTCAGGACCGGCCGCAGCCGGGGAGGTCCGCTCCGCACTGATGTTGACGACAGCCGGGCCGCATTTGGCAGCCAGTTCACTGAACTCAGGAAGGCTGGCCGCCTGGGCGAATTGCGCTGCCGTGAACAGGACAAGAGTCAGCACGGCAGGGAGAAAGTGTTTAATCCTCATACAGGGCACACTCCTTAGCGTTTGTTTTGCAGAGCCTTTTGCAAAGCCTGTGCCATGATGCTCATACCGGCATCCTTGGGAGCGGAACTGGTGTGCTGTTTCCAGGATTTGTCTTCGGCGGCGGAAGCTTCTTCCATGCCTTCGGGGGCCAGGCTGATGCGGCGGGCAGTGGTATCCACGGACTGCACGACCAGGGTCACGCTGTCGCCCTTGTCCAGCTTGGAGAATTCACCGCTGTTCTTGGCGTTCTTGATGACGCCGGCGGGCAGCAGACCGGTGATGCCGGGAGCCAGGCTCACGAACAGGCCGAACTGGCTGCGGCTTTCCACCGTACCGGTCACCACGGTACCGGCAGCGAAACGCTGGTCGGCATCCTGCCAGGGATCGCCTTCGGCGTCACGCAGGCTCAGGGAGATACGGCGGCTTTCCACATTGATCTCCTTGATCTTGACGGAGATCACGTCGCCCACGTTCACCACGTCCTCGGCCTTGTTCACGCGCTTGGTCCAGGACATTTCGGAGACATGGATCAGACCTTCGACCCCCTGTT
>ENA-OROD01001524-OROD01001524.1-human-gut-metagenome-genome-assembly--contig:-NODE-1524-length-18389-cov-5.477746_pt1 | contig 18389 bp, 16 predicted proteins | sample MGYA00242123_ERZ509038 | MGnify/ENA primary metagenome ERZ509038 (study PRJEB26280, sample SAMEA2338719) | human gut metagenome | biome: human gut; feature: human-associated habitat; material: faeces... | reverse complement strand
GAAGTGTATTCTAACGTAAACTTTCCTACGATTGGAAATATTCAAGATCAAAAATTGTCTGAAATTGTTTATTCTGAAATAGAAAACTATTTTAAACCTTGGTTCTTTACAAGAGATTATGTTTCATGCAAAAACTGCGTAAACAAGTATCTATGTCCTTCTATATCTAATTATGAAATAGTAGCCAATGAATATAATATGTGTTATTTAAATCAATAAGGTCATGAATAGAATCATATATTACGTATCGATCACGTTACTAACGGTTGTTTCCTCATGCGGAAATAAAGAGACAAATGTATCCAGAAAGTTGACCTTGGATAATTGCCCAGTCATAGCACAGGTTATTAATCTGCAAGGAGATCCGGTGACTAGTTTAGACTTTTCTTCCGTAAAGGATACATTCAATTTATCGCTAAGCTCCTTGCTTTCTTCCTTTCAAGTTATTCGCCTAGAAAACTCGGAAGACGCATTGACCGCCGCAGGGCAAGATACCCATATAGCCGTGAGTGACCATTATATTTTAGTGAAATCTTTTAGGGCAGGCTCTTCATGTAAGCTCTATAACCGTAATGGGGATTTCATCAGAAAGATCTCCTCCCAAGGACAAGGGCCGGATGAATATAACCTATTTATTTATGATCAGTATTTAGATGAAAGTAATAATAAAATCTATCTAATGGAGATTCGTGCCTCTAAGATATTAGTGTTTGACTTCGACGGGCAGCCACAAAAACACATTCCTCTGGCCTATATAACCCATAAAGGCCGGTTCGTCATCAATGCCGAGAAAAAAACAGTAACCGTCATGTGCATACCTTTTCAGGGAACTCCCACCGCATTGATCTGGACGCAGGATTTCGAAGGCAATATCATCCAAGAATATCCGGTCTCCGACCAATTCATGTTGATCCCAAGCACTTACGATTATGAGGTACGAGAATCTTTGAATACCACCGCTTCCGACTTCTATCTTCATAATTGTATAGCCTCGCAAGACACACTTTATCATTATGACATAGACTCAAATACGCTACACCCTGCTTTTACGATGCATACGGGTCATGAGCCGATCTGCCATTATTTCACGGAGCTGCCCAATCACTTTCTAGTCACTTGGTATACGCAAACCTCTTGGAATAATGAGTTACCCCGTTTCCCGAAAATCCTAGTAGACAAACAAAGCCTTAAAGGTTGTTTCGTGAATTTGAAATGGAATATGCTAGGGAATATAGATGGGCCTACCAATCCGTCCTTCAATCGAGGTTATTTCACTGCGATCATGGAACCTTACGCATTAAAAGAGCAATTGGAAAAGGTTCTGACTTCCACTCAAAAATTATTCCCAGAAGTATTGAGTAAAGTGAAGAAGTTGAATAATCAAATTACTGATGATGACAATTGTATCGTTTTTATAGGGAAGTTGAAAACAAAATAAAATAGGACAAGCATATGATACAGATTATTCTTGTTAATGAAGAATCCAGAGCATCCCAATATGGAATTGGCACATATATAAAGCAACTTTGTTTAATTCTTTCACAGAAGCAAGGGATTCATCTTAGCGTGATATGTTGTCGTTCAACAAAAAATGATTTTTATATAGAACGCAAAGGAGATATAGATTATTATCATATACCTGATACGATACAAAATAATGATCCAGAAATTAGAATAAAAACTTATTATAAGAATATATGGTATCTAATATTTCCTTACTTTAGCTCGCATAGTAAAGAGAATATCATATTACATATCAATTATTATCAGCACATTCATCTGTTAAATACATTTCGTGCTTTTTTTTCTAAAGGACGATGTTGCTTTACTATTCATTATATGGATTGGTGCTTTAAAATAAAAGGAAATTATTCTTATTTAAAAAGTATTCTTTACAAAGAATTAGACAGTATCAAAAATCCTTTTGAAAAAAATATCAAAGAAATATGCGAAAAAGAAAAAAATGTATTTGAACAAGTTGATAAGATTATTTGCTTGTCAAATAGTACACAAAATCTATTGAGTAAAATATATGATTTACCTATAAACAAATTTTGTATTTTATATAATGGTCTTAAAGATGAATCTATATTATTGAATAGCGATAAACGATTGAATCTTAAAAAGAATTTTCTTTTTAGTAAAGAAGAAAAAATTATTCTTAATATGCATAACAATGGTTTTACTGTAGAGCAGATTGCTATGGCTACAGATAAAAACGTAGAAGAAGTGAAAGCGATTATTGCAGGGAAAGAACCTGCACTTGCATAAGAAAATTTTTGATGAAAATGAGAAGCCTTTGAGTTTAATAACTTGAAGGCTTCTGTTTAATAGTTTGGAAAAATTAAGAAAAAATATTTTATTGAAACATAAAAGATATTTAGAAGAATTGAAAAACTATATGTAGAGGAAAAATTCAAATGAGAACATTGGATGAGTTGTTATATTATTGTGAAGAGCCTGAACCAGTCGGAGCTATACTATTGACTGGAGAATGGGGATGTGGAAAAACATATCTTATCGATAATGATTTGAAAGATGCATTGGAAAACAAAGCACATATAATTCGTATTTCCCTATTTGGAATAGCAAGTATTGAAGGAATACATATGGCAGTTAAACAGGCATGGATTAGTGAATATAATAAGGGAAAAAATTGGGATGCAGTTGCAAAAAAGGTTCAAAAGGGAAAAGAGATAGCAGGTAAATTAGACTTTTTACCAGAGTGGTTTAGGGGAATAGCAACTACAGATTGGTTCTCTTTTGTGGAAATAAAAAATATGATAGAAGAGAAACCTGTAATTTTAGTTTTTGATGATTTGGAACGTTGTTGTTTAGAGACAGTTGATATTCTTGGAGCGATTAATGAATATTGTGAGAACCAGAAATTTCATACAATTATTATAGCGAATCAGGAAAAAATGAGAGGTTCAAAGCAAATAACTGCTGTGCCAGTAGAAGTTGAAATAGATACTGTTAAGAATGAAGATGATACCAATCCTCCCCAAAGAATAGCAGGAAAGATAAAGTACAAATCCCAAAAAGATATTGATGAATTATCTTACGATGAAATTAAAGAAAAAATTATACATCGAACCGTTCAGTATATACCTGATTATGCAAGCATTGTAGATACAATTGTTGATAAAACTAAATATCAAGATGAAAAATATAGGGACTTTGTGAAGGAATGTGAAGAGGGAATATTAGAATTATTTGCACCTGATAGAAATACTTATAATGAATCTCAGAAGGATAAAAGACCGCATAACATACGAAGTCTTAAATGTGCAATAACAGATTTTTATCGAGTGTATGGAATTTTGATTAAAAACGGATTTGAAGATATAGATAAATGGTTTTATAGCTTTATTTCATATGTAATTGCATACAAAGCAGATATAGCGAAGGAAGGACATTATGGAACATTATTTTCGGATAATGAGGTTCAGGAGTTGTACCCCTTCTTTCAAAATAAATATATGTTTGCAACAGTGAAAAAATGGATTCTTCGAGGCATATGGGATATTGATGCTCTTAATTACGAAATAGGAATGATTCAATCGAGAAAAAAAGCGGAAACACCAACTGATATTATTCGAACCAATCGGATTATGGATATTGAAGAAGATGTAATCATTGAAGGATTTCCACAAGTAGTTCAAATGGCATATGCAGGAGAACTTAGTCTGGATGAATATGTGTATTTTATACAGAATAATTGTTGGGGAAGATATTATGATTTTAAGTTACCAGTGAGGGTAGATTGGAATAAAGTTCGAATTGGGATTAATAAGGTAATAAACAATTTATTAGATTCACGAAAAGAGGGGCAGCAAGTTCATACGATTATAGGTGCAGATAATAAAGAAGATTTTACAGAAGAAGAATGGAAAACATATCAAAGCATAGAAGAGTTCCAAACGGGAAATTTATTAATGTTTAGTAATAATAAAAAACTATATGTTGAAGAAATGCAAGAAAATGCAATGACGGCATTTACTATATGCCAAAATAAGAGGTTTAATGTGTTTGATGTGGAAATGGCAATTATTACTGCAGAAGCATATGCTAAAGGGAATAATTTCGATAAACATCAGTTTTCATATTATTTCAATAAAATGTGGAAAGGAAATATTATATCGCCAGATATAAGAGTGGAGGAGAGTCTTGTAGGTTTCCGAAAACTGCAAGAATTGCTGAAAGAACAAAAAGAAAATTTACAGAAAAATGAAAAGGTATTTGCAGTTAAGCATACTGAGAAATTTATAAAATACTTAAACGAAATAATAGAAAAATTAAATGGAAATTTATTACAAGCTGAATGAGAAGTATTAAATTTTTAAGAATGGCTGGAATAATGCCTCCAAGTCCACAACAGATTTGGAGGTTTTCTTCTGCCCATTTGAGAGGAAAGTGATTTCCAAAACAAAATAATCTGTGATACAATATATGAAAGAAATCTTGAAAGTATTGGATCATAGAGAAAGAGCAGAGTCAATCGTAAGCTGATTTGGCTTACATCTAAAATACAATGCAATCTTTTTCTATGCAGGAACATAAGAGAGTGCATTATGTCAATTTTTGTAGCCTCATCAGAGAGGATTGCAACATTTTTCACTCCCAGAGTACAGTGAAAACTCTGGAAAGTGCATCTCAATTACCCTATCGACACATGTGGAGTGCGTAGTATTGATGTCACGAGTTCAGAAGTAAGGCGCGAAAAAGTGCTTGATTAACGGGCTTTTCTGGCATATGACCTTCAGCGGTGAGGAGCGGAAATAACCGCAAAAACCGCTCCGACAGAACATATCAAAGGAAATGTGCGGAGAGTTGAGTTGCCGGTTTAGATGTCGCAGGGTTGAGTTAGTGATATAGATGTTTTTATGATAGGGTTGAAGTTGTGATTTAGATGTCAGCGACTGTAGGAGGCGTTTATTTATGGAATACATCAGAGTAACAAAAGAAAATCTGGAAAAGGAGCATATCTGCTGCGCCATTTCAAATAACAATGACGTACAGGTTTCTTCCAAAAAGGCATGGCTTTTGGATCGGTTCGATGAGGGACTGGTGTTTTTGAAAAGCGTGGAACGCGGTAAGTGCTTCATTGAGTATATCCCTGCTGAAAATGCATGGAATCCGATAGATGCAGACGGGTATATGTATATCGACTGTCTGTGGGTCTCCGGCTCTTTCAAGGGACACGGATACTCCAATGATCTGCTCGGTGTTTGCATTGAGGAAAGCAAGAGCAAAGGAAAACAGGGACTTTGCATTCTTTCATCAGCTAAGAAAAAGCCTTTCCTTGCCGATCCGAAGTTCCTGAAATACAAAGGGTTTACCGTAAGTGACGAGGCTGATAACGGTATTCAATTGTGGTATTTGCCATTCTCTGCTGACGCTCACCAGCCTAAGTTCAAGGACTGTGCTAAGCATCCTCATGTTGATGAATCATGTTATGTTCTGTACTATACCAGCCAGTGTCCGTTCAATGCAAAGTATGTTCCGATTGTAGAGCAAACGGCAAAAGAAAACGGCATACCGTTCAAGGCGATCCATATTGAGAGTAAGGAACAGGCACAGAATGCTCCCACACCGATTACGACATATGCACTGTTTTTCAACGGAGAATATCTGACGAATGAACAGATGAATGACACTAAGTTTTTGAAGCTGGTATCAAAATAACAGATACACCAAAGCTCCCACACTGCCATCATCGGCGGCGGGGAGCGCACTTTACCGGACTCAACCTGCGGTAGAGTTGCAGGAAATCAACCTACGATTCGTGTGAATTTACATGAATTCCGGCTATGCTTGAGTCATGAAAGGAGGTGCCCGATATGGATCAAATCAAAATTGGAAAATTCATAGCATCCTGCAGAAAGGAACAGGGCATGACTCAGGCGGTTCTTGCCGAGAAGCTCGGAATCAGTGACCGGGCAATATCAAAATGGGAAACCGGAAAGTCTATGCCGGATTCCGGAATTATGCTGGAACTGTGCGATCTTCTGAAAATCAATGTCAACGAGCTCCTGTCGGGCGAAAGAATTATGGCAGAAGCATATGACAAACGGGCAGAAGAAAACCTGCTGGCAATGAGGCGAGAGGTTGAAGAAAAGAACAGGCAGATGCTTCAGACGGAATACTGGATTGCGATTCCTGCCGTCATTGCCGGACTGATCATGGTGTTTGTGGCTTCATTTTTAGAGATGCCAGTCTGGCTGCGAATTGCACTTATCGTGTTTGCTCTCATAATGATATTTACGGTAGCTTTTATCGCTGTGGGCATTGAGCAAAAGGCCGGATACTATGAATGTCAGAATTGCCACCACAGATATGTACCTACATACTGGCAGACAAATCTTGCTATGCACATGGGGCGGACGAGATACATGAAATGCCCTAAATGCGGAAAACGAAGCTGGCAGAAAAAAGTTCTTACAAAAGAAGAGTAAGACAGACCAAGGCTCCTCACTACCGGCAAATGCGTCGGCGGCAAGGAGCCTTTTTATGCTTCAATGTCGATTGTGATCCCGGACTTGAATTCCACGGTGAAGTGGTTGGCGAAGACAGTAATCTTCGCGATGAGTTTTTTGACCAGAGCCTCATCAAACTCTGTTATGTCGGTTTCCTGCCCGGCGATGAAGTCCTGCAGTTCCTTGATCCGGTTCATGGCTTCTTCCCGGTGGTGGCTGTCAAGCTCTGATTGTTCTTTCTGGTCACGGAGCCGGAAAATCTCATCAGCGATGGCGTCATAGTCCTGTTTGTTATTTGCCTTCTTGATGAGCTCTTTTTGAAGTTCCTCCAGCCGTGCCTGAATGCCGTCCGGTGAGAGAGTGTCAGCGTTAACCACGGCCTTGGCGATGTTCTGCTGTAAGGTTTTCAGGAAAAAGTCCCGCTCGGTAAGAATTTGATTGAAGGCCTTGACCGTGATCTCTTGTAGAAGGAACTCGTTAACCGTCCGGTTGGTGCAGTTCTTTTCAGCCGAGGTCGGTTCCAAGCGGCTGATGCAGCGCCAGACGATGGATTTGCAGCCGTGGTTGTTCCAGTGAACGCGCCGGTAAAGCTCGCCGCAGTCTCCGCAGAAAACCATCTGTGCAAAACAGTGATTGCAGGAGAAGCTGCGTTTCTTGCCTGTCGGACTGACGTGGACTACCCGGCGACGGACAAGCTCCGCCTGCACCTGCATGAAGAGCTCTTTCGGAATGATTGCTTCATGATCGCCCTCAACGTAGTATTGAGGGACGGTGCCGTTGTTCTTGATCCGCTTTTTTGTTAAGAAGTCTGTGGTATAGGTCTTTTGAAGCAGGGCGTCTCCCATGTACTTTTCATTTCGGAGAATCTTGTTGATGGTGCTGGTGTGCCATTTTGTCTTGCCAGCGCCGGTAAGGATGTCATCAGCCATAAGGCCGTCGGCGATCTTATCCATGCTGGAACCTTCGAGGTATTCACGGTAAATGCGCTTTACGATTTCTGCCTGCTCCGGATCAATGATCAGGTGCCCATCGTTATCCTTGGTGTATCCGAGGAAGCGATTGTGGTTGACCTGCACCTTGCCTTGCTGGTAGCGGTATTGAAGTCCCAGCTTGATGTTCTGGCTCATTGACTGGCTTTCCTGCTGGGCAAGGCTCGCCATGATCGTGATCAGCACTTCGCCTTTAGCGTCCAGCGTGTTGATGGCTTCCTTCTCAAAATAAACAGGTATGTTCTTGTCCTTCAGCTGCCGGATGTATTGGAGGCAGTCGAGCGTGTTGCGGGCAAATCGGCTGATGGACTTGGTGATGACCATGTCGATGTTACCGGCCATGCACTCGTCAATCATTCGGTTGAATTCATCACGCTTTTTCGTGTTAGTGCCGGAGATACCGTCGTCTGCAAATATGCCCGCCAGCTCCCATTCCGGATTCTTTTGAATGTACTCGGTGTAGTGCGTGACCTGAGCCTCATAGCTTGTTTCCTGTTCTTCGGAATCTGTGCTGACGCGGCAGTAGGCTGCAACATGGAGCTTTTTCTGAGCTGATTGTTTTACTGTATTTCCGACCTGCCGTCTGGCCGGAATCACCATTACATTTCCCATTAGCTTACCTCGCTTTCAATGAGGCTGTAGAGGTATTCTGCCTGCAGCCTCGGATCTTCATAGTGTTGCTCTGCCGCAGCCATGCGAAAGCTGGTAGGAGACGCTGCAGGTTTTACACTCTTTTTCCTGTTCAGCCTGCCAAGTTTCCCGGCACGTTCCAGACGGATGGCGGCAGCTTTATCGTAGGTTTCCTGATCAATGATAGCCGGGTAAAAGTCGTCTCCGAGGTAGTGCCTGTTTTCCATCAGGCGCTTTGCCGTGCCGTGGTAGGTTTCAATGCCAGCAGCGGCAGCAGCCTTGGCCAGTGCCATCCCGGAGAGGTAATTCTCATAGAGCTTTCGTATCTTATTGGCTTCATCCTCTTTAATAGTGGCGCAGCCGTTTTCAATGCTGTAGCCGTAGGGTGTATGTCCCATGTATTCATATCCTTTCTCGAAGCGTCAGACCGCATTTCAGTTCAAAGCGCACTTCATTTCTGGAGTGGACAATGATGCGGTTCACATATTTATTAAACAGGTCATCATCGAATTCCTGAAGTATTCCACCTTTTTCTGTAAAGTGCAGAAGCGCTGTGGCTGCTGTGACCTTTGTTACATCTCCGGAAACAGCGTTTTTTAAGGTGTTGATCTCATCCCGGAAACTGTCTGCCTGCGAAAGCAGCTCGTTGGTTTCTTTGTTAAAAAGGATCGGGTCGATGATGCCCTGTGTCATGAGCTTTGTCAGCGTCTCGCACTTTTCTGTGTTCTGCGCCAGTAGGGTCTGTATTTCCTGAATGCGCCGAAGCGAGTCATCAGACGAAGTGTTTTTCAATGCGTCCACATATGGTTTTAGGATGATCCTGTGCGCATAGACCAGCTTGTTCATCATGGTGACGAAAGCCTGCTTCAGATCATCGTCTTTTACAAAAAGCATGTGGCATTTATCTTTATCCCTGATGTGGGTACTGCAGCACCATGCGGTGTATTTGTATCCGGTGCAGCTGTGTATCCGGCGCTTAAAGGTATCGCCGCATTCGCCGCAGATGATCTTCCCGGAGAAGGTGTAGCGATTCTGGTATTTGTCGCTCCCTTTGACGACACCTTTTTCCGTTGCCTGCTGGTGAATAAAAGCGTGAGCAGCTTCAAAGTCCTCCCGGCTGATGATTGCCTCGTGATGATCCTTGACCATGTACTGTGTCTGCTCGCCGTGATTGTTGTGCCGGAAAAAGCGTGAATCCGAGTACGTTTTCTGGAAAAGGCAGTCGCCGACATACTTTTCATTGGAGAGCATCCCGCGAATGGTTGTGGCTGTCCAGCGTCCGTTTCGCTTGGTAGGAATGCCGCGCCGGTTCAGGTCATCCGCGATGGCGTGGGTGCCTTTGCCGGAGAGCAGCGCTGCGAAGATTTCTTTTACCACAGCCGCCTGCTCCGGATTAATTACCATCTGCTCGCCATCCCAATCGTAGCCGTAGGGTGGGTAGCTGACTTTATAGGTGCCGCTCTCAAAGCGTTTCTGGATTGACCACTTCCTTTACCTTTTCATCCATATCAGTCCACCACCTTCCGCACACGGTCGATGCCGTAGATGACATTCAGGCCGGAGCCGTTGTCCCAGTTCACCATGAGGCTGCCGGTATCGTCGACTCCCGTAACGGTTATCATAGTTCCAGATGGTGGTCTGCTTGCGGTCGGAATACCACGGATGCTTGCCGTTTTGCAAAAAACCGTAGAGCACAGGTTCATGCTGCCATTGATAATCGGAGCGACCGAGCACGAGACTGTTCTTTACCCAGATACATACACCGGCGAGATGGAAGCCTGCGTCAATGAATGCCTTTCGGAAAGTGAGCCCTTCAGTATCCGCGTGGAAGCAGTAAGCGGCTCCGCCTTTTTCGAGGTGGTCAGCCATGTTCTTAAACGCTGCCAGCAGGAACTTGTAAAATTCCTCGCCTTTGAGAGAGTCGTTCTGGATCGTAAGACCATCCGAGGCTTTGAAGGATACGCCGTAGGGCGGATCGGTCAGAACAAGGTTTGCATTCTTGCCGTCCATGAGCTTTTCCACGGTTTCATATCCTTCCTCGCGGGCAGCCGTAATGCGACCGTGGCCGACGAGGATGTTGTAGTCCGCGTCAATGACCGCAGGACTCACAAAGCCGAACTCCCTGAGAGAAGCCCGGAGCTGTGCAATCTGTTCTTTACTATGCGTCCGGGCATTCCGGGCATAGGGCACCAGTTTATCAATAGGTACCTGTTCTAATTTCTGTGTGTTCATTTACATATTCCTCCTGCTTCGAAGCAGCTGCTCCATCACGCTGTCCTGCGGGCTTCCCTCAAAGGGCTCGGTGCAGTTCTGCTTCACAATGTCGTAAATCTCATACCAGAGCAGGTTGGCCTGCTTCTGAAAATTCATCAAAAGCTGTGTGAATGGACTCGCAATTGCAGCGCCGGTGGTCGGGTGCTTTCCGAGCATGCCGTATTTGCTGACAGCTTCGGAGCACTGGATATACCGGGCAAAGGCCTCAGAGTAGCTTTCGAGCAGGCGCTTGTTTACCAGCCTCTCGCAGCCGCGCTCCTTGAGCCACAGCCATGTTTCCTTATAGATTTCATCTGTGTTACATATTTACTTAGCTGCCGAATAACGTGAGCCATCGTTGATCAGACGATGCATTACACGGCAGATGCTTCATTCAAAACGCAAACTAAATATCCATATCTCGAACAGAATATTTGACTTTTGACTTGCTTCGTGCTATAATATTTACGGTCGTTTTTTGCGCCCAAAGATATGTCAGAGCACGCTTGTTTGAAGCTGAGACCAATATACAAAATGGGTATCTTCAGTTTGGGTCTTGTTTGGTTCAACGTGGTTCAGCGTGGTTCAAATCTTGCGGAGAAAGGAGACGGTGAGTTTTGGATTTTAAGACGCTTTTTTCAATATTGAAGAAGCACATGGCCGACGGCGATGATGTGCCGTATTTTTTCCGTGAGATTATGGCTATGATCACGACTGTTACTGAAGAGGAATGGGGATCGAGTAAAGATCCATCCGTAAAGACAAAGGACGAGACCTTGCGCAATTATGCAAAACGAGGTCTGTCTAAGAAGCTCGCGCAGACGATTGTCTACAGACTTACTCCGGAAATTCTTATAAAAAGAATCAACGAAAGAAATGAGACTCAGCGGTCTTTGATGGCGGACGATCTGCGAGGATATGACGCTGCAATAGATGCTGCTAATGTTGGAGAAAAAGTCGCTGAGTGGATGGTAGAGATTATCCAGACCACGGCAGGTCTTGTTCAGCAGGATGAACTTGAGAAGCAGAAACAACAAAAACAAGCGGCTGAGCTAAAAAACAAGTTTGGTGAATACTTACTTACAGAATCAGCAGGATTCTGTCCTAACTGTGGAAGAGAACTCACCGTTTCAAATAATGGTCAAACCGAGAAAGTATATGAAGTCAGCCTCATAGACAAAAGCGCGGAAACGAAGCCGGAGAACCTTCTTGCTATGTGCCCTATGTGTCATGCGACATATCTGATTGATGACAACAAAAAGCTCTGCAAAGAGCTGCAAGACAAAAAGAAAGTTCTTACAACTCATAAGCAGAGCGTTCGGTTACTGGATGATCTCCCTCTTGAAAAAGGAATCACCGGTGTCATTACCAGAATTAAAAAGCTCAAGGAAAAAGACCTGATTCAGGCGGCACTTGATCCGAAAGAGCTGAATAAGAAGATTGATCCAGCACAGGACTTGGCACTGTATTTGTCAGTGAACAATTATGTGACCACATATTTTCTGAAAATACACGAAATCATGATCAGTCTTGATAAGAGAAAAGTCATTGATTATGAAGAAGTTCAGGATCAGATGAAGGCAATTTACCGCCGCCTAAAGAAAGCAAATAAAAGTAAACTGGAAATATTTACGGAGATTTCCAACAAGGTACATAGAGTGACTCTTCAGGATGATATTTTTTGCCAGATTGTGGTTTCTTACTTTATACAAAGCTGTGAGGTGTTCTAATGCAATTACCGAATAAATTATATTCATATGAAAATAGCACCTTGGCTTTAATACCAAAGGTGCTGAAAGAACTTCAATATGGATCGAAACTGGTAAAAGATTTATATAACGCTTTGAAGCCGTCACTTGACGATCCTACCGATTTCCTATCGGTTATGGATTGCCTTTATGCGCTTCGAGCTGTTGATATTAATGAAAAGGGGGAAGTTTACAAATGCTTGTAGAAATGATGTCTCCCGCATTTAAAGAAAAGGATGAGGTAAGACCTCCGATAAGGTTCAAGGATGGCCTTAATGTTGTTCTTGGAAAAGATGACGGTACTAATTCCATAGGAAAATCGTCGGCGCTGTTGGCTATAGATTTTGTTTTTGGAGGTAATACCTATATTGCCAGCGATGGCGTGAAGCATATAGGCGATCACACGATCTTCTTTACCTTTAAATTTGATGGGAAGGAATATTACTTTGCTCGAAATACAGCTTCTCCGGAAGAAATTCAGGTTTGTTCAAAAGGATATGAGCTTACCGGAAGTGTTAAAAACCGGCAGGAGTTTGTAGACTGGCTTAAGGAAAAATACAACATGGATTTTCCGGGTCTATCCTTCAGATCCACTATGAGCAGCTTCTTCAGAGTGTATGGTAAGGATAATACCAATGAACGCAAACCACTCTATGGTATACCGGGAGATGGAATGCAAAAGTCCATCGACAGGCTGGTCAAGTTATTTGACCGTTATCGAGACATAGAAGATTACACGAGCAGACTGGAGGAGCAAAAGAAAAAGCTATCTGCATACAGAGAAGCTCGTAAATATCGTTTTGTATCAGACCTTGTCGGCGGCAAAGAAAAATATGATGAGAACCTTGCGGAGATTCATTCTTTGCAGGTGGAATTGGATACTTTAACTTCCGAGCAGGTGGAGACACACTCGGAGGAAGATATAGAGAAAAACAAGCTAAAATCTGACCTGAAAGATAAAAAGTTCAGGTTGGAGGAAAGCATTGAAACAAAAAAACGTCGGTTAAGTCTGCTTGATATGAGTCTAAGTTATGGGCTTTATCCTACAGAAGCTGATCTTTCCGGATTGCAGGAGTTCTTTCCGGCAGTTAACCTACGGAAGCTATATGAGGTGGAGGGCTATCATAAAAAGCTGGCCTCAATACTGGATGGTCAGTTTGCAGCAGAACGCGACAGTGTGCAACGTGAAATTGAAGACCTTCAGAGTCAGGTGGCATCAGTAAATGATCAGATCCGGGAACTGGGCATGGTTGGAAATCTGTCAAAAGAGTTCCTTGATAGGCACTCCGAGATAAAGGGAAGGATTGATGCCTTAAAAACTCAGAATGAAGCGTATCTGACACTGACCGACCTGCAGGATGCCAGAAAAAAAGCCGACGATATGCTGAAGAGTGCCATAGAAACAATACTCTCGGATATTGAGCAAGCCATAAACGATAAGATGAAGGAATATAATGATTCCCTCTTTACTGAACGGCATAAGCCACCACACCTGCATTTTAATGAATATAACAGTTATCGCTTCGAAACACCGGACGATACCGGAACCGGGTCTAATTACAAAGGGATGGTGATATTTGACCTTGCAGTATTGAATCTAACAGCGCTTCCGGCTATAGCACACGATTCGCTGATCCTGAAAAATATAAGTGACGGTTCCATCGACGGGATTATGAAAATATACGCTGACAGCAAAAAGCAGATTTTCATTGCGTTTGATAAGCAAGATGCATATACAGCAGAAACAAGAAAGATCGTTACAGATAATAAGGTGCTTAAACTTTCTGATAACCATTGTGCGCTTTATGGTGAATCGTGGAATGTAGAGGAGGCTCAAAGTGAAAACAAGTTATAAGAAATTATGGAAACTGCTAATTGATCGAGACATGACAAAAACTCAGCTGCGAGAAGCGGCAAAGATCAGCTCTTCTTCCCTTGCAAAGCTTGGAAAGGATGAGAATGTCACCACAAGTGTACTTGCTAAAATTTGTGGCGTTTTGAACTGCGATGTCTCCGATATTATGGAGATGATACCTGATGAAACTACCGAAAGTGAGGACAAAGTAAATGGCTGAAAAGAACACTGCCAATATTGGCTTTGAAAAACAAATCTGGGATGCGGCCTGCGTGTTGTGGGGACATATTCCGGCATCAGAATATAGAAACGTAATAATCGGGCTTATTTTCCTGAAGTACATCTCTACGGCATTTGACAAGAAGTATCAACAGCTTGTTGCCGAAGGAGATGGATTCGAGGATGATCCGGATGCATATCTTGAGGATAACGTATTCTTCGTGCCGGAGGATGCCCGCTGGAACAAGATCGCGGCAGCAGCGCATAAGCCGGAAATCGGAACGGTTATTGATGATGCTATGCGTGCAATCGAAGCCGATAACAAGAAACTCAAGAATGTGCTTCCAAAGAATTATGCCAGTCCAGATCTGGACAAGAGAGTCCTCGGAGATGTCGTTGACCTCTTTACCAACATGGATATGGGAGAGACAGAAGGTAACCGAGATGTCCTCGGTAGAACTTACGAATACTGTATCGCTCAGTTTGCCGAAAAGGAAGGCAAAGGCGGTGGTGAATTCTATACGCCGTCAAGCATCGTAAACACACTGGTTTCAATCCTGAAGCCATATTCAAACTGCCGTGTATATGATTGCTGCTGTGGCAGTGGCGGTATGTTTGTACAGAGTGCGAAGTTTATTCAAGCACATTCCGGCAATCGCGGCTCGATTTCAATTTATGGTCAGGAGGCCAATCCGGACACTTGGAAGATGGCCATCATGAATCTTACGATTCGTGGCCTTGATGCAGACCTTGGTGCTTATCATGCCGATACATTTACGAATGATCTTCATCCGACATTGAAGGCAGACTTCATTCTGGCCAATCCTCCCTTCAACTATAATCCATGGGGACAGGACAAGCTTATGGATGATGTTCGCTGGAAATACGGAATCCCGCCTGCAAGTAATGCCAACTTTGCATGGATTCAACATATGATCCATCATCTTGCTCCAAATGGCAAGATTGGACTTGTTCTTGCAAATGGAGCACTGTCTTCCCAGAGTGGCGGCGAGGGTGAGATCAGAAAGAAGATCATCGAGGATGACCTTATCGAAGGCATCATCGCTATGCCTCCGCAGCTCTTCTATAGTGTAACAATCCCTGCGACGCTCTGGTTCATTTCAAAGGGTAAGAAACAGAAAGGCAAGACAGTCTTTATTGATGCCCGCAAGATGGGACATATGGTAGACCGCAAGCATCGTGATTTTACGGAGGAAGATATCCAAAAGCTCGCAGATACATTCGAAGCCTTCCAGAATGGCACACTTGAGGATGAAAAAGGCTTCTGCTCTGTAGCAACGATACAGGATATCGCAAAGCAGGATTACGTTCTTACACCGGGACGCTATGTTGGCATCGAGGAGCAGGAAGATGATGGTGAGCCTTTCGAGGAGAAAATGACCAGACTGACATCAGAGCTTTCCGATATGTTTGAACGCTCTCATGAGCTTGAGAATGAGATTCGTAAGAAGTTGGGGGCGATTGGGTATGAAATATAAACTTTCAAATATCTGCGAGTACGCAAAAGGAAAAATAAAGGTGTCGGCTCTTGATGAGAATATCTATATTTCAACCGAGAACATGCTACCGAACAAAGGTGGTATAACTAAAGCCGCATCCTTACCTACCCAAGAACAGACGCAGGCTTTTATGAAGAATGATGTTCTGGTCTCGAATATTCGACCATATTTTAAGAAGATATGGTATGCAACTTTCGACGGAGGATGTTCTAACGATGTTCTTGTCTTTAGAGCAAAGGACGGAGTAAGCAGCAGATTCTTGCATTATGTGCTGGCAGATGACACTTTTTTTGATTATTCAATGGCTACATCAAAGGGAACAAAGATGCCTCGTGGTGATAAAAAAGCCATTATGGAATACGAAGTGCCTGAGCTCTCATATGAAGACCAATGCAAAATTGCTGGTATCTTGGAGGTGATAGACGAAAAAATCGAGTTAAATACGGATATAAACAAGAATTTAGAGGAGCAAGCTGTTGTGTTATTTCGCTCTTGGTTTTCTGCATTTTCCTTATCTCCTAACAGTCCTCGTGTAAACTCTGAATTTGGAGAAATACCAGAGGACTTCGCAGTTGTTAAGGTTGGCAGTTTGCCTATGCTCGTAACTGACTATGTGGCCAATGGTAGCTTTGCGTCTTTAAAAGCTAATGTCAATCTATATCAAGAGCCAAACTATGCTTATTTCATCAGGAACACCGATTTGAAGTCGGGCTCCTTTGGAGTATTTGTTGACCAGCATTCCTATGAGTTCTTATCCAAATCTACCCTATTTGGCGGAGAGATTATCATTTCCAATGTTGGTGATGTGGGAAGTGTATTCCTCTGCCCGAAGCTGAATGGTCGCATGACCCTCGGAAATAACATTATTATGCTTAGACCAGAAGATGCCCATTTACGCTACTATCTTTATATTTGGTTTAAGTATCACCAAGGGCAAGCACTCATACAGGGAATAAAAGGAGGATCTGCTCAGCCCAAATTTAATAAGACAGATTTCAAGAATACCTCTGTTTTGATTCCTCCAAAGGATATGCTCTCTCGTTTCCATGAGACTGTGGCTCCAATGTTTGAAACGATCTCGCAAAGACAAACTGAAACTTCTCGTCTTGCTGATTTACGAGATACATTATTGCCACAGCTGATGTCTGGTGAGATAGACGTTTCAAACCTTGACCTTTAAGCTGCTAAATTCTTGTTTATTTAACATACAACCATAACTCTTGGGAGTGGCAAGAGTTAAAAAGAGGGATTGCCACTCCGTAGTCTTTCTCTACGATAGAAAAGGAGAACAGACTATGAAACAGAAAGTAATTAACGAGGTTATGCAGGGTATGCTCGGCTGCCTCAACAATGCGCAGTTGGAAAGACTGCAAGAAGTGCTGGAACACGCATTGTTCCATAAGCAAGTAAGTGAGACGGAGGAAGAAGTAAATGCGGCACTAACAAATGAACAGCTTCTGGATAATTTTCTCGCGGCAAAGCGGATCGAGGGATGCTCCGAAAAGTCGTTGACTTATTATCGGACTACGATAGAAACGATGACAGCAAAGGTTAAAAAGAATGTCCGAGAGATGGAAACGGATGACCTACGTACATACCTGACAGAATATCAGCAGGAGAAAAACTCCAGCAAGGTCACGGTGGACAATATCAGAAGAATTCTGTCGAGCTTCTTCTCTTGGCTGGAGGATGAGGATTATATCCTAAAGAGCCCGGCACGTCGTATCCATAAGGTGAAGGCCGCCTTGACCATCAAGGAGACATATACCGATGAGGCCTTGGAGAAAATGCGCGACAATTGCGAGGAGCCAAGAGATTTGGCACTGATAGATATGCTTGCTTCAACAGGAATGCGTGTCGGAGAGCTGGTTCTGCTTAACAGGGATGACATCAACTTCGAGGAGCGGGAATGTGTCGTGTTCGGTAAAGGCAGCAAAGAACGGATGGTGTACTTTGACGCACGGGCTAAGATTCATTTGCAGAACTACCTGCAAGAACGCACTGATGATAATCCGGCGCTGTTCGTATCGCTCCGGGCTCCGCATGAGAGGCTGAAGATCGGCGGTGTTGAGCGGAGGCTCCGGGAACTCGGAAAGAAGCTGGATATTGAGAAGGTGCATCCGCATAAGTTCCGCCGCACACTTGCTACTATGGCGATTGATAAAGGAATGCCGATTGAACAGCTGCAGCAGCTGCTTGGTCATAAGCGGATTGATACGACGCTGCAATATGCGATGGTAAAGCAAAGCAATGTAAAATTGGCACACAGAAAATATATAGGTTAGGATGGTGAAAAAATGGCTGAATGGGTAATGAAAAAGCTGAAAGACATAGCGGATTTTAATCCAAGGGAATCCCTTGCAAAAGGCGTAGTTGCCAAGAAGATCGCTATGGACAAGTTACAGCCTTTTTGCCGGGATATACCGGGATATGAGCTGGAGCCATTCTCTGGCGGCACAAAGTTTCGTAATGGAGATACGATCATGGCCAGAATCACTCCATGTTTGGAAAACGGAAAAACTGCAAAGGTCGCAGTTCTTGATGACGGAGAGGTTGGCTTTGGCTCTACGGAGTATATTGTGTTTCGCGCCAAAGATGGTATAGATGAGGACTTTATCTATTATTTGGTTTGCAGTCCATTTGTTCGCGAGCCCGCGATAAAGTCGATGGTAGGATCATCCGGAAGACAGAGAGTT
>ENA-OROD01001522-OROD01001522.1-human-gut-metagenome-genome-assembly--contig:-NODE-1522-length-18391-cov-7.352149_pt1 | contig 18391 bp, 15 predicted proteins | sample MGYA00242123_ERZ509038 | MGnify/ENA primary metagenome ERZ509038 (study PRJEB26280, sample SAMEA2338719) | human gut metagenome | biome: human gut; feature: human-associated habitat; material: faeces... | reverse complement strand
ATTAAGCGACCGTCCGGCGGCACATTGCCGCCGGACGGTCGCTTCAGTATATTCAGCCGCGCGCGCCGAGCGCCTCCTCCAGCTTTTGCAGCGCCCGCTTTTCAATGCGCGATACATAGCTGCGCGAGATGCCAAGCTTCTCCGCCACCTCGCGCTGGGTGCGCGGCAGCCGGCCGCCAAGCCCATAGCGCGCCGCAACAACCTCCCTCTCCCGTTCCGTCAGGCACTCGTCCACAAGCCGGCGGATCAAGACGCAGTCGTCCCGATCCTGAATGTCGGCATACATGGTGTCCTCCACGCCGATAACATCCATGAGGTAAAGCGATTCGCCATCGGCATCGGTGTCAAGAGAATCATTCAGCGAGACCTCCCCCTGCAGCTTCTTCCGGCCGCGAAAGTACATAAGGATCTCATTCTCTACACATTTGGCGGCGTAGGTTGCAAGACGAACGCCCTTTTCCGGCCGGTAGCTTGAAACGCCCTTGATCAGGCCGATCGTACCGATAGAGACCAGATCATCCTGCTCGTTAGACTGTGTGTAGTACTTTTTTACAATGTGCGCAACAAGGCGCAGGTTATGCTCCACGAGCGTATTGCGCGCGTTGAGGTCGCCTGCGAGCATCCGCTCAACGCAGTCCCGTTCCTCCCGCGCCGACAGCGGGCGCGGAAACGAGCCGGTATTCCCGGCAAGATGCAGTGTGAGCAACAGAGAATGCGCAAGCAGGTACAGTGCGGCTGACAGCATAGAAAAAACTTCCTTTCCGTTTTTCTGATAGCCTATGGCCGCACGGGAAGTCCCTATGCCTTGCAGGCCGGCCGCACCACCATAGGATGCTGCGCGGCAAAAAAACGGCCCTGCAGTTTTTCCGCAGGGCCGCTCATTCAGGCCTTACAGGCCGTAGATCTCGCCGTATTTCTCCTCAAGATAGCTGGTATAGACTGTCGGGTCAAACGCTTCGCCAAGCACCAGTTTGAGCAGCTCGCCCGGCTTTTTCAGGCTGCCATACTGCCAGATATGCTCGCGGTTCCATGCATTGATAGGCGCAAAGTCGCCGCGCTTCAGGCAGTCCTCCACATCGACCGTCTCTTTCATCCGGCGCAGGAACTGCGCGCCGTAGGCGCTGCCCAGCGCGTAGGACGGGAAGTAGCCGATGCTGCCGCCCGACCAGTGGCTGTCCTGCAGAACACCGTGCTTGTCGTCCGGCACGTCAACGCCGAGGTATTCTTTATAAAGGCGGTTCCACTCGCCCGGCAGATCGTGTACCTCGAGTTCGCCGTGCATCACGCGCTTTTCCAGCTCATAGCGCACCATGACGTGCAGGCTGTAGGTCACCTCGTCGGCCTCGGTGCGGATCAGCGATGGCTCCGCCTTGTTGATGGCGCGGTAAAATTCCTCTGCCGTGTGGCCGCTCAGCTCGGGGAACAGCTCGCAGAGCTTTGGGAACACGAAGCCCGTGAAGGCGCGCGAACGGGCAAGCAGATTTTCATAAAAGCGGCTCTGGCTCTCGTGGATGCCCATGGAGACGCCGCCGTCAAGCACCGTATAAGCAAGGTCGTCCGCGCTGCCGGTATCGTAGAGCGCGTGCCCGCCCTCGTGGATAACGGAGAACATCGAGGACGCAAAGTTGCCTTCCAGATAGTGCGTGGTGATGCGCTCGTCAAAATGAGAGCCGAGCGACGTGGTGAACGGATGCTCCGTTGTAGCAAGACCGACATGGTCAAGGTTCAGCCCCATCGTGCGCATCAGGTAATTGGAAAGCTGCGCCTGCTTCTCCTCGGGGAAGCAGCCGTGCAGCATCGAATCATCGACCTGCGGCTGCGCCTTGATCTTTTTAAGCAGCGGCACGATGTGCGCGCGCAGCGTGGCAAAGAACTCGTCGCACTGCGCCATCGTCAGCCCGTCCTCATACTCGCTGAGCCAGTAGTCGTAGGGGTCCTTCTCCGGCGCGCAGTAGTGCGCGAAGCGGATGTTCGTCTCGAAGATCTTTTCAAGCACCGGCTCGAAGAGCGCAAAGTCGCTCGTCTCCTTCGCGCGGTGCCACACGTCGTCCGCCTCGACCAGCAGCTGCTGCCAGGCGACATACTCGTCCATCGGGATCTTCTGCATATTGCGGATATCCTTGATGAGCAGAAACACCATGCGCTGCTGCTTTTCGTTAAGCTCCTCCTTGTGCGCGTCAAGAAATTCAAGCAGCGCAACGGTCTCTTTGCCCGTTGCGAGCTTATAGCTCTCCTCGCTCAGGATGCTCATGGTCTGGCCGCGGTTGGCTGCGGTGCCGCGCGGCGCGGTAGTCGCTCCATCGTAAAAGAGCAGTCCCATAGCATGGCCGTAAGCCGCCATCTTCGCCTGCAGATCCATCAGCGCCTGCACCGCCTGGTTGACTGTCATGAAAAAATCTCCTCGCTTTCTTTATCTGATAGGCATCATACCATGTTTTTGCCGGAAAGTAAATACAAATTGCAGCGATCCCTGGTTTCTGGTCTGCTTCGCCGTGTTTCTCATCAACGATCTCTATGGCTTTGTCAGCTGGCGCAGGATGCAGGCGCGTCAGGCTGCGGCCAATGCATAAAAGAGGAAGAGCGCGCCGCGCTCTTCCTCTTTTATCTCTTTTTTATCCGTTCCATCCGTCAAATTCCGGATAGCCGTCCTTGAGCGACTCATCGTAGATTGCGCGCTCGCCGCCGATGAATTTGGGCCGCACGCGCGCGGCCAGCACGATTGCCTGCCCGATGCGGCTTTGCGCAAGGCGCACCGGCACGGCGACCTTCTTCAGGTGCATTCCGATCAGCGTGCCGCCGATGTCCAGCCCGGCGTCTGCGCGGATCTCCTCCAGCGCAACGGGATGACGGAACGCCTTGTAAGCGGCAGTCGCGAACGAGCTGCCCGCCTTGGGCTGGGGCAGCACGTTGACGATCTCGGCATCCGGCACGGCCGTATGCTCCACGATCAGCGCGCGGTTGAGATGCTCGCAGCACTGGGCTGCAAGGTAAACGCCCATCGGCGTGAACACGCCGGAAAGGCCGCGGAAGATCGCATCGGCGACCTCGGGCGTGGACCAGCTGCCGACCTGATGCCCCACCACTTCGCTCGTGCTGCACCCGACCACAACGATCTGCCCCCGGTGCAGGCGCGCCGCTTCTGCAAGCTCCTGCGCCGCGCGCGCCGCCTCCTGCTCGACCTGCGCGATCAGGCTGCGGTCCTGCGCTTCATGAATTGTTCCTGCCATAACGTTATTCTCCCTTCCGGTTCTTACAAGCCGCTCAAACGAGTTTTTTTGTCAGCTGTGAGCGCACCATTACAGCCATCAGCATCAGCCCCGCCGCAAGGCCGGCCGCTCCCTGCACGAGATTGCCCGGAATGCTTGCCGCTGCGGCAAGTCCTTTCCCCAGCAGCAGCGAGGCATAGCCGAAATAACCCGCCACCATGAGGAGTTCCGCCGCCGCGCCGCCAAGGACGCGCCCCGCGCTGCTGCCGTTCATCCTGCGCAGGATCAGCGCGGCCGTCATCGCCATCAGCCCCTTGATGACCAGCGTCCCCGGTGCATAGTGCGCATAGCCGAGCAGCACATCCGCCAGCATCGATCCGATGCCTCCGGCGGCAAAGCCGTACCACGGCCCAAGCATCCAGCCCGACAGCAGCACAAAGCAATCGCCCAGATTGACATAGCCCTGCATGGGGCTGGGGATCTGCACGACCATGGTTGCAACGCAGCAAAGCGCTGCCAGCAGCGCGCTGAGGACCAGTTTTCTCAATTTTTTGTCGTCCATGACCATAGCTCCTTTGCTTTTTCTGCGTGTATTATACCGCGAATTGGTACTATTGCTATGGTCAAATTACAACAAATAATGCAGACCAGATTTCTTCTCTTCAAAAAGCTGCGGCGCAGCCGGATGGCTGCGCCGCAGCGCTGGGCAAATGCTTATTCGTTGGGATGGTCTTCCTCCGCAGGGGTCTGCGCTGCGGGTTCGTCTTTCTCAGCGGCAGCGCCGGCTGCGGCGTCCTCCGCTTTCTTCGCGGCGGCTGCGGCCTTGGCGGCCTCGCAGGCGGCAAGCTTCTCCTGGGAAGCGCGGATTGCGGCGACCACATCGGCCACGGCCTCGGGCGCGTCGCCATCCAGCGTGGAGAGATACCATTCGCCAATGGCGCGGTAATTCTTGTCCATGCTGCGGCGCTCCGCAGCCATCTCATACTCGGTCTTCGCCCTGTCGGCCACGTCTCTCGCCTTTTCGCCAACGACCGCCGCGACCTGCTGCGCCTTTTCGCCTGCGGCAAACGCAGCGTCCTGAACCTTCCTGCTGAAATCGTCGAAAGATGCCATGATCTCCTTCTCCTTTCATCTTTTGGATTGCTGAGAGTAAGTATATGCGCCGCGCAGCGGCAATTCAATGGATAATTTACGAAAAAAGTGTAAAATTTTTATGACGGGCACTATGCCTTTTCCACCCAGCCCTGCGCGCAGGCCACGGCGCGCTTCCAGCCGCGATAGGCCGCCTCGCAGTCGTACTGGTCGCGCCCCGGCAGAAAGATCCGTTCGCTGCGCCGCAGCGTGCGCAGCTCATCCAGATCGCGCCATACGCCGGCGGCCAGTCCCGCAAGCGAGGCAGCGCCGAAGGCGGTCGTCTCCACCATGGCCGGGCGATCCACCGGGATGCGCAGCAGATCCGCCTGCAACTGCATCATCAGGTCGCTCACGCTTGCGCCGCCGTCCACGCGCAGCAGCGAGATCTCCAGGCCTGCGTCCTGCCGCATACAGGTCATCAGATCCGTGACCTGATAGGCAATGGACTCCAGCACCGCGCGGGCGAGATGCTTCCTCGTTGTGCCGCGCGTGATCCCCACCACGCAGCCGCGCGCGTACATATCCCAATACGGCGCGCCAAGCCCGGTAAACGCCGGGACCAGATAAACGCCGCCGGTATCGGCAACCTGTTCAGCCAGCTCGTCGCACTCATGCGACGAGGAGATCAGCCCCAGCTCGTCGCGCAGCCACTGCACCGCAGCGCCCGCCACGAAGATGCTGCCCTCAAGGGCGTATTCAACGTGATCCTCAAAGCCGACAGCGATAGACGTCACAAGGCCGTTCACGCTCTTGACCGGCTCGCGGCCGGTGTTCATGAGCATGAAGCAACCGGTTCCGTAGGTATTTTTCATGGTGCCCGGCTCGAAGCAGCACTGGCCGAACAGCGCGCACTGCTGGTCTCCGCCGGCTCCGGCGATCGGTATCTCGCCGCCGTACAGCTCGAACTCGGTCTTGCCGTAGACATGGCTGGAGGGTTTCACCTCAGGCAGGAGGCTCTCCGGAATGTCCAGCAGCTCAAGCAGAGCCTTGTCCCAGCACAGCTCATGGATATTGAAGAGCATCGTGCGGCTGGCATTGGTGTAATCGGTCACGTGGACACGGCCGCCCGTCAGCTTCCAGATGAGCCATGTGTCGATGGTTCCGAACAGCAGCTCGCCGCGCTCGGCGCGTTCGCGCGCACCAGGGACGTTGTCGAGCAGCCACTTTATTTTGCTGCCGGAGAAGTACGCGTCAGGCACAAGTCCGGTCTTTTCGCGGATCATGTCGCCGTAGCCTTCGGCGACCAGTTTATCGATGATGGGCGCGGTGCGGCGGCACTGCCAGACGATGGCGTTTGCAATAGGCTCGCCTGTGGCCTTGTCCCAGATGACGGAGGTCTCGCGCTGGTTTGTGATGCCGATGGCGGCAATGTCCGCCGCCGTCACGCCGAGCTTATCCATCGCGGCGCGGGAAACCTCCAGCGTCGTATCCCAGATCTCTGCGGCGTTGTGCTCCACCCAGCCCGGCTGCGGGAATATCTGCCTGAACTCCTTCTGTACGCTCGCGCAGATATTGCCTGCGTGGTCAAAAAGGATGCAGCGGGAGCTGGTAGTGCCCTGATCGAGAGCCATAATATACTTCATAGCTTCAACTCCGTTTATTCAGATATGAGCGACTTTACTTGACGATGAGTCTGGTCATTCTCGCAAAGGTCAGGCGGTTGCGGATTGCGGAGGAAATGTCGAGGAACTCGCCGCGGATGCTCTCATCGATATCAAGCTCCGCGAGGGAGTGCTTCGCGCCGATCTTAGTGTAGAGGTCGATAAGCTCTTCGGCGGTGGGGATGGTCGCGATAACGTCGCGGATCTCCTGCCAGTGCTCCTTGATGTTCTCGGGCGGGAAGGTCTTGAGAACGTCGTTCTCGTTCTCCTTGAAGATGCCGTCGGCCAGGTCGCCGAACACGTCGCGCACCCATGCCGGATCCAGCGGCTCGTAGGGCTTGACCTCGATGGTGTCGCGCTTTGCAAGCTCGTGATATGCGCGTGCGCACATGATGGTGCCGATGCCGACGCACTCGCCGTGCATACCGTGGGCGTTCTTGAATCCTTTGGGCTTCATCTCGACCAGGTGGGCGACAAGGTGCTCCGCACCGGATGCCGCGCGGCTGTTGGAGAGGATCTGCATGGTCAGGCCGGAGAGCATCTGAGTGTAGGCCATGGCCTCGTAGTCAGGCTCCTTGCCCTCGGCAAGGTCGTTTGCGCAGCGCGCCATGATGTCCAGCGCTTCCTGAGCCATTGCGCACACCTTGGGGCAGAAGTATTCGCCGGAGACGATGTGAGCTATCTTCCAGTCAGCGATGGAGACGTACTTTGCGAGGATATCCTGCACGCCGGCAATGGTCAGGAAGCGGGGCGCGCCGGAGACGATGTTGATGTCGCAGATGACCGCGTCCGCCGCCTGCATGGGAATGGACTTTTTCTGGCCGTCGATGATGATGGAGCAGATGTCCGCGGTGAAGCCGTCGGAGGAGACGATGGTGGGGATAGCGACAAAGGGGATGCCGAGCTTCCATGCGCTGTAACGGCCGAAATCCATCAGCGTGCCGCCGCCGACAACGACGATGTAGTCGGGCTTGCGCTCGAGCATGGTCATCATGTTCTCGATGAGTCCTTTCTCGCTGTGCAGTCCCTGTGCCTCAAGGACTATTTCCTGGTCGGCACGGACATGGTGCATGGTGGGCAGATTATAGGTGTTCGTATCATAGATGACAGTGCGGAAGCCGGTAAGGCCGCAGTCGTCCATGTATTTGTCGAAATTCTTGAGCGCGCCGTATTCGCATACGACGAGCTTGGTGCGAAGCTCATGGTCGCGTCCGCATTCGCAGTCGCCGAGGTATTTTGTGCAATCGAGAATCATTTTTCTTTTCCTCCTGAAAGATGTGTTTTGACGGCCCGCTCGTCATAAAACTTGCGGAGCCGAAAATCGCTTGATGGTATTTTACAACGTTTATACTATTTTGGCAAGGAATTTATAGCGCAAATACGTCATTGTTCCCAAAACATCTAGCGATTATTTGCGCCGTTTGCATGTGAAGTCCAAAATATTTAACGAAAAAGACCTGATCTCATCCGAGATCAGGTCCGAAATATGCTTCTTCCCTGTTTATTTGCATCAGCTCGTCCCAATGCGATTCCATCTCGCGTATCAGCTTGAGCTGTGTGCGTGCACGGTCAAGATTGTGGCTCTCGCGGTCTATGGAGAAATACTTATCGCCGTTTATGTAGTCGGTGAGGAACCTCATGCCGCACTCAAGCGTCATTACAAACGCGCCCAGCGGCAGCACATCGCGCTCCCGCTCGGTAAGGCTCGGGCAGGCTTCGGCAAAGCCGCGCGTGAACACGCGGTACAGGTTCAGATCGAGCCGCACGCGCTCAAGCTCCTGCTCATCCTCCGCCGCGGTGGACGCGCCGAAGCGGATCGCGTCACCGAAATCGTAGGCCGACAGCCCCGGCATGACGGTGTCGAGATCAATGACGCAGAGGGCGCGGCGCGTGTCCGCGTCGAGCAGGACGTTATTGATCTTCGTGTCGTTGTGCGTCACGCGGACGGGCAGCTCCCCTGTGTCGCGCATATGCTGGAGCATACCTGCGCGCTGCTCGCGCTCGAGGATGAAGTTGATCTCCGGCAGCACGGACGCCGCGCGGCCGAGAGGGTCGTCGCTGATGGCGGCGCGGAGCTGCTCATATCTCACGGGCGTATTATGGAAGTCCACTATCGTCTCCTGAAGCGTCTGCGCCGGAAAATCGCGCAGCGTGTACTGGAAATGGCCGAACGCCCGCGCGCTCTCGTAGAAGTCCGACGGGGTTTCCGCGCTCTGGAGGCATATGCTGTTATCGACAAACCTGTAAGTCCGCCAGCAGCCGCCCTCGCCGTCGTCATAATAGTTTCTGCCGTCGCGCGTGTCTATATAGCTTATCATGGACATCCGCTCGTTCTGCCTGCGCAGATATGCGCTTATCGCGGACATGTTGCCCATTATCGCGTCAACGTTCGGGAAAACATACTGATTGACCCATTGCAGGACATATTTTGCACACGTATCGGTCGTTATCAGGTAGGTCTGGTTTATGTGGCCGCATTTTATCTGTTCGCACTCCGCCGGAGTTCCGTCCGTCGGGAATTGAAATATCGCATCTTTCATCTCGTTCGCCTTATCTCTTTTTTTCGCTTTTTCTCAGCATCAGCACGGGCACCGCCGTCAGCAGCAGGACTGCCGCGGCCGCGAGGAATATCCCCGGCGTAGGCACGGTCTTGAGCTGGCCAAGCTCCATATAGGTGCTGTCGGAATTGCGGATGACCTCCGCGCCAATCGCGGGGCCGATTATCATCGGCAGCATGACCGCAAATATCATGCGGATGCCCTGGAAATGCCCGACCTTGTCATTTGGCGTCCAGTCGCGGATATTCGCGCCGAGTGCGGCGGACATCATCATGTACCCGCTCATCATCACGCTGCCCGCGACCATAACTCCGGCATTTCCGCGCACGAAGTACATCGCCGCAAGGCCGATGAGCATGATGGCCGCCGCGGGCACGGTGAAGCGCATTTTGCCGACCCGATCGATAAATCTGCCGGAGACGACGCTCACAACGCTTGCGAATATCAGCACCACGCCGAGGACTATCGCATAGTCCTTGATGCCGAGATAGTTCTGGATATAGATTATCAGGTACGGAAAGAACACCTGCACGGCGATCGAGAAAACGCTGAAAGCCGCGAAGGACAGGTAAAGCTGCGGATTCTCACGCACAACAGAGGGGCGCAGGCCGTAGAGCAGGTTTTTGAAATAGCTGTCCCGCCTCGGCGTGAGCCGCGGCGAATCCTTGATCAGCACGAGCGACACGAGTCCGACGACGGATACCGAGACGCCGAAGATGTTGAAAAACTCGCGCCATTTTCCTTGCTGGGTCAGCCCGTCAAAGCCGCCGAAGATTATCAGCATGGAGATGAGCGGCAGTATCGCCAGCACGCTCTCCACGCGGCCACGGTTGTCACTGTCGGTGATATCCGTGACGTAGGCGTTGAAAGCCGCGTCGTTCGCGGTGCTGCCGAAGAAGGTCATCACGCAGTCGAGCACGACCACCATCACCGCCGCAGCCGCAGACGCGTTCGCCGCGGGGAAAAGCCGCCCCGCGTTCTCAGGTGTAATGTAGCCGAAAGCGGCGGTCGAGAGTCCCCAGAGTATGTAGCCCGCGCAGATGAATGCTTTGCGCTTGCCAACACGGTCCGACAGCGCCCCCATGAGAAGCGTCGTCACCGTCGCGGCGGCGGCAGACCAGCCGACCATCGCGGCGATATAGCCGGGGTCGGTGCTGATGGTGTTATAGAGGAACACGTTGAAATACATGTTCTCTATCGTCCACGCGAACTGCCCGAACAGGCCAATTAGTATCAGCGTGATCCAGTTCCTTACTCCAAGCCTGCTCTTCATTCTCATCTCTCCTTATAAGTGTGAGATTTTTTGAATTTGCGCTTTGTTATTTCAGATTCTCGTCGATTATGTTCAGGACAATATTTGCCGAGGTTTCAAGGTGCTCAGCAGTTATGTGCTCATAGGGGCCGTGGCAGGAGTAGCCGCCGGTGCCGATGTTGGGGCAGAGCAGGCCGCGGAAGGTGAGCTGCGAGCCGTCGGTGCCGCCGCGGACAGGTGCGGTGACAGGCTCGATGCCCTCGCGGCGCAGCGCGCGCTCCGCAAGCTCGACGATCTCCATGTGTTCGCCGATAAGCTCGCGCATGTTCCTGTACTGCTGGCGCACGGTCAGCTTCGCGGTGCCCTCGCCGTACTTCTCGTTTATGAGCTTTTCAATATGCTCCATCGTCTTTATGCGCTGGTCGAAGGACGCGGCGATATGGTCGCGGATGATGTAGCTCAGCATCGCCTTTTCTACCGTGCCGCTCATGTCGGTCAGGTGGAAGAAGCCCTCGTAGCCCTCGGTGTGCGCCGGAGTGTCGCCGGATGGGAGCATGGAGTTTATCTCCATGGCCACGAGGCTTGCGTTTATCATCATGTTCTTCGCGCTGCCCGGATGGATGTTGAAGCCGTTGACCTCCCACTTCGCCGACGCGGCGTTGAAGGTCTCGTAGTTTATCTCGCTCAGCTCCTCGCCGTCAACGGTGTAGGCAAAGTCCGCGCCCAGCCGCTCAAGGTCGAGCAGCGCCGCGCCGTGGCCGATCTCCTCGTCGGGCGTGAAGCACACGGCAACGCGGCCATGCGGGCGCTTCTCGTTTATGATGCGCTCAGCGGCGGTCATTATCGCGGCGATGCCGGCCTTGTCGTCCGCGCCGAGAACGGTGGTGCCGTCGGTCGTGATAAGGGTTTGACCCTTGAGGGATGGCAGATGCGGGAACTTTTCGACCGTCAGGCTGCGCCCGCTCGTGCCGAGGACGACGTTGCCGCCGTCATAGTTCTCGATGAGCTGCGGCTGAACGTTCTCGCCGGGGAAGTCGGGTATGGTGTCAAGATGGGCGATGAAGCCGATGCAGGGTTTGTCCTCATAGCCCTCGCTCGCGGGGATGAAGCCGTAAACATAGGCGTGCTCGTCCTCATATACGCCCTCCAGCCCAAGCGCGCGCATCTCGTCGGCCAGCATGTGGCACAGTGTGAACTGGCAGTCGCTGCTCGGTACGCTCTCCGAGGTTTCGGAGCTTGCGGTGTGGGTCTTGACATAGGTGATAAATCTTTCGTAGGCTTTCATGTGCTTTCTCCTCATGTAAAATTTTATATTATTCGGCAAACAGCCGCTTTTGTGCGGCAATTATGCCTTGGAAGTATTCTGTTTTATTTTCCGTTTTCAAACTTCCAAATCTTGCTCTGCGCTGTTCTAAAACTCCCGCTGTATAGCATCCTGCTTTCTCTGCAAGTTTCATCGCTTTGTCGGCAGCTGCACTGACACCGCGCAGGTCAAGATATGCTCTTGTAAAAGCCTCAAGTTCCGCCAACGCGTCCGGCGGACAGTGCATAAATTTCTTCGCATCCCCGCTCAATCTCAGCAACTTTTTCGGGCTGTCTGTCGACGAGAAAAACGGCAGAGCCTTATCTTCAAACTCACGGGCAAGCTGTTCTGTCCACTCGCGCATTATCTCCGCGTCTGCGCAGTCTTCGGCACGCAAACGAGCCGCCATCCGGCTGCCATAAGTGTAATATATGAAGTCACTCGGAATGTACAGCGGCATCATACAGCATGTGCAATATATAAAAGATGCTTTATCGAACGAGACGAGCTGTGCAATATCGTCCATGATTCTATAAAATATATACCCGCGGCGTTTGAAGCCCTTTTCAAGTAGAAATTGCTGTATCCCGGCAAGACAATCTGTTTTCATATGCGTTCTCCAATGCCCGCGTCACTTCAGTATTTCCGCGTAGACGAAAAGCCTTCCTTTGCGTGACGTGCCGCCGGTGCCGGTGACGCTGCCCTTGCCCGCGCCGCGCAGGGAAATTATATCCCCCGCCGATATCTGCGCGTCGGGCTTCTCGGTCGGTTCATAGTTGAGACTGACATTGCCGAGGCGTATCTCCTTCGCGGCCTCTGTGCGGCTGAGGTCAAACATTCCCGCCGTCACCGCGTCAAGCCGCATCGACATGACGGAAAAGCTCTTTTCCTTCACCTCGCGCTTCGCCTGCGGAACGTCCTCCGGCGCGATATTCTCCGCCGTGACCCCGCAGCGTCCGACCTTGTCGATACTCAGCAGGTGCCGGTGCACGCTGGGCAGGCAGAAGATATACGCCGTGTCGCCCATGACGCAGATATCGCCGACCCACTCGCGGCCGACGCCCATGCCCAGCACCGCGCCCATATAGTCCCGATGCCCCGGCTCACCGAAATGTGCGGTCAGCTTTATCGCCGCGAAGTGCTCCGACGGGTCAAAGTCCTCGGCGCTCATATATTCCGGCAGGAAGAACGCCGCCGTCCGCTCGCAGTCGGCTCCGCCGCCGGAAAACACCACGGTGCAGCCGCGCCGCTTCGCCCATTTCTCGGTCTGATACCGCTCGGCGGGGCTGAGATACCCGCTGGAGCAGACCGTGCCGCTGCGCTCGGCGCGCTCGCACAGATCCTCCATGCGGCGCAGAAGTTCATTTTTCTCCATTTTCAGTTCTGTCCAGTTCCAGTCTGTATTTGTGTGCGCCGTAGTTCGTCTTTTTCAGCAGCGCGTCTATCTGCTCCAGCACGTCCCGCACCTCCAGCGCAAACTCGTCCGACGAGGTGCGCAGGACGCCGGAACGCAGCGCCGAGAGCCTGATGAGATTGTCGTTCGTGACGACGCGGACGTCATAATTCTTTCCGATGTTATCTGCAAAGCGCTCGATATACGCGTCCGCCGTCTCGCCGTCCTTGGTGAAGGCGACGTGTATATTGTGGTACTCCTCGCGCGAGCCGGGGTTGCCGGGGGTGCGGAAGCCGTCAAACACCAGCACCAGCTCGCGTTTTGTAAAGCCGCAGTAATTCGACAGCATGTCCATCAATCGCCCGCGCGCAAGGTCGAGCTTTTCCCGCGCAAGCGCCGAAAGCTCCTGCGACGCGAAGATGAGGTTATAGCCGTCTACTATTATATACTGCTTCTTCGGCGGCACGATCGGTCGCGCAGGCGCGGAGTTCACCGCCGGCGCGCGGTATTCCGGCCGCTTTATGGGGCCGAACTCGCGCTCCATTATCGCTTCAAGCTCCCGCTCGTCGATGCTGAGGCTGCGGTACCGCCTGACCGGCGCGGGAGTCTCCTGCTTTTTCAGGCAGCTTTCAAGGTGCATGTATTCCGGAACCTTGTCCCAGCGGACGTTGAAGCCGCCGCCGTGGGCGCAGAACACGGAATCCGCAGTGTTCTCCACGTCGCTCTCCGCGTCGTAGCCCATCTCCACAATAACATCTTTTTCGTTGTGACACGGGCGGTATCCCTCCACGCGGCAGGAAAATTTGCCGCGTCCGCCGGAATATGCCGCCACTTCGCTTGCGTAGCCGTTCATCTCCGACACTGGCGCGCTGCCCTCGATGCGCAGCATTCCGCCCGCGTCGTCAGGCCCCGTGAAGCTGCCGGACATCTGGCGCACGTCGCTTATCGCGCGCCCTATCAGCTCCGGCGGCAGCTCTATCGAAAACGCGTACCACGGCTCGAGCAGCACCGATTTTGCCTGCATGAGTCCCTGCCGTATCGCGCGGTAGGTTGCCTGACGAAAGTCTCCGCCCTCGGTGTGCTTCAGGTGCGCCCGTCCGGCGGCAAGCGTCATCTTCACATCCGTCAGCGGCGAGCCTGTCAGCACGCCAAGGTGCTGCTTTTCGAGCACATGGCCGAGTATCAGCCGCTGCCAGTTGCGGTCAAGCCCGTCTTCCGGACAGATGCTGTCCACGACTATGCCGCTGCCGCGCGGCATAGGCTCCATTATCAGATGCACCTCCGCATAATGGCGCAGCGGTTCGAAATGGCCTACGCCCTCCACGATGTCTGCAATGGTCTCCTTATACATGATGCGCCCCGCGTCAAGCGCGACGTCAACGTCGAAACGCTCCTTGACAAGCGCGCGGAACACCTCCGCCTGCACCTTGCCCATAAGCTCAACGCGTATCGCCCTGCCGCGCTCATCCCAGCGGATGTGCAGCTGCGGATCCTCCTCCTGAAGCTGCATCAGCTTCGGCAGCATCACGCGCGGATCCTCCGTCGGCGGCAGCAGCAGACTGTAGCTCAGTACCGGCTCCAGCACCGGCTCCGCCGAGACGTCCGCCTCCGCGCCCAGCCCCTGACCGGGGAAAGTCTCGCTCAGGCCGAGCGCGGCGCAGATCCGGCCGGGCTTCACCGTATCGACGGTCTCGTACTTTATGCCGGAATATATGCGCAGCTGACTGATCTTCTCCTCATGCTCCGCGCCGTCCTCGCCCGCGTAGCGGATAAGCTGCCGTACGGACAGCTCCCCGCCGTTCACGCGGAGGAAGCTCAGGCGCTTGCCCTGCGCGTCGCGCGCGATCTTATACACCCGCGCGGAGAACACGTCTCCCGCCTCGGTCGGTATCGCGTATTCGTCGATGGCCTGCATGAATTCTTCGACGCCCTCGGTGCGAAGTCCGGAGCCGAAGAAGCACGGGAACACGCGCCGCGTCTTTATCAGCTCCGCGAACGTATCGCGGCTCAGCTCCCCGCAGCTCAGATATTCGTCCATCGCGGCCTCGCCGCACATGGCGAGCCGCTCATTGAGCGCGGCGGCATTTTCCCCGAAGTCCACACACTCCGCGTCGAGCCGCCGCTGCAGATCTGCCATCAGCGCGGCTCTGTCACAGACGGGCAGGTCCATCTTGGTCACAAATATGAAGGTCGGTATCCCGTAACGCCGCAGCAGCTGCCACAGCGTCTCCGTGTGCGCCTGCACTCCGTCCGTCCCACTGATGACGAGAACCGCATAATCCAGCACGCGCAGGCTGCGCTCCGTCTCGGAGACGAAGTCGACGTGCCCCGGCGTATCCAGAAGCGTAACGCTGCTCTGCGGCAGATCAATTACCGCCTGCTTTGAGAATATGGTTATGCCGCGGGAGCGCTCGATCGAATGCGTGTCGAGATACGAGTCGCGGTGGTCAACGCGGCCAAGCTTTTTGATTTTTCCCGAAAGGTACAGCATGGCCTCGGACAGCGTTGTTTTCCCCGCGTCCACATGAGCCAAGATACCTATAACAACATTTTTCTTCATGGGTGATATTTTACCAGTGTTGAACAAAAATATCAAGGATAAGTAAACGCGCCGCCCTCCTGCCGTATAGGGTTACATAACATGTCATCGCTATGCATACGTTCTGTAATTGCGCGCATATTTTTATGATATTTTTTTGCAACTATGACTACCATTTTTGTAAATGCTGTGATATAATTACTTGTCATAATATATAATGCTTACAAAATGCCTTAACAGGGGGAAATCACATATATGAAGAAGATACTTGTTCTGGAAGACGAAGCAAATATCCGCAGCTTTGTGGTCATCAACCTGCGCCGCAGCGGCTTCGAGCCGATAGAGGCCGAGAACGGAGAAATGGCTCTTGAAAAGCTCAAGCAGAACCCCGACATCTGCCTTGCTCTGCTGGATGTCATGCTGCCCGATATCGACGGGTTTGAGGTCTGCCGCCGCATCCGCGCGACCGGCTCCAAGATGGGCATCATCATGCTCACGGCAAAAAGTCAGGAGATCGACAAGGTCACCGGGCTTATGACCGGCGCGGACGACTACGTCACCAAGCCCTTTTCCCCCGCGGAGCTTACAGCGCGCGTCGACGCGCTCATCCGCCGTCTCGGCGTTGACGAGGAGGAGAAGAACTCCGTTGAGATCGTCAGCGGCCCGTTCGTGCTTAACGTCCGCAACCGTACCCTTGAAAAGAACGGTCAACGCCTGAAGCTGACCCAGATAGAATACCTGCTGATGAAGCTCTTCATGGAGAATCCCGGCAAGGCCATGAGCCGCGAGGACATTCTCTCCGCCGTGTGGGGCAGCGAGTTCGGCGGCGAGCTCAAGACCGTCGACGTCAACATCCGCCGTCTGCGCATCAAGATAGAGTCCGACCCGACAGAGCCTGAATACCTCACCACCGTCTGGGGCTACGGCTACAAGTGGGGCTACTGAGCCAAGCGGCGCAAAAATCCATCACTGCAAAACGGAAGTATTATGAATGTTTAAAGACCTGAAAACTCAACTGTTTGCCTCCAGCATGGCGGCAATAGTCCTGCTGCTGCTCGCGGTATGGTTCATCACCCGCGCGATATACACGCCCGCGATAATCATCATCGTTTTGATGTGCATCTTCCTCGTCGGCGTGAACCTCTGGTTCTCGCGCTTTGTGTCCGAGCCTATCGAGAATCTCACCGAGGCCGCGCGCCACATCGCCGCCGGCAGCTACGGAGTCAAAATTGAAAAGACCAGCGAAAACGAGCTTGGCCGCCTTACCGACGAGCTGAACAGCATGTCGGAAAAGGTCGCCGTGGCGGAGAAATCGCGCACGGAGTTCATCTCCCAGGTGTCGCACGAGCTGCGCACCCCGCTCACCGCGATAACCGGCTGGGCGGAGACGATAGCCTTCGACGAGGCCGTGCAGGGCGACTCGCTGCGCGGGATAAACATCATCTCCAAGGAGGCCGAGAGGCTTACGGGCATGGTGTCGGAGATGCTGGAATTCACCCGCATACAGGACGGACGCTTCAATCTCCGCGTCGAGCTTATCGACATCGCCGCCGAGCTTGAGGACGCGATATTCACCTACGGTGAGCTGATGCGTCAGGCCGGTATCGAGGTGAACTACACCCAGCCCCCCGCTGAGATCCCGCTCATCCCCGGCGATCCGGAGCGGCTGAAGCAGGTGTTCCTGAATCTGCTGGACAACGCCGCGAAGCATGGCGGGGACGGCAAGAAGGTAGACGTCGCGCTCACTGCCAACGCTGCGGGCGTACACATCAGCATCCGCGACTATGGCCGCGGCATCCCCGAGGGCGAACTGCCGCACGTCAAGGAGAAGTTCTACAAGGGCAGCTCCAAGAACCGCGGCACGGGCATCGGCCTTGCCGTGTGCGACGAGATAATCACGCGTCACAGCGGACAGCTTGAAATAGAGAACGCCGAGGGCGGCGGCTGCATCGCGAAAATAACGCTCCCGCTCAACAACTAAGGAGAAACTATGAAAAAAAACAAAGACTGCTCCTTCCGCACATCCATCGGCGGACAGGCTCTTATCGAAGGTATCCTCATGCGCGGGCCGAAGAAGCAGGCCATCGTCTGCCGCACGGCGGAGGGGCTTGTAGAAAAGGTCGATGAGCTAAAGCTGCTAAAGGACAAATACCCGATATTCGGCTGGCCGTTCATCCGCGGCTGCGTGACCTTTATCGACTCCATGATAAAGGGTATGCAGGCGCTCACCTACTCCGCGGAGCTTGTGCCCGTTGAGGATCAGGAGCCGGACAAGCTCGACCAGTGGATTGAGAAGCACTTCGAGGCCGAGAAGGCGTCGAAGATAGTCATCGGCACGGCGGTGGTGCTCGGTATCGCGCTCGCGCTGTTTCTCTTCATCTTCCTGCCGACCCTGATAGTCGGGCTTATAAAGCCGCTGACGCAAAATCTCGTGCTGAGAAATCTCTCCGAGGGCGTCGTGAAGATCATTATTCTGCTTGCCTATATGCGCCTTTGCTGCTGCGTAAGCGACGTAAAGCGCCTGTTTTCCTATCACGGCGCGGAGCATAAGACCATATTCTGCTATGAGCACGGCAAGCCCCTCACGGTGGAAAACGTCAGGACGGAGTCCCGCTTCCACCCGCGTTGCGGCACAAGCTTTTTGCTTGTGGTCGTTGTCGTCAGCATACTCGTAAACTCCGTCGTCACCCTGACAAACAGCTTTGCGCGCATGGGAGCGCATCTGCTGCTGCTTCCCGTAGTCGTCGGCATAAGCTATGAGATAAACCTCTGGTGCGGCCGGCATGACAACTGGCTGTCCGCCGCGCTCTCCGCGCCGGGCAAATGGCTCCAGCATATGACCACGAACGAGCCGGACGACAGCATGATAGAGTGCGCGATTCGCGCGATGGAGCTTGTCATCCCCGAAGAAAAAGGCAGCGACGCCTGGTAAATCAGAATTGAGGATCGCCGGATGAAAACTTACAACGACATTTATCTTGAAACGCGCAACGCCCTGCGCGCAAGCGGCATCGAGGGCTACACCCTTGAAGCGCGGCTGCTGGTGGCCACCGCCGCCGGAAAGTCCGTCGCGGAGCTGCTGCGCGACATCAATCTGTACACCACCGCCGCCATCGACGCGGAGGTTCAGGAGCTGACGCGCCGCCGCCTCGCCGGTGAGCCGGTCGCGTACATTACGGGAGCTTGGGAGTTTTACGGGCTGCCGATGAAGGTCACGCCCGACGTGCTCATCCCCCGCATGGACACGGAGCTGCTCGTGACCACTGCCAAAGAGCTGCTGCTCGGCCGCAAGATGGACGCGAGAATACTTGACCTCTGCTGCGGCAGCGGCTGCATCGGTCTGGCCATTGCCAGCCGGGTGAAGGATGCCAGAGTGACCCTGGCGGACGTAAGCCTGGACGCCCT
>ENA-OROD01001520-OROD01001520.1-human-gut-metagenome-genome-assembly--contig:-NODE-1520-length-18412-cov-6.418042_pt1 | contig 18412 bp, 14 predicted proteins | sample MGYA00242123_ERZ509038 | MGnify/ENA primary metagenome ERZ509038 (study PRJEB26280, sample SAMEA2338719) | human gut metagenome | biome: human gut; feature: human-associated habitat; material: faeces... | reverse complement strand
AGAATGCGGGGTGAATCTATGAAAGACAAATCTAAAAAATCAACCTATTCCACAATCTTTGGTGTTGACCCAAAAAATCAACCTATTCCACAACCTTTGGTGTTGACCCAAAAAGACGCCTTAAAACAGACGCCAATGGTTGACCAGTAGGGACTCGAACCCCAACAAAAGGTGCCAGAAACCTTTGTGCTACCATTACACCACTGGTCAATTTTTAAAGAACAAAAACATCTCAATCGGCGAAGTTTTGTCAAGCATTTATTTCCATTTTAATTTGACTGGCTAAGTTTTTTTTATTCAATTTGACAAATTCAATATATGCCCAAAAAGACAAAGGAAGAACTTCTTTTAATTGTAAATACCGTTCTTAAAAACGGCGGTCGTGAGGCTCTTGACGCGCTTCCGCTCGATGCCGATTTGCGTTCAGACATCGGCTTTGACTCGTTCGATCTCGCCGAGCTTGCCGTCAGGATACAGGCAAAATTCGACGTGGACGTATTTGAGGATTCTCCCGTATCGTCGTTTAGGCAGATTCTCGATAAAATTGCGTAGATAAATTTTTATTCGAGCGATTTTTCGTATATTTTACATAAAATAAAAGCGGCGCGCAAAAATTTTGCACGCCGCCAACTACAAACCTACAAACCGATATTAATTCAAATTTGAAAGCTCTTGATTTGCAAGCAGGGCAAATACCCCGTTATTATTGTTGCTTGAAATCTCTTTGAATAAGTTCTTTGCCTCGTCAACTTTTCCGTTTTGGACTTTTGCGAGCCCCAGCAAATATCCAGCCTGGGCGGAATACACGGAGCCTTCTTTGTAAACCTTTTCGAGGGCCTCCATGCCTTTTGCCGAATCACCAGCCGAGATTGCGGACATAGCCATGCCGATTTTAGCGCGCCCCGCAAGAGTTTCTTCGCCGAGATTTTTTGCGGCTTCGGAGTAGAGTTTTTGGGCGTAGGCAAACTTGCCTGCATTAAAAGCGGTGTCGGCATTTTGCAGCTGGGCGACTCCCGCAAGGGTAGTTCCGCTGTGGGCTTTTGCAAATTCCGCAAGTTTTTCTGGCGTATTAGCCGCGGCGTAAGCCGCCGCCAAGGTATCGGAGCTCGAGGCTTTATACATCTTCCAGCCTTGAACTCCTATTACAATCGCGAATGCCGCAACTATCGTAAAAATTATAAAGTTGCGGTTTCTCTTCCAATAAAGCCAAACCCTGTCTTCAAGATCCACGCCTTCAAGATCTTCGTCGAGTATTACGGTCTTGCGTTCGTCAGATGCGGGAACAGATGCCAGTTCCGCGTCGGTCGGGATATGCGGTTTATTTTTTGCCGCATTTTGTGGACCTTTTCTAAAAAATTTTTCGCTCATAGGCTGCTATGTTTCTTAAAGTTTTTAATAAAACCTACTTTAAGCCGCCAATCAAGAATAAAAGTCTGCATTATTTATTTTTATCTTGAAGGTATTTTTTCAATACGCTATTTTGAGGTTATGAGAAAAATAACGTTTTGGTGTGCCGCGGCGATGTTTGCGTCAGCGGCGGTTTTATCCGCAAGGACTTATTTTAAAGGAACTTGCGACAAGGATGCCCTGTCGTATATGCCCGGCGAGCAAATGGTCTTTACGGTATCTCTCATGGAGGACGGCAAGCCACTCGGCGGCAAAAAAATAAAGTACACGAGGCGCGGCGACGACGGCAAAACCGATTCCGGGGAATATGTTTCCGATGCGCAAAAGCCTTTTGTATATAAGACATCCATAGATAAACCCGGCTACGTCCACTTAAAAATGGAAATTCTTGGCGACGACGGAAAGCCGGTGAAGGGTGCGGAGAAGTTTGAAGGCGGCGCGTGCGCCGAATTTGATAAAATAACGTCCGCGCGCCCCGAGCCCGCTGACTTCGACAAATATTGGAAAGCCCGCAAACGCTCGCTGAAAAAAGCCCCGATAAAGGCAGAGCTTACGCTTCTCCCCGGTAAATCGAACGACAAGCTTGATGTTTACGACGTAAAACTCGACTGTGTTGGGGATCCTGTGAGAGGGTATCTTAGCATTCCGAAGAACGCCGCGGAAAAATCGTTGCCCGCGCAGGCGGTATTTCAGGGGTACAGTGTGGTTGATATGCACCAATGGCCGGTTTACGACGCAATAGTGTTCTTTGTCTCGCCCCACAGCATGGATATGGGGAAAGATAAGGCGTACTACGATGGGCTTAAAAAGGGAAAGCTCGCGGGGTTTGGATTTGAAAAGGAATTGAAATCGCCGAAAGATTCCTACTTTGACGGGATGTTGTTGCGCGACTTGCGCGCACTCGAATATCTGCGTTCCCGCCCCGAATGGAACCGCAAGGACTTGCAGGTTTCAGGCGGAAGCATGGGAGGTTTCCAGGCGATAGCGACCGCCGCCCTCGACCCAAAAGTCACCAAATGCAAGTCGAGCATAACTTGGATGTGCGACCTCGGAGGTGTGGACGACGGCAGGCTCGGCGGATGGCTTCCGAAGTATTTGCCCAACCGCGCCTATTACGACAGCGTGAACTTTGGCAAGCGCATAAAATGCCCCGTCGAGATAGATGCAGGCCTTGGAGACTACACATGCCCGCCGTCCGGGGTGACATCGCTCTACAACAACATCACCGCTCCTAAGAAGATTGTTTTCACGCAAGGGCGCACCCACGGATATACTCCGCCGGACTCTCCGGCAAAATATACGCGCTCCACTATGGGCGATAAATAGCCATTGAGAGCGGCAGGGCGATGTTTTGCAGCGCGGCAACTTGCCGTGCTTGCGGGTGCCTATTAAAAAAGCGTCGGAATTTAGTCCGGCGCTTTTTTTTATGGTAATCCACGACAATAAAGCGCTGCGGCATAATATTAGCCTATATCTTTTTTGATGCGGGTATTGTCCGATATCCCTCTATCCCTGAATGACTGCGGCGCTGGACAAGGCGTTGCTTATGCGAGTCCATTAAAATGCTTGGTGGATGTCCCCAGCTCGAAGAATTTTTGTGCGTCAGACTTATTAATGCCGCGCATATTCACATATCTCGAGCGTAAAAGAGAAAGGTCTCGATGCCCCATATTAAGTTGAAGCCTATGCAGATTTGCGAAGCGCTTAGCGTGGTAGCTAGCATATGTGTGGCGTAGGATATCGTTTACCCAGGAGCCCTTAAATCCGGCGCAATCTCGTATTTCTTTCCATTTTCTTGACCAGTTTTTAGGGCATATTTTAGCGGAGCTTCTGCTGGGGCAGGTATTTAAAAGTATGCGTTTTAGGGCTGGAAGAATTTCTACTTGGCGGACGCCGCCAGTTTTTGAGCAGACCGAACGAATGGTTATAAAGTTTTCGTCGAGATCTATATCGCTCCAGACGAGGCGTTGCATTTCCATGGGCCTTATTCCGGCGAAGATTAACAATGCGAGTGCAGGAAGATATTTTTTATTATTACATTCAGCCGCCTTTAATAGCCTCTTGATTTGGATGAGAGTAAGAGGCATTATTTCCCTTTCAGTCACCTTTCTCCGCTCTACAAGCTTTACTGGATTGCGGGCGCACCATTCACGTCGCACAGCAAATTCAAATAATCCGTGAAGCATTGTTCGGGCTTTGTTAAATTGCGGAGGGGTAGTGAAAGTTTTTGAGAGGCATAATTCGCAGTCCCGCGTATTTATCTCGGAAAAGCTCAGCGCCGCGAAGTCCGGATTGGAGTCGATTAAACGGCTTCCAAGATATTTGATATCTTGAAAGGAATTTGCCCTTAGGGAGCTTTTTATCTTAAGATAGGCTGGAAAACCATCTTTTAATTTTACATCGTTTAATCGGAAGTTGTGTTTCCCGATCTCTATTATTTTAGAGCAGTAGTGTAGTGGACTTATATTTGCCTCCTTCGGTAATGTGTCGAGTGTATTTCGAATCAACCTTGCGGCGTCTATAAGTTTTACTCCAGTATCCTTTAACAATGTTTGTGCGGAAATAATTTCGTTGTTCATGGTATTTAGAATACCCATGTCAATTTAAAAATTTAAGATAGAGTGAAAGATCTTGATTGTAGTTGGCATACGAACGCTTTTTAAGAAAAAACACAATTATCTCTTAATGGAGTAAAGTGTTATTAGTTTATAAATTTGATTTATTATCAATAATTTAATAATGTATTTACGGATAGGGTATTCTAAATACACTATCTTGCCGGAATGAAAATTATATACTATATCTTAACATTTAATCTAATTTTTATATTGTCTTCCTGTACTACTTTTAAAGATGGGGTAATAAAGACATCGACTAGTGAAAGCGTTAGTGTAGAGTCAAATTGTCCAGTCACTACCGTAAATAGATTTGACGAATTAAAATTCCTATCGTTGGAGTGCATGAGTGGGTGTAGTGCGGAGCAGAATAGCATGCTGAACGCTGGGTGGATATCCATTAGAAAGTTTCTGGACGCCAGGTATATGGAAGATGTTCCTATCGGTTCAAAAGCTAAAATGACAGTCAGATGGATATCTAAAAGCTCATTTGAGCTGCAATACGAAAACGCTGCACAAAAATTTTTGATAGATGGCAAATCAGATTTCTCAAACTTTTCTAAGATAGAAACAACCGGACAAATGCGAGTGATCGGTAAAGGCACAGAACCGATGCAATTAATTAACTTCAGTGTTATTGAAAAACGAGATGATAAAACCCTGATAGGCGAGTATGCCAAGTTGATGTAATAGCGCAATGAATAATAATTTACATTTTTTTATAGCGGCTTTATTTTTATCGGAATTAGCATCAGCCGCGGAGTTCAAAACAATAGAGCAATCTGGAATTTTTGAAGTGGAATCCGGAGAGTATGAGTCATCTCAAATGGTTTTGATAGATTCTTATGGAAAGAATATTACGGTAAATGTAGATACTGATGGTGGCGGCAGCGTAAATATAACCACCGGTCTTTCCACCACATGGGCTCTGGATTCATACGGCAATTACGATAGCAAATCGGGCGGCGGAAGCATCATCTGGAACGGGGGGCTCTATCTAAATATGCGTACTGCATACAACGATTTCAAGCCAATCCTCGCCAACGATGGAAATTCATCGATTAAGCTAAACGGGAATCTGTCTGTATGTGCTGAAAACTCCGGGGCGAACTCAAGATATTCACACAACACTTTTCTCATTGCAAACGAATTCTATTCAAAATCGGAATTTAATGGAGATGTCGATTTGTCTGCCACGACGTCCAATAGCGCGGGAGATTCAATAGGTGCTGGAGTCATCGTATTGAGGGGCGAAGGAGTTGATATGTCATTGGGTGATTCGTCAGGGGACAAGATAAAAATTCACGGCATTTCTACTATCGCAAATGGTGGCGCCGAAAGCTATGGCATATACGGATATAACTACGGTGGATACAATCTAAACTATGTAATAAATGTGAAAGGCTCCGCTCTGATAGAAGACATTAATGCAAGGAGCGAAAGTTCATATTCGTATGCCGCAGGAGCCGAGATACACGGAGGAACATTGAATTTCATGGGAGATCTTACAATAAAGGATATAAATGCGGAAACGACGCTCGCGTTGGCGGCGTACAACGGTGGGACCATAAATATAAAAGGAGATTCAGATAGGACGGTAAAGATAGAGTCTGATATTGAAGTTGCCGGTGGGGGATCTTCCGTAAATCTTTATTTGTCGGGTTCAGAATCGTACATGGTAGGGGGGATTTCCGAGTTTGAAGGCGGTGCGGCCACGGTTTCAATATCGGAAGGTGCCGCATGGTATATAAATAAGAATAGCAGTGCGGCGAGCCTTGAAATCGACGGCGGAGTTCTGGTACTTGAATCCGGCGGAAGGTTAGAATATGGATCAAAGCTGTCAATTGGCGGAGAGTCCCAACTGGTATTTTTTTCCGACAACCCCGGTAAAACCGGAAATATCGCATTGGTTGGATCTGCATACGTTGACGCTTCAGAATCCGCAATAATAAAAGTTGTATTGGGAGACTATTACAAAGATTTAACAGGAGAATGTTATCTTCTTCTAATAGACACGACGGGAATTGTCGAGTCGGTCGATTTAGACCTCGAAAATCTATCTGGGATTTTTGTATGGGAAGATGGCGGGGAATCTGCCGTAGGGTGGTCGCTTGAATTTGCGGACGGAGAAGGTCTTTACGCTGTTTACAATATTCCTGAACCCTCCGTAATTGCCATGTTTTTTTCGATGGCGGCATTATTGTCGGTGTTTTTGCGGCGAAAACATTACGCAAAGTAATGTTTTCTATGGTTGTGCATGTCCTGTTTCGAGCTTTTTATTTCTTGGCGGCAATTCTCTGAAATGAGTTTTTCACGCTCTATCTAATAAAAATCGCCGTGGCCGTTTTCTATCTGTCATAACTGTTGCGGCTTTTTAGAGAAAACTCCACATGAAATGGGACATTTATTTTGTGGCTTGTCCGCTGCCGCCAAATACGCGCGCTGTCGCGTTTAGGTAGTCGTAGCCGTAGAAGTTGTCGGGTTCGAGGTATTCGCCCTCTGTCCACTCATTCCAAGCGTTTATGAATATGAGTTTCGGGTTGCCTGCGGGTATGTTCTTATCCGCCCAATCTTTTGCGATTCTAAGGGACTTCTCGTATTCTTTCGGGCATTTGCCCTCGCAAATCGCGGTGAACTGGTTTTGCGGAAAACGCGGATTGTTGTCCCAGCCGGTCGATACTATCGGGAAGAAAACTCCGAAATCCGACTTGCATTTTTCCCAAAGCGGAATGTTTCTGTCTCTCCAAGCGGCATAACCGCCTTTGCGGTCTCCGCCCCAGTTGTACCAGCTCATTGAGTCGAATCCGTAATAGTCGGCGATTTCCTTGGCAGTTCCTTTTTCTTTACCGGGCACGGGCACATTGCCGGGGAAATTCATCATCATAAAATGCACGCCCGCAAACCCTGCCTTCTTGCATTCATTATCTAAGAACTCTATTGCGGCCTTCGTTTTTTCTGGACCGCCGGCTCCGCGCACGAAGTTTCGCATTAAAAACATTGCGAGTACCGGCTTATTGTTTATCTTATAATAGTTCGGTTTTTTGAAATATCCCATAAAGCGCGGCACTAACACTTTTGTGAATTCATCGTAAGAGACGTCCGCACTCCATATAATTTTTCCTTTGTCTTTGCCGCCTACCTTATTGTTCCATAGATAGTCAACATCGTGGTTTGCCCACATTAAAAAGAATTTCATTCTCTCATTATTGGGAGCTTTCAGAAATCCGTCATTGAGCGCTCCTTCGAGAAACGGCCGGTTTTGATACCAGTACCAGTCGTACATAAACACATTTACGCCGGCTGCGAGAGCCGCGTCTATTTTTCGCGCTACGGCTATCGGGTCGGCTTCGTTTTCATATCCCCACATGGGGACTATCGGCTGTTTGTGCCCTGCAAACTTTGGTTTTGCTTCATACACGTTTTGCCATTCGCCGGTTCCATGCGGGAAAATTCCAAGCTCTTTCCATCTTGGTTCGGGGTGGTAGGCGGGCCATACAATTGCTGCTACGTCATATTCGCTTTTTACGGAGCATTTATTTGTGGCATCTTTACTTGCGCAAACTGAGTTTGTTGCGTTGGATTCTGGATTCGATGCGCATGCGGCTACTAATGCGCAAACAAGCGGGATTAGTGTATATTTTAGCATATTTTTTAAATTTGGTTTTCTGTTGGAAAACTTTATAAATAGACGTTTTTTATGATTCAACACAAAATTTATAAAAGGGCGTTTTTTATTTAAAAAGATATGCACCTAAAAATAAGCAATTAGATTATGAGATTTAATTTTGATGTAGAATTACTTATTACGCTTTTTGAAAAAAAACGGCAAAATCAAAGCGCTCTACAATATTAGGCATTATACTTATTGTGTTTGCTTGAAAATATTGGCGCGAAACGGATTTTACTCTAAGCCTTAAAACTTTTTTTGGAAAAATTAATCCCAAAGGCTAAAAAATTTTTTTATGCGGTAGAAATTTCTTATTTTGGAGAATAAAAAACGGGCGGTTTTGCCGCCCGTTTCCCGAAGTCTTGCGCCATTTTTGAAGGCGCGATAATAAAGTGTCTTAAAAATTACTCAAATAGCAGTGTTGTTGCCGAACGCGGCGAAAGCTTGAAAGTGCGCTTCCCGTCAAATTTGGGGTCTATGCGCAGATTCGTAAGATTTGCCGATTCGCTCGTCATAAAAGCAGAGACTTTTTTCAGATTTTCCGCGCCTTTGCCTTCCAACGAGAAGTTGAAGTCAGCCGGTTCGTACGAGACGTTTACGGCGACAACCGCAACCTTTTTGCCGTCGGGCGACATAAATGCCGATGCAAATACACCGCCGAGATTGTCAGCACCCGAAAGCTCCACGCGCTTCCATCCGGGGCGAATGAAGAAGCTGTAATTGCCTAACACCCAAAGCTTCTTGCGGGTGAAGACGCTGCCGCCTTGGCAAATGTCGCCATTTTTGGGATAAACGCCAGTAAGCGCGTGGTCGCCGTTAATTTCAAAAGCTTTCCAGTATCCCCAGCTAGGGGCGCCAGCATGCACGAGGTCAGTATGAATTAACTTTGCCATGAGCAGAGAAATGTCCATATCCGACGGATTTTTTTGCGGCATGTCATCCTTGCAGACGACTCCGGGCAGTAGGCACCATTCTGTTTGCAGGAATTGCACTCCGTATTTATCTGTGCATTCTTTGAGCTTTTGGCGGGTTGACAATATTTCTTCGTTGGAATTGTGGGTATGGTAGTCGTGCGCGCCTATTTTGCGCGGCAGAGTTTTTAGATACCCGATATAGTCTTTACTGTCGGGGTCGAAGAACGCGCGGATTTGGTCGCAAGGCAGGTCTTCCTCTGGGTTTTTATTTATATTTTTGCGCTTTTTCAAATACGAATCTTTTTCGTATAGGTAGTTTATGCCTTCGGCTTCGCAGAGGAGCTGTTTTGTTTTTAATCCGCGCTTAAGCAGCGACTTGTCAAGCTCGATTGCAAGCCGTTTTATTTCCGGATTTAGCCACGGGCTGCCTTCTTGCGCGTTTGTGGACCACCTCCAACCGGGTTCGTTTACGGGGCTAATGTAGTCGATATTGTAGCCTTCATCGACAAAATGTTTGGCGACTGTCGCCATATATTCGGCAAAATCGTCGTACATGTCAGGGCGCAGATTTGACTTGAAGTCTGCGGCATCTTTATAGCCCTTTGAATTTTGGGTCATCTGGACGGGGGGAGTATTTGAAAACAATAGGAACGATTCGCAGCCGAGTTCTTTTGCCTTCTTCATGAACCATTGTTGGCCAGCAGCCTTCGACCAGTCGTAGTTTTTGCCGTCTTTTGTAAGGAACGATTCCGCCCTGCGTTGTATCGGGAAAATATCCGCGCCTTCCTGTTCCCAAGTGCCGCCGCCTATGTTTATTCTCCACATGCTAAGGCCGATTCCCTCAGGGCTGCCGTCCTCGCCATATTTTTGGGAGAATAGCCATTTGGCGAGTTTTTCTTTTTTGTCGTCTGCAAAAAACTTTCCGATAAAGTTTCCGCTCCATGCATCGGAAGCCGTGAAACTCTCGATTGTTTGGAATTGCCTGTCGAGATTAGCGGTGGCGTTTATTGCGGGCGCTTCTTCGCCGAAAGCCGCGCACGAAAGCGCGCCCGCTGCCAATAATATTAGTCTTTTCATCATATGTAGTTCCATTTTAGAGTTAAATATACGCCGTTAGACACTTATTCGGGCTTATCAAGCTTGGGTTGCGTCGTTTTTATAACATAATCGCCACTTAGCCGGTGCAAAGCGCGGCACTGAAATGCTACGCTATTTAACGTTATTGTTTTTATAAATCCCAAATTGTAAAGAGCGTTTTTTTATTAACTAAATATCGCGATTAGCTACGCAAGGAAATTAACAGATAGTTTATAAGACAGTTAAAAAAATTTCCCCATAAAGCGGGTCTCATATTTTTTAGACCCCAGTTTTTAAACGTTGTCCGGCGGACGCGTTTACCGGCAAGGGCAAAGATTGTTGCCGCTAATTCCTTAAAAAGATGTGTAAAAAAAAGCGTTCGGGAAGCCCGAACGCTTTTTTGAATTTAAAAGAAGCTATATTTGATAACGAGTGAAGCGTTTTATCTCAATCTTTTCGCCGATAGTTGCAATCTTTTGGGTGAGCAGCTGGTTGATTGTCATTTTGTCGTCCTTGACAAACGGCTGTTCGAGAAGAGCAACGCCAGAAATGAACTTGTCGATTTTTCCGTCAACAATCTTCTGCTTGATGGCTTCGGGCTTTTTGTCTTCGGCCATTTGGGCGAGGGCGATTTCGCGTTCTTTTTCGATAAGTTCCGCGGGAACTTCTTCGCGCTTTATGCAAATTGGCGATGCTGCTGCAATGTGCATGCAGAGGTCGCGCACAAAAGAGCGGAAATCTTCGTTCTTAGCGACGAAGTCGGATTCGCAAGCAACTTCTATGAGAACGCCGACCTTGTGGTTTGAATGAATGTATGCTTCAACAACGCCCTGTTCGGCGTTGCGGCCGGCTTTTTTAGCGGCTGTAGCCACGCCTTTTTTGCGCAGAATTTCGATGGCGGTTTCTTCGTTGCCCTGCGCTTCAACGAGGGCTTTTTTGCATTCCATCATTCCCGCGCCGGTGCGTGCGCGCAGGTCGCTTACCATTTTAGCGGTGATATCCATAATTATGCCTTGGGTTCTTCGACGCTTTCGACGTCAATTTGTTTGAATTCAACGGCAGCTTCTGGCTGGGCCTCAGCCTTGCCGATTATCTGGGGGTTCTTGGGCTGAACTGTCCTGCGGCTAAGGCCGTTTTGAATGGCCTCAACTATGACTTCTGTTATCAGGCGAATGCTTTTTACGGCATCGTCATTTGCGGGAATTGGGTAGTCAACGAGGGACGGGTCGGAGTTTGTGTCAACCATTGCGACAATCGGGATACCGAGCTTGCGGCATTCAGAAACGGCAATTTCCTCGTTTTTGATGTCGACAATAAATACCGCGCCGGGGAGCTTGGAGATGTCCTTAATGCCCTCAAAGTTGCGGTTCATGCGCGACATTTCGCGGCGGATTGCGGCAGCCTCTTTTGCGTAGAGCTTGTCGAGCTCTCCGGAGGATTCCATATTGAGGAATTTTTTGTATTTTTTGAGGCTGGTGAGGATAGTTTCAAAGTTGGTGAGAGTTCCGCCGAGCCAGCGGTTTACGCAGAAGGGCATTCCGCATGTTGTGGCCGCTTCGCGCAAGATTTCCTGCGCCTGGCGCTTTGTGCCGATAAACATTATGTCTTTGTTGTCGGCGACTACTTCCTCGACAAATGCAACCGCTTTTTCAAGCTGCGCGTAGGTTTTTTCCAAGTCGATAATGGAAACCCCCGAACGGTGGTCGTAAACGAAGGGCTTTGATTTAGGATTCCAACGGCGGGTCTGGTGCCCGAAGTGCACGCCTGCGTCGAGAAGGTCTTTTACAGTGATATTCATATTGATTTGCTCCGTATTCGCTTCCGCGAACCTGGGATACTTTCTTTTTTAAGGTTGATTTTTATTTTCCGAAACGCACCGCGCGTTTTGGTAAAGTTGTAAGTTCACCATATATCCATCTATTGCACAAGCAAAAAAAACCGGAAAATTTACAAAAATTCCGGGAAAGCAATCGGCATTGCTGTTTTATGCACCTTATAGCTCTTGATTGCAAGACGGGCAAAGCGTAAATTTTTATTCGGTGTGGGGTTGCGGTTATTTTTGGGGAAACAGTCTTATTATCCTGCCGATAGCTGTTGCGGATTACGCTTAACCGTTGCTTGTATTGCGCTTATAGGATTGAGCCAATAGAAATTTTTTATGTTTTATCCGCTAAAAAGCGTGCGCAACTCGCACACCGGCCTCAATATAAAATTTTTCCATTTTCTTTGTGTTTTCGGTTTTCGTGCAGGGAGATTGGAATAGGAAAAATTGCGCAATCCTCGCGGCTTTCCGCGCGAATATCCGGAATACAAATCCGCACGGTTCATTTTTTATCCTGCTTTGCCGTACAAAGAAATAAAAACAAATCACAAAACGTGAATTGAATTTGAGGCTCGGAGAAAAATTTGGGTGTTTAAGCTTTGCTAAAACATCAATGCTCTTTCTTCACAAATTCTTTCCCGTGCGAGCCACAAAACTGCTATTCGCATTTTTGCCTTTTCTTGCTTTTATTAGGCGCGCAAATATTCGCGCAAAATAAATTATTTAAAGACCGCCTTTTTGATTTCTTTTAGCTTTTTAGCGGACGGATCCGCCTTAGTGGGCACGAGATACCCGCCTTCGCCAAGCTCGTTCCAAGCGTAAACAAGGACAATTTTTTCCGGGACTGTTTTATCGGGATTTTCGTTTACCCATTTTACGGCGTCCGAGAAAAATTTTCCGAACACTTGCGGGGTGTCACCCGTGTAGTAATCTCCCAAAGGCGTGTTCCATAGCCCCTCCGGCGACTTCCCCTCCCACGGGCGCTTGTCCCAGCCGCAAGTGACGACGGGAATGAACGGCTTTTTGTGTGGAGCGTTCCATGTGGCTTTCGTTGCGGAAATGAGGTCGCTGTACGGGCGTTCGCGGCTTTTGCCCGTATTGTATCCCGGAACGATGTTATAGAAAGTCGATATGTCAAACGGACGGCTTGGCGCATTGCAGCCGGCTATCGCAATTCCCTTTTCAAATCCGAGGTTTTTTGCAGTCTGCCTCATTATTTCTATTTGTTTGTCGCTAATGGATTTTCCCTTGCCGCTAAATATGACTACAAGGGGCTTGCCGTCCACTTTCATATATTGGGGGTCGGAAAAATATTTTGACCAATATCTAACAGCTTCGGCCCAATTTTCGTCGCCCTTTATCTCCGCGCCTGCGTGGTTGGCTACAAGCAGGCAGTATTTTAGAGAGTTTTTATTTTTGGATTTTAAGTAGAGGTTAAGGGAAGTGTGAAGGGGATCGGACTCTATCGCCTTTTGGTTTATAGGGCCATTGTTGTCCCTCCAATACCAGCAAAAGAGGAAAAATGAGACTCCGTTTTCAGCAGCAAGCTCTATTTGGCGGTCCATAATTTCCTGCGAGTCGTCGCGCCACCCCCAGAGCGGCTCGCGGCCCGAGAAGTCGGTCGCCAATTTTTTGGTAAGGTGCGAAGGCGCCCCTTTCGCCCACGTATGTGCGGGATTGGAACCGAAGAGATTTTTGCCTGCCCACCCGTCGAAATAGTACACTCCAACATTTGCCGATTTTTCCGCGGCTCCCGCAAAAGATGCCGCCAAAACAAAAAAAGCAACCGATAAAAAAAGACTTTTTATTTTCTCCGTCATAAAGTTAAATAAACCACCTCCGGACAATTTTGGCAAGGCTAAACCAACGCGTTCCGTCGGAGATTTCCCGAGCTGCCACGGCATAATATTTTATTCTCATTAAAAGAAATTTTTTATTTTTTTGCAGATACGGTTTACGCCGTTTGCCGATATTTGAAACATAGTTTTGAAGTAAGAAGCTTCGTTCAGTGGTTTGTTTTTCAGGAAAACGCAAGTGCATTTCCGCGCCAAAACTATTTTAATTGTAAAGTAGGCTGGAAAGTTGAAAATCTTTCCGCATGGGAATATTGCACGACAAATTGCGTTTCAAATACGAATGGAGAGAATACCAAAAAAACGTGTTGGAAAGCTTGAACGCGCATTTGGCGGACAAAAAAGTCAATGTAGTTGCGGCTCCCGGCGCCGGCAAGACAACCCTTGGCGTTGAAATTATCGCGAGGCTCGACATTCCTACGCTCATACTTGCGCCTACCGTGGCAATCCGCAACCAATGGAAGTCGCGGATTTGCGAAGCATTTCTCGAAAAGCCAGAAGAGTGCGAATCAATAATATCGCTTTCACTTAGAGCGCCGAAAGCTATTACAATAAGCACTTACCAGGGGTTGTTTGCTGCGTTTTGCGGCATTGACGAAGGCGAAAACAGCGCTGCAAGCGAAGCAAAATCCGGCGAAATACTGGACGATTTCCAGCCATATAATGCGCGGTTTGACGAGCCTAAAATAGTCAATGCAGTGGAAACTTTGCGCCGCGCCGGAATAAAGGCGCTCTGCCTTGACGAAGCCCACCACCTGAGAAACGAGTGGTGGAAGGCTCTAAATATATTGTGCGAAAGTCTGTCTCCCAAAACGGTGTCGCTCACCGCAACACCCCCATTCGATGTCGGGTACGGCGAATGGAAGCGATACGAGGCGCTGTGCGGGCCTATTGACGCCTGCATATCAATTCCCGAACTTGTAAAGGTGGGCGATCTATGCCCGCACCAAGATTTCATCTACTTTGCGGAATTGCGGGAAGCCGAGAAGATTGCGGCGCGGGAGCGCGAGCGGGTGTTGTCGGATTTTGCCGAGGACGTTTTTAAGAATGCGGAACTTGCCGGCAAACTTTCATTCGCCGAGATTTTCCAAGAGGCGCAGGCGCGAATAGACGTTGTCCTTGACGCCCCAGATTTTTTTCTCGCGCTTCTGGCCTATCTAAAACGCTTTGAAATAAGGCCCAATACGGAACTATACAAAATGTTGGGGGTAAAATACCATCAAATAAAAAGCTTTTCCCTCTCCGACATTGACGCGCTTTTAAACGGCCTGTTTTTTAAGGAGCGCGGATTGTTCGGTTGCGCTGAAGCAGAAATTTCAGAATTGAAAAAATCTGCGGAAAAGGCAGGGCTTATATGCAAGGGCAAATTCTCTCTGCTTGCCGACGGGAAAATAAAAAGAATGTGCGCGCTAAGCCTCGGAAAGCTCGACGCAATAGAAGCGATTGTCTCGGCGCAAAGCGCTGCTTTTGGCGAAAATTTGAGAATGCTGATTCTTGCGGACTATATAAGAGCGGAGGCGCTGAATTCCCAGATAACGCGCTTTGGGGTAGTTCCCGTATTCGAGATGCTCAGAAAGCGCGGCTTTGAGGGTTTGAAACTTGGCGTCCTTACAGGGTCGATTATAATACTTCCGCGCGAATGTGCCGAGCTTGCTGCCGAATCCCCAACGCTAAAAGGCGGAGCTTCCGTAAAAATTTTGGATTTTGACGAAAGGTACGCTAAGCTGCATTTGCGCGGAAATGCAAGGCATAAGGCGGTTGGTGTTGTGACTTCGCTTTTCGAGTCCGGCAAAATTAACGTTTTGGCGGGGACGCAAGCGCTGCTTGGCGAGGGGTGGGACGCTCCGTGCATAAATTCCATAATTCTTTCAAGCACGGTGAAATCCTATATGCTGTCCAACCAGATGCGCGGGCGCGCCGTTAGAATAGACAAGAAAAATCCCGAAAAAGTAGCCACAATATGGCATCTTTGTTCGATAAGATTTATAAGCTTTACGGACTCTTTAATGGCGCTTCTTCCAAAATCGTCGATGTCGGAGTCTGAACTTTTTGAGTCTGACGATTACCTTCACGATATAAGGACGCTAACGAGGCGGTTCGAGGGTTTTGAAGCGCCGTCAATATCGAAGCCGGTTGTAATTTCAAGCGGGATTTCGAGAATATTGGACGTAAATAAAATGCTGGCAAAGCGCGAAATTCCGCCGTCGTGGAACAGCCGCTCATTGGCGGCCTCGGTCGATTTGCCCGCCATTAGACGGGCTTGGGAGGAAGGCTTTAAGGATTCTTACGACAATCCGGAATTGGCGTTAAAAAGCGAGCTTGCCTTTCATAAGATAGACAATAGGTTGTGGTCTCTCGCAAACTTATCGTACATTCTTTCATTTTATTTTCTGATTGCGGCCGGAAGTTATATATACGTTTTGCAGAGGGCGGGGATTTTCGGCCTTGCGGCGGCTGCGGGAATATTTGCGTATTTTTCATTTCGTCCAGCCTTAATGTGGCTGCGCTGCGGGAATCCGAATAAATATATTAGGCAAATTGCCCGGACTGTAATCGAAACGCTATATTCAATGGATATAGTTAAAACGCGCTTGGATACGGTGAGAATAAAGTCCGAAACATCTGGAGATATGTCGTGCCTTCAAATATCAAATTTGCCGCAAGACGAAACTTCCGCCGTGATAAACGCCATTCGGGAAATAGTCGATCCGATAGAAAATCCCCGCTATATATTGGTGAGGCGGCAGACGTGGAAAAATATTAGGCAGGCGGATTACCATGCAGTGCCGTCAATTATATCAGCAAAGCGCGAAACGGTTGAAACATTTGCCGGATTGTGGCGCAGATACGTTGGCGACTGCGATATTGTATATACGCGCAGCATTGAAGGAAGAAAACTTTTATTAAAGGCAAAAAACGCCTCCTATTCATCCGCTTTAAAGAGGGGAAATGCGAGGCTTACAAAGAGGATATGACGCTCCGCAAACATGCGCTTTTTGCGGCTGGGCATTTTTTAGCACTGCGTATAATATTTTAAAATGCCTGTGAATTTTTTGAAATCTGTTTTCTCGAAAATCCGCATTCCACAACTTTTGGAGTTGAGTACCTTTCATTAAATTCCCTGACTTGTGGTTGACCTAACATTTTATTGCGCAATTTGCAAAACGACGGGTCGAAATGTAAAAATTAAAGAATTATATAAATAGAATTAACTATTCAAAGATTTCTAATTTGGGCTATTGGAATGTTGCGGTCGTCCTTACGCACCCAACTCCAATATGCGATGAACATAAAACAACTGCAATTATGGTAAATTTTTCCATATAATTTTTTTCATTCTATTTGTCTTTTATAAGTTTATTTTCGTCTTCATGTTTATTGGGACTTTTCATCGCATCATCTAATAATCTTTCTATGGCTTCTTCTTTTGTGGTTGAGCCATCAATCCCGGTATGGATGTATCTTGCATTTGTAATCATATTCCAAACAATGGTTCCCTCTGGGAAGGAAATGGCTGTTGATGAATTAAAGTTGTCGTTTATTCTAATCGATTTTTCGTCAATAGTGTAATCGTTTGTAACAACTATGTTTCCATCTGCTCCGTATATTTCTTCTTTTATTGATAAAGGGAAATTGGTTCCGTTTAGATTGTAAAATTTATTAAAAGTATATTTTTTGAATAGGTAGGAATAGGGTTCATTGTTATCCGCCGTTCTATCTTCAATATATTCTTCAACAATAGCCAACTGGTAGTCGTTTTTTGTAAAATAGATTTTTGTATTGGCATGATTTATTACAATGTAATTCCCGTCTTCATACAATTTTAGTTTTTTTGTATCTTGAACTGAAAGCCTTAAGTTATAGTCGGCATAAGGATCTACCCAAGGATTTAAAACAGACGGGAAATCCATAATTCCAAAGTCGTTTTTTATTACTCCATATTTCCTATCTTGCAATGATGTAATCTTATTATTTGAATAGGAAAGCTCAAAATTATCTTTACGAGACACTAATTTATAAGACCGGCTAAGCCGGTCAAATATTAAAAAATAATTCTTCTCGATTTTCTCACCTTTCGTTGCACTTTCCTTTTTATATGAAAATGAGATATTGTCAAAAGGGAAAAAATGTTGCCATAGAATTTCAGCTTTGGGAAGTCCTATGGCTAAGGCGCAATATCCTGAAAGATTCAATATTATAAATGCAAATATCTTATTCATTTTGATTGTCATCTTTTTTTACAGTTCTCATCTGATGCCGGAGGCATCGGCATTATAATATTGTCCACATAAATTATCCAGACTTCCGTTGAATATTTTTGCTATGCTTTCCACGCTTTTTGTTAAAGTGGATTCTATTTCGCCATCTTCTAAATATCTAAAAGTTGTCTTGCCGGCTGATTTCTCAAAAAATACGGCAGGGCAGTGCCCATTATTATCGCTCCTCCCCCTCCCGGAACATAGAGCAGCATTCAAATTACTAAATTCAATTGACTGCACTTGCAATTTGCCCGCAAAGCTAAAAAATGTACTAATACCCCAAGAAATATTGCATGAAAGTTTTTTAGCTAAGTTTATCATTGAGATTGCGTATGTATATTTTATTCAAAATATTCTTTTTGTAAATATTTTTTTTATAATGCATTTGCCATTGTCTTTAATATCCAAAGTATAAACTTACTATTTCCATATTTTATATTTTTAAGACCCCAGTTGCCAGAATATATAGTTATTTCTCTTGTTTGTAGCCTTTCATATCATCAACATTAAATTCACTTTTTTTATTCTAAGCAATAGTGCATGGCACATTCTTTCATCTTCTATTTTTATTGGCTTATTTGATTTATTTGTGGCCCTAAAAAATTTATATGTCTCAAAACCTGCGTTAGCAGTGGCATTAATTACGCTCTACGTCAAAGATTGTGGAATGGTGGAAAAAAAAGAGGGCAAAGAGAACGAAAAATGTTCTACAATGCCCGATGTGTTAATAAAGGGCTATAAGATTCGCTCTTCGTCAAACTCAGTGGGATGAGGAAGAAAGAGGGGATAAGAGAAGAA
>ENA-OROD01001516-OROD01001516.1-human-gut-metagenome-genome-assembly--contig:-NODE-1516-length-18445-cov-6.222567_pt1 | contig 18445 bp, 18 predicted proteins | sample MGYA00242123_ERZ509038 | MGnify/ENA primary metagenome ERZ509038 (study PRJEB26280, sample SAMEA2338719) | human gut metagenome | biome: human gut; feature: human-associated habitat; material: faeces... | reverse complement strand
GTGACCGAGCCGCAGCGAGAAAAAGGCCCCACTCGTGATTAAATCAATAGCCATCAAAAACGCCTGATTTATCAGGCGCTTTTGATGCCGCTTTGTTGCATTCCGGTGGTAACATGTGCCCGTGTTGAAAGGAGCATGAATCATGAAAACCAAAAATATTATTTCGCTGCTTTTAGTTCTTGCGATGCTCATGAGCGTCTGCGCATGCGGCAGCGATACGACTCCGGCAGCACCGAACGGTTCTGCCGAAACCAAGCCCGAGTATCGCATCACGGCAAAGCTGACAGCCGCCGATGCCGAAAATAAGGAGCTTGCCGCACATCTGACGGAAAACTGTGTTATCAGTTTTACAAACACGAGCAGCGATACATGGGACAAAATTTGCCTGCGCGACTATGCCGCCGCAAATCTTGAGCTTGAAAACAGTATAAGCGACGATAAGCCTTACACTCCGGGCAGCATACGCGAGGTCAAGGACTCGCGCGGAAATGCTCTGAGCTTTTCGGTTCAGGAGGATAAATCCGTCGTGTATGTTCAGCTGCCGTCGCCGCTCAAGCCCGGCGAGCGAACGAGCGTAAGCATTGATTACAGCACGGAGATACCCTGCTGTTTTGAGCGGCTGTGCTGGTCTCCGAATGGCGATGATTTCGCCGGCGAAAACACTGTCTGCCTGTCGCAGGCGTATCCTGTCCTTGCCGAGTATATTGACGGCAAGTGGAATGAGGCACCGTATTTTACTGATGGGGAGTGCTTCTTTTCGCCCTGCGGAAGCTATGAGATGACCCTCAGCGCACCCGAGGACTATATGGTAATATCCACCGGCAGCGAAGCGCAGAGCGCCGACGGAACATGGACACTCAAAGCCGACAATGTCCGCGATTTCGCCGTAATCGCCGGAAACGGCTTTGAAAAGCTCAGCGGCAAGGCCGGAAACATAACCGTCAACAGCTGGTATTATTCCGGCAGCGAGCGCGATAAAAAGCAGGGCGAGGTGTCGCTCAAGGCTGCCATAGACGCCGTGAATGCATTTTGCGATGCGTGGGGCGAATATCCTTATGATACGCTCGATGTGGTTCAGACGCCGTACAATGCCGGCGGTATGGAGTATCCCGGACTTGTGCGCATTGCCGAGATGTATGCCGATCTTATCGAAGCCGAGGGAGATGAGAGCCTGCGCCTTGACGTCGCGCATGAGGTCGCGCACGAATGGTTTTATGCCGTCGTCGGCAACGATCAGTACCGCGAGGCGTGGCTTGACGAGAGCTTTGCCGTGTACGGTGAGTTTGTGTATCAGCTGTACACCGGCGAAAGCGAGACAGATGTTCAGGCACGCGTTGATTCGCTTGACTGCAGCATAAAGCAAAAATATATTGATCTCAGCTACGATCAGTATTTTGACGAATATACCGGCAACAGCTATATAAACGCAGTTTATAAGGTCGGCCCCGTTTTTCTATGGAAGCTGCGGCAGACAATGGGGCAGGAGAGCTTTGATGCTTTCATGCGCGCGTGGTATGAAGAGCATATGTTCAAAGAGGTCACCACGGCCGAGTTCCGCGCGGCAATTGAAAAAGCATCGGACAGCGCCGATGTAAAAGCGCTTCTTGACGAATACCTGTCGCCGGCAAAATGATATAAATAAGAGCACCATCTGCTCGCTGTCAGGCGTGTTTGCTCTTGAGACGAGATTTGTCAAGGGGTGTTTCTGCTAAATAATACGCAGAAGCACCCCTTGATGTTTTTTCGCAGAACAATCTACTTTTCGTCCGGACTGTATTCCAAAATATCTCCCGGCTGGCAATTGAGCACATCACAGATAGCTGCCAGTGTTGAGAAACGGATAGCGCTGATATGGCCGTTCTTCATCTTGGATAAATTCACACTGTCAACGCCAACTCTTGCCGATAATTCATTCAGGCTCATTTTCCTGTCAGCCATGACACGGTCTAACCGCAAAATGATGTGTCCCATCTCTCCGCCTCCTTACAGGGTCTCATCCGATTCTTTCTGCAACTGAACACCATACTTGAAAACAGCCACCAAGGACATAGTTACAACAAAAGCAATCAAAATGCCCCATTGAATACTGACATTTGTGCTTTTTCCGGCGGTCAAGAAGCTTTCCAGCATCGTTTCACCGATAGAGGCGAACGCTGCGACAGGAAGAAGAGAAAAGCCAAAGCTTCTCATTCTATTTACAACTTCACAGCAAAAGGGCGATTCACACTTCGTCAGCACCGCGAACAGCCTTCTCAGCATCCAAAGCGCAGCAGTTGCAGATGCCTAAAACAGCGTCAGAAAAATAAATACCGTTACTAGATCTTTTACGTTATATTCCTCAGGGGACGTATCCGCCTCCATGACTTTGGCGGTTTCGTCAGAGTGTATTTCCGCCGAGGCGTTTGAGGAAATGTGCTGCGACGCGCTGGGCAAGATAAGCTGACAAGAGTCGAACACGTATCGCCTGTCAGCGCGCTCTTCCAGCTACTTTTGCCTTGCAGTTTTGTCGGGCAGATTTTTGCTCAGGCAAGGCAAAGCTCGCGGAGAATACTGCCGTATTGTCAAGAGCTTTAACGCAGCATGGGCTAAAAGCTGCCGTCAAAACCGATGCGTGTTCGACTCTCGTCAGCTTAAACATCTTTGCCGGAACGGAGCACGACAGTGCAAACTACGGCAAGGTGCAGGAGAGTTTCCGCAGGCACACCGCCGAGACCGCGAACAAAGGCAGAGCGCCGCCGAAAGGTGGAGTGAAGTATTCTTACGAGGGCAAAACAAAGATGGCATTGAGGTTTACGAGACAAGCAGCGAGGTCAAGGCGCTTACTCGCAAGGAACGGCAGAAAAAATTCCTTGAAATCATGCGAAATGAATACAGAGGAAGAACGGCTAAATTTGTCCGTAATGGCCATACGTATTATGCGACCTTTGACAACAAGGATATAAGCAAAAACATCTATGGTGACAAGCGTTCGTCAAGCGGTGGTTACAATGCCAAAATAAAAGTCGGCGCTGACGGAAACGTATTTGAACTCGTAGAAAATGCTAAATATAACGGGAGCAAAAAGGAAACTGGAAAAAACGCGAAAGCCCATAAAGAAATTCAGTATTGGGATTACTACGTCAAAACTGTTCAGATTGATGATCAGGTATATGATTTAGTCGCGAATGTCCGGCGCAAATCTACAGGTGACTTTGTTTATTCAATACAGCTACGCGGAAATAATACTATAGAGGCATCCGCCGCGCAGCAGCCTAACCAAAAGGTCGGCGTTAATAAGGCGGCAAATGCCTCTGTAGGCAGTATACCCAACACGAGCGAAAATGTCAAGAAATATTCTCTTGAGCCTACGGAAGAAGCGAAAACCAATGTCAATAGCTACTCCTGAGAGCCGGAGAGCATTACCGAGCTGCGGCGGCAGAATGAACGGCTGCTCGCTCAGGCAACGAACGAGGATGCGGCAAACGAGAACGAGCGCGGCCTTATAAAGGACTATAAGCGCCAGTATGACAAGGTCAGCGGCATTGCCGAAAAGCTTAACACGGCACGTCAGGAAGTGTTGACGGCAGAGAACGGCGGCCTGAAGCTCAAGGTCGTAAACCTGAAGACCGACCCCTAGCTCATGGGTGCACTCGGCGCAGCAGAATACTCCCGTCAGAAGGCTCTCGCAAAGAAGTGATTTCAGAGGCGCATTGAGGCTTTAAATAATCGCTTTTGCGGTGGCCCGACCGGTGATATCGTACCTGCCGGACTGCATCGCTCTACATCAGAATAGCATTCAAAGGACAGCTCTGAACAGCACCCCATTTGCTAGATAGTATATCATACTGTCTAGCAAATGGGGTGCTGTTCACATAATTAGGATCTCACTCTTTTCATGATTTATATAATAATTGTATTTCGCCTAAAATGCGGAGGCGGCGGTATTAATACCGCCGCCAAAGGGGAGTAGGGAAGAAAGGGAGGGAGGAATATAGACGCCATGCTCTAATATTATTCATAAATGAAGCATACCGACATGGAAGTGCGTATGGTCAAAATGCGAGCGCCGCGTCAAATGCTTCTCTTGTGGCCTCTAAAGCACGGCGCGCTTCTTTGGCGTCACCTACGGTGATCAGGTCAATTCCGAGTTCACTGCAAGCTTCTTTAAGCTCATGGCTGTCACGGCTGTGACTTCCGACAGCAAATACGGCATAATCGCAGGGGAATTCAAGGTGCTCGCCATTTTTTTCCCCTATGACCATGTTTTCACTGATCTCGGTGACTTTTATATCGGTGACACAGGCAATCTTACTGTCTTCAATAGTTTGCATCATGCAGTATTTACGGGCAGAGCCCATATCGACGCAGACCGCGCTGCCCATTTCAAGAACAGTAGGAGGTGTAAGGCCGGATTCAACAAGTAGATCAGCAGTTTCTAAGCCTACCATGCCGCCGCCAATAATAACGACGTTACCTGAAACCTTGACTTTGCCGTCAATAATATCGTGGCTTTCAACTACGTTAGGCAGACTCGAACCGGGTATGCTGGGAATAATGGGCGACGAGCCTACGCAATTAAAAACAGCATCAGGCTTAAGCTGTCTGATCAGCTCGGCAGTGACCGGAGTATTCAGCCTTACATCAATACCCAAATTAACGATTTGCTCTCCCATCTCCAGAGCGGCTTTTTTCATATCCAGCTTGTGGGGCGTACTTCCGGCGAGAATAAACTGACCACCTAAACGATTGCTTACTTCACATAGTATGACACGATGCCCTCTCTTGCGGAGTGTGCGTGCGGCCATCATCCCGGCCATACCACCGCCTGCCACCAAAACCGTGCGAGGATTATCAGAGGGAGTGATGATGCACTCAGCTTCACGCCCGACGGCCGGATTACGAAGACATGTTATATGCGGCATATCAAGATTTGCAAATCCGTCAAGACAACCTTCATTGCAGCCGCAGCAGCGGTCGATCTCGTTTATGCGGCCGTCACGGATCTTGTTCATAAATTCAGGATCAGCAAGCTGGGCACGACTCATGGCGACCATGTCAACCAAGTCGTCTTCCAGAACTTTCTCGGCAAAATAGGGATCGTTTATGCGGCCGACCCCGATTGTGATCATGCCTGTTTCACGGCGCACACGTGAGGCCATAGGTAAATTGAAGCCGTGAGGAAGGTCAATGGGAGGAACTTCGAATTTATTTGCGGCAGACACCATGTTTCCTCGAGAAAGATTCAATACATCAACGCCTATCGCTTTTGCCATTTTACAGAATCTTATACAATCTTCAATGCTCAATCCGTCAACGTAGTCGTCCTTAAGGTTCATGCGAATGAACAGAGGCATCCCGTCTGGCATATTTTTGCGCACGATTTCAAGGCACTCCAAGGGGAATTTTGCTCTGTTTTCAAATGAACCGCCATACTCATCGCTGCGGTGGTTAAATGCCGGGGACAAAAAAGAGTGAAGAAGATACTGATGTGCACAATGCACCTCGATAAGGTCAAATCCTGCTTCAACAGCTCGACGAGCTGCTTCGCCAAAGGCGATGCGAACTTCGTGAATGTCTTCAAGGCTCATGGCATCGGGAACAAGCATAGCAGCATCACTGTCAAAGCAAACACCCAGGCCGCCTTGATATAGCTGTATGCCGCATTTACCGCCGACCTCATGTATAGCGTCTACCAGACGCTTCATTTCGGGAACATATTCATCACGAGCCAGTGAGAGAAACATGATAGCATCGCTTCCGTCATGCACGCCGGAGACCTCGACCATATTCAGCGTACAGCCGCCTTTGGCTCTGGCTACATGGTAAGCAATGTGCTTGCTGTTGACAAGATGATTATCGGTAAATCTGGTGCCCATTGCAGTCATAACAACACGACTGTCAAGAACAAGATCACGGATCTTAATTGGAGTAAATATTTTTTCGAACACTGCTGTTAGCTCCTTTGTATGTACGCTTAAATCAAGATGCAATATAGTATAAAGCCATACGAGCATCCATATTAAACGCAGGGAGTATCCGAACGATAGGCTGAGCGGGTACTCCCTTATTAAATTATTACGATTACTTGGTGATCTTCTTTATGTATTCGGGATCGTTCATCCGGCGTGCAGCGGCAAAGCCTTCTGCTGCTGCCTCAAATGCACGGCGAACCTCCTTGGCATCACCAAGAACCTCAAAGCCTATGCCGAGCTGTGCACAGGCGTTCTCAAGATCGGCATAGTCCTTGCTGACACAGCCGGTAGCGAGAATAGCATAGTCATAGGGGAATTCTACGGTCTCACCGTCACGAACGCCGATGACCTTACCGTCGACAATATCGGTAACATCCGTGGAAACAGACTGCTTTAAGCTCTCGTCCTCAAGAATGGTTGCGTGAGCCTGCTTGCGGGCGGAGCCCAGATCTACGCCGACAACGATAGCTCTGTTGATAAGAGTAACGTCATTCCTCTCGGGATCGGCAAGCTTGACAAACTCACCTGCCATGATGCCGGTGCCGTTTGCACCAATAACAACGACTTTGCCGCCAACGTGGACCTTACCCGCCAAAACGTCACGGGCCTGAACAACATTTACCTTACCCTTTGCAAAATCAGGAGTCTCGGGAACAGCGCCGAGGCAGCAGAATACGGCGTCGGGCTTTATCTGCTTGATGAGCTCGGGGGTGACTGTGGTGTTAAGGCGGATATCTACACCGGCGCGCTCAAGCTGACGTGCGGACGATTCTATGGCCTTTCTGTACTCCGAGGTGCGCTCTATGGCACCGCCGAGCAGAAGAGCGCCGCCGAGCTTATCGCTTGCCTCGCAGATGATAGGATTGTGACCCTCCTGCTTAAGAATTTTTGCAGCCATCATACCTGCCGTGCCGCCGCCTGCGATGAGAACGGTCTTGGGTTCAGCAGCGGGCTCAATGGGGCACTCGCCCTCCAAACCGACCTGAGGGTTGCGGGTGCAGGAAATATGAGGCATTTCGAGGTTTGCGAATCCGTCAAGGCAGCCCTCGTTACAGCCGATGCAGCGGTTTATATCGTCAAGACGTCCTTCGCGGACCTTCTTGAAGAACTCAGGGTCTGCGATCTGCGCACGGCTCATAACGACCATATCGACCTTTTCAAGCGCCTTTTCGGCAACATAGGGGTCGTTTATACGGCCGACGCCGATAACTATCATGCCGGTCTCTTCCTTGAAGCGAGCAGCCAACTCAAGGTTGAAGCCGCGGGCCATATCCACAGGGGGAACCTCAAATTTATTAGCAGCGGTAGCCATATTGCCGCGAGACAGGTCAAGAACATCGACTCCGGCTTCCTTTGCCAGCTTGCAGAATGCAATGCAGTCCTCAACACTCAGACCGGGGCTGAGGAAGTCATCCTGCAGCGAGGTGCGGATGAAGAGAGGCATACCCTCGGGTATGTTCTCACGCACCTTTTTTATGCAGGCCAGAGGGAATTTAACACGGTTTTCGAACGGACCGCCCCACTCGTCGCTGCGATGGTTAAAAGCAGGCGAAAGGAAGGAGTGGATCAGATACTGATGAGCACAATGTATTTCAATCAGGTCAACGCCGGCCTCAACGGCGCGGCGAGCTGCATGGCCGAAAGCCTCTATAACATCAAGGATTTCCTCCTCGTCCATAAGGTCGGGCATAAGCATGGGGCATTCGGAGTCAAAGCATACGCCGAGGCCGCCCTGATAGATCTGGATACCTGCTTTGCCACCTGCTTCGTGTATGGCATCCACAAGACGCTTAACGCCGGGAACATATTCGTCCTTTGCTAAGGACAGGAACATGCTTGCATCGGAACCGGGATGAACGCCGGTAACTTCTATCATGTTCAGCGGGCACCCGCCCTTGACTTTCGCAACGTGATAAGCAATATGTCTGTCGTTTACGATGCGGTCATCGCTGAAACGTGTGCCACAGGCCGAAAGCATGGCGCGGCCGTTAATTGTGACGTCTCGTATGGTAATGGGGCTGAGAAGCTTTTCAAACATTTTCATAATCTCCTTTTTGTATTAGTGTGGTCATTATTGCTGTTGCGAAAACTGGGTCAATAAACTACCCAGCCTCCGTCTACGACGATCTGGTCTCCGGTTATATAGGAAGCATCGTCGGACAGGAGGAACAGAATAACGGCCGCCTGCTCGTCTGCGACGCAGTCGCGTCCCATTGGAGCCTGCATCTTGCCGCAGCACATCCACTCGTCAATATACTCTTCGGTGTCAATGCCGGCATCAATAAGCTGTCTGAGCTTTCTGCCGTAAGCAAGACTTGAGTTGATATTTAGCGGAGTACTGCTGCTGCATGGTCCGGTGGAATTGCAGCGGATGTTTTTGTGTGCATATTCCATTGCAATGGCCTTAGTAAGACCAACAATAGCGTGCTTAGAGGTAACATAGCCGCAGGCACTGGGGAAGGCTCTTACGCCGGCTACGGAGCTGAGATTGACAATAGCCCCGCCCTTATCGTGCTTGAGCAGATGCTTAAGCTCTTCTCTGCAGCAATAGAATACGGCATTTACGTTGATATCCATTATTCGCAGCCACTGCTCGGTGGAATACTCATCAACTCTGTCAGGATCGCTGGCTACACCGGCGTTATTGACGAAAAGCTGTATGTCGCCGAATTTGCCTTCAGCGGTCTTGATAAGGCGAACGACATCATTTTCATTGGTCAGATCACCTTTGACAAATATGGCATCGCCGCCGTCAAGCTTTATCTTTTCGACAACGGCCTGCCCGCGCTGCTCGTCTCGTCCGGCTACGACAACATTTGCTCCTTCGGCAGCGGCACGTAAAGCAGTGGCTTCACCGATGCCGGAGGTAGCTCCGGTAATCAAAATAGTCTTGCCTGCGAACCTTTCTTTGAAGATGTTCATACCACACCTCCGTAAGTATTAAATTTTTTATCCATTTATCCAAAATATATCGGACGGTAAGTTCAGCGGAACCGCCGGATATACAATGTTAAAATGCACAGCTATAAAGCCTGTATAGGAGCCGCTTCAGATGCCCATGTTGTAGTCTGAGGCAGCCGATTCTTCCTCACCGATCAGGCATCGCGCGAGAGAAAGTCTGTTATAGTAGTCTATAGCCGCGTTTTTTGCGGCAGAAGATGCAATTGAAGCACAGTACATGAATTCTTTAGAAAGGCCGCTCAGCTCTCTTGAAACATCGTCAGAACACAATGACAGCGCGGTAACGCAGTTCTTGCCGACTATGAATGAGCATACAGCATTAGCCGCAGCCTTTAAAATATCCTCCTTGCCGGGGATCGGAGTGATTTCCGCACTGCTGGCGATCACTTCGTCATGCTCTATCAGCACATAAACCTTTATCGTTTCACCGGTATCTACAAGAGTGAAGCTGCCGATGCCGTTGTACTGAGGGAGTTTTCCTATATGCCGGGGATTAACGTAATGTACAGATGATTTTTCTTCTGCCTGCTTATAAATATAAAGCAGACGGAACAATGTGCCTTCGGCTACGTTTCGGGATTTATCATCCGAGCCTGAGGCGAGCCAGTCACGAGTTATCGCGCAGAACATGCCTGCACAGCAGGATATCTCGTAGTCACTGAGAAAACCGAGTGACTTGACTAAAAAGGATAGCTTGCCATGGAAGCAATCCTTCAGCCACATGGTGAAGACGGAGATGTTGCCTGTCGTATTCAGACGCTTGAGCAAATCATAATTGCTGCTTAGAAAATCAAAATACTCCGAGACAAGCTGCCTTATTGCTATATACTGTTCTCTGATGCAATCAGAGGAGTCTAAAATGTTGTCCACGCATTTGTCAAAGTATTTGGCGATCACATCTTCAACTGAATTATAGTTGTTGTAAAACGCCGTTCTGGAAATGCCGGCTTTCTTCGTAAGCTCTGTTACGGAAATCGAGGATAACGGTTTGTTCCGAATAAGCTTTGTCAAGGCGAGAAAAGCGCAGTCCTGGGTAAACGATTGCTTGGGATTAGACGGCTGCAAAACGCATCACTCCTATAAAATTTTTGCCATGTCTGAGTCTGCATGTATTGTATTTCATTTTATGCATATTTGACAATAGGCAAAGTACCGATATGTGTGCTTTTATGATTTTTAACTAAGGAGTCGAAACTTGACAAAACGTGAAAAATGTAACGATTTTTTCGCGCACTATTGCAAACGGTTTCTTGTTAGTGTATAAACGGCTTAAGTTCAGCGGAGTTTTCAGCAACAGCAGTAAAATGTAAAACAAGAAAGGAATACCCAATTATGGAAGATATGAAGAGTGCAAAAATTTTCACACCTATCCAAATAGGCAATCGTACTTTCCGAAACCGCATTATGATGGCACCCATGACCTTGTCCATTGAGTCCATGGACGGTACCGTCAGCGAAGAACTCCAGAAGCATTATGTTGAAAGAGCAGAAGGCGGCGTCGGCATCCTTGAGATGGACGCAGTAACTGTTGACCTTGGATATCTTTACAGAGGGCCTACGACCTGCATGGACGATGACAGCTACATAGCTCCCTTTAAAGAGTTTACCGACAAGATACATGCCGCCGGCGGAGCGCTGTTTCCTCAGATCACACATGTCGGCCCTGAGAGCATAATCGGCTACTTTGGCCAGAATCCGCCGGGACCGTCTGTGTATATCAATGACAACGGACACTACACGCGCGAAATCGATAAGGACGAGATTAAGCTTATAATCAAGCAGTACGGCGAAGCCTGCAAGCGTGCCGAGCAGGCAGGCTGCGATGGTATCGCTCTGCATTGCGGACATGCATACATGATGCCCGGCTCGTTCCTGTCTCCTCTGCGTAACTTCCGCAGCGACGAGTACGGCGGAAATATTGACAACCGCTCGCGCTTTGTCTGCGAGGTAATCGACGAGATCCGCAGAAACGTATCTCCCGGCTTTCCTATCATCATGCGTGTTTCCGGCTCTGAGCGCTACCCCGGCGGCAACACTCTGGACGATATGCTTTACATACTCCCCAAAATCGTTGCGCACGGTATTGACGCGCTTGAGATTTCTGGCGGCACTCAGTATGAGGCTCCCTGGACGATTATCCCCAGCCACGGAGAGCCTCGCGGCGTGAACGTTAAGGAAGCTACCGAGATAAAGAAGGTAGTCGATGTTCCTGTCTTTGTAGTAGGTAAGATCGAGTCCGTGGTTTACGGTGCGGAGCTTGTTGAGCGTGGCCTTGTTGACGGCATCACCCTTGGCCGTCCTCTCCTCGCTGACCCTGATATTGTCAATAAAACCTATGAGGGTAGACTTGAGGATATAGCACCCTGTGCCTCCTGCTGCGGCGGCTGTGTCGGCGCACGTAACGCGGAGGATCAGGTGGCAAAGTGCAATATCAATCCTCGTCTGGGCCGTGAGAGCCGGTTTGGCAGAGATCTCGGTAAGGCCGAAAAGAGCAAGAAGGTCCTTATTATCGGCGCAGGCCCCGGCGGCCTGATGGCAGCAAAGGTTGCGGCCGAGCGCGGACATAAGGTCACCGTTTGGGAGAAAGCACACACCTGCGGCGGCCAGGTAAATATGGCAGCCAAGGCTCCCGGCAAGCAGGATGACATGAAGTGGATACAGTATCTGCTGGTTCAGTGCAGAAAGCTTGGCGTAGAGCTCGTAAACGACAAGGAGGCCACTGTTGAGGCAGTCAAGGAGTTTGCTCCTGAGGCAGCTATCATTGCGACCGGCGCAGTACCGTTCATCCCCGACATTCCCGGAATTACCGAGCACGAAATCGTCACTGCTCAGGACTTCCTGACCGGAAAGCATCCGATCGTTGAAGGCAAAGTTTGTATTCTCGGCGGCGGCATTGTCGCTCTTGAGACAGCAGAGGTCGTTCAGCAGTTCCACCGTTATCAGGGCCATGATGATCTTAACATGGATATCGTTGAAATGCTGCCCACCATGGCGAAGGATCTGGCTGCAAATATAAGAGAGCCTATGATGCGCCGACTGAAGTCTCATGGCTTTGGTATGTACACAAACACAAAGGTCCTCAAATATCGCGGCAATACTATACTCGTTGAGAAGGCCGACGGTACTCAGGTCGAGATGGGTCCCTACGACCACATCCTGTTCTCCATGGGCACCAAGCCCTATAACACTCTCAGCGAGGAGTTGGAGAAGATAGTTCCCGAAGTGAAGGTTATCGGCGACGCACATAAAGCAAGCCTGATCGTTTGGGCAACCCGCGCCGGCTTCGACGCCGCTATGGAACTGTAAGCTGTCCATAAAGGAAAAAGTTAAATAATTAATAGTATAACGAAAGGAGATTAGACTAATGACTTTAGAAGAAAGAGTGCAGCGCCTTGAGGATATTCAGGAAATTACTTACCTTCTGGGAAAGTATTTCAACAACCTGGATATACATAACTGGGAAGCTGTTGCTGAAACTTTCGACATTGATGTTCATACCGAGTACTGCGACGGCTTCATGGTTTATGAAGGCCGTGAGGATGCTGTCGGTTTTCTGGAAAGCTGCATGCTTCCGGAGCAGATTTCGACCCACCTGGGCCACTGCTTCCAGATCGATATAATCGATGCAACACATGCCAAGGCAAAGGTTTACCTCGAAGATCACCTTATTAATTTCCTGGGTCATACAAATCAGCACGGTACTGCTCTGTATGACGATGAGTTTATTAAGCGTGACGGTAAGTGGTATATCAGCAAGATCGGCTACGAGCGCATCTACGAAGAGCAGTATGCACGCAACGAGTATAACAGCGGCCATATCGGCAACGTTCAGTATCTGAAGAAAGCCGGATACGATGTGGACGAGATGCAGAAGAGGTAAGCCATGGCTTACGTATCTGTTATAACCGGCGGCACAGGCGGAATGGGCATCGAAATAGCCAAACGCCTTGCCAAAAATACTAAAATACTGCTTTGCGGCAGACGTGAGAGCAAGCTGGCTGAGGCAAAAGCAGCTCTGAAGGACTGCGAAAACGTAGAGTATGCCGTAATGGACGTTGTTAACAGGGACGACATTAAGGCAGCAGTTGAAAAAGCCCGCGAAATGGGTGAGGTCAAAAACGTCATCCATGCTGCCGGAGTAAATGAATTTACAAATGGCAAGCCGAATGACCCTGGCTTTATTCTTGAAAACAATATCAAAGGTGCTCAGTACATTGCCGAAGCATTTCTGCCTGTTATCTGCGAAGGCGGATGCTACCTTAACATCGCTTCAATGTCAAGCTACTATAACCCCCTCCCTGATTATATCGATGCATTTGTTGAAGCTATGGGCGGAAATTTTGAGCCGGTTAAGGAAAAGGTCGGCAGTAAGAGCGATAAAGCCTATGCAGTGTCAAAGATGTTTGTCCGATGGTATACGCTTAGCAGCATTCAACGCGCTGCAGCTCGAGGCGCTCGTATAAACAGTATAAGCCCCGGTCTCATTTGGACTCCGATGGCCAAGGAATTTGAGGATGTTATCCCCGGTTCAATGACCGCTTACGCCACCACTCTACCGGTTCCGCGTATGGGCGAGGCTTCCGAGATAGCTGATTTAGTCGAACAGCTTTGTGATAACGGATATATCAACGGCTGCGACATCCTTATCGATGGCGGCAATATCGGAAATCTGACCTTTGAACAGTTTGATGAATTTTAAACTGAATGCATTCTACTAAAAACTACAGGAAGGAAATAAAGTGATGGCAAAAGTATCCGTTATAACCGGCGGTGCCGGCGGAATAGGTATCGAAACAGTTAAGCTTTTAGCCAAGGAAGCGTCAGTCTTGGTAGTAGACTTCCAAGAGGAGCGCATCGCGATTGCTAAGGAAGAGCTTAAGCACTTAGACAATGTCGAGTACATTTGCGCAGACGTATCTAAAATTGAGGACGCTGAAAAAGTCGGAGCAAAGGCACGTGAGATGGGAGAAGTTCTGCATGTCATTCATGCAGCTGCCATCAATGAAGCCTTTATCGACTACCGTCCGAGCGCAACTGAGATTGTCACCAATAATGTGGGTGGAGCAATTAATATGGGAAGAGTGTTTTTCCCGCTTGTCGGCGAAGGCAGCTGCTATCTGAATGTTGCTTCAATGTCCAGCTATTATGCCGATTATACTCTGCTGGTTGATCGGTATAAAGCGGCACTAAACGGTGATTTCCAGCCGCTTATTGATGCGTGCGGCGGCGAGATAAACGGCACCGAGGCGTACAGTGTTTCCAAGCGCTTTACCCGATGGTATACCATGGCCAATATTGACCGCATGAGTGAAAAAGGTGCGCGTATAGTCAGCATCAGTCCGGGCCTGATCTGGACTCCGATGCCCCAAGCCGTTGAAAAGCTCATGCCTGGTGTCATAACCGGCTTTGCCTGCACCTGTCCGGTCGAAGGTCGCATGGGAAAACCTGAAGAGGCTGCGGAGCTTATAGACTTTATGCTCCACGCAAAGTACATAAATGGTGAGGACGTCCTTATTGACGGTGGTATGCTTAACCACTGCAATATCGAGCAGCTCGACGACTGATACACAGCAGAGTTAAATTGACTGCCTGCACCGACAACAATTAAAAAACCGGGCACTGCCCCATAATTTATTAAATTTACATTTAGGAGGAAACAAAAATGGCATTTTCCGTAAACGACAAAGTTAAGAAGCTCGTCAGCGATCCCCGCGCAAAGGCAGTGCTTGTTAAGCACCATCCCGCGCTGGTTGCCGACCCCACTTTCCCGATGACCTATGGCATGTCCTTTAAGTCTCTCGCAGCCTTCCCCCAGGTAGGCATGGGACAGGAAATGCTCGATGCGATCGAGGCAGATCTCCAGGCTATCGGTGACTGACACAAGCAAGCGGTGCGTGCCGTAACACGAATTAAAGCGGGTTCGGCACGCCCGTTTTCTATCAGAATTGAGAAAACTTTTACTAAGGAGACCGACATGGCAACTTTTAATATACCCTTTAACGAAGAGTTCAGAGGCTGGGTCATCGAGGTCATCAAAAATGTGAGACGTCAGCAGTATACTCCTGAACTTCTTTGTGAACACCAGAAGGTACTCGAATGTATGTACTTCTACTGGTGGAGCATGGATATGAAAAAAGAGGAGTACGCAACAGAACTCTTCGCAGATGATTTTCAGTATTGGAATGGCAATCCCGGAACTACGGACAAGAGGGAACAGGCTCTTGTTTCAAAGTGGTGTAATCGTGTCATGCAGACAATGCACATGGGGCATCAGCCCATGATATGGTTTATTGACAGTGATCATGCACGCGGAGTTTTTCAATATGAAGACCATATGTGCTACTTTGATGATGCCGAGACCTGCGAGGGCTGGGCAGTCTATTGTGAGGACTTTGTTAAGGAAAACGGTGTATGGCGTATTAGCCGTCACCGTATGGCTTATCGCCAAATGGACGGTTTTTATCGCGATCCTATCCCACCTGAGTCATGGGTGCCCGAGGATTGGGAAGAACCTACATATTAAATAGGAGATTAGAGAATTATGAAGAAAAGTAAACATCCGGCATGGCGGATGCTTTTAGCTGCATGTCTGCTTATTGCCGGCGGCCAAGGCATTTTATCCAATACGCAGGGTATCTTTATAGCTTCTGTTTGCGCTGAGCAGGGCTTTGGTACCGGTGCATTCAGCGGATATGTTTCGGTCAGCTCCGCGGCTATGATGGTGGCTATGGTTTTTGCGGGCAAAATAGTTAAAAAGCTCCCCTTCCGACCGCTCCTTATTGTGTGCTCAGTAGTGGCCTGCGCACTGTTTATGAGCTATGCTCTGTACTCGGCACTCTGGTGCTGGTATGTTGTCGGCATCATTTATGCTTTTGCAATGGCAATTCCGTTTTATATGGCAGGTCCGATGCTCATAACTAATTGGTTTGTAAAGAAGCAGGGACTGGCAATGGGCATAATGATGTCAATGACGGGTATCTTTGGCGCTATATTCAGCATTGTCGGCGGCATTGTGATTAAATCGGCGGGATATCATGTCGCGTATGTAGTACTTGGAGCATCTGCACTGGTTCTTGAACTTATTGGCTCGTTTATCGCTGTAGCTCATCCTTCGATGAAGGGCCTGAAGGCATATGGTGCAGAGGAAACAGAAGACGAAGCTGTATCAGAAACTACAGATCCAGCAGCTGAATCTGGCGTTCCTGCGGGTACAGCACTCAAGTCCCCCGCATTCATTTTGTGTTACATATCCATGTTCTTCCTCATTTTCCTGGCATGCTTTGCACAGATGCTGCCCACATTTGGAGTCAGCCTCGGTTATGACATCACTTTCAGCTCCTCCTTGGCCAGCTTCTACATGATAGGTACTCTGATCGGCTCGTTTGCGTTTGGCGCATTCAACGATAAGATCGGCGCAGAGAAAACCACCATTCTCGCTCTGATTCTGCTTGCATTCTCTGCTGTTGGCGCAGTTTTGACAGGTAAAATTTTGATCGGACTGATTGCCTGCATTATCATAATGGGATTTGCTGGATCTTCCGGCGGTACGCAGCCCGCAGTCTTACCCAGCAAACTGTTTGGTAAGAAGGATTATGCGTCCATTTATGGCGTTGTACAGACTTCCGCTGCACTGTCGGCAATGGTAGCAATGCCGATTTACGGGCTGATTTATGATATAACAAAGAGCTTGTCCCTCGGCTTGTTCGGAGCAGCCGCATTCTGTATCGTTGGCGTGTTCTGCATAATAGGCGCATTCAAAAATGCCTCTAAACTCCCGTGGGAACCCGCCTCTGGAAAAATATCTAAGTAATTATAAATCGTTTATATTACGAGCGGATGCGTGATATCAAATGTATTTGAATCTTGTATCTACAGTCGTATGCTTTCTCCCACACTCTCGCATAAAAATGTGAGAAAAAAACCGCATCGGCCGCCCTGAGAGGGGCGATTGATGTGGTTTTTTTCTTTTTTCAAAAGACACTTTATTTTTTGCGCCGCAGAGTGTAATATAGATGTGAACGAATTAGCGTAGGCTAACTTTTAGGAGACAGCATGACTGAAAAGACATTTAAAATAAGCGGGATACACTGCGCGGCCTGCTCCTCGATCCTTGAAAAATTCATGAGCCGGCAGGAGGGAGTGCAGAGCGTTTCCGTAAATCTAACGACGGAAAAATGGACGTCGTCTATGACGATAGGCTCGACGCCGACAAAATATGCGAGCTCGTCTCGAGCCTTAGTTTCGGTGCTCAGGAGTATATCTCTGCCGATGCGCTCGCGGCGTAGCGTCGCAAAAGGGAGGTCGCGCAGAAGCTCGCGGAGCTCAACTGCGTTAAAAAGCGCGTCATACTGTGCATTGTTTTTTGCCCTGCCGCTTTTGTATGTGTCCATGGGGCACATGGCAGGACTTCCGCTGCCGAGCTTTATGTCGCCGCATCACGCGCCGCTCACCTTTGCACTCGTGCAGCTGGCCTTGACCCTGCCTATCGTCATCGGCGGGCGCGGCTTTTACATAAACGGCTTCGGCAGCCTTGTGAAGGGTCTCCCCAACATGGACACACTCGTTGCCGTCGGTACGTTTTCGGCGCTCCTGTACGGCATCTACGCCGCGATCAAGATCGCGCTCGGCGACATGAGCTATGCGGAAAACCTGTTTTTCGAAAGCGCGGCGGTCGTAATAACGCTCGTCATGCTCGGGAAATACCTCGAGGCGCGCAGAAGCGGCACACCTCGGATGCAATACGCGCGCTCACGGAGCTCGCGCCCGAGACGGCGCTGGTCACGCGCCACGGTGAGACCGGCGAGGTCCCCGTATCGGAGCTGCGTGTGGGCGATGTTATAAGCGTGCGCCCCGGCGAGCGCTTTCCCTGTGACGGCGTGGTCACGTCCGGAGTATCGAGCGCCGATCTTAGTATGCTCACGGGCGAGAGCCTGCCTGTTACGCTAGATATCGGCGGCACAGTCACGGGCGGCAGCATTAACGGCGAGGGGCTGATCGTATTCACGGCCACGCGCGTCGGAGGCGATACCGCGCTTGCGCAGATAATCCGCATGGTCGAGGATGCGCAGGGCAAAAAAGCCCCCATCGCAAGTTGAACTGCCCAATTTATACGGACAGCACAAAAAAGTCCCTATGTAGGAAAAATTTAAATTTAAGCGGAGCGGCGCAGCGTTAGCGGTGCCACTCCAGTTCTATTCTGAGTGTGCTTTGCGCTGAGCGCCGCTGCGCTGGGCAGCTTATCCAGGCTGAGATGAAAATCTGCCATCAGCTTCCGTGCTGCATCGTAGGGCGAAAGCTGAAACAGTCTGCTTACAAAGTCGATCACATCTCCATGTTCCCTGCAACCAAAGCAATGGTAGTGATTGCCGGCCACATACAGGCTGGGGTGCCGGTCGTTGTGAAAGGGGCAGAGGGCTTTGCCGTAATGGTTGACCTCCACACCGTACCGCTCCGCCGCCTCCCGGCAGCTTACGCCGTATTTTACAATTTCAAAAAGATTCATTGTACCTCCATTTCTGCGCAAAAAATGGCGG
>ENA-OROD01001515-OROD01001515.1-human-gut-metagenome-genome-assembly--contig:-NODE-1515-length-18464-cov-10.603129_pt1 | contig 18464 bp, 18 predicted proteins | sample MGYA00242123_ERZ509038 | MGnify/ENA primary metagenome ERZ509038 (study PRJEB26280, sample SAMEA2338719) | human gut metagenome | biome: human gut; feature: human-associated habitat; material: faeces... | reverse complement strand
GCGCGAGCAGGGGAGCGCCGCGCTGACGGCGCGCGAGCTGGGCGCGCGGCTGGGCAGCTCCGCCCGCCCGATCTTCACGGCCTTTACCGACATGGCGGAGCTGAGAACTGCCGTGTGCGCAAAGGCGAGGGAATGCTTCGCCAGCTATATGTCGGTGGCGGAGGATTTTGACCCGGCTTACAAAATGCGCGGGATGCAGTGGGTAAAGTTTGCGCAGGAGCAGCCAAAGCTGTTTCAGCTGCTGTTCATGCAGCGCGGCGGCGCCGCGCTGGAATTTGAAGACGCGGTGCGGGAAAGCGCGTTTGACAGCGAGCAGGATCTTGCGATCATCCAGCGGGACTACCATGCCAGCGCAGCGCAGGCGGAGCGCCTGTTCCGCCAGATGTGGATCTATACCTATGGGCTGTGCGTGCTGTGCGCCACGGGGATCTGCTCGTTCACGGATGCGGAGCTTGCCGTAAATCTTGGCGAGATCTTCCGCGGGATGATCTATGTACTCAAGAGCGATTCCGTCCCCTTTACCGGGGTGCAGCCGGCAAAGCGCGGCACGGCGGAGAGCGACTTCGTGCGCCGCAACAACCCGGATCTCGGCGGGACGCGATAAACGGCAAAGCGGGCGGAATTGCAGCATTGCAACCGGCGGTTGACAGATTTCATGGCCCGCTTTCTTGTGCGCAACCGCCGGAAACGGTATGATGCCGCCATCACAAAACAGGTGCGCCCCGGGCGCATGGCAAACAGGGAGGAACCATACCATGATTCTGGCAGACAAAATTATTTTACTCCGCAAGAAAGCGGGCTGGTCGCAGGAGGAGCTGGCAAACCAGCTGGGCGTAACGCGCCAGTCGGTATCCAAGTGGGAGGGCGCGCAGTCCGTACCCGATATGGATAAGGTGGTGCAGATGAGTCGCCTTTTCGGCGTAAGCACGGACTATCTGCTCAAGGACGAGCTGGAGGAGGAAGGACCCTCCACCCCGGCTGACGACGCCGCGCCGCTGCGCCGCGTGACGATGGAGCAGGCGGCGCGATACCTGGCGCTCCGGCGCGCGGCCGCGCCGAAGCTTGCGCTGGCAACGCTTTTGTGCGTCGTTTCCCCCGTATGCCTGCTGATGCTTGCGGCAATGAGCGAGGTGCAGCGCTTCGGTATTTCTGAAAATGCTGCGGCGGGGATCGGCCTCTGTGTGCTGCTGGTGCTGGTGGCGGCGGGCGTGGCGATCTTTCTTTCGCAGGCGGCAAAGGTGAAGGAGTTCGAGTTTCTGGAAAAGGAACCGTTTGAAACGGAATACGGCGTGAGCGGCATGGTGCGCGAACGACGCAGGGACTATCAGGACACGCACACGCGCCGCAGCATCCTTGCAACGATCCTCTGCATTCTTTCGGTGACGCCGCTGTTCATCGCCTCCTGCTTCGACACGGCGGATTTTTACTACGTCGCATCCATCTGCATACTGCTGTTCGTCGCCGGGATCGGCGCGGCGCTGTTCGTGCTGACCGGGACGTACTGCGGCGCGATGGATCAGCTGCTGGAGGAGGGCGACTACACGCGCCGCAGCAAGGCGCTCAGCGGCGTGAAAGGCGCGGTCAGCCTGATCTACTGGCTGAGCGTGACGGCAATTTTCCTGTTTTACACCTTTGGCCCCATGGGCAACGGGCAGGCAAAGTACAGCTGGTTCATCTGGGCCATCGGCGGCGTGCTGTATGCGGCGGTGATGGCGGTGGTTTCGCTGGTGCAGCACAGCCGCAGCGGCCGCTGAATGCCCGCGCATGATTTTACCGAATTTTACAGGACCAGAGTTGACAAGCAGAATTCTATTTGATATCATTTAGATATCATATTCAGATATCAAATTCGGGAGACAACTATGGAACACATCATAGAAATTGAGCATCTCTGCAAGAGCTTTGGCGAGGTCAGGGCCGTGCAGGATCTGTCGTTTCATGTGCAGCGGGGCGAGCTGTTCGCTTTTCTGGGCGTGAACGGCGCGGGCAAATCCACCACCATTTCCATTCTCTGCGGACAGCTGGAAAAGGACAGCGGCAGCGTGCGCGTGTGCGGGGAGGAGATCGACCATGCGCCGGCTGTCATTTCGCAGCGGCTTGGCGTGGTCTTCCAGTATTCCGCGCTCGACAGCGTGCTGTCTGTGCGCGAGAACCTGCGTTCGCGCGCCGCGCTCTACGGCATCACCGGCGAACGCTTCCGCGCCCGCCTTGCCGAGCTTTCCGCGCTGCTGGAGCTGGAGCCGCTGCTTGGCCGCACGCTGGGCAAGCTTTCCGGCGGGCAGCGCCGCCGTATCGATATCGCCCGCGCGCTGCTGCACCGGCCGGAGATCCTTATTCTGGACGAGCCGACCACCGGGCTTGACCCGCAGACGCGCAGGCTACTCTGGGACGTGGTGCAGCGGCTGCGCCGGGAGGAAGAGCTGACGGTCTTCCTCACCACGCATTACATGGAGGAGGCGGCCGATGCGGATTATGTCATCATCCTTGACGCCGGCCGCATTGCCGCCGAGGGGACGCCGCTCACGCTGAAAAACACCTGGACGGGCGACTTCCTTACGCTTTACGGCGTGACGGCGGAGCAGGCGGAGACGCTCGGCTGCCCGTGCGAGACGATCCGCGATGCGGTGCGCGTATCCGTGCCGGATCCTGCGGCGGCAACGAAGCTCATTACGGCGCATCCGGAGCTTTTTACGGATTATGAGCTGACGAAGGGAAAGATGGATGATGTGTTTCTTGCCGTAACGGGCAAAAAGCTGACGGGGGGTGCGGCAAAATGACAGGACTGGGCGCGCTGATCCGGCGCAATGTCAAGCTGTTTTTTCACGACAAGGGAATGTTCTTCACCTCGCTCATCACGCCGCTGATCCTGCTGGTGCTGTACGGCACGTTTCTTGCCGGTATTTACCGCGACAGCTTTACCTCGGCGCTTCCCGCGTTTTTCAGCGTGGAGGAGAGCCTGATCGATGCAACGGTGGGCGGGCAGCTCGCCTCATCGCTGCTGGCGGTGAGCTGCGTGACGGTGGCGTTCTGCTCGAATCTGCTGATGGTGCAGGACAAGGTGAGCGGCGCGCGGCGCGACCTGACGGTCTCGCCCGTCCGGCGCTCAACGCTGGCGGTGGGCTACTTCTGCGCCTCGGCGCTCACCACGCTCATTGTAAGCGTTACGGCGTATGCGGTTTGCCTTGCGTATCTTGGCTACATGGGCTGGTATCTGTCGGCTGCAGACGTGCTGGCGCTGCTGCTGGACGTAGTGCTGCTCACGCTGTTCGGCGTGGCGCTTTCCTCCTGCGTAAATTTTTTCCTGTCAACAAGCGGGCAGGCCTCGGCGGTCGGCACCATCGTCAGTGCGGGCTACGGCTTTCTCTGCGGCGCGTATATGCCGATCTCAAACTTCTCGGAGGGGCTGCAGAAAGCGCTTTCGTTCCTGCCGGGAACTTATGGCACAAGCCTTCTGCGCAACCATGCGCTGCGCGGCGTTTACGCGGAGCTGCGCGCTGCGGGTTTTCCTGATGAGGCGGTTGAAATGATCCGCGATTCGATCGACTGCAACCTGTATTTCTATGGCGAAAAGGTATCGGTTCCCGCCATGTACCTGATCCTGATTGCAGCGGTTGCAGTGCTGACGGCGCTTTATGTGCTGCTGAACGTGCTGAGTACCAAAAGGCGCTGAACAGAAAGAGAAATAGAAGGAGAGAAGAATTATGCTTTACATTGAACACCTGACCAAGACCTTCGGCGGGAAGAAGGCAGTGGACGATTTGTCGCTCCATATCGCCCCGGGCGAGATCTATGGCTTTATCGGCCACAACGGAGCGGGCAAGACCACCACGCTCAAGTCCGTTGTCGGTATCCAGCAGTTCGACTCCGGCGAGATCCGCATCGGCGGACACTCGATCCAAACAGAGCCGCTGGCCTGCAAGCGGATGCTTGCCTATATCCCGGACAACCCGGATCTCTATGATTTCATGACCGGCATCAAGTATCTGAATTTCATCGCCGATATTTTCAGCGTGGGCGCGCAGGAGCGGCAGGAGCGCATCCGCCGGTATGCCGACCTCTTTGAGCTGACGGGCGACCTTGCCCAACCGATCGCCGCCTATTCCCACGGCATGAAGCAGAAGCTGGCCATCATCGCCGCGTGGATCCATCAGCCGAAGCTCATCCTGATGGACGAACCCTTTGTCGGCCTTGACCCGAAGGCGGCGCATATCCTCAAGGGTATGATGCGCGAGGTGTGCGATCAGGGCGGCGCGATCTTTTTCTCCACGCACGTTCTCGAGGTTGCGGAAAAGCTCTGCGACAAGGTCGCCATCATCAAGGCAGGCCGGCTTATTCGCTCGGGTACTATGGAGGAGGTCAAGGGTGACGATTCGCTGGAAGAGGTCTTCCTTGAGCTGGAGGGAGAGCAATGCTGAAACTGCTGGTTAAAAAGCAGATGCTGGAGATATACCGCAGCTACTTCTATGATGCAAAGAAGAACAAAAAGCGCTCCCGCGGCGCGATCATCGGTTATATCACGATGTTTGCGCTGCTGATGGTCGGTATGCTCGGCGGTATTTTCACATTCCTGTCCGTTACGCTCTGCGGCACGCTGACGGGGCTTGGCGTGGGCTGGCTCTACTTTGCGCTGATGGGGCTGCTTGCAGTGTTTCTCGGTACGTTCGGCAGCGTGTTCAACACGTTTTCCGGCCTGTATCTTGCCAGGGACAACGATCTGCTGCTCTCCATGCCCATCCCTGTACGCACACTGATGGCCGCGCGGCTGCTGACCGTCTACCTCATGGGGCTGATGTACTCCGCAGTGGTCATCGTTCCCGCAGTCATCGTCTACTGGGTCGTAGCGTCGGCCTCCGTCATGGCGATCCTTGGCGGCGTGCTGCTGACGGTTCTGATCTCCGTATTTGTGCTGGTGCTTTCCTGTGCGCTTGGCTGGATCATCGCGCAGCTCAGCCTTAAGCTGCGGCATAAGGGTATTATCACGGTCATTGTTTCGCTCATAGGCGTCGGTCTTTACTACTTTGTCTGCTTCCGCGCGAGCGATCTGATCAACGCGCTGCTGCTCAACGCCGTTACGCTCGGCGAGCAGGTCGAGGCGAGCGCCTATCCCGTTTATCTCTTCGGCCGCGTGGGCGAGGGCGACGGCATGGCGATGCTGCTGGTTTCGCTGGTGGTGCTGGTACTCTTCGCGCTGATGTGGTATCTGCTTGCAAAGAGCTTTTTAAAGGTCGTGACCTCTACGGGCCATACGGCCCGCGCCGTCTACCGCGAGAAGCGCACAGAGCGCCGCAGCGTTTCCGCAGCGCTGCTCGGCAAGGAGCTTGCACGCTTTACCGCCAGCCCGCTCTATATGCTCAACTGCGGCCTCGGCATCCTGATGCTGCCCATCGTGGGCATTGTGCTGTTGTGGAAGGGCGCGGAGGCTGTGTCGGTTGTGAACATGGTTTTCGGCGCGCGCGGCGGCTGCGCAGAGGTGCTGCTCTGCACGGGCGTCTGCGCCATTGCATCGATGAACGACATGGCGACGCCGTCTGTTTCGCTTGAGGGCAAGTCCCTGTGGCTTGCGCAGTCGCTGCCCGTTGCGCTCTGGCAGGTGCTGCGCGCCAAGCTCCAGCTGCAGCTTGTCCTTACAGTGGTCCCCGCGCTCGTGCCGCTTGTCTGCATGGCGGTCATCCTGCCTGTAACGCCCGCGCTGGCGCTTGCGGCGGTCACGGCGCTGGCCTATATGGCGTTTTCCGCCTGCCTGGGGCTGACGCTGGGCGTGAAGCGGGCGAATTTTACCTGGACGAGCGAGCTGGCGCCCATTAAGCAGAGCCTTGCGGTGATGATCGCAATGTTCGGCGGCTGGGCCTATGCGCTCGTGCTTGCGGGGCTGTATCTCTGGCAGGGCTGGAAGCTCGGCGCGTCCGCTTATCTGGCGCTTTTTGCGCTTGCAACGCTGGCGGCCGCAGCCGCGCTGTATCACTGGCTGAAGACGAAGGGCGCGGCGCGCTTTGCCGCGCTGTGAAAGGGCGCTGTACCCGCAGATTATAAAAAAAGAAGCGCTTCCTCCACCGGCGGAGGAAGCGCTTCTTTCATTGTATAAAACGGCGGGAAAATCCTGCCGCTTTATATAATAATAAATCCAACTTTTGATTCTCTTACCTGACGGTGCCGTCGGCGTTGAATACCGGCAGCTTTTCCAAAAACAGGATGTCTTTGCGATCCGCTGCGCCGCCCTCGGCAAGAACGGCCATGCGGCCCGTGACCGTGCCGCCCGCCTTCTCAACGAGTGCTTCCATTGCCTTAAGAGACCCGCCCGTGGAGATGACGTCATCGACGAGCAGGATCTTCTTCCCGCAGATGACGGCGGCGTCGTCGGAGCCGAGGTAGAGCCGCTGCTGGGCGACCGTAGTGATGGACTTGTCCTCCACGGAGATGGGGGCGGGCATGTAGACCTTGGGGCCTTTGCGCGCAATGAAATATTTCTTTGCGCCGCTCTGGCGCGCCATTTCGTGGATGAGGGGGATGCTTTTGGCCTCGGCGGTGAGCATATAGTCGTAATCAACATCCGCAGCAAGCTTCAGCAGCTCGCCGGCGCAGCGGGTAGTCAGCTCCGCATCGCCGAACATGATAAACGCGCCGATGTAAAGGTCGTCTGTCACCTTGCAGATGGGGAGGTCGCGGTCAAGACCCGCGATGTGCATCGAGTAAGTTGCCATAACAGGAGGCTCCCTTCGCTTTTACTTCTGATTGTTTCGCCGCACCGGCGGCAAACAGAATCAGTATATCGGTTTTGCAGGAATTGTCAAGCGGCTCAGCAGGAGGTGTCGCCTTCGGGCATGATGAGCGCGCAGATGAAGTAGGCGAGGATGCCGCTGCCGTAGACAAACGCGAGGATCGCCCACAGCACGCGCACAATCGTGGGGTCGATGCCAAAATAGTCGGCGAAGCCGGCGCATACGCCGCAGACCTTCTTGTTATTGCGGGATTTGCAAAGTTTCTTTCCGTCCATAGTTGCTGTAACTCCTTTATCCGTTCGCGCCGCAGCGCGGTTTTTTCTGCCGGGAATTGCCGGTGAAAACAGTATATCACATTTTTTCTTAATGTAAAGCACGGCCTTTGCCATGCCCAAGGGTGGAGAAAAAGTGGAACGACAGCGGCCAGAGAACGCCTGCCGCAAGGACCATGCAGAAATACCGGATGCCGTCGGCCGGGCCGCTGCCCTGCCCGAGCAGCGCGTAAAGCGGCGCTTTGAGTCCTGCGCGGACCGCCACGACCAGCCCGAGTCCCGCCGTAAGCTTGATCAGCTGCGCCCACCAGACGGCCTGCGTCTCAAAGCGAAGAAAGCGTTCGTCAAGAAAGATCGTCAGGATAATGCCGGCAACGCCGCCGAGCATACACCATGCGTTTTTAACGGCGGAATTGAAATTTGTCAGGTCGCCGGAGGCCCCCGAGCGGACGTGGAGGGTATAGAGCAGGAAAATAAGCGCGGGCAGGAGCATCAGCATCCAGACGTGCAGCAGATAATTCGACCGGCGTTTTGCCTCCTCCGGCACGGGCGCAAGCGCAAATACGAGCGCCGCCGCCGCAAGCAGCGATACGCCCACGTCGAGCGGTGTGTGTACGCCGAGATATAGCCGCGAAAAAGCGATGAGCAGCGCAAGGATAATGCAGACGATCCGCACGGAACGGCGCTTCGTTGTGTACGCAATGCCGCCGAACGTTCCCACGGCGTTTTGCGTGTGGCCGCTTGGAAAGGAAAAACCCGTCGCCTGCGCGCGTGCGGCTTCCACGATCGAAAAGCTGGGGTCCAGCACCCAGGGGCGCGGAATGCAGAATGTGATCTTGAGCATCTGGTTGAGAATGGTGCCGGTAAAGCCGACAAGCAGCAGATAATAGCCGCGGCGCTTATCGATGCACCAGAGGAACAGCAGCGCAAGCAGCATGAAAAACGTTTCCTCGCCAAGGTGCGTTACCGCCGCCATAATGCCGTTGAGCAGGGGCGTGCGGACAGCGGCGAGCGCGCGAAGAAAATCGAGGTTGAGTGCCATAAAACCTGACATGGGCAGTTCCCTCCTTTGTGTTGCGGTTTTTTCATTGTATCACCCCAAATTTCCTCTTGCAACTTCCTTTTTCCTGTGATATAAATATTTTTCAGTAAAATGCGCTGAAGGAGAAAATAGCGGGTCAGTCCCGGCAAGAGAGGACCGGCCGTCGGCTGGAAGCCGGTCTGTGGGATGCCGCTTGGTTCGCTCTGGAGCAGCCGCGAGGAAATGCGCGGACGGGGATCCTCCGTTACAGGGAGCAAGCGCGCGCCGTTCCGGCGCGAACATTGGGTGGTACCGCGGAAGAAGCCTTTCGTCCCGAGCTTCGGGAGAGAGGTTTATTTTTTTGCCGTCCGGCGGCAGAGATCCCGCAAATTTTGATCCGCAAAGGAGAAACGATATGAAAGAGCAACTGGAAGCTATCCGCAAAAGCGCGCTCGACACCATTGCCGGCGCCGGGGGAGCCGGAGACCTGGAGGCGCTGCGCGTCCGGTATCTTGGCAAGAAGGGCGAGCTGACCGCCGTTCTCAAGCAGATGGGTAAGCTCAGCGCCGAGGAACGCCCGGTGATCGGGCAGCTGGCCAACGAGGTGCGCGCCAGGCTCGAGGCGGGCATTGAGGAAAAGGCGAAGGAGCTTGCCGACAGGGCCATGGAGCTTAAGCTCAAGGCTGAGGCCGTGGATGTGACCATCCCCGGCAAGCAGGAGAAGATCGGCGTGAAGCATCCGATGTATCAGGTGCTGGACGAGATCAAGGACATCTTCGTCGGCATGGGCTTTGAGATCCTTGAGGACCGCGAGGTGGAGCTGGCTGAGTACAATTTTACCAAGCTCAACGTGGAGGAGGGCCATCCCGCCCGCGAGTGGAGCGACACGTTCTACTTTACCGAGGACAGCTCGATCCTGCTGCGCACGCAGACCTCGCCGATGCAGATCCACGCGATGGAAACGCGCGAGCTGCCCATCCGCATTCTCGCTCCCGGCCGCGTGTACCGCAAGGACGAGGTCGATGCCACGCATTCGCCCATGTTCCACCAGATCGAGGGCATGGCCATCGATAAGGGCATTACGATGGCAGACCTCAAGGGAACGCTCAACGAGGTGGTGCGCCAGCTTTACGGTGAGCATACGGTCACGCGCTTCCGCCCCCATCATTTCCCGTTCACCGAGCCGAGCTGCGAGATGGATATCCAGTGCCACAAGTGCCACGGCGCGGGCTGTCCCACCTGCAAGGGCGAGGGCTGGATCGAGGTGCTGGGCGCCGGCATGATCCACCCGAAGGTTCTCGAGGGCTGCGGCATCGACGCTACGGTCTATTCCGGCTGGGCGTTCGGCATGGGACTTGAGCGTCTGGCGCTCGGTCACTTCAAGATCAGCGACCTGCGCCTGATCTTCGAAAACGACGTCCGCTTCCTGGAGCAGTTTTAGTATTCCTTGCGAAAGCGGCCCGCCGCTTTCTGCAACTCCTTCGCAGGGCGCCGCGCCGCCGCACTCGCTTTGCGCGCGCCTGCACCCTGAGCGGTGCTATCTGCGGCGCTCGCGCCGCCGCAGATAGCAAAATTTGATTGTTACTTCTTAGGAGGATACCGATATGATCCTATCCCGTAATTGGCTCAACGAATTTGTTGACCTGAAGGATATCAGCGATAAGCAGTTCAACGACGAAATGACGCTCTCCGGCTCGAAGGTCGAGACGATCGAACGCAGGAGCGACGAGATCCGCAACGTTGTTGTAGGAAAGATCGTTGAGATGGTGCGCCACGAAAATTCCGACCATATGTGGGTCTGCCAGATCGATGTGGGCGGCGCGGAGCCGCTGCAGATCGTTACCGGCGCACAGAACCAGAAGGTCGGCGACCTGGTCGTCTGCGCGCTGCACAAGTCCACGCTGCCCGGCGGCGTGAAGATCGAGAAGGGCAAGCTGCGCGGCGTGGTGTCGAACGGAATGTGCTGCTCCTATAAGGAGCTGGGCATGACCGAACACGACTGGCCGCACAGCTATGCCGACGGCCTGTTCATCCTGAACTCCGATCCTGACATCATGGCGATGCACCCGATGCCCGGCGACGATATCAACCGCCTCATCGGCACGGACGATTCCATCGTTGAGTTTGAGATCACACCGAACCGCCCCGACTGCCTCTCCGTCATCGGCCTTGCGCGCGAGGCGAGCGCGACATTTAAGCGCCCGCTCAAGCTGCACACGCCCGAGCCGCACGGCTGCGGCGGCAGCATCGCGGAGCTGGTCGATATCGACATTGAGGACGGCGACCTCTGCCCGCGCTACACCGCGCGCATGGTGAAAAACGTGAAGATCGCGCCCTCTCCGCTTTGGATGCGCGAGCGCCTTCGCAACAGCGGCGTGCGCCCCATCAACAACATCGTTGATATCACAAACTACGTCATGCTCGAATACGGCCAGCCGATGCACGCGTTCGACTTCAGCTGCGTTGAGGGCGGCCATATCATCGTGCGTACCGCGCGCGAGGGCGAGACGATCCAGACGCTGGACGGCAACGAGCGCAAGCTTACGCCGAATATGCTCTGCATCTGCGACGAGCATAAGCCCGTGTGCGTTGCGGGCGTTATGGGCGGCGCGAACAGCGAGATCGTGGGCGACACGGCCATGGTGCTGTTTGAGTCTGCAAACTTCAACGGCGTCTCCGTGCGCCGCACCGCCAGCGCTCTCGGTATGCGCACCGATGCCTCGTCCCGCTATGAAAAGGGCCTTGACATGATGAACACCATCAAGGCCGTTGAACGCGCCTGCGAGCTGGTGGAGCAGCTTGGCTGCGGCGAGGTCGTGGACGGCGTGATGGACGTGGTGGCAAAGGAAAAGGCCCCCACGGTCGTCAGGCTTGAGCCGGACAGGATCAACGCCCTGCTCGGCACGGACCTTCCGGAAAAGACCATGCGGGAGATCCTTGTCTCGCTCGGCTTTATCCTCAACGGCGACGATATCTATGTGCCGTCCTGGCGCGGCGACGTTGAGCATTACAGCGACATTGCCGAGGAGGTCGCGCGCTTCTACGGCTACAATAATATCCCCTGCACGCTCATGCGCGGCGAGACCACGCGCGGCGGCTTTTCCGAGCAGCAGCGCTTCGACCGCGCCATCGGCGGCGCGGTGCGCGCGCTGGGCTACGACGAGATCATCACCTATTCGTTCATCAGCCCGACGTATTATGACAAGATCCGTATGCCGAAGGACTCCCCGCTGCGCAATTCCCTGAAGATCCTCAACCCGCTGGGCGAGGATACCTCCATCATGCGCACGACCATTCTGCCGAGTATGCTGGAGATCGTAGCGCGCAACTTCAGCTACCGCAACAAGTCCGCGCGGCTGTACGAGCTTGGCAAGATTTACCTGCCGCGCGAGGACGGCTTGGCCGACGAGCCGAAGTACCTCTCCCTTGGCGCTTACGGCGACGGCGTGGACTTCTTCTCCTTCAAGGGCGGCATCGAGACGCTGCTGCACGAGCTGCGCATCACGGACGTCAGGTACGTCGCCTGCACCGGCAACGATTCTTACCATCCCGGCCGCTGCGCGAAGGTGTACGCGGGCGAGACGTATCTCGGCGTGTTTGGCCAGATCCACCCGCTCGTTGCGGCCAATTACGGCGTAGACGCGGAGATCTATGCCGCAGAGCTGAGCTTTGACGCCATGTATGAAAAGCGCGGCGGCATCCCCGTTTATCAGCCGCTGCCGAAGTTCCCCGCCGTCACGCGCGATATCGCCGTTGTGTGCAGCGAGGACGTGACGGTCGGCGCGCTGGAGGAGAGCATCCGCCGCGGCGCAAAGGGCCTGCTCAAGGATGTGACGCTGTTCGATATTTACCGCGGACCGGGCATTGCTGAGGGCAAAAAGAGCGTGGCGTTCAGCCTTGTTCTGCGCGCCGACGACCGGAGCCTCACCGGCGAAGAGGCAGACGCGGACGTGCAGTCCATCCTTGCGGCGCTGGAGAGCGAGTGCGGCGCGGTGCTGCGCTGAGAAGAATGAGAAGAAGCGGAAGATTACGATTCTGTTACAGTTGCCCTGCCTCCCTTTACTTTTCATCAATGCGTTGCTATACTGAAGGCATGGAAAGGAGGGGTCCAAATGGAAGAGTTTACCCGCAAATTTAACGTTGCACAGGAAAAGGACGCCGAGATCCGCCACATCCTTACCTCGGTCTATGCCGCGCTGGAGGACAAGGGCTATAACCCGATCAATCAGATCGTCGGCTATATCCTGTCTGAGGATCCCACCTATATCACCAACCACAACAACGCCCGCACCCTGATCCGCAAGCTGGATCGCGACGAGCTGCTGCAGACGCTCGTGCGCAGTTACCTTGGAAAGTAAGCATTCTTTCTCAATTTTCAGGATCCCCCGAAAGCCGAAAAAAGGCTTCCGGGGGATCTTTGCTTCTTTTTCGCCCCGCTTCGGTTGACAAGCAGGGCGAAAGATGCTATACTGCAAAAAGTTACAAAACGGTTACAAAGTTACAAAATGGTTACAAGCTTGAAATGTTAGGAGTGGATGACATGGCAGAAACGACACAGGGCCTTATGTACCGCGACCACCCGCTGCGCCGCGTGGATAACCTTATCTACTACGGCTCGATGGCGGATAAATATATCGTAATGATGCAGGTGCTCGATACCGAGCCGCTCAAGGATATCACGCTTGCCAAGCGCGTTTCCATCCAGCTGCAGCTGACGGACGCCAACCTCCGTTCGCGCGACCGCGTGGTCCGCTCAACGGAAAAGGGGAGCCTTGGCGAGGCGATGGAATTTGCCTCCATCTGGCTCGAGCGCGCGCTCAGCGGCAAGATCTGATGCGGGTCGGGAGCAAAAGCGGCTCCAACTTCTTCACGAAAGGATAGATTAACGATATGAGGAACCATTCACGATGCCTGTCGCTGCTGGTTTCCAGCGCGCTTTCGGTCAGCCTGCTTGCGCCCATGACGCCGGTGCAGGCGGCGTCGGACGGCTCGCTGCGCAGCCTTGTGGACCGTGCGACGGTGCTGACGGAATCCGTGCAGGCAGAGTCCGCGCAGGAGAATGCGGCGGACGAGGAAGCGCTGGAGGCGCTGGACGAGATGCAGGCGGCGCTGGAAGAAACGGCTGACGCAGAAGAGGATACTGCCGTTACCGAAACGGTCACAATGATCGTTACCGGAGGCACGATCAACGTGCGGACCGGCCCCGGCACGGACTATGAGCGCATCACCCAGGTGACCACCGGCAAGCAGGTGGAGGTGACCGGCGAGAAGGGCGGCTGGTATCAGGTCACGTTTGGCTCCACGACCGGCTGGCTGCTGGGGGAATATCTGCGGGATCCTGCGGATGCGGACGGCACTGTCGGCGCGCAGATCGTGGAAATGGCGATGACATTTCTCGGCACGCGCTATCGCTCCGGCGGAGCGTCCCCGAACGGGTTCGATTGCTCCGGCTTTACGCTGTATCTCTACGCCAAATACGGCTACTCGCTGCCGCATTCGGCGACCAGACAGTATAAAAACTGCGGCTATGCCGTTGCCAAGGCGGATCTGCAGCCGGGCGATCTGGTCTTTTTCTCGGATTCCTCCCATGCTATCGGCCATGTCGGTATCTATATCGGCGGCGGTCAGATCATTCACGCGCGCTACAGCGTGGGAAAGGTGATGATCGATAACCTGTCCTCCAGCTATTATACCAACCGCTATGTCGGCGCAAAGCGCATCGTGTAACGCTGCAACACCATAAACGGAAAAACCGGAAAGCTGCCGCTTTCCGGTTTTTTATTCTGCTGTTTCTGATGTCGCGCGCTGCGCCTCCGCCTCCGCCTTTGCTTCGGCAAGAACCTTTTTCTCGCTTTTGGTTTTGAGGCTGCTTTCGTCAAACTGCGCCCAGAGATCCGGGCGGCGCAGCATCGTGCGCTTGTAGCTCTCCTTTTTGCGCCATTTGGCCACGTTCTCGTGATGTCCGGAGAGCAGCACGTCCGGCACGCGCCGGTCGTGCCATTCATCGGGACGGGAGTATTGCGGATATTCCAGAAGCCCCGCCCAGTGCGATTCCTCGGTAAAGCATTCTTCCTCCGGCAGCACACCCGGCACCATGCGGCAGATCGCGTCCGTCACCGCCATGGCGGGGATCTCGCCGCCGGTAACGACAAAGTCGCCCATCGACAGCTCCTCGTCCACGCATTCATCGATGAAGCGCTGGTCGATGCCCTCATAATGGCCGCAGACAAGAATGAGATGGTCGTAGCGATCCTTCAGCTCACGCGCGACGGCCTGCGTGAACACCCGCCCGCAGGGGGAAAGATAGATCGTATGGCCGCGGCTGCCGGCTTCAGCGCAGACGTGCGCCCAGCAGCGGTAAAGTGGGTCGGCCTGCATCACGGCGCCGCGTCCGCCGCCGTAGGGATAGTCGTCTACCTGCATTTGGCGGTTGGTGGTGTAGTCGCGGATCTGGTGCGTCCTGATGGTGATGTACCCGCGCTCCTGCGCGCGCCCAAGAATGCTCACGTTCATCATCGCGTCTACCGAGGCGGGGGAGAGCGTCAGAATATCAATCCTCATCCGTTTCCAGCCCCTCCATCATACGCACGGTGATCTCGCGCCTCTGCTCGTCGATATCCGCGATGAACACATCCTGCACTGCGGGGATAAGATAGCTCTTTTCCGGCCCCTTGACCTTGTAGAGCTTGTGCGCGGGATAGGTGAGGACTTCCGTCACCGTGCCGATATAGGTGTGCGGAAAGTAGTTGAACACGTTCATGCCGACAAGCTCTGCATCGAAGTATTCCCCGCGGCCAAGCGAGACGTCTGCGCGGCGGATGGAGAGGACCTTGCGCTTGAGCGTTGCCGCCTCGTCCATGTCGTCCACCTCCGGCAGCTTCATCAGGACCATTTCTCCCTGCACGCGCTTGCTTGTGGGGCGGAAGGGCTCGCCGTCCATGTAGAACGTTTTGAAGCCGCACAGGCGCTCCGGCGTTACGTCCCACGGCTGCACCTTCACCTCGCCGCGCACGCCGTGCGTGTTGACGATCTGGCCGACCTCGATATATTCCGGACGCGCGCCGGGCTGCGGCACGTCCTTTTTGGAAAAGAGACCCATATCCATTCTCCTTTGCTTTTGTTTTTCCCAGTATAGCGGAATTTGCAGACAATGGCAAGAATAAAAAGCGTTCCCGAAAAGCGGGAACGCTTTTTGTATCAGTCCACAATGTCAACGGATACCTTTACGCCGGTGCGCTGAGCGTAGGAGCGGACGACTGTGCGGATCTCCTTGGCAATACGACCCTGACGGCCAATGACCTTGCCCATGTCGTCAGGCGCGACGCGCAGCTCCAACGTAAGCTCGTCTGCGCCCTGCTTTTCCGTGACGCTTACCTCGTCCGGATGTTCCACAAGGCTGCGGGCGATGTAGAGCAGCAAGTCTTTCATGTTCCTGCCACCCCGGAATTACAGCGCGTTGACTTTCTTCAGCAGCGCACGGACCGTGTCGGTAGGCTGAGCGCCGGTCTTGATCCATTCCTGAGCGCGCTCAACGTCGATCTTGATCTCGGCGGGAGAGACGCAGGGATTATAAGTGCCGATCTCCTCGATGAAACGGCCATCGCGGGGATAGCGGGAATCAGCAACGACAACACGATAGAAAGGAGCCTTCTTGGCGCCCATTCTGCGCAGACGGATTTTGACCATGGTTAAGTACCTCCAAAAATAATAATTATTTTGATTTATGATGAAATGCTGCTGCACTCAATCAACTTATTTGAAGCGCTTTCTGCGCCCGAAGCCGCGCATCCTGCCGCCGCCCAGACCGCCCATTCCGGCGGGCATCTTGCCGCGGCTCATCTGCTTGACCATGCTCTGCATCATGTCGAACTGCCTGAGCAGGCGGTTGACGTCTACGACCTCCAGTCCGCAGCCGGCGGCGATGCGCCGCTTGCGGCTCGCGCCGAGAACGGCAGGATTCTCGCGCTCATAGGGCGTCATCGAAAGGATGATCGCCTCGGTGTGGGCCATCATCTTCGGGTCGATCTCGGCGCCCGCCATCTGCTTGCCGAGCTGCCCGGGCATCATGCCGGCAAGCTGCTCCAGACTGCCCATGTTTTTCAGTTGGAGGAGCTGGTCGTAATAATCGGTGAGCGTGAAGCGGTTCTTCTTGAGCTTTTCTTCAAGCTTTTTCGCCTTTTCCGCATCGATGCTCTGCTCCGCGCGCTCGATAAACGAAAGCACATCGCCCATGCCGAGAATGCGCTGCGCCATGCGGTCGGGGTGGAACGGCTCGATCATGTCGAGCTTTTCGCCCGTGCCGATGAACTTGATGGGCTTGCCGGTGGCCGCGCGGATCGAAAGCGCCGCGCCGCCGCGGGCGTCGCCGTCGAGCTTGGTGAGAACCACGCCGTCGATGCCGAGCGCCTCGTCGAAAGCGGTGGCGGCATTCACGGCGTCCTGGCCGGTCATGGCATCGACAACAAGCAGGATCTCGCTGGGCCTGACCGCCGCCTTGATGCGCTTCAGCTCGTCCATCAGCGCTTCATCGATGTGCAGACGGCCCGCAGTATCGAGAAAGACGATATCGTTGCCGTGATCGCCGGCGTACTTGACGGCCTCCTGCGCGATCTGTACGGGATCGGCCTGGCCCATCTCGAAGACGGGGATGTTCAGCTGCCTGCCGACGACCTGAAGCTGCGTGATGGCGGCGGGGCGGTACACATCGCACGCGGTGAGCAGCGGGCGTTTGCCCTGCTTACGGAAATAGCCTGCGAGCTTTGCAACGTTCGTCGTTTTACCGGCGCCCTGCAAACCGACCATCATCACGACCGTCGGCGGCCGGGAAGCAAACGTCAGCTTGGCGTTCGAGCCGCCCATCAGGCTCGTCAGCTCTTCGCTGACGATCTTGATGACCTGCTGCGCCGGCGTCAGGCTGTCGAGTACTTCAACGCCGACGGCGCGCTCAGATACGGTTTTGACAAAGTCCTTGACGACCTTGTAGCTTACGTCCGCTTCGAGCAGCGCAAGGCGCACCTCGCGCATGGCAAGCTTGATGTCTTCCTCGCTCAGGCGACCCTTGCCGCGCAGGTTTTTAAATGTGGCGTTGAGCTTTTCGCTCAGTCCTTCAAATGCCATGAATGCCTTACTCCCTGAGTGCCGCCGCCTCGGCTTCGATCACGCCGGCAAGCTCCTCGAGCTGGCGGTCTTCATACCGGCGGTAGTTGAGCTGTCGGATCTGCGTCGCCGCCTCGGCGATTTTTTCCGCGTGGGGGCGAAGCTGCAAAAAGCGCTTGATCAGCCCCGTCTTGTCCTCGATCTCGGTCATGTAGCTTTCCGCGCGCACGATCACGTCGCGCACGCCCTGGCGGGAGATGCCATAGTTTTCGGCGATCTCGGAAAGGGAAAGATCCTCGTTGTAGTAGAGGTCGAAGAATTCCTTCTGGCGGTCGGTGAGAAGCTCCCCATAAAAATCGAAGAGCATCGTCATGCGAAAGGTCTGGTTTTTCATGGGGTTCCTCCTTGTGCAGATTTTTGTGTAAAGTTATAACGCTTTACAACAGAAATCAGTTTACCTGATTTTATCAGAATTGTCAAGGATAAATCGCAAGAAAACCGTCGTCTCATCGGGAAATTTTCGTCTTTTTGCGTCAGCGCGGGTCCGGCGTGCAGAAAAGAGTAGAATTGTTCATGCTTTCGTGGTATTCTGGAAAAAACAGATCATGGGAGGGCGGCAATGGAACCAATCAGACGCGAGATCGCGCCGGAGACGTATCTCAATTATGTCCAGACGGAAAAATTCAAGACCGGTACGCTAAGCGTTCAGTTCATCGCGCCGCTGGAGGAAAAGACGGCGGGCTTTGCGGCGCTTCTGCCCAGCGTGCTGCGGCGCGGCACAATGGCGCACCCGGATATGCGCGCGCTTTCCACGGCGCTTGACCAGCTGTACGGCGCGTCTATCGGCTGCACGGTGCGCAAAAAAGGGGAGAACCAGTGCGTCGGGTTTGTTGCCGGGTTTATCGACGAGGCGTTTGTCCCCGGCGGCGGAAAGCTGCTCGAGCCGGTGTGCGACCTGCTTGGCGAGCTGCTGTTCGATCCGCTCACGCGCAACGGGCGATTCCTCAGCGACTATGTGGAGAGCGAAAAGCAGAACCTGATCGACACCATCCGCGGCATCGTCAACGACAAGCGCGATTATGCCGACCTGCGCCTGCTTCAGGAGATGTGCCGGGGCGAGCGCTACGGTGTGGACCGGTTCGGCTCCGCCGCGCGCGTGGAAAAGATCACGAATCAGTCCCTTTTTCGCTACTACCAGCAGCTTTTGTCCACGGCGCACCTGGAGCTTTTTTACTGCGGCAGCGCGCCGCTTGCGCGCGTGGAGGGTACGCTGGAGCGCGCGCTTGCTCCGCTTCAGCGCGGCGCGGTCGTTCCGCCTGCCGCGGCGGAGCGGCGGAACGCGCCGGCAGAGGCTCCCCG
>ENA-OROD01001510-OROD01001510.1-human-gut-metagenome-genome-assembly--contig:-NODE-1510-length-18493-cov-4.811476_pt1 | contig 18493 bp, 10 predicted proteins | sample MGYA00242123_ERZ509038 | MGnify/ENA primary metagenome ERZ509038 (study PRJEB26280, sample SAMEA2338719) | human gut metagenome | biome: human gut; feature: human-associated habitat; material: faeces... | reverse complement strand
CAGAGCGGCTCGGAACAGATGCTGACCGGCGTTTATGAGCAGACCTTCACCGACAGCGGAACCATCGCCTCCTGGGCGAAGGATGCGACATGGTGGGCGGTTTACCACGAACTTGTTTCCGGCACCGGCGGCAGCCGCATCGCGCCGGAAGCCAACGCGTCCCGTGCACAGATCGCGGCGATTCTGCTGCGGTATGCAGATAAATTTATGACGATGGAGGAAGCGGCATGAAAAGAAGAATGCTTGCGCTTTTGCTTGCGGTGCTGATGCTCGCCATGCTCACCGCCGCCGCATTCGCAGAAGACACAGTCCTTGGCGTTTACAATGTGACGGGGCCCCTGACGGTGCTGAACGGCACAAAGAATGGCAGCTTCTACGCAGACGCGAACGAGTTTGAGTTGAACTGCAGCGGCCTGACCGGCGAGTATTCACTTGTGCTGCTTCTCGAAGGCGACAGCCCCGTCCCCACAGACGGGAACATCCAGTACATCGACCAGATGAGCATCGCAAACGGCGCAGTGAAATTCACACTGAAGCCTAAAGCGCTGAAGGTAGGTACATACAACATCTACATCAGCACGACCGACGAGGCGCTCAAGAAGGTCGCATCGTTCAAGTACGGCGAGAAGCCGCTGATTGAACTGGGCGATGCAAATAACGATGGCAAAGTAGATACAAACGATGCAACCGCGATTTTGCTTTATGTTGTTAACAAATACACAATGACAGATGAGCAGTTGATGGCTGCAGATGTGAATGGCGATCATACGGTCAATACAAATGACGCGGTTGCAATTCTACTTCAGATTGTCGGAAAATAATGACTTTAAATGAGAGGTAAGAAACTATGAAAAGAATTCTTGCGCTGGTGCTGGCAGTTACGTTGCTGCTGTCCCTTTTTGTGGCACCGGTTGCCGCTGAAGGCGGCGAGATCAGCTTCGAACCCGCACCGTCGGTTAATTTGACGGCTGTTTCGTATGCAGTAAAGAGCCACACCTATATTTCGGATACAGGCGCAATTACAAGTGCCAAGCCGAATGAGTTGCTTGCGGTGAAGCTTACGCTTACGAATAACGCTGAGAAAACTTTGAACTGGGCAGGTGGCCAGTTTTTCATCAAGTATGATGAAACCGCATTTGAGCCCTACAGCTTTACCTATGAAAATGAAGATACTGGTGAAGAAATTACTGTAGGTCCGATTGCGAAAGCACTGCCAAAGGAAAACAATGGTTTCAATTATAACAGTAAGTGGATTGGCTCTGAAAACGTCGATGTTCCGGGACTGATTCAGTTTACAAAAGCATCTGCTGAAGGACAGAAAGCAATTAATAAGAACGAGTCGATTACGATTGCTTACATCCTTTTCAAAGTGAAAGCTGGAGCCGAAAATGGCGTGCAGAAGTTTGAGTTTGATACTACGCGCCCCAACGCGGTGTCAGCTGCCGAGGAAATCAATACGGCATCGAGCAACATTGCAGGCATTGATTTTTCGGAAATTCATACAGACAATGTCAGCGTGGTAGAGGGCGCTGCCCCCACGCTTGCTGCTACCTCTGTCAGCAAGAATGAAGTTGTATACGGCAGCGACGAAGTGCTCACTCTGGGCGCAACGTCTACCTCCAACAAGGACATCACCAGCTTCGTCACCTTCAAGGTGAAGGATGCAGAAGGCAACGAGGCTGCTGGCTTCGTTGTCAACAACGGCAATGAACTGAATGTTGCTGCAGCAGATGCTGGTACCTATACTGTCACTGCTGAGCCGAATGGAAACAACTGCAGAATCGATGAGAGCGCGACTGTTCAGAACGCAACCTTCACGATTACCAAGCAGGAGATCACCGCGCCCGTTGCAACGGTCACGAGTTTTGCCAAGGGTCAGCGAATCTTTGACCTGAACGTCGAGACGACGACTCCCGGCCTTTCTGTGGGCTATACCTGCTATGAGGGCACGAATACCGATGGCAATCCGCTTGATTCCCAAGAGAAGTTTAAGGCGGGCACGCTTTACAGCATCGTGATCGGGCTGGAAGCGGACAAGAACCATGTGCTTAACGCCCAGATGCTGACCGTCACGGTCAATGGCGGTGAGCCGCAGACGGTCGCAATCGAGGAGAGCGGATTTGCCGGTGCATACAAGGCTGTTGTAACAGCTACGACTGCGGATAAGGATGCCCTTGCGCTGCTTCTGACGCCCGGCACTACGCCCAATGCGCACTATGGCATGAAGCTCAGCGACCTCAGCTTCACCGGCGGTACGGTAATTGCTGCTGGCGATGAAACCAAAACACCGATTGACGGTCACTTTGAATGGGTGGATTCTACGCAGGATGTCGGCGACCCGACCGTTTACGACGGCACATCTGAGCCGAACGGCAGACCATTCGCGGCAAAGTTTGTCCCGACTGACAGCGAGAACTATGCCGAGCTTTCGCTCAACGTTCGTGTGCACGTCCATAAGGCCACAATTTCTATTTCCGGTATTAACAGCTGGAACTACACAGAAGCTTTCAAATATGACGACACTGTGCACACGGTTGAACTGGTGATTCCGGAAGACCTGCAGGGCAAGATCAAGGTTGACTACGAAAACAACACGGCAACGGACGTTAACACCTATAAGGCGACTGCAACGATCAGCGCGGTGGACGATGCGCATTATGCAATCTACGAGTCCGTTACGACCAGAGAACTGGATTGGGCAATCGTCGAGGGTGACCTCACGCCTACGGACGCAGAAAAATCCGTGCTCTTCGGTACAAAGGAAGTCACGGTTGCTCCGGCTGATTTCGGTCTGACGCAGGACGGCATTAAAATTGAGGTTACTCACGCGGGAAATAGCCTGATTACAGGTTACTTACCAAGCGATGACATGCGTTCTGTCACGTTTATGCTGAGAGATACGGATAAGACAGATGCTGCTAATAACGCGTCTGACACGGCTACATTGAAATTCTCTTCGGCGAATTATAACGAGGCGTCCGGTACGCTCACCATCAAGATCATTGACAAGAACACCGACGCGGATACGCTCAAGATCGACGTTCCTGCTACCGTCACCTACGGCGATACTGTTACCCCCAGCGTCGGCGAGTCCAAACCGGCAGGTGCAGGCGACGTTACGTTCAAGTTCTTCGACAAGGACGGCAATCAGGTTTCTGACCAGCCGTTCCCCGTTGGCAAGTACAAAGTGACTGCATCCTGCGAGGATGCTGACACCATCTACACTGCTGAGAAGGAATTTGAGGTCGTTGCCCGCGAACTCACAGAAGAGAATGTCACCTTTGGCGAGAATCTCGTCTACACCGGCAATGAACTGACTCAGACCGTGACCGTCACCGTCGGCGGCAAAGAGCTGACCAAAGACACGGACTACACCGTCACCGGCCTGACCGGCACTGAGCCAGGCAGCTATCCCGTTACCGTCACCGGCACGGGCAACTACACCGGCACAGTCACAAAGTCCTTCGAGATTGCCAAGGCGGACATCTCCAGCGCGACCATCAGCGACATTGATAGCCCCGTTGGCTATACCGGGACTGCTTATGAGCCTGAAGTTACCGTAACGTTCAACGGAACGGAACTGGCACTTGACACGGATTACACCGTTGCATACACGAACAATGTCAACGCAGGCGAGGCAACTGTCACCATTACCGGTACGGGTGCTCACTTCAAGGGCTCGGTTGAAAAGCATTTCACCATCACGGCGGCGGATCTCTCCGGCTGCACGTTCGCGCCTATCGCTGACGTGACCTATAACACCAAGGCACATACTCCGGAAGTGACCGTTGCGATCAGCGGCAGAACGCTTGAGGCAGATAAGGATTACACCGTTTCTTACGCCTCCAACGTCAACGCTGGTACTGTCACCGTCACCGTCACCGGTAAGGGCAACTTCACCGGCTCGGCGAACACGACCTTCACGATTGCAAAGGCTGACCTGAACCTGAGCGTCTACACCATCTCGAGCCTCTGCACCGAGACTGAGGTGAAGACCAGCACGCTCCCGTCCAACTTCTTCCTCGCCGACGAGACGGAGACTGGCTTCTCCATCGCACTCACCGCCGCTGGCGGCGACGCGATCTTCACGCAGGAGCCCGCTGTGGTCGATGGCGAAAACATGATCACCTACCAGCTGAACGGCGGAACCGGCGAAGCAACTTTCAACGTGACTGTCACGCCGGTCTCCGTCAACTACAAAGCCGGCACCTATGATCTGAAGATCCAGGCCTATGACAAGACCAACGTCTCCAACCGCATTGTCTTTGAATCCGGCTCCGCTGTCTACACCGGCTCCGGCATCAAGTACGAAAAGGCAACCATTGCAGGTCACTCCAGCGGCATGCGCTATACCTACGCCCCCGATGTAGCGACCGGTGCAACGCTCGACGCAGCTGGCCTCCCGCTGACTGTCGGCACCTACACCGTCACTGCGACCTACTCCGATGCAAGCAGCTACGGTTACAAGACTGCGACCTTCACCATCACCAAGGCCACCCCGACCGGTACGCCGTCCTTCACCAAGATCGAGACGAGCGGCAAGACCCTTGCTGACACCAAGCTGACTGTCGGCACGATTCGCCCGGCCGGTACCATCGCATGGGATCTGCCCCTCACGACTGTGCTTAAGGATGGCAAGGAATACGCATGGACTTTCACCCCGACTGACACGCACAACTATACGACGCTCACCGGCAAGCTGATTCCCTATGTTGACGACGGCACGGATTATATCCCCGGCGTGATCGACGGCAACTCCGGCAGCTTCAACTTCCATGATGTGAGCCGCTTCGACTACTTCTACGACGCAGTCAAGTGGGCCGCAGAAAACGGCATTGCCTCCGGCACGGGCCGCTACACCTTCTCTCCCGACGCCGTCTGCACCCGTGCACAGACTGTCACCTTCCTCTGGCGTGCAGCCGGTTCCCCGATGCCCAGATATCGCACATGCGCGTTCACGGATGTGGACTCCCGCGATTACTATTACAACGCAGTTCTCTGGGCAGTTGAGCAGGGCATCACCACCGGCCTCACGGCTACCACCTTCGGCCCCGACGTCACAGTAAGCCGCGGACAGGTTGCAACGTTCCTCTACCGCGCAGCCTCCGCATCCAAGCCCAATACGTTTAACCCCTTCACGGATGTTAAGACTACGGCTTATAACTACGACGCCATCCTCTGGGCTTATGACAACCGCATCACCACCGGCACCAGCGACACGACCTTCAGCCCGGACGCTTCCTGCACCCGCGCACAGATCGTGACCTTCCTCTACAGATATTATCAGGGGCGCTGAAGCTAGATAAAAAAGGGTCGCTGCCCCGCGCAGCGGCCCTTTTTCTCATCCATGCGCAAAAGAGAGAGGAGTATTGACATGAAAACACAACTCAAGCGCCTGCTGGCGCTGAATCTGGCGCTTATTCTGCTGCTCTGCGCCGTCTTCCCGGCCTCCGCCGCAGGAACTGCGGCCCCGCCCGCCGCCGACGCCCAGCCCCAGCAAACTGCCCAACCCACCGAAGATTCCACCCAACCGCAGACCACCGCACCCAACCCCGGCACGCACACCCTCACCATCAATGGCGAAACCCGCACCATCGGCACGGAACGGCAATCTGGAGTAGGCTGGACTTCTGTTGCCACTATGAACGGTGATGGAGAGCCGGTATACGCACTGACGCTGAACGACTACAAAGGCGACCCAATCACGATAACGTCCAATCACGATTATACGGGCTCGACCCGCCCAATCGTCATGCTGCGCTTCATTGGCCAATGCAATATCAGAGGCAGACAGGACAGCGCGGCGCTGTCCCTCAGCGGCTATCGCGGGCTGGTCATCATGATGGACGAGAGCACCGTGGCTGGCAGCTCAGCGCTCTCCATCGGCGGCAATCCCACCATTTCCATCCCGGACGGCTGGGTTCGTCTCGACAGCAATGAGATCACGCTCACCAGCTGGAACGGCGACCCGGCAGTGAACGCCCAAAGCGTGAACTGCGATCTGCCGACCTACAAAACCAAAGACAACGGCAATGGCGGGATCTGGTTCATCAGCACAGCCGAGCCGCGCACCGTCACCGTCAAGGGCAACGGCGGCACGAACTGGAACGGTACGACAGACGATGTGACCCTGACCTGCGAGGAAAACAGCCAGCTTGATCTGGCGAACGCCTTCACGCAGAGCAAAAAATACGTGGCATATTATCAGGGCGACGATGGGCAAACGTATTCGCCGTTCCTGATCTACCCCGACCTGAAGCCGGGCAATACAGTCCTGACCGCCGTCTGGGATAAATGCGATTATGAGATCCCTGCGATCTTCTACGGAAATCTCGGAGACGACAGAAACGTTACCGTGGTCGACGGCAGCAGAGAATGGACAGCGCCCATGTTCGAGCCATACGATATCTCGCAGTATCATAACACGCCGCTCTGCTGGGAAAATCAGATCGGCGACCGGGTCACGCAGCTGCTCTCCGGGCAGAAAATGCCCGCGCTGACGCGCCCGACCGCGTACCACGCCGTATATACCGTCTCGGAGACCGGCCTGATCTTCTGTGCCAACGGCGAGACGTTCGATTACGGCTGGGTCGTGTTGCAGCCGGTCTATACGTATACTGCAAATGAAAACTGGAGCCGGTGCGAAAGCGGGAAGAAGTTCCTGAGCTGGAACACAAAGCCCGACGGCACTGGCAAGACCTACGCCAACGGCGAGGACGTTCCGGAGTCGCATAACCAGCTCGTCTGGCTCTACGCGCAGTGGGAGCAGAACGGCCCTCAGCCCGGCAAGCACACCCTCACCATCGACGGCGAAACTCACACCATCGGCACAGGAACCGTGACCGGAGACGGCTGGGAAGCCTATGCGTTCCTGAACGGCGACAACGAGCCGCTGCTCGTGCTGGCCCTGAACGATTATAAAGGCGGGCCGATCAGAATTTCCGATCCAACCGGTGTCGGAACAGCCAAGCAGGTCTACGCGCTGGTCAGCATAAGCGGAACCAATACTGTCACGGCGCAGTCCGGCGCAGGTATCACCGCGGAAGGCTATACCGCTCTGACCATTGAACGCTACAGCCGGACGGCATCCCTCACTGTCAGCGGCCAGCCCGCCGTTCAGACGGATGGCTGTCTGCAGATTTTCAGCGGCGGCATCACCCTCGACGGCGGAACCGCCGCGGCATATGCGGCTGCGAACGGCTTCGTCTATAACGACGGACGCTGCGAGGCAAACGAAACGAAAACAGGCGACCTCGTGACGAAGCTCGTCATGCGGGATGTCTCCCATTATCTGGTCGTCAACGGGCAGCGCTATTATCTCAGCGAACAGTACCCGCATGTCTCCGGCAGCGGATGGGGCGCGGTGCTCACCAAAAACGGCGACGGCCTGCCGACCCTCTGCGTTGACCTGAACGGCTATACGGGGGGCGCGATCTCGTTTAGCGCACCGTATAACGCGGGCGAGACAGCGGACGTGATTGCGATCCTCAACTACACTGGGCAGAACCAGATCACGAACGAGTCTGGGGCTGCGATCGCGGCCTACGGCTATTCATGGCTGACGCTTCAGGAACAGGCAAACGGCAGTTCGCTCACCTTCAGCGGCAAGCCCGCTGTTCGGACAGACAAGGGACTGACCCTGAGCGGACGGAACATCACGCTCGATGGCCTGAACGGCCCCGCATATACGGCAGGTTCGTTCAGATACGACGGAAGCGTATGCAGCGTGAACGAGGAACGGCAGGATGGTGTCGTTGTGCGCGTCACGACAGGCGAGCCGATGCGTGTCACGATCACGGTCTACAGCGACGAGGCAAAAACGCAGACAGTCACACGGACGGTGAATCAATACGGCCTTGTCGACCTTACCAACCTTTTCACGCAGGCAAAAAAGTATGTCAGATTCTATAAGGACGAAAACGGCAACTGGTATGGGGCGCTGTTCAACGCAGACCGCGATCTGGAGCTGACAGCGTTCTGGGAGGACTGCAACGCGGAGGTTCCTGCCGTGTTCTATGTAAACGCAACGAACTTCACAGAGGTAAAGGCCGTTGACGCGGCGGCGGACGGATGGAAAGCGCCGGAGCAGGCCGGATATACCAACGAGTACGGGCAGACGTCGGTGACCTATGAGTTCCTCTGCTGGGAGCGGAAAACCGAAAACGGGTACACCTATCTTCTGCCCGGACAGGAGCAGACTGCGCTGACAGCAGGCGTGGGCTATTATGGCCGGTATACAAGCAGCACAACGGGCATCGTCTTCTACGCAAACGGTGAGACATTCCCGAACGGCATGGCCGTTGTGGAGGACAGCAATGCCCGCCGGACGATGAGGAGAGGCTCCCAGAACGGGAAAGTCCTGACCGGCTGGAACACTGAGCCCGACGGCTCCGGCACAAGCTATGCGGCGGACGGCGAAGAAGTCCCGGCGGCGCACACCAGCCTTGTCCGCCTCTACGCACAGTGGGCAGATCCGGAAAACAGTGTGCACGTCAGATTCTACGCCGGTGCAACCGGCTATGAGGAGGAAAAATGGCTTCCGCGCGGCAGCCAGATCCAACTACCGGAGTTGGGGGCGTTGTACGGACAGGAACAGCCGTATTGGGATGTGGATTTCATCTATGCGGATGGAAGAAGAATCCGTGAGAGCAAGCATCTGTCCGGCCAGACCATCACGATCCCGGCAGATGCAGCTGAATGCAGACTCAACGCCTATTGGCTTCCGGCGGAGCCGCTTGTGATCGGAGGTAGAAGCTTCTCGCTTTCCAATAGAACCAGCAGCTTTTTCGGAGAAAACTGGAGCGTACGGTATTATCCATATGAGGGGCTATTTATCGTGCAGCTGTACGGATATCAGGGATCGGCGATCAGCCTGCCTGCGTATACACAGCTGAGAGTCGGATTTGGTGAAAACACGATCACAGCGGCAGCGGGAAAACCCGCAATCGCATGTATCGATGGACTGGAACTTGTAACCGCGTGCAGCGACGACAGCCATGCGTCACTTCGGGCTTTCGCCGGTGAGGGTGCGCCCGCAGTCATGGCAGTCCGCGTGATAAACAGCCGCGCGCCGCATATGGAGTTCCACGCAGGCGCAGGTAAAAATGTATTTGCGGATGGAACAGCCCTTGAATTGGGCACAGCTGCTTGCAGCTATTCCGGCGTTCTGAACGGAGAAACAGCTGAAATTACGCTCGATCCTTCGGACATGCCCGCCGCGATCAGCGACCTGTATATCCACCCGCATATGAGCACACTGACCGTAAAGGGCGGAGGTGCGACGACAACGGACGGTGGAACGCAGGTCAGCAAACAGGTCGAAGCCGGACAAATGACAAGCTACCACACGTTTGGATTTACCTATCCGGGCTATTGGTGCTCCGGCTATCATAATGTTGTTGGCAATGTGGCTGGCAGCACCTATGAAGTGTCTGTCCCAGAAAGGGACTGCACGATTGAACTGGAATGGGTGCCGACTGGCTATGCGTCCTTCCTTGCCTTCCGTGTCAGCGGTGAACTGAAGAATGAGACGAAATTGGATCCTGCGCATTTCTTCAAAACAAGGAGGGAACGTGTTGTATTTGTAGATTACCAGAATGGCACAGCAGCGGTTCCGGAACTGCAGTTTGAGAATTATGCCAGCTACGGTGATCTGCTGTACTGGTATACCGAGGACGGCAAGGCATCTGAAACGAAGGATAGCCAACAGTTCTTGCCGGGGGAGAGCATCACAGAGAAGGAAAACGGCATTCAGAGCGGCACAACGCTCTGCGCTGTGGCAGATGGAGAGTATCGCCTTGTCTTTTATGCCAACGGTAAGCTGTTTGATAACGGCGGTAAATACGGCAAAAAGGTCATAGGGTCTTACGGAAACTACAGTGAACGCTGGGATGCAACGGATGGTTCGCAGCTGTTCAGCTGGAACACACAGCCGGACGGCACGGGAACCAGCTACGCGTTCAACAGAGGGATTCCCGGTAATGTCAAAAAGCTTTACGCGCAGTGGCTGGAAACAGGGAGTGTCCCGGTTAAACTGTATAATTATGTGGATTACAGTCAGGAGATCAGTTCTGCGAAAATCGGCTCTTCCTATGTCCTTCCAGAACCCTCCGAGACTCCGGATGGCCTTCGGTTTACGCAGTGGCGCTGCTATTACCGCGACCAGAACGGAAGGTATCAACAGATCGGCATGATCGCAGCAGGCGAGTCCCTAACCGTTACGGAGGATATGAAGGAAATCAATGCGGTTGCCCGCTGGCTGCCAGATGGAAAGCTGACTGTCGATGGTATAGATTATGCGGTTGAGGCTGGACACACTTCTTTCGAGTTTGATGGATGGTCGGCATACTTCCATGTTGAATCCGGCAGGCTTGAAATGGAACTGCGCGGCTATCAGGGCAGCGACATTTCTCTCCCGTGTGCGGCGAATGTACGCGTAATAGGCGGTGAGAACTGGATTGACGGAACACTCAGCTGTGTGGGGGAACTCTGTCTCGATGAGAGTTGCGCATGGGGGGAGCATCCCAGCCTGACGATTACGGCAAAAGAGGCGGACAAGCCCGCAATCCAGATGAAAGCGTTGATTCTCAGCCGAGCCCCGCACATGACGCTGACCGCTGGTGCAAACAGCAAGGCGATCGCCAGTCTGAGCGGGAAAGAAGAGTTCAATATCGATACGGATACTACTCACTATTACGGCAGAACCAGCAGGGAAGCATCGGAGAACTCCGTAGGCGAGGGTGAGATCGGCGACATGTGGCAGCTGCGCACCGAACCGGTCATGTGTACGACGACAGTGGATGGTAACGGCGGCACGACAGCCGACGGCGCTGCATCCATTACGCTTCAGCTTGAGTATGGCGAAGGCTACAACCTGCGCAGCGCTGGGTTTAAAAAACAGTACGCCGATCTGATCGGTGCAGAGGGCAGCACGGGCAATTCTTATGGCACGACGATCTGGAGCTATCCGCAGCTTGCGTTCACGCTTACATGGAAGGACCTCGGTTATCCGTACATCGCGTTCCGGGGAAGCGGCATCCTGAAAGGAGAAGACGTTCCAGCTGACAGCTACGTTGCCTATTACCGCAACAGCGACACGCTGACTGCGCCGAAGCTGGTCTATCAGAATGCCGCCAGTTATGGCGATCTGGTCTATTGGTACACATCCGAAAACGGAACAGAAACGGCAGACAGTCGCTGCTATCTGCCGGGCGAAACAGTTCAGGAGCCGGATGACACGACGCTTTTTGCTGCGTCGGTCAGTCCGGGCGAGGTTGCGCTTGTGGCGACCGGTACGACCTTCAAGAACTGGAGCCGGATCATACGCGCCGAAAGCTGTCTGCAGCTGGTTTCCGAGGACGGCAGAGTGGTCGAAAGCTGGAACACCAAGCCGGACGGAAGCGGAACACGTTATGAGATCGGAACATACGCCATCCTGATCAAAGATTCGCCGCGCGTGCTCTATGCGCAATGGAAATCTGCGTTTACCGCGTCTGCCAGTACCGACAGCGCGACAGGCGAGACGACACTTACCATACGGCCATCCAGCGACTTAATCGAGCCGCCGAGGAATACGGACGATAAGCCGTTTGAGCAGAGCGTCCGCGTCATTCTTGCGGCCTACCAGGACGGACGCTTTGTCAGGATGGTCTACGCGGAGGCACGGGATGGTGTAATTCGCTGCAAACTCCCGCACGGGCTGGATTACCGGAACTGCGAACTGAGGCTGTTCTTCCTGGAGGGCGGCAAGCCGTCCAGGGCGCCGGAGGACATTCAGATCGAAGCTTGAGACTGTCCGCAGCTGACAGTGCATACGCGCTGTCAGCTGCGGCGCAATGGAAAGGGAGGACGACATGAGAAAATATCTGACCCTGATTCTGAGCCTGTTGGCCCTCATGTGCGCGCTGTGCGTCAGCGCACTGGCAGAAGCGCCGGAGCCGGAACAGGCGGCAGGGAAACTTTACATCAAAACCATCGATGAGATCGATATTTTAGAAGCGCAGAGGCTGGCGGAAGCGCAGGATGCACAGTCACCGGTCAACACTGAAAACTGGGAAGCAGCTAAGCGCACGTTAAAACAGGGCATACGGGAAATGCAGGGCAGTATCGACATTTCGCAATACGAGATTCCCGAAGCAAGCATACTGAAATTTTACCTTGAAGCTATATTTGAAAGTCCGGAATTATTTTATGTAGTAAGCGCTTGCAGTTACACCTACACCCCTTCCTCTAGTGGCAGAATTATATCGTCTGTCTCTCCGTGCTATACGGTGAACGGAAGCGATAGGGTGGACCGGCTAACAGACGAAGATAAGCAGGAGATCAGACAGCAGCAGACTGTGTTGGAGCAGAAACTTGCGGAGATCATGCAGAAAGTCAGGAGCGATTGTTCAGACCTGACGAAAGCCATGTATCTGCACGATTACATTGCTGTGCATTGTGAATACGATTCTACGCTTACATTTCGAGACGCATACCGTATGCTGATCAACGGAACAGGCGTTTGCCAGGGCTATACGATGGCGTACCGTCTGCTTCTGAATCGGGCTGGCGTTACCTCCAGCTGGGTGCAGAGCGACAGCCTGAGACATGTCTGGTCGCTGGTACAGCTTGACGGGGCCTGGTATCATATAGATGTCACATGGGACGATTCGACGTGGTTCGCAAAGTCCGGGCGCAAGTATTTCTGCATCAGCGAAGAAAAAATGAAGTCTGCAGAACTTAGACATCTGGAAAAAGACGACTGGGTATATGGCACAGATGTGCAGGCAGACAGTAAAAAATACGATAACTATTATTGGCGCGATCTCGATAGTCCGATTGTGGCTGTCGGAGAAAAGCTGTATTACCTGAGCGGAAACCAAATCATGGAGACGAATAACCCGGAATATCAGGGAACCGCGAAAAAAACGATTTATGGGCAGTGGCGTGGATGGGGCTGCTATTCAGGATTGTCGAGTTACAACGGCAGGCTGGTCTATAACACGATGGACAAGATTTACAGCTATGATCCGGAAACGGAGCAGGAACAGGTGCTTTATACGCTTACGGACGAAGAGAAACAAATAGGCGATATTTATGGCTCCGTAGTAAATGGAAACCTGCTGCAGTATGTACTGCTGCAAAGACCGTCGCGGCCGGAAACAATATACAGCATCCAGATCAGCCCCTACATCACCGTCACGGAGGGCGGCTATGCCTATTATCTGAAGGATGGAACGCTCCATCTGAAGCGCAGCGGCACGGAAACCGGCAGCGTTATCGCAGCGTGGTACGACGGGAGCGGAAAGCTGCTTGGTATGCGGATCCTGAATCAGCAGGAACTGGATATCCCCGTGCCTGGCGCGGCAAAAACCGTGAAGATTTTCGCCGCCGCAAAGGGAAGCTATGCGCCGCTCTGTAAGGCGATAGAACTTCGTGCAGCAGGATAAAAAACCTCCCTCTGCCGTATGGGCAGAGGGAGATTTTTCATAACAAGACTTAGTTCGGTTGATTGACCAGACCGACGAACAGCGGCAGGCCGTCAATGCCGGTGATAGCGAAGACGAACGGGTTATCGAGTGTAAAATCGATCTCATCCTCCGGCCCCATCATCGCAGTCGCCTCGACACCAAGGATGGTATAGGCCGCTGCCTCGCAGCCGTCCTCGTCGATCTTCACGCGCGCAGCGTGCTTGGCCTGCGTCAGCGCCAGCGAGTCGTTTGCGGCTGTGAGCGGCGTGAAATCAGATTTTATGCCGTCCAGCACATCTGTCATGCCAAGCTGGGCCAGCGTGTCCAGAATGTCCAGATCGGAAGAAACGTCAAATTTCGGCAGACTCAGATTGACGATTGCGCGCTGCGTCTGCGACCATTCGCCGTTCGCCAGCAAAAAGCCCAGCGTGTCCTCGTTTTGCAGCAGTTCAGCCGCGTCTACACCCTCATCCGGCTTCAGCAGCCACATCCGGCCGCTGTTCTCCAGCGAAAGCCCGATGGCCGAGAAGCCATCGCCGTAATATACCGTGTTGGAATCGCTGCTGTGCAGGAAGTCTGTGCTCACATCGCCATTCGGCGCGTGAAAGACGTCCTGCGTGGTGGCGGCGCTGGAAAATTTGTCGTGCCACGACGCGCTGTAGTAGAGCGTCGATACCAGAGCCAGAACCGTATCGGCATTCAACTCCAATTTGCCTGCCTGCTCGGTCAACAGGTTCCCGGTATGCTCATTGATCCAGTCGCGCAGTATATTGTTGTACGCGTCAGACCCCATTTCCCCGGAAAACGCGGAAGCATAAAAATCTTCCCCCAGCGTTTGGAGCGTTTCACTGTTATAGTTGTACCCATCCCTCAGCCAGATAGAGTTTGCAAGCGTGCTGGTGACGAGGCCATCGTCCCAGCTGTTTTCCGCCCAAAGCTGTGCGGCCTGCTTTTGAAGCGCGTCCAGAGACTCTGCGCCCAGTGCGTCGAGAATCTGCTGCCGTGTTTCACCGCCCGTCACAGCGGCCAGCATGGAAAGTGCCATGTAGATATTCAGCGGCGAGCACACGCGGTTTTCCTTGCCTGCGTTCCGCATCAGGGCTGGAATGCTGGTCGTGAACCAATGCGTCAGAGCGGCGGGGTCGGTCATATCTGCGGTTTTTTCCTGATAGCTTTCCCACCATGCGTCCCAGTCCTCGTCGTATTTCTCGGAGTCAAAGTTACCATTGCTGGCTGTGTACTTTGCTTCGTTCGGATACTGCGGCATGGAAACAGCAACAGGTGCAGCCAGCTGCTGCGTCGTCGGGTCGCCGATGCAGTCCAGCTGCTCCTCTGTTGCTGGGGGAGCGGAGGCGTTCGGGGTATCTGGAGTGGCCGCGCAGGCTGCCAGCGAGAACGCACACGCGGCTGCAAGTATAATCGCAAGAAGCTTTTTCATAAATGATCTCTCCTTTATCATAAAATGTGATCTGCTTTTACAGACGCAGAAAAACGATAGAAGTTGCATCCTTTGATTTTATGAATTTTGCCGACTTGCCTTTTTCCATGATTTGTGTACAATACGAATAGAGATTCTATTCCAAGGAGGCTGTTTTTATGGCTGTTGATACAGAAAAAACCATTCGCAATCAGGTTTTATACTCCATCTATGTCCGCAATTATTCCGAAGCGGGCACCTTCACCGCTGTTCAGGCGGATCTCGACCGTATCAAGGCCCTTGGCACGGACATCATCTGGCTGCTGCCCATCCACCCGACCGGTGAAAAGCATCGCAAGGGCACGCTCGGCAGCCCCTACGCCATCCGCGATTACCGCGCTGTGAACCCAGAGTTCGGCACGCTGGATGATTTCCGGCATCTGGTTGACGCCATCCACGACCGGGGCATGAAGTGCATCATCGACGTGGTCTATAACCACACGTCGCCCGATTCCTGGCTGGCAGAGCACCACCCGGAGTGGTTCTTTCACAAGCCGGACGGAACGCTCGGCAATCGCTTCGGCGACTGGTGGGACGTGGCAGATCTGGATTACAGCCACAAGGAACTGTGGGATTACCAGATCGAAACGCTCAAATACTGGGCGCGCCTTGTTGACGGCTTCCGCTGTGACGTTGCGCCGCTTGTCCCGCTGGAATTCTGGAAGCGGGCGAGGGAAGAGGTTGCGGCCGTTCGTCCCGGATGCTTCTGGCTGTGTGAATCGGTCGAGCGCGGCTTCCATGTCGCAGCCCGCGCACAGGGTTTTGCAAGCCTGTCCGATGCTGAACTCTATCAGGCGTTCGACGCAGGCTATGATTACGATGTCTACCCTTATTTCCGCGACTATCTGGAGGGTAAGATTAGCCTGATGCAGTATGCCGACCGGCTTGACGCGCAGGAATGGATCTATCCCGATAACTACGTCAAGCTGCGCTTCCTTGAAAACCACGACCGCGCCCGCGCGGCCCATATCTTGCCGGACGAGAAAATACGCCGGAACTGGACGGCATTCCTGTTCTTCCAGCGCGGGCTGACGATGATCTACAACGGGCAGGAAGTTGACAATCTGCATGTGCCGTCGCTGTTCGACAAGGACCCCATCAACTGGAATACCGGCCGTGACCAGTCCGCGTTCCTCGCGCATCTGGCAGAACTCAAGCGCGACGCGATCTTTGCGGAAGGCAGCTATACGCTCACGGCGCTGCCGCATGACGTGCTGCTTGCTGTATACGAAAAGGACGGCCGCCGCATGGCTGGCCTGTTCAGCCTGCGCGGCGAAAGCGCGCTCGTCCGCTTCCCTGCGCCGAACGGCGTGTATCAGAACTGCATCGATGGCAGCCCTGTTGAGATTTACGAGGAGCAGCTTGCCATCCATGGCGAACCCATTGTGCTTGCGTTCTGAAATTTTTTCCGGTTCCGGGAACAATCGGTGTGCAGCGCCGTCTAACCTATATCAATGAAACGGAGGAACTTCTGATGAAGAAACTGTATAAAAGCAACAACCGAATGATCTGCGGTGTCTGCGCAGGTCTTGCCGAGTACCTCGGCATCGATCCCACCGTCGTTCGCCTGATCTGGGCGGCCCTCGGCCTGACTGGCACAGGCATTCTGCTCTACATCATCGCGGCCCTTGTCATGCCTGAGAACATGGACATTCTGTAAGCTGCGGAATAGATGAACTGCGCGAGATAGCCGCCCGCATAGAAAAGCGCAGCCAACGCGACAGGCAGGAAGCAGACCCGGCAGCGTGATCACCACCAGCCCCGGATGCGCAGTGATCGTGATGCCGAGGACATTGGCGGCGGAGGTCAGGTATTCATGCTTTTGCACGGTGGTAAAGCCGTAGACCAGATGCCGCATCCGGCAGGCGATCTGCTCCGCGCGGAGCGCCGCGTCGGTGGAAAGCAGCTCATAGTTTTCCGGATACCGCTGCAAGTCCATTGTGTTCATGGCGCAAAGCGCATTGCTCAGCCGCGAGACTTCTGCCAGTAGCGAAGATATCCGCTTGGATAAAAGCGCACGGTTCAAAATGATCCCTCCGTTTCTTCCTGAAGATATTGAATATTGCCGTCACCATCCAGCAGACAGTATGCGCGCACATTTGGGATGGCGAGCAGATCGACCTGCGCGGCATCCTCCAGAATGACCAGCCGCACGGGTGGTTCCTGTTCCGGACGGGCAAGCAGCAGATTCAAAATGGCTTCCTTGCCGGGTTCAGCGTAAAGAATTTCATAGACCTCGCCGCCGGCAAGAAAGATGATCTTCACAGGATATTCTCCTGCGGCGTGATACTCGACCTGCTCCATAAAGTCTGCCAGGACGGTCACCGCTGCTTCCAAACCACGGTCGCGGTCTTTTGGCAGCTCCGGCGTCAGGGAATAGAAGCCGTCCACAAGGAACAAGCGTTTTTGCTTGCAGAGATAGGACAAAAGGTTTTTGAGCTGTTCGTCTTTCTGTGGGTACAAACCTAAAATCTGTTTCTGTGTCAGGACACCATAGGTGGAAATATCCCGCAGGATGCCGCTGGCTTCGTGCGAGTAGATCTGTGCGCGGGTTTTCATAGTCGTCACCTCTAATTTTTGTGCGTATAACTGCCGCACAGAATACGTACAAACTGTAGCCGTCAGATTTGAAGATGGCTGCTGTACGCATAAAAGACGTATTGTGTACGCAAAGATGATTTTAGAGAAAAGATGTTGCGTTCAAAAGCGAAAAAATGTATTGCAATTTGCAGTACATTCGTATATACTAATGACAAAGGAGGCGATTCATTTGGCTACAAGAACCGCGAATGTCATGGCCCGTGTGGAGCCGGATGTAAAAGAACAGGCAGAGAATATTTTGGATCGACTCGGCGTTCCGGCATCGGTTGTCATCAATGCCCTGTATAAGCAGATCATTTACAGAAACGGGATTCCGTTTTCTCTGGTTTTGCCGACTGCGCCAGTCGCCCGTGACGAAATGACAGACGCAGAATTTAACGCTATGATGCAAACCGGCCTGAGCGCTGCAAAGGCTGACCGTTCCCGCGGCGCATCCGAAGTCTTTGCAGACTTGCGCAGAGGACTTTGAATGTGGAACAGTATGAAGTAAAAGTCACGGAACCAGCACAGCACCAGCTTCAAGAAATCGTCCGCTATATTGCCGAGGATTTGCAGGAAAAACGGACGGCGATCCGGATGCTGGACACGCTGGAAAAGGAAATCCTATCCCTTTCCACGCTTCCAAATCGGGTTGCACTGACGGAAGAAGAACCTTGGCACAGCGCGGGTATCCGCAAAATGCCGGTCAAGAATTATCTTGTCTACTTCTGGGTCAATGAGGAGCAGAAGCAGGTTCAAATCACAGCAGTTGTGTTTGGTCGGCGGGATCAGAGAAACGTGCTGCAAAATATGAAGTACGAATAGACATCTGCCCATGTTGGACAATGCCATCGAAAGGTGACAAATTCACTTTTTGGCGTTGTCCAGCAGGGGCATTTTTATATGTGTGCAGTATATGGCTTATCCTGTCCTGCCGTTCCGCTTCAGCAGTTCCTGAAGCTCCCTGCGGTCGGTGGTGATGAGT
>ENA-OROD01001504-OROD01001504.1-human-gut-metagenome-genome-assembly--contig:-NODE-1504-length-18560-cov-6.346717_pt1 | contig 18560 bp, 16 predicted proteins | sample MGYA00242123_ERZ509038 | MGnify/ENA primary metagenome ERZ509038 (study PRJEB26280, sample SAMEA2338719) | human gut metagenome | biome: human gut; feature: human-associated habitat; material: faeces... | reverse complement strand
GGGGTATATAGCCGCTGGTGTTGAACACGGAGCGAAGAACGCTGTCAGCACGGAGGTTTACCCAAGTGTAGCCGTTGTTCTGAAGGAATGCCTTTGCGGTCGCGGGGGTACAGCCATTACCTTCACTGATGACGCCGATGAACTGAACATCCGCCTCGGGAGTGGAGGAGTAATACTCGTGCATTGCCTGAATGTGGGGCATTTCGGCTCTGCAGGGTGGGCACCATGTTGCCCAATAGTTGATGAATGTGAGATCAGCATTTTGCAGAATGTCACCGGTGACGGTGTTGCCGTCAAGGTCAACGGTGTTAAAATTGCTGACGTTCATGCCGACACCGGGTTCGCGAGTGGGATCTGTCGCTTTCGGTTCGGCGGACACGAGGGAGAGGGAGCATGCTGCGAAGATTACAGCAAGCAGAACGGAGAGAAGTTTCTTCATTTACCTTTACCTTCACTTTCTGATTTTTGGGGTAACAGCATTCCTCACATGCCCTTACCTTGATGATATTATAGCATACGGTTCGGAGCGTTTCAATGCCTTTGAAACAATTTTGCGGCAATTTAGTCAATATACAAATTTCCCGGTGCCGCCCTAAGGTCTTCTGAAAAGTGTGGACGCTCAGTTCATGTTTTTGCATTTTCTTCATGAATTTTTAGAAGTAATTCATAGCTCGGAGTGTCGGAACGAATGCTTCTTGTCAATGTTGGACAGGGAAAATCTTTGCACTGTCCGCAGCTTTGCAGCCCGCGTCCGATGGAACATAAGCGGATTGCGCATTCGGCACAGAACTTGTGTGCCGATGCAGTATCAGCATGGCAGCCGAAGCAAATCAGGTCATCCGTTGTAAAAGTTTTTTGCGGGGTGGAAAACTTTTCAATCAGCTTCTTCCCGAGCTCTGCATCCCTTGTTTCCGTATAAATAAAAAACGGACAATTGCCGCAGTCGAAACCGCAGCAGGCTAAATGCTTTGTTTTCATAAATCAATCACCGATTCCTTTCATTTTCTTTAATTATACCTATATTTGCAGAAAAAGCAATTGCCGAAAAATCACCGCTTATTGCAAATGCATTGCTGTGCCGCATATATCGCAGAATGAAGGCGGGGAGTTGACATAATCGATTCATCGATTATAATATAAGGAAGCGAATAATGTGCCGCCGAATGCGGCAGACGGAGGAAACATGAAATATATAATTACAACCGAGGGCATGGGCTGTGAACATTGCATCAAGCGCGTTACCGCTGCAATGCAGACTTTGAATGCAGCAATCATTTACGTAAAACTTAACGATATTGCTGTTGATTTCAACGGAAACGAGAACGACCTTCGCAATGCGATTGAAGATCTCGGCTTTGATGTTATTTCAATAAAAGCACAGTGAACGGAGCGGCGGATTACAAAATGAACTCTGCTTTTTCAAGCAATAACAGTGCTGACGGGAGCAACATGGGCTTGCCTTTTGCACGCAATGAAGGTTCGGACAGCGGGCGCGTTGTTATCGGCTTGTCCGGCGGAGTGGATTCATCGGTTGCGGCTTTGCTGCTTAAAAAGCAGGGGCTTGACGTTGTGGGCGTCTTCATGAAAAATTGGGAGGAACAGGACGAAAACGGCTGCTGCACTGCGGAACAGGATTATGGGGATGCAAAGCGTATTGCGGAACAGATAGGCATTCCGTTCTATTCCGTTGACTTTTCAAAAGAATACTATGACCGCGTTTTTTCATACTTCCTCTCGGAGTACAAACTCGGCCGAACACCCAATCCGGATATTCTCTGCAACACGGAAATAAAGTTCAAAGCGTTTTTGAATCTTGCAATGAATATGGATGCATCGCTCCTTGCAACCGGACATTACGCGCGGCTTGACAAAAGTAATGGGGTAAAGCTGCTTCGTGCACATGATGCAGGCAAGGATCAGACTTATTTCCTTGCGGGCTTGACTTCGGAACAGCTGAAGCGCGCCTTGTTCCCTATCGGAGATATGGACAAAAAGGCGGTTCGTGCAATCGCTCTGGAAAACGGTCTTGTAACCGCAAAGAAAAAGGACTCGACAGGAATCTGTTTCATAGGCGAACGGAATTTTAAGCAATTCCTGATGCAGTTTTTACCGGCACGGCGCGGCGACATTGTTGATCTCAGCGGTCGTGTGATAGGCAAACACGATGGTTTGATGTATTACACGCTCGGTCAGCGTCGCGGACTGGGTATAGGCGGAATGAATGAGGGCACCGGCGAGAGCTGGTTTGTTGTGGGAAAGGATTTAAAGCGCAACAGACTTGTTGTTCAGCAGGGAGAGCATGAGGAGCTTTTTTCAACGGCATTAACAGCCGATAAACTCAGCTTTATTTCAGGCTGCGCTCCGGCAAAACAGTTCCGCTGCACTGCTAAATTCCGTTATCGTCAACCGGACAGAGGGGTCACGGTCACAATGCACGGCGATGGTGCAACCATTGACTTTGATTCGCCGGAACGTGCAGTAACACCGGGGCAGTGGGTCGTGCTTTATGACGGCGATGTATGCCTCGGGGGAGGCCCGATTGATGAAGTTGCGCCGCTTAAAGCATTGCCGAAGATTTTTACCGATTAGCAGTCAAACGGCTCATTGCACGGCATTAAAAAGACATCGGAGGTATTGAAATGAAGAATATCGAAAAATATATTGACCACACATTGCTAAAACCTGATGCAACGGAAGCTGCAATCGGAAAAGTATGCGCAGAAGCCATTGAACATGGCTTTAAAAGCGTTTGCGTAAATCCCGCACGGATTGCCTTTGCCGCAAAGCAGCTTGAAGGAACCGGTGTTCTGCCATGTTGCGTTGTCGGTTTCCCGCTGGGTGCAACGTTTTCAAAAGTGAAAGCCTTTGAAGCTGAAACCGCGATTGCAAACGGCGCGAAGGAAGTCGATATGGTAATTAATATCGGTGCTGCCAAGGATGGCAATTGGAACCTTGTTGAAAGCGACATTGCCGCCGTTGTTGACGCTGCAAAAGGACAAGCCGTTGTCAAGGTTATTATTGAAACCTGCCTTTTGACTGATGACGAAAAAGAAAAGGCCTGCCGATGCGCAATGGCTGCCGGTGCGGACTTTGTGAAAACTTCAACAGGTTTTTCAACCGGAGGCGCAACGGAGCATGATGTTGCCCTGATGCGCAGCGTGGTCGGAGATAAGCTTGGCGTCAAGGCTTCCGGAGGTGTGCGCACTCCCGAGGATGCGGAAAAGTTTATTGCCGCAGGCGCAACCCGACTCGGAACAAGCAACGGTGTTAAACTTTTGGGATGAAGGCACAGAGCGGATGCCGCGATTTATATGTCTGACTTTTGCAATAAATTGACGTATCGCTATCTTACAGAAGCTGAATTGCCGCAAGCAAAAAAACTTTGGGCAATATGCTTCCCCGAAGATGACGAGGAGTTCATTGATTACTACTTTGCCGAGCGTCCTGCCGCCAATTGTGTTTTCGGCGCGTTTGATAATGCAAATTTAGTAAGTATGCTCTGCCGTGACAGCCGCATGATGTTTGCAAACGGAGAGCTTGTTCCCGTTTGTTTTGTTTCCGGAGTAAGCACGGATCCGGCTTATCGAAACCGCGGTATTGTTCGCACACTGATGAGCAAGCTTGATGCGGACTTGATTTGTGAGGGATTTGCGGCCGCACTGCTTCAGCCATTTGATTTTGATTTCTACAAGAAACTGGGGTACGAAGTGTTCTCAAAACGCAGAACAGCCGTTATTAATGAAAAAGCAATCGAACAAGCTTATTCCGAACTTAAGCTGACAGGCAACGAGCAAAACAAAAGCATTTCATTTACCCGTCCTGATGCGGCGCTGATAAACACCGTTTACAATACGTATTTCGGGCAGCGAAACGGCGTTTTGCAGCGCAGCATCGAACGGTGTGAAGCACTTGCACATGAATTCATGCTTTCGGGAGCATGCAGCCTTTGTGCGGGCAGAGCTTATGCGTTTTGGTATCCAAAAGAAGGAGAACTTACTTTACACGAATTCGCTTTCGAAAACGCGCATGACGCCCTTCTTCTGCTTGAGCGAATAACTGCAAAACACTACGAATTCCTTGTTGAGCTTCCGTGTGACCGCAGCATACCCGGAATTCCGTGCAGTGAAAAGGCTGAACCGCTCAGCATGATAAAGGTTCTCCGTGATGACTGCAATTGGCTGAGGAAGCTTCAACCGGAGCCTTTTGATGTTTGTGCGTACTGACCGGCAGCTTTTCTATAAGCACATCACTGTTCAGAAATGCAATAAGTTTGATTCTGCGTTCACAGTTTAATCGTGAACGGATGAAAGAAACCGGACTCCGTCTTTTTTGACATGCGGAAGGTGTTAATTATCCGTTTTTTGCTTTTAAGAGAAATACTTTTTGCCACAGCCGGTTGCAATAAACGTTCGGCAGAGACATAAAAAATGCCTCAAAACCCTGCTTACGGCAAAACAAGCCTTCAGCTTTGGTTAAGAGGCAAAAGCCTTATCGAGTTATGCGAAATCGAACATCCGACCGATTAGTGTTGTTCTTTCATGTCCGCTGTGCTTTTTCTGCGGTTCAAAAGCATTGCAAGAGAACATGCAATGATAGATATCCCGCAAAAAGCAAAACACCAACCGATTCCGATTTTTGTCAATACCGAAGCGGCAAAGAATGAAACCACCTGAACGAGATTTACACCGATGTTCATCATGGAAAGTGATGCGGCGCGGTTGTCTTTCAGTTCAAGCTGATCAATGATTTTGTTTTCAAGTTCTCCGATAAAATATTCCGGAATGCTGAGCATTAACGGGATCAGGAGCATCGCCGAGATCACAAGAACAACGGAGGACAATGCTCCGAAAATCGCGAATGCAGCACCGCAGATAATGCCGGAAAGAACTGTCAGATGCAGCCTTGACAGCTTTGCACCGGGGCGAACGGCTCGGTTGATAATCGGTTCGGCCAGCATTTGAATTGCGGAATATGCAATGATGATTGCTGAGAGCCATTCGACGGGAACATTGCTTTTGATAAGCTTGTCGGCGTAGAAAAAGTTCACCAGGAGCCATGCGATGCCGAACAGTGAGAGCATGCATGCGTACAGTAAAGCATGCTTGTTTTTAAAAATCACAGCAATGTTTTTTGTAAACGGCAAAGGCTTTTCTGTATCTGCCGCGGCATGTTCGCCGGTATTGCGTGTTTTTTGCGGTTCACGCTCTGTAAAGAAGGAAAGCGTGAAGCAGATTGCACCCGAAATTACGGTTGCAGCCAACAAACCTTGTAACCCCAAACTGTCGTATATGAGAACATAGGACAGAGTGCTGATAATAAAGCCCGCAGTCGAAAAATTACCTGCACGAGTGCTTTTTGCAAGATAACCTTCTTCGCCGTGCAGCTCGTAAAGATATGCGCTGCTTGTTCCGGAAGCAAAACAAAAGGCCGCACCTTCAACAACAGCTTCAACAACAAAAAGAAGAAGTGAGCGTGACAGGAATGCAGCAAAAAGCAGCGCTCTTGCGATAAGGAGCAGAGCTTGATACAAAATCAACGAATTTTTATATCCGATTTTGTCAGTTATGTGTCCGAACGGAACTTCGCCCAATGCCGTTATGCATGACAGCAAAGCTTGAAGCAGGAAAAACTCAGATTCGCTTACCCCTGCCTGTGTTCTGACAAGAAGTGCGACGGGTGCAAAAAACACAAGGCCTCCAAACAGGCAGACCATATCATAGCAATCTGCGAATTTGTGCCGATGATTCATTTTTTTATTCATAATAAAGCCGAAAACTCTGTTTCGGACCGTCCTTTCTGTATATTTATTTGATTTGGTTACAAACAAATCAAATAAATATTAAGACGGCATTTTTGCACACTTCATCGAATACACGACCACAAGATATTTTAACGGGTTGAAGTATAATCCCGCTTGCGCTTGATGTCAAGCTTTTTTTGAAAAAGGAAAACCGCATTGAAAACCATGCTGCATTGCAGCGCGTATATCGGTGAGACATAAGCAAATACTATGTGTGAGCATCCGCAGGCTGCTCAAAATTCGTGCGCAATAAAGAGCACAGAAAGGGAGTAAAAGCAAAATGGATACGTTGTCATTGATTTTGATTGTCATCGGCGCGCTGAACTGGGGACTTGTCGGTATTTTTCAATTCGACCTTGTTGCTGCAATATTCGGCGGCATGAGCGGCGTTGTTTCAAGAATCATTTACACGCTGGTCGGGCTTGCCGGAATCTGGGGCATAACCATGTTGTTCCGCAAGCGCAGCCGTCCCGCATTCATGCAGGATGACGGCGACGCGTAATATGCAGCCGTTAAAACAGTGAATGCATTACCGGTAATACTATCTCAAGTGAGAAAGGCGGAGAGTGTTCAGTGTGAACCTCTCCGCTTTTTGTCATGCTGCGAATGATGATTTAGTTCCGATGCGGCAAGTTTCCCGCCGTTTCATCGAGCGGCAGTGCCGTGCCGGATATTTCCTTCAGATAGGGCAGGACAAGAATCACTGCAACGACAAGGGCAATAAAATCCGAAACCGGAATTGCAACCGCAATGCCGTCGACACCCCAAATCGAATTGAACAGAATCATAAGCGGAATGTCGATTATTCCCTTGCGCAGCAGGGAAAGAATAATTGGCTGAATCCTTTTTCCGGTTGCCTGAAACAAGGTTATCACAAAGAAATTGAGAGTTGTTGTCAGGCAAGTAAAACAGATAATCTTCAGGAAAACACATCCGTGATGAACGGTGGCAGCGTTATCAATGAAGCATTTTGTTATTGCATTTGCTCCGAAAAACAGCAGCGCGGTGCCCGAAGCCGAGACGACAAGACAGTCAATGAGCAACGCGCGCAGAGCAGATTTCATCCTTGTGCGATTCCCGGAAGAAAAGTTATATCCGATGAGCGGGAGTGCGCCTTGGGACATGCCTTGACCCATTGCAAACGCAAGCATATCGATTTTTTTGGCAATGCCCATTCCCGCAACAGCCTCTGTGGAATATGTGGCAATGATTCGGTTTAGGGCTGTGTTCGAAACCGTTGCCATCATTGAAATCATAAAGCTCGGCAGGCCGACGGAAAGCACATCCGCCGGAATGTGCTGCGTTAATGTATAGCATTTTGGTGAAAGGCGAATTGAGAGTCCATCGCCTTTTTTACGAATAAACAGAATAAAATAGATGGATGCAGCCGTATTCGAAAGCATGGTTGCAATTGCCGCGCCTTGAATTTCCATGTCAAAAACAAAGATAAATAACGGGTCGAGCAAAATGTTCAGAATACCTCCGAAAGCAACCCCGAGGCTTGCCTGTTTCGAATAACCTTCCGAACGGATGAGGTGCGCAAGTGCGGGGTTCAGAACCGTGGGCACTGCACCGATGCATATTGTCCAAAAGATATAGTCAGAACAGTAATTCCATGTTTTTGAATCAGCTCCGATTACGGGCAGCAAACAGGGACGAAGAAAGAGTATTGCAATTCCGTAGAGCATAGCGGCACCTGCCGCCGTCCAAATGCAGAATGAAGAGCATGATGCAGCTTTTTTTCTGTTTCCAATGCCGAGACTGCGTGAAATCAGGCTTGCGCCGCCGATGCCGAAAAGGTTTGCAAGCGCGGTCATGAATATAAACAGGGGCATGGATATCGTTGCTGCCGCAACCTGATTCGGATCGTTCATCTGGCCAATGAAAAATGTATCCGCCATGTTGTAAACTACGGTTATAATCTGACTTATAACTGTCGGAACGGCAAGCGAAATGACAGCTTTGTTGACAGGCATTGCTGTGAAAAGATACTCTTTTTCGGCAGACGATGCTGCCGCATTAACTGAAGATGAATCCATTTCGGTTATTAAAACACTCCTCATCATTTAATCTTGCGCCGATAGAGAGATTATGCTGAAGAATCCGCTTTTTGCGAAAATTCCGAGCCGCAGCTCAGATAAATCGAACGCTCAGCTGATTTACGGCATTTTTGCCGGTCGGACACGCAACATGATTTTATGCCGCCGGTTTACCGTTGTCAAGCAGAAAAAGGTATATTTACGCCGTAATATTATCCGCTCGGTTCAAAAAAGCAGAGCCTGTATAGGCTTCGGAATGGCGTGCGGGGGCTTTGCTTCGGGTCTTACTGCCGAATCCATGCAATTTATATCGAAACAAGGCGGATTGGGTCTGTACAAAAAGCTTTTTAAATGGTATAATTGCTTCATATGTCCGAAGGAAAATGATATGCGCATTTGTGCTGCATATCGGATTCCAAAAAACGAATTAAATTGAAAGGAATTCTTCTGTTCTCTGCGCTGTGAACGGAAGTGAAAATCAAATACAAATTCGATGAAGCGTTTTTTTTGTGTTTTTCTTAGCTTTGCAATGATTATCTCAGCTGTTTTTGCTTTGCCGATGTTTTCGACTGCAGCATCAACAGATGAGCCGACGGCAACGGATGTACCGACAGCAACAATCGCACCGACACCGACGTCGGAACCCTCCGCAACAGATGAACCTGAGGCAACTCCGGTTCCTGTCACAGTAGAGGATGCTTTTGCGGATGTGTCAACGCCCTACATTGCGCTTATGGAAGCCGAAACAGGTGCCTTGTTGTATCAGCGGGATGCCTATTCGCGTGCTTTCCCCGCAAGCACAACAAAAGTTATGACCGCGATTGTTGCGCTTGAAAACATCAAAGACATGAACCGTGTTGTTACACTCGGCTGGCGTCCGGTTTCGGGCTTTGGCCCAACAAGCTCCTTAATGGGACTTAAAGCGAATGAAACCATTCCGCTTATGGATATTCTTTACGGCTTGATGATGCGTTCGGGCAATGATGCCGCAAAAGCGCTTGCAATGGAGACTTCATATGAGGTTTTCGGGCAGGATACCGAACCGTCTGAGTTGATTCCGAAATTCGTTGACCTTATGAATCAAAAGGCAGCGGAACTCGGCATGAATTCAACGCATTTTGTTACTGTTGACGGCCGCCATGATGATAATCATTACACAACGGCATATGACTTTGCGGTATTGATGCGTTATGCACTGCAAAACCCTGTTTTTGCAAAGGTAATTGCCACGGCCGAGTACGATGTTGCTCCCACGAACCAACATCCGCAGGGGATGCACTTTGAAAACTCCAACAGACTGATTTCAAACAAAACAGGCGATAATCAGAGCTTTCTTTATCAATACTGCATCGGGGGCAAAACAGGCGAGACCAACTATGCGGGTTATTGCCTTATCAGTGCATGCCGAAAGGATGATATTACACTGATTGCCGTCCAATTTGGCGACAGCAACAATACCACAAGCAAATTTTATCGTTACGAAGTTGCAAAAAAACTTTATGATTGGGGATATGAGAATTATTGCGCAGTGCCCGTAACGGAATTCGGGCTGCAATCAGAGTTCGAAATCCAAACGGCCGGTTTTTCACCGTTTGACTCGGACTACGGCAAATTGAAAGCAACAGCTGATCTCAGCGGTTTAATGATTAAAGGCTCCAAACAGTACCTTGACGCAATAAAAAGCGATCCGTCCGGCGTTATTGTCAAAATAAACACCGATAAGGCCGTTGCTCCGATTAAAGCAGGCGATGTTGTGGGATCGGTTGAATACCTTTTTTACGCACAGAATCCGATAAAAGTTGATCTTGTTGCAATGCGTGATGTTGCAGCTTCATCGGAAACAACAATTGAACCGCATGTCACGGCGTTTATTTCATCAACACCTCCGCCGGGAAGCGGCAAAAACTGCAATCTCAGTTTTCAGCGCACGCCGGGCAGCGATCAATACAGTGTTTGGGTTTATTACGATCACACATTATACACAATGAACAGCATTGAGTGGCATTATCTGTACTGTGACAATGGGGTTTTTCGTGCTGCAGCAACTGCGGACACAACTTCACGCATCGATCTTTACCGTCGTTTTTACGACAGCAACGGTTCTGCTTATTATGTATTAACTGACTTTGTAACGGATGGTGCATCATATGTTGTTGTTTCGGACGGCATGGCCCTTTGTTCGGACAGCCGCGACGGAACGCGCTCGGCTGTTGCTGTTCAAATCGGTGCAAATGATACGATAACAGCCGGTGTTACAGACAAGATGGTCTGGCAGTTTAACAGTCAAAGCAACGGATATTACATAAGCAACGGTTCGAAATATCTGTCCCGTAAGGCAGGCAGCGGTGTCATTTTCTGGATTCTTGTGTTCGTCCTGCTGCTTGTGATAATAATCTTCATCCGCATTCTTGCGCAGCGTATAGGCGGAGGACGTCGCGGCAGGCGTCGCAGAGCTTCGACGTTCCGGTCCACAGGCGGACGACGCAGAAGGCGCAGGGCGTGATGATAATTTAAGCAATCCGAATGATTTATTTCAGCAAAGGAATTCGGAAATCACATTGATTTTTCAAAAGCCGACCCGGGAAAATCCCGTGTCGGCTTTAATTGTTGAATAAAATAACGGCTTTTAAACGGTTTCGGGTATCGGCAAAGTTGAAAGCTCCGTCCACGCCGGGCGGAATCCGCTTGCGGCAGCATTTCTGACGGACGGAATATTTGCCCATGAAGCGCAATAGAACGGTATCTTTCCGCATTTGAATATTTCGCCCGAAAGCCGGCTTGTTAATGCGGGGGCAAGTTTCAATCCGCGATATTCGGGAAGAATATCAATACCTATTTGCCACATGTCTTCACAATCCATGGAACAGGCTGCTAAACCGATAAGCTTTGGCTCACCGGTTGTTTTATCGCAGGTATTCAAATCATACGCAGCCATGCCGAGAATATCAAGTTCTTTGCGTTCGCTGCAAAGAGCATGACTCCATTGGGGGAGATACAAAGAAGCAAAATCCGCTTGTCCGAGCCGACGCAATTCAAATTTGTCATCAACGGGCAAAAAAGCTTGCATTTTGGAAACATCGGGCAGGAAATACTCGCTCATGTATCCGACCTTTAATCCGGCAGAGGCAAGGATTTCGTTCAGTTCAAAAACGGCGGGGCTTGTAAGGCAACGATAGAACTTATGCCCGTCGAGGTATTGCCTGAGCTCATTATGCAGCACTTTTTCCGCACAAGCTACAACGTTTTTTCCGTATGAAACGAGCGAGCAGCGGAACGGCACGTCGAGGTATTTTCTTGCGGAAGTTGATGCGCAGGGCAGGGTTATAACGCTTTGCTGCTGCATAAAAGCATCGATAGCGCAATTGTACTCAATTGCAGATTGCTGCATGGCAATATGCAGAATGCTGTCGTTGGTAAACATGAGGTTCCTTTCCAAACTTGGGAATGCCGATTGGGCATTCCCAATGGGTATTATTTTGTAATTTCAGTTACCTGTTATTCAGCGGCACCTTGACCATTCGATAGCGGTTGTTTTCTTTTATGAGGCCACATTCGAAAGCAGCTATCAGCATTTCCAACTGTCGAATCTGTTCGCGAAGTTCAACACCCTTGTCACAGTCGCTGACACGCATTTGACCCTTTGTTGCAAGGATGTTTTCAACCTCGGTGGTTGAGTGGATATCCATGTTTTCACGAATGGCTTTTTCAAAGCTTACAAAGGGTTCATGCGCAACGATATACAGCCCGCGTGAATCATAAACGAGGGTGTAGCCGGCGATACCTGTGGTTTTTTGATAGTACTTTGAGAAGCCGCCGTCAATGACGATAAGGCTTCCGCCCGCTTTAATCGGATTCTCGCCGTTGATTTTTTCAACCGGAATATGTCCGTTGACAATTACGGCACGATCCGTATCCGTGATGCCGAACTCGTTAAGAATTCGAATTGCAAGATCCTTAGTGTCCTGATATTTGTAGTAAGCATTGCGCTTTTCTTTGTGAGACTTACTGTCGTCGATCTCAACACGTTCGAAAGTTGTCATTTTGTTTTTGCCGAACAGCGGGGAATCGGGTCCGCACCAGAGATACCACATCAGATCAAGCTCATGGGTTTTCCGCATTGAAGGTTCGGCAAAGTAAAGCCGCTTTACCTCAGCATCAATATAATCGAACATCTGCTTGCCGCTGCGGGGAACGCCGTCGCCGAAATCGACAGCTTTAAAACTGCCGTCCTCATTAAGCGGAACAAGTGCGTGGAACATCAGGTTGTTGTTCTCAATGCGATAGAGTTCGCCTTTGTCGATAAAGAACTTGATGTGTTTTTGCAGGGTCGGACTGTTGAGGAAAGAATCGCGCAGCTCGTTGATTATGGTTTCCTCTTCATCGGACAGGGTATACGGATCATCCGGGTTGATTGTCGGGAAATCTGCATCCTTGATGGGATAGGTGATGCCGTCAATCGTGACTGTGCTGTTCACTCTGTCGATCGTGTCCAAAAACAGGCGATGGTCAAGCTTATAGTTCGGGTTTCGCATTATGAGCTGCCCCTCGAGTTTATGCATGATAACGAAAATCGCCTTATGCAGCTTTGCGCGGATATTGACTTCGGGATTATCGTAGTATGCTTCCGATGAAGTCTTGCGCGGACGAAAATGCAGCGCGCTCTTATATGTGCTTTGTGCAAACATCAGCAGGTGACGCAGATTGATTCCGTAGACGTTCTCGATAAGGTCCAGATTGCCGTGGCGGAAACTGTTCGTCAACACGCCGGCAATACATGTTTTTTCGCCGAGCGCAGCACCCATCCAAAGGATATCATGGTTACCCCACTGAATATCAACGGACGGATGCTTTAAAAGCAGGTCGAGGATACGATGAGGCTCTGTTCCGCGGTCGTAAATATCTCCCACGATATGAAGCTTGTCGACAGCAAGCTTTTTGATGGCATCAGTAAGAGCAACAATTACGCGCTCAGCGTAATCGTGGCGGATGATGGAGTCAAAAATCTCGTCGTAGTAGCCGTCAAGATCGTGGAAATTTACGCGGGCAGTGAGGAGTTCTTCGATGATATAAGAAAATCGGGGGTCAAGCGTTTTACGCAGCCTCGAACGGGTGTACTTGCTGCTGATTTTGCGCCCGAGAACGATGAGGTTGCGCAGTGTTGCCCTGTACCATGCATCGGTGTCCTCAACGTTTTCGAGTTCAAGCTTAATTTTCTGTTTAGGATAATACACAATCGTAGCAAGGGTTTCACGCTCGTCATAGCTGAGCCTGTCAACAAAAAGTCGTTCGATTTCACGGCGAATAACGCCCGATGCATTGTTCAAAATATGTTCGAATGCATCACCCTGACCATGAAGATCGCTCATGAAATGCTCCGTCGGTTTCGGCAGCGCAAGAATTGAGCTCAGGTTAACGATCTCGGTCATTGCGTATTCGACTGTCGGGAAAGTTTTTGCAAGTTGGGTAAGGAAAAGATAGTTTTCATTGAGTTCTTTTTCGGTGAATGCCGTGTTCATGAATACCTCCGATATTAAATATTCCTCATCAACGTTATGCACACAAAAAACAGACAGAAGCTGTCTGTGCGCTTCTTTAAGCAAGTATAACATCTTCTTTGATTTTAATCAACCCCCGAACATTCATTTCACATCAATGAGGGATTGTTTTTTGCCTGTCGGTGTTGCAGCTGCAGAACAACTGCCGGAACTTAAAAAACCCGTCTGCCCCATGCCAAATGGGTATTGAACCAATTGCCTGCATTGGAAATCACAACCGAACCCGCTGTTGCGGAAGCATGGAGAAAACTGTTGTTTCCGAGATAAACACCTACATGCGAAATTCTGGAATAAGCATCATCATAAAAGAAAACGAGATCTCCGCGAATAAGGTTTTCTTTGCCGTCGATTCGCTGCCATCCGGCATAGTTTGAATAACCGGCGGCGTTAAGTCTGCCTATGTTCAGTCCTGCCTGACGCAGACAGTAGTAAACAAGCCCGGAACAGTCAAACGAATCAGGACCCGAGCTGCCGAACACATACGGCTTGCCAAGTTGCGAATACAACGCATCTATGAATTGTTCAAGCCCTTGTGACGGCGCGGGTGCTGCTGTCGGGGTGCATGACGATGATCTTCTGCCCCAGCAGCAGCGCCTCGTCCAGCTGATGCGTTACCAGAATGACCGTGCGCGGCAGCTTCTGCTGGATAGCGAGCAGCTGCGTCTGCAATTCGCCGCGCGTGAGAAAATCGAGCGAGGCGAACGGCTCGTCCATCAGCAGCAACTGCGCCTGGCTTGCCAGCACGCGCGCAAGACCAAGCCGCTGCTTCATACCGGTGGAGAGTTCAGCGGGCGTAAGATCCGTGTAGTCTTCCAGCCCCACCAGCCGGACAAAATCCCGCGCCCGCTCGTAGCGCTCCTCCGGCGTTTTTCCCACGCCGCACGCCATGGCGACATTGCGCTGTACGTTCGTCCAGGAGATCACATATGGATCAGGACTCAGCATGGCGCTGCGCCAGCCCTCGGGCATAAGGATCTCGCCGGCATCCGGCGTTTCCTTACCGGCCAGCAGCTTCAGCAGCGTGCTTTTCCCGCAGCCGCTGCGCCCTACGATGACGCTGAGCTTCCCCAGGGGAAAATGGACGGAAAGATCGCGCAGCACTTGCCGGGTGCGGCTTTCGCGCGTCTGGCCGGTGAGGACGACCTCCGTGCTGTAGGAGGTGAAGGATTTGTCGATATGGAGGAGGGTGATACTGTTCATGCCGATGCCTCGTTTCTGTCGGGTTTTGCACCCATTCTATCAGATGTGCCGGAAGGAAACAACAGCAATCTGCACCGCCGGCGGGCTTTGCCTGCTGGTACGGCTTGCATAACTGCGCCGGATTCGCTACAATAGCAATAGCAGTGTGCGGCGCAGTTATGCGCTGCGCAGAACGAAAGAGAAGAGACGGGAGAATCTGTTATGAATGCAGACATCTATCAGGCATATGTCGATATCCTGCACGAAGAGCTGGTTCCGGCGATGGGATGTACGGAACCCATTGCCGTAGCTTACGCGGGCGCGCTTGCACGCAGGACGCTCGGTACACTGCCGGAGCGCATCGAGCTGACAGTAAGCGGCAATATCATCAAAAATGTTAAAAGCGTTATCGTCCCGCACACGGGCGGGCGAAAGGGCCTGCCGGCGGCGGTGGCTGCGGGGGTGCGCGTCGGCGATGCGGAGGCGGAGCTGGAGGTGCTGGCAAATGTGCCGGATGCACAGCTCCCGCTGCTGGACGAATATCTGAAAGCGGCGGCGATCACAGTGACGCAGTCGCCGCTGCCCTGCCCGTTTGATATCCAGGTGCGCGTCTTCTCCGGCGCGGACGAGGCGTATGTCCGCATTGTCGGCAGCCACACGAACGTGGTGCGCATTGAAAAAAACGGAACGCCCCTGCTTGACAAGCCCTTTTCCGAAGAAGCGGCCCAACCGCCGGAAAACCGCGCGCTGCTGACGGTGAAGGATATTATCGCCTTTGCCGATGAAGCGGCGCTGGAGGATGTGCGCGTCCCCCTCGCGCGCCAGATCGAATACAATACCGCCATCGCCGAAGCGGGGCTGACGGGGCGGTACGGCGCGGCCATCGGCAGGATCCTTCTTGATTCCTATGGCGACAGCGTGCAGAACAGGGCGAAGGCGTGGGCGGCCGCTGGCTCGGACGCGCGCATGAACGGCTGCGAAAAGCCCGTCGTTATCAATTCCGGCAGCGGCAACCAGGGAATAACAGCCTCGCTGCCCGTTATCGTCTATGCGCGCGAGCTGCACGCAGAGGAGGAGCGGCTTTACCGCGCGCTCATCGTGTCGAACCTGGTTACCATCCACTTGAAAACAGGCATCGGCAGCCTTTCCGCCTACTGCGGCGCGACCAGCGCAGGCGCAGGCGCGGGCGCCGGTATCTGCTATCTTTACGGCGGGCGCTACGATGAGATTGCCCATACGGTGGTCAACGCGCTGGCCATCAATTCCGGAATGCTCTGCGACGGCGCAAAGGCCAGCTGCGCGGCAAAGATCGCCTCAGCAGTAGAGGCGGGGCTGCTTGGGATGCAGATGTACCGGCATGACAGGCAGTTCTACGGCGGCGACGGCATTGTAGTCAAGGGCGTGGAGAACACCATCCGCGCCGTCAGCTGTATCGCGCGCGACGGAATGCGCGAAACGGACAATGAGATCATCCGCCTGATGATCGGAGAGGAGCCGGTAAAATGAAGATCCTTGTTACGGGGTTTACGCCCTTTGGCGGCGAGACGGTCAATCCTTCGTGGGAGGCGGTGCGCCGCCTGCCTGACTGCATTGGGGATGCGAGACTCTTCAAGCGGGAGATCCCAACAGAATTTGCCGCATCTGCCGATGCGCTGCGCACGGCAATGGCAGAGCTGCACCCCGACGCGGTGCTTTGCGTCGGGCAGTACGGCGGCGCAAGCTGCATCCGCGTTGAACGCGTGGCGGTCAACCTGCGCGATGCGCGCATTGCTGACAATGCGGGGGAAAAACCTGCGGATGAACCAGTCGTTCCCGGCGCGCCGGACGCCTATTTTGCAACGATCCCCACGCGCGGGATCACTGAGGCCCTGCGTGAGCGCGGCATCCCCGCCCAGCTTTCCTACTCGGCGGGTACGTTCGTATGCAACAGCCTTTTATACGCGGCCCTGCACGCGTGCGCACAAAGCCGCCCTGCGGTTTGCTGCGGCTTTCTCCATGTTCCGTTCCTGCCTGAACAGACGAGGGACGGCGGCGCCCCAAGCATGGACCTGGAGCTGATGGTCAAAGCGCTGGAGACCGCGGCGGAAGTGATCGCGGGAGAGAATGACCGGTGAAGTGAAATAGCCAAAGTCCGCAGCGTTCCGCTGCGGACTTTGGCTATTTGCGCTGCTGCGGCAATGGGGAAATTACTCCCACTCGCCAAGCGGAAGCAGAGTCTAAACTTTTTTGTATAGATCGTTTGATTCCATTCGGCTTAATTTGATACCAATTATCCCAATCCTATGGGGTATCCGACTTTCTGCTATCAAAAAGCTATCAGGGGATGCTATCAATTAGAAGATAATTATGAGCCAAAATACTGGGTTAGATCTAAAAATACAGCATTATTAACTACGACCCGATCAGTTCAACAAAGGTGTCTTTTATCTTTTTAGTAAACATTAAATAACATGGTGTCGCTTCACCTCCTTTGAGCTTCCTTAATTCATGCTAATAACTCCGCCAAATGCGGGCACTTAACATAAGATAGTTCTTTGGGTTCGATTTTTTTCAATCCTCCGCCATACACTCGGCCTTCACTTTCAAGATCATTAGCAGTGATATTAGTCAAAGCATTCCAAATCTCATGTAGTATGTCGGGTGTCTGAGCAATTGCTTCTTGGAGAATAGTTTTTGGATACAACATCAAATAAGAATTGGTAGCAATTGCACTTGTATGATTCAAAATAAAACGAAAGGGTGCCATGTGTTCGCCTTTTCCTCTGCCCATATAGGAACATAAGAATGGTGTTGCTGATCTATTTTCTTGGTAATACCAAACCTTACGATTTCTACATAGATATTTTTGCGCCGTAGTATCAAGACCGCTACTCAAATAATTCCAGATGGACGGATAATTCTTTTTCACTTCCTCTTCCGGAAGCGTACAGCTAAGCAAGAAATACTGTGTGTCTAAGCGAGGATTCCCGTATTTATCGCTAAACACTTCATTGCATTTCAAATAACGAGGGCTGGGCAGAATTGGTGTAAAAAAGTTCATGTCGAGATTTAATTCTTCAATTTCTTCTTTAGACAAAATAAAGAAATCATTATCACCAGTTGCCAATCCACGCTTAATAGTGAAAAAGTCACCCAATGTCGGAGTATGAGTATTCGAAAGTTGCGCATCATAGGTTGGGAAATGAGTCCATTTTCCACTTTTTCCCAAAGTGTTTCTATCCACATTTCGGCAAACCTCTGGTCTTTCAAGTGTACCACCATAAGAAAATTCGACGTTATAATTTTTTTCCATGGTCTCGTTTTTAAACCAAACTACACACGAAGATACCAAAGCATCATCAAATTTACAGTTCTCAGGATTATATCTATGCACTCTAAGTAAATGAACCTTATTTAGAAGGTACTCTTTCAGTTTACCACCATAATTAACATCCATAAACTCACTTGGAATAAGCCATCCACATATTGCATCTGGAGCAAGCCATTTGTGTGCGGACAAAATAAAATAACAATATAGTCCTGCAAGACCAGAAAGCGATAAGCCTGTTTCTTTTTGTGTCATAGCCGAGAGCTTTGACTTTTGCTCTTTGTTAATATAATGGTGACGTACATACGGAGGATTACTAACCAAAAGGTTAACTTTTTCAAAGGCTTCAATTTCAGTAAAATCGCCGCTTACTAAATTTACATTTGTGCGTCCCCAAAGCTCATTAGCGGCAGCAAAGAAATCTTTGTCTACTTCAACTCCAATTGCAGTGTTTATGATTTTAGCGTGTTTGTCACACTCTGATAAAAGAGCTGAGTAAAACGCCCCCGTGCCAAACGCAGGCTCCAAGAAAGAGATTTCTTTTTTGTCCTGCAACGTTAAACCAAAGGACATTATTTCTTGAGCCAATTCATAAGGCGTTGCAAATTGACCAAACCTTCTACGGCTTTCAATGCTTTTACTATTATCAATCGCCGTTTGTAATTGCATCCTTCTGGATT
>ENA-OROD01001500-OROD01001500.1-human-gut-metagenome-genome-assembly--contig:-NODE-1500-length-18621-cov-7.875202_pt1 | contig 18621 bp, 3 predicted proteins | sample MGYA00242123_ERZ509038 | MGnify/ENA primary metagenome ERZ509038 (study PRJEB26280, sample SAMEA2338719) | human gut metagenome | biome: human gut; feature: human-associated habitat; material: faeces... | reverse complement strand
TTTCAGAATGTACAAAGCCCTCGATTTTGTTCGTTTCGGCATTCTTTTTCTCCTTTCGCCTTTACAAGTGAAGCCCCCGTATGATACGGAGGCTCCACAAATGTCGCTTTAATTATGCCGTTTTTCTCTTGCGGATGATGAATACATCTACTGCTGCGCCAACTCCGAGAGCAACGACACCGATGATGATCCAGACCCATACGTTGGTTGAACCGGTCGGAGGAGAAACAATCTCCGCTTCCACCGTGAATTTGGTGGTTGCATCGCCGCTTGCCGAGCGTATAGTGAGAGTATGCTCGCCTGCCGCAAGCGTTGCAAGGTAGCTTGCCTTCAGCTGAATGACAATGCTTCCCTCGCGCTTTTCATAGTTTTCGGCAGTAATGGTCTTGCCGTCTACCAGCACTTCGACAAAGTCGGAGAATGCCGCGTCGGACTTGAAGGTCAGTCCGTTTTCATCGCCCTTGCCCCACTTGGCATTACTGCCGTCTGTTATACTCGGTGCGAGCTTGTCGATGATAACGGCTGTCTTATTGTAGCCGCAGATCTTACATTCCTCATGCTTTGCTCCGGCTTCGGTGACAGTGGGTTCCTTATCGATCTTCCATTCAAAGGTGTGATCTGCTTCGTCTCCCTTTGTTTTGCAGACTGTACATTCATGCCAGTGCTTACTGCCGTTGCTTACCCATACGGTTCCCCAGCTGTGTGCCAGCATGTCACCGGACTCAAATGTTTCGGTGCCCTTATTGCCGCAGGAGCAGGAGTAGTAATAAACTGCCTTTGCCGTGCAGGTAGCGGGTGTCTTGAGATACTTCTCATCGGTATTCTTTTCGGTGTAGCTGTGAACATGACCGATTGCCGCCTTGATTACATATCCGCAAACCGTACAGGTCTGGTGTGTGGTTTCGGTAGCCTCTTCACCGGGGATATGAGCCTCTTCGTCTTTCTTGCTTCCGCAGACGGAACACTCATGCCAATGGTTTGTCTCGTCATATGACCATATAGTCTTGTATACGTGACCTGCGAGACTGCCGTACTTCTCACCGCATATACTGCAGGTTGCTCTGTCTTTGCAGGTTGCCGTGCCGCCTGTGTGGTCAGTCATCTTCTTGTCGCAGACATCGCAGTTGTGATCCTTGTTTTTGTCAATGTGTACCTCTTCGTCCTTCTTATCTCCGCAGACGTAGCATGAATGCCAGTGGCTTGCATTGTCATTTGACCATGTGGTCTTGTAAGCGTGAGCCGCGAGCTCGCCTGATTCAAAGGTTTCCGTTCCTTTTTCGCCGCAGGTGCAGGAGTAGTAGTAAACGGCTTTCTTTGTGCAGGTTGCGGCGGACTTGAGATATGTTTCGCTCGTATTCTTCTGATTGAAGTTGTGCGTATGACCAAGTGCGGCTTTTATGACATATCCGCAGATGGTACAAGTCTGAGGTGTTGTTTCGGTAGCTGCTGCACCGGGAATATGTGCCGCCTCGTCCTTCTTATCTCCGCAGACGGAGCACTCATGCCAATGGTTTGTCTCGTCGGTGGACCACTCGGTCTTGTAGTTATGAGCCGCGAGGCTGCCGTACTGCTGACCGCAGATGGTACAGGTTGCTTTGTCCTTGCAGGTTGCCGTGCCGCCTGTGTGGTCGGACATCTTCCAGCCGCAGACATCACAGTTGTGATCGTTGTTTGCGTCTACGTGCGGCGCCAAGTCCTTTTTATCTCCGCAGGTGCACTCGTGCCAATGGTTTGCGCTGTCTTTCGACCACTCTGTACTGTAGGTATGTGTATGAGGCTTATTCTCCCAGATTGCGTATAATGTAACATCGCCTGTAACGTTATATGTTGTGCCTTCGATTACCGCGCCCGAAGCATCGGTTGACCAGCCCTTGAACTGCTTGCCTGCAGGTGCCGTGAAGCCGTTTGCGGGGAGAGTATATGCGCCTGCGGGAACACCTGTGACATCTGCCATTGTTCCCGTGCCGCCGTTTGCATTGAATTTGACGGTATATGTTGTTACGGGGACTGCCACGGAGACTGTGCCCGCCTGCGTGGTGAGAGCTACTCTCTCCTCATTGCGGTTTACAGCATCGGCTACGAGAAAGCCTATCGTGTAGTTTCCTGCCGTCGCTGTACTTTTTACCTCAAATTTCAGCGTGACGAGCGTACCGTTTCCGGTTGCGTTTGTCGTGCCGGCAGCTTCGAGAAGAGCAACTGCCTTATCGAGGTTTTTGGTGAATGTGCCTGTCATTACGCTTCCCAGCTCTATATCCTTCAGCGTGAGAGCCGCGGTATCATATGAGAATTTCAGCTTCATGACGTCCATTCCGGGGTTGTCTGCTATGGTAACAGCTACATCCACGGTGCTTCCGGGGTTGACCGCCGCTGCCGGCGAAGCCACAGTCACCGTTGCGGGAGTTGCCGCAAAAGCGGGAACTCCCAATGACAGTGTCATGGCGATGATAATTATAAATGTTAGTATTTTTTTCATATTTCACCTCATTACTTTCCGAGAACTACCGCTTCTTCGGCAAAATATCTGCGAAGTCGCGTCAGGTCGTCAATATCAACCGTCCCGTCGCCGTTTGCGTCAGCTCCGGGGAATATTACTGTCGACGATTCGGCAATATATTTGCGAAGCCTTGTGAGGTCGTCGATATCAACCTTTCCGTCGCCGTTTACGTCACCGTAGAGGAAGATATCAATCTCCTGAGTTTCGGAGGCAAGCTGTGTTCCGTTTGCCTTTACTCTGACGTAATATTTGCCTGTGTCAAGATTTTCCGTCGCGCCCGTGCAGGGTGTCCATGCCGCGCCGTCGGTGCTGAATTCATGCGCCGCCGTGGTCGGTATGCTGCCCTTGCCGCCCGCGAGAGTGAGAAGCGTGGGTGTGAGCGCGGGCTTTGCCGCCTTGGTAACTGTTATTGTCTGCTCATCGGAATCAAGGGTTGTTGTTCCGTTGCCGCTCTTCATGATGGTTATCGTGCAGGCGGAAAGCCCCGTGAGGTTTGCTTCCGTCGCCGTGATATCCACCCATGCGCCGCCGCCAATGCGGTATTTCATGCCTGCCGCGATTCCTGTCAGCTTGCCGCTGTCGATTCCGTTTGCCGTAAATACTGCTGTCGGTGTGGCTTCCTTTGTCTTTGCCGTGGGAGCGGTAAGAGTAATGTTTGCCGCCGCTGTCGGTGTGCCGGAAACCTTGATCTGTGTGAAGTCTATGCGTGTGACGGTGATGCCGTTTACTGCCGCTACGGTATAATCCGTCGGGAAGTAGTAGCCGTCAGCCGCCGTATAGATAATCTCTGCCATCGCGTCGCCGATGTTCACATTCTGTGTTGTGCTTCCCGTCGTGCTCATGTTTGCGCCCGCCGTAACAGTTACCGTGTATGTGGTTGCGGAGGGGCTTGTAACCGTATATTCGGGAGAATCTACCCATACGAGCGAGTAGTCGTCATACACGCCGGGCGTGTCTGCCGTCCATGCCGCGCCGTCTACCGTAACGGTGACGCCTGTGCTGTCAAGCACGTGCGTCAAGCCTGCCGCACCGGCTATGCGAACCTGACAATGGAATTTGTATGTACCTTCTGTAAAGGTAGGTTCGGTATAATAATCCCAGCCGCCTGCGCTGTTCTTCTTGAACCAGTCTCCGTTGCCGCTGTTTATATTGAAGTATGCGGGTGCGCCTGTTGTCACGGAAACGGTGGGCTTTTTATATGCGCCGCCGTATACGGGAATGGTTGCGATATCGGAGGTTCCCGCCACTTCGCTTACCTTTGTGCGGTCTATGGTGACAGCTACCGTTGCCGGAGCTACGCTGAAGCGGGAGGTATTGTTTATGAAGTCAACGGAATAGAATTCCAGTTCCTTCAGATCCGCTGTCAGATTGCCCGACACGCCTGTGTCTACCTTGCACTTGAAGGTGGCGATAACCGTGTCTGAGTCGCTTCTGTAGTTTGCCGCGCTCGCAACGCCCATGATAACATATTCCGTGCCCTCCGTAAAGGAGATGTCGTCAAAGCCGAGCGTGGCTTTCAGTCCCGCCGCAAGCTGACATGAGCCTGCAACGACGGTCAGCCCTGCGGGAAGCTTCAGCTTCATCTGGATAGAGCCGAGCTCGGAAACGGGACCCATTGTGATGGTATATGTTATCTCATCGCCTGCCTTTGCGTCGGTCTTGTCTGCCGTTATTTTTATCTCGGTCGAGGTGTAGACCGTGGGAGGCGGTGTGGGCGCGCCGATTGTAAAGGTCTGCGAGGTTGTCAATATCTCGTAGTTGCCGCCCGTCTTGTCGGAAACGGTTATCTTGCCCGTGCCGACGGCGTCGTTATCCGTGAATGTTCTAAAATATTCGGAGGAGGAGATAACCACTCCGCCGTCCTCTACGGTAAATGTCGGTTCTACGGGTGTTCCCGTATAGGTGTATGTTCCGCTTACGCGGATAACGGGGGTTACGGTCTTGCGCCCTATCGACCATTCGATAGTGATAGGTGTGCTTGTGCCGTCTGCCCAGCGTCCGCTCTTGGAGGTGACGCTTGCGGTATATGTGCCGGCGTTTGTGCCGACGTTGCCGGAGATAAGCATTGTCGCGCTGTCAAAACCGGTGACGGTCACTGTCTGCGCCGAGCCGCTATAGGTGTATGTGCCTGTTATGCCCAGTGTGGGCTTTGCGGGATGCGATGTCGGGATTTCCTCCCATATCGCATAAAGTGTTACATTATCGGATACGGTAATTGCTTCGCCTGCCGCGGTTGCCGTTCCGCTTGCCGAGGTTGCCCAGCCGACAAATCTCTTGCCGTCCGGAGCGGTGAAGCCGTTTGCGGGAAGCGTATATGCACCCGCGGAAACGCCTGTGACCTCTGCCATTGTGCCCGTGCCGCCGTTTGCATCGAAGCTGACGGTGTAGGTTGCGGGAGGAGGTGTGGCTCCGCTTATCGCCACGGCTGTTTTTACAACAGAGAAGCGGGAGGTGATATCCGTGAAGTCAACGGAATAGAATTCCAGCTCTTTCAGCCCTACCTCAAGCGTACCTGTCGCGCCTGCGTCTACCTTGCACTTGAAGGTTGCTATCACGGTGTCTGCCGCGCTTTCGTAGTTTGCCGCGGAAGCCACACCGTTTATGATATGTTTGCCTGTTGCCATGTTTTCCGTGAAGGTAACATCGTCAAAGCCGAGTGTAGCCTTCAGCCCTGATGCAAGACTGCGCGAGCCTGCAACATAAGTCAGACCCGCAGGAATATCCAGCACCATCTGGATTGATCCGAGGTCGGAAACGGGACCCATCGTGATGGTATAGGTTATCTCATCACCGGGGGCTGCCGTTGTTTTGTCCGCAGCTACGGTCAGCGTTGTCGACGCTACCGGAGCGGCATACACCGGAACTGCAATAGTCATCATGGAAAAAATCATGACAAAGCACAGCAGCATTGATGTAATTTTCTTATTCATAGACAATCTTCTCCTTTTAGAGTGTTTTTTTGTGTCCGCGGAAGCGTTTTACTTCGCCGCCGCCCTGTTCCGCTCAGGGCGGCGACTGTTTTGGATTTATTTTGCCTTTTTGCTTTACCAGAGATATTTTGTACCCTTTACGTGTGCGTTGATACGCATTGCGTCGGCTGTGGTAACCTTGCCGTCCGTGCCGATAACGTCGGCACATTTCAGTTCATATTCCGTGAGGGTTACGGTACCCTTGACATAAGCGTTGGTCTTCATATAGTCAAGAGTTGTGATCTTGCCGTCGCCGTTTATGTCGCCTTTCGGGTGAACCTTCATATTCTTTGTGACAGTTGTCGCGCCGACAACAACCTTTTCGGTGCGTGTCACGTGATTTTTCTTGGAAACCGTCATTGTGTAGGTGCCCTCAGCCACGCTGTCGAAGGTGTATGTCGCGCTGTTGCCGTAAACAACCTTGGCATATGAGGGAGAGCTGTCTCCTTCGCGTGTGAGAGTTACGGTTACTGCGTCGGTGCCGTCAAGGAAGGTTGTTATCGTGCCCGATACCGTTCTTCCCGTGCCTTCTGCCCAGCAGGGGATGCGTACCTTGAAGCCGGAATAGTAAACCTTGTCGCCGACAGTCTTGGTGGTCAGCTCCCATGCGTCGTTGCCCAGCTCTATTCCGTCTATCACAACGCGTGCGGCGGAGGGAAGCTCGGGATAGTCTGTTGAGAGGAAGAAGGAAGGCTCATACTGATAGGTAATGCAGTAATAATAGGTAGTGCCCGCGTTCATCGGCTGACTTGCGGTGAGAACCGTGCCGTCCGCTTTTTCGATATGCTCATCCGTGATGGAGAGACCGTTCAGCGCGGCTGTCGCGCGCAGAGTGAACATCTTGAAGCTGCCCGTCGCGCCGCCTGTGGGAAGAATCATTCCCGTGTGCAGCTCGCAATAGTCCGCACCGAGAGTAAAGGTTACGGTGAGATTGTTTTCGTCGATGAGCGCATAGTTGCCGCCGCCGAGATAGAGTCGGCAGGGCTCGGCGAAGCGGACGTTTGCATTATCCTCGGCAGCCAGCGCGAGAACGCCGGAATATACCGTATTCGGAAGTGCATTGCCCTTGGCATCGAAGATATTTGCATCCTCGCCCGCGTCGAATTTTCCGTTGCCGTTTCGGTCGATGAACCATGTTACGCCGAGTACCGACAGCTTTGTTTCGACGTTTCTTCCGGCGTCGTCGAGTTTATCCTTCCATACTACGCGGAAATCGAATACATCGGGCATCGGACTGCCTGTGCGTACATAATCCTGCGGCTTCACGAGCATCAGGTGCTTGTCGTCCGCGCCGCCGTAAGGCTCCGGCTCGCCGACGGAGAAGTAATAATCCACGTCAATGCGGGAGCGACCGTAGCTGTCGGTGAGCTGTGCAAACGGCATATAGTGACCGTTGATATAAATCTTCGCGTCGGGCGCGAGCCTGTATTTGCTGTCGGCTTCGCCGAAGGAGCCGATTTTGAAGGCGAGCTTGTGCATATACAGTCCGCTTTCGTATTTCTTTGTGGGAGGAAGCAGGCTGATGCCGTCCTCACCGTAAACAAAGCAGTCCGCATATTCAAGGGCGCCCGTGCTGTGCTGCTCGGAGGACGCGTCCTCATAGGGAACGCCGGAGCCGTTTATGGTTTCGTTCAGCTTGGAGGCATAGCTCCAGATAAGGTCAACCGCCGTGATGTTTTCAAGCCCGCCGAACTTGAGGTCCATGTACTGATAATGTTTATCGTCGAATTTCCATACGCGGTTGTCGCCCGCATAAGGCTCGTTTGTCGTGATTTCGAGCGTGTCGATATAGGTTGTGCCGGGCTCATAGAGGAAGTCTGCATACCGCGTCAGAAGCAGATATGCGCTCCATGGGTTGCTCGTCGTGTCCGGATTGTAGCCGTAAACGCCGTAAGAGCTCGGATATGTCGCGCCGAATTTGCTCAGCTCGTACACGCTCTGACTGTTGTCAAAGCCGTTACAGCCTACCGTGTCGATATCCGGCAGATAATAATTGTACATTACGTGGCGGAGATAGAAGGTGTTGCCCTCCGTGGGCTTGAACATATAGGTTATCTCCGGCGCGTCGTTATATGCGATCACGCTCTCCCATACATGCTCATAATATTTTTTGAACTGCGAGGAAATCTTGAGCGTTTCCACCGTCAGGCACGCCTGCGCCTTCTCGCCTGTCACCCATTCGCCGTCGTAGCTTCGTACTGCCGTGACAACGGGGAGAACATCGACAAACTTCTCGCCGATGTGATCGGTAAGTTTGGGCGTCTGTATCTTGAATTCATAAATCGGCACGATAATATCGACACTGCATTCGTGCAGCGAATTATCCTTTTCCCAGCGTGTGTAATAGGTAATGCGCGCCGTACCGGGAGAATGTGTCGTTACCTGACCGATATCGTTAACCGTTGCGACCTCGGGATTGGAGCTTTTCCATCCCTTCGCGGTGAGATCTGTGTACGTTGCGTCCATCGGAAGCCAGTACATCACGAGGTTCAGCCTGTTGGAATACCCCATGATGTAAGTGCCGACTTCGCTTTCGTTCTTTGTCAGCACCGTGTCCGTACCCGCGATGTAAAGGCTGTATCCGGTTGCGTGCTTTTCGTATTTCACCGTTATGGTGTTGGAATAGACCTCGTATTTCACGCCGCTGACATAGCCGATTGCCACCACGCGGAACACATACTCTCCGGTAACCATGTTTTCCGCCGTTGCCCTGTTGAAGTATTGATCAAGGTTCCATACGCCGGTTTCGCTGGATTTGAGGTTGCTGTCCGTCGGACCTATGTCAATGTTGCCGTTGCGATAATTGTAGGGCGATTCGACGATGTCAAGGCGATATCTTCTGAAGCCGCCCCAGTCGGCGACGCCCGTATTGCGGCTCGCGCGGATTGTCGTGCCCTTGCCGTATTCGGTTTCCGAGGCACTTGAGGATATCGTCACCGTGCGGAGCGCGGCATAGTCCACGCCTTCCACGTTGAAGAAGCAGGTAGACCAGTAGTACTGATGTCCCTTGCCGTCCGGCGAGAGGTATTTCACGCCGTAGCGGTAAATGCCGTTTCTGTCCGTGCAGAGCAGGCGCTGATAGGTTCTGTTCTCCTCCTTGACTTTTACGTCCTCAATGGAGAAGCGCGTATCGCCTGCGGTGACATTTGCCCATGTGTTTCCGTCGAGATACTGCCAGATTATATCATACGAATCAATCAGGGTGTTGTCATAGGGGTCGAGCCAGCCGCCGTCGTCCAGATAATCCTGAAGCCCGTGATTGAGCCATATCTTCTGTCCGTATTCCAATTTCGTGCTTCCCTCGCCCTGAGTCTTCCATTTGTAGCCGGGAACGCTTCCGCCCTTGTTCTGAACCGTATATTTTATCTCGCCGGAGGAGAAAACCCTGCATTCCTTTTCAAAGGTTGCGAGAGTTTTTGCATTGAGATTGTTGCTCTCGCGGAAGGTCAGCGTCACCTTGAGGAAAAGCGGTCCCTTTTTCCCCGTGACTATCGAATAGGGTGTGGTGCCGTCCATCTTCAGCTCGTTTGAGAGCCAGTAGTCTACGGGCTTGGTGCTTGAATTTGTGCCCTCGTAGTATCTGTATGCGTAGGAGACCCTCACCCTGTCGGAATAGCCCATATCCCTTATGCTCTTGACACATTCGTCCGTGAGGGCGACGTTATAGACCGTGTGTCCGCCTGTCGTGGGCTTGTCGGAGATGGTCACCTTGTAATCGAAGTCTATCTTGCGGGATTCAAAGTCGGTCGCCGTGAAGTACCAGTCCTGAATACCCTCATATGCCGTGTGGTAACGGTTGTTCCATGCCTCCGACACAAGCACGCGGATATAGTATTTCGCGCCGATTTCATATCTCGGCCATGCGTTTGTCTTGGAGTCGCGCAGGTCGCGGAGATTGAGCCGCGGCGTTTCGCTGTAATGCTCGGCAATGGGCGTGCTTTCGCCGACCTTATAGAGATAGAACATATAGAACAGGCGACACCAGCTGTTCGGGTTGTAATCGTTTTCCAAAACGCTTGCGTTCTTGCCCCAGTAGGACTGATAGCCTACGTTGATGACAAACGCGTCGTTTGGATGATAGTACGTCGTGTCATAGCCGGGAGCGGCTTCCAGCGTGATTCTCTCGCTCGGTCTCGATGCGCCGTCGGTTGGCATGCTCACTTTTGCTCCGCAGAAATAGAGCGTGTCGCCGCCGCCGATGGTTGTATAGCTCATGCTGCAATCGCTGTTTGGATTGAGACCGTCAAAAATGGCGATTTTGCCGGGCTTCATATCAAAGTAAGTGCCGGATAGATAAAGATAATCCTCATAATGAAGCACTTCTGCGTCTATGACGCGCGCGTTGAATCTGCCGCCGTTGACGGTGAGCTTGCCGTGCTCCAGAGCGTCTGCACGGCGCAAACCTCTCCATCCTTGCCATGCTCTTTTCTCATATCCGCCGGAATAAACGTCGGCGCCGCCGGCACCCTCGATATATCCGTCGTTTATCAAAACGGTGGAGCCGGGTCTGCCCTCGATGGCGGCAAAATGCATTCCTCTGCCGTAGACGTCGCCGCCGTTCAGCTCAAAATAGCCGCCGTCCTCAACCGTGACGCCGCTTCCCTGAAGCTGCAGGCGCGCACTTCCGGTATACGGAAATTGAAATTTTTCTCCGCCTATGCAATCAACCTTTCTCTCGCTGGAACGGAACAGCTTCTTTGAAGCACCGGTGCTGATCTCGCCGCCGTACATCGTAAAGCGACCCTTTACGGATATGATATTGCGGTAGGGCATTTTCGATATATACATCGGCTGATCAAAGAATATCTTTCCGTTTTTGCCGGTGGAATCATAGAGATAGAAGCTCGCGTCCTCCGTCACCGTCATCAGATAGTAGAGGTACTTCGCATTTACGTTGGAAGCATCCCTGTCAGGATAATATTTTTCAAAATATCCCACGCCGGTGTGCTCATAGGAGATATTGTAGCCGTTCATATCCAGGTGCTTGACGCCCTTTATCTGAATGCCGCTTGTCTTGCCCCATATGGGCAGGTCGTTATCATCGTAAATATCGATATGTCCCACGAGCTTTATGTGGTATTCGTGGGGAGAGGTCAGCAGAGTGATCAGCTTTTTCATGCGATCCTCGTGCTTTTTCTCTCTGCCTACTTCGACCCATGTCGGCTCTGCCGCCGCCGCTCTGAGCATGGCGGGGTCTGCTGCCGCGGGAGACACTTCAATGTCGCCGATGTCCGCCGCCTTTATGACGGTCTCTCCCGCATTTGCCGCCTTCGCGCTGAGTGCGCCGAGTCCCGCAAGGGGCAGAACTCCCATCAGCATTACAAGCGTCAGAAGCAGACATATGGCTTTTCTTGTAATCTTACTCATGTTGTTTCTTCTCCTTTTCGTTTTTCTGTTTTTGTTTCGCCCTTGGCAGCTTTTTGCCGCAGACGTGGCTGTGATGCGCGTCCGATCCTGTCGCCGAACGGCTTTTTGGGCACACTGTGTGCCGAAAAAGATACCGTTTCCCATCGTCGGAAACGTTTTTTCGAGAGTTAAATCGAATTCAGCAAAGAAATGATAACTTTGCTTTCGGCTTCACCCCTTTCTTCATTTGTTCTCTTTTCGCCTTCCTCGGCGGAGTCCCGATACAGCATCCGCCAAGCTGCGGCACTGTCGGGACCGACCGCCTACGCCTCAGGCGATGATAAATATAAGTGTATAAGTGTCGGTAATATTATTTGATTCAATCGGTTATTCGCCGAGACCCATGCCGGATTCGACAAGATATCTGCGCAGGCACGCCAGATCCTCGATATCGACTGCTCCGTCGCCGTTCATATCCGCGCCGGGGAACAGATCTACGCTTTCCTCCGCGAGGTATCTGCGGAGTCTTGTGATATCAAGCGTATCGACTGTGCCGTCGCCGTTTGCGTCGCCGGGCAGAATGTCTCCGATCTCGATATTCGCCTGTCCGCCGCAGATGACAACTCTTTCCTCGGCGGCGTTGTTGCAGGAAACAATCTCAACCGATATGCGGTATTCACCGAGTGCCGCCATATCGGAGACTTTGAAGGTCAACGTCAGGAGCTTGCCGTTTTCCGTTACGTCGGCGGCGTTGTCAAAGAGGAACATTCCTGTCGACGTATTGAGTGCGGCACTGCCGAACAGTTCGCCCGCGACGGCACTCTCAAGCGTCATCGCGCTCTTCGGATAGGAAACGCGGAAAGCAAGCGCCGCAATACCGGGATTGTTTGCAAGCGATATCGTCACGCTTACGGTGCCTCCTGCCTTTGCCGTCCTTCCGGACACCGACAGAAGCGACATGCTGTTGTCCTTTTCAACCTCGCCGCATACGGAGCAGGTTCTCTCGCAGGTATTATCCGCAAGGTTCAGCGTCCATTCGCCGAAGCTGTGACCCTTTGCATCGCCGTGGGAGTAGGTTTCCGTGCCGACAATGCCGCAGGAGCAGAAGCGATAATATTTCGCAGGCTCCGTGCATGTAGCCTCGCTCGCGAGATATTCCATGAGCGGATACTCATTTGTGAAGCTGTGCGTGTGCGGTGCTTCCTTTACGGAAACCGCCGCCATGGTTCTGACCGCGCCGCAGGAGATTTCAAAGTATGCAATGCCGCCGGAAACCGCCGTGACAACGCCGTTTTCGTCAACCGTTGCGACTGTCGGGGTTTTTGCCTTGAAGGTCAGTGCGCCTTTGCTTCCCGTGATTGTAAGATCAGCCTTGAGGTCAAGCGTTGCGCCGATTTCAATTTCTTTTATGCCGCCGTAGTAGAGTGCGGTTATCGGGTCGGCGACCGTGTCGGGAACGAGCACATACCCGCTCTCAAACGCCGCCATTTCGATGCCGTTGTAGGTAAGGATTCCCTTTTCGCCGACCACCTTAACCGATGCGCCGACTTCGATGGGATCCTCGGGGGTAAAGCGGAATTTGGTTGCCACATTCAAGCCGACGGTCACATCGTGTTCGCCCGCCTTCTGCTTGTTTCCGAAGGCGGTGAGCGCCGCATTGAGCGCTTCCACGTTGCCGTCCAGCGCGTCGCCGCCGAACATGACGGAAATAAGACGCTTCGCGTCGTCCACCAGCACGGGGCGGTCGAAGGTAAAGTCAATGTATGCGCCGCGGGCGCCAGCCTTGACCTCTTTCAGCATTGCGGGAGATGTGGAGACCATGCTCATATTGACATCCAGATGCGCCGGAGGAACATCCAGCTCGATGCTCTCTACCGTGTGGTAGCCGTCCTTTTCAAAGACAACCTTCCACTTGCCGATGAGAACATCCCAGCCGTATTTGCCGTCCGCGCCCGAAATATTCGGGTTCGGACCTTCTCCGTGCGCCTCGGAATCCCACTGAACCCACTCGCCGCTTTCCGTATCAAGGTAGTAGACCGTTGCACGCACGCCCTCGAGGAGATTTCCCTCTATACCCTCGAAAATATAGCCCGAGGGGTCGATATGATAGGATAGCTCATACGGCAATTCTGCGTTGCGCGGGAAGGTGGTGCCGTCCCAGCCATACGTTATGATGAGCACAAGCGCCCTCTCGTGCTCTTCTGTCCCGATTCTCCAGCGCTCCTCAAATTCTTCCCATTCGAGTTTTTCTTTAAGCCGTATGTTTTCGCGGTTCAGTCTGGCGATTTCCTTGTACTTGGCTTCGATATCCGATTCCATATTGCCGCGCCAGATGTCAAACAATCCGAAGGCAACGCCTGCCACGGGGTGTACCATTCCGGCGGCGGTTTCGATTGCCGTGTACAAATAGGAATCCGACTTCATATCAAGGTAATCCTGCCGCTGTTCGTTTGTCAGGTATTTCATCCAGTCCTTGTTGCCTATATAGTCGCCGTGTGCCGCGTTGAGAACGTCAGCCGTGCCCTTCACGGTGAAGAAGTCGCTGGCCGCCGATACCACCGGAGAAGAAGCGGCAAGCTGTCCCACACTGCCTATGGCACCGCCGATGGCGGATGCCGCCTTGGAAACAACCGCCGGTATACCCGCCGCCGATACGCTTTCTTCCCCGAATTCGGGAAGCAACAGCTCGTAATTATCGGAGGTTGTGTACATTGAGATTATGCCCTTGTCTTTATTCACGGCAAATCCGTTTGTCACCTTGCCGAGATATTCATTGCCGTTCATTATGGCAACGGAATATTCGCCGTCGGTATTTTTGACTCCGCCGAAGATAAAGTAGTTCTGTATGGTTCCCAGAAGCTCGCCCTTTTCATTATATATATTATAAGCGGGGTAGTAGAGCTTCATTTCGTCGCCGAGCAGAGCCTTCAGGTCATCATCGGTTATTTTATTGCCGCTGAGGACGAGCTTTTCATATTCCGCCCAGATGCGGTAGGTTTCCTCAAGCGTCCAGCCGTTGGTGGGAGCCACGGTTTCCATTGTCCAGCCCTCGGGAAGTCCGCTGTCGCCCTTGTCTGCCCTGTCCTTGGAGGAAGCATAGGTTTTAGCCAGATCCTTGATCTGCATCGTGGGCATTCCTTCATAAGGACGCGCCGCGACAAGCTCATAAACTATGTTAAATTCCTTTGGCGGGCTGAGCGCGTCGCCGAGCACTCCCGTTCCGGTGTAACAGCCCTGCTCCTCATCGTATTCCAGCTTGATGGCGAAGTTTTTGCAGTTTTCGGGAACATCCGCCACCGCATATACATTGTAAACCTCTTTCGGCTTATCAAACCATGCGCGGAAGGTGAAAATGTCCGTGCCGTTCCAGTCAAGCTGGAAATATCGGTTTTTCTGATTTGCGTATGCAATCCTGTCCTTGCGGTTTGTGATAGTCGCATAGTGCATCGGAGAGGTATTGTCACTGTAATGTTCATAATTCCATTTCTGCAGAACGGGCGCATCGTAATACAGGCGTATATCGTGGCTCACTTCCTGCATCACTGTCTCGCCTGCGCCGTTTTTGTATTTGTATTTCAGCTCTGCCTTATAGGTATGCGGGTAGCTTTCCGGCTCGCTCATCGGGATGGGCAAAAAGCCTATGCCCGTGGATTTGTCATACAAGCCGTACTCGGCAAGGAAGTAGGAGGAGAGCCAATAGCATTGATTTTCCGCATCGTATGTTGAAGCAAACGAGCTGGTGAAGCCGACCGATTTGGATTTTGTTCTCATTCGGAAGCGGCGGTTGTAATACTCTACCTTGATATACTGTGTATCGAGATATGTCACGGCACCGTCCACATTCAGCGCAACGGCAAAATCGTCGGTGGTCGATTTGAAGGTGACCCATTTACATTCAAATGACTTGTAGGAGCTGCCGTTTGAAAAGGCGGTGTACTCGGCATTTTTGTAGTCCTCTGCCGAATAGTCCGGCTTGTAATAGGACTTTGTCGGGTCGAGCCTGTCATACTCCGTGGAGGTCGTTTTACGGCTGAAGGGATCTGTATATACGTGACGCTCCAGCCCCCAGTATGCGCCGAAGGTCGTGCCGAGAGTGTAATAGAAGATGCTGTGCGCCGGCTGGGTAGTTCCGTATCCGAGCAGATATGCGCTGCCGCTCTCTGTCAGCCGCTTGTTGAACATCACCTCATTGGAGCTTACCTGCGTAGGCATGCTGTAGGTGAACACCGTGTTTTCAATCTCGCGGATAAACTGCAGGCTTCGGTTGCCCTGCGGCGTGATGATATGGCACAGGATGCGATTATCCGCCTTCAGAGCCGCCTCGGAGATGCGGAAGGATATGTTGTGCGTATTCTTTCCTTCTGCAAGGCTGAGCTCACCCGACGCCTGATTTTCACCATTGAGCGTAATATCATACGCTCCCGCAGGCAGCCGGATCAGGCTTTGATAATCGTATGCTCCCGCCTGCGTGAATCGGACGAGATAGCTTCCATCCGCTTGTTGCTTTACGGATTTGATATTGGTATCCAGTTCGCCGGTATACCGGCGAATACGGTAGATCGGCTCGTATTCCGCCGTAAGAACAATCGGCTCGGGATGCGCAACGGTGATGTCAATCTCATGTCTTGCTACGTTCTTTTCTCCTGAAATGCTATCCCAATAAGAATATGCAGACATAACGGTGTTATCAGTTTTTCCCATCCACGCTCCGAACACCGTAAACGTATGGAAGGAAAGGGGATCCGTTATGGTATAGTTTTTCAAGCCGGTATTGAGAAACCGTTTGACTTCGTCGAAGAAATACGTCCTTGCACCGTTGTGTTCATTTCCGTCTTTATCCTTCAGAATGAATTCAAATTTGTGTTGATATCCGAATTGGAAGGATTTTTCGTGTGGCGAAAGGTCATCAAGGATCCATTCCGCGCAGTATGTGCCGAGATATTTCAATGATTCGGAAATATCCTTTGTCGAACTGGGGCGAACGATTACGCGCTGTCCGTCTGCCAGCTTCGGCAGGGTAATCGATTTTTGTCCGGCAACTCTATATGAAAGCAATGTGTCTCCGAACTGCAGATAAACATCGTAGTATGGGATCTTCGCTCCGACAAGGTCGGTTGGACAATTTACCGTGTAGTACTCGGTTTTTGAATCGTCGATTTTAAACACCGTTTCTACGGTTTCCTTATTCAGAGCGAAGGAATGAACCGCGGGAAGCGATTTCAGAAACTCATAGCTTTCCTGTGCGGGTGCTTTCTTCCATGAAAAATTTCCCGTTCCTACAGGCAATGCGAGCAACTCTGCTCCGGACACCAAAATATCGGTAGGAACAGCACTGTAAAGTCTCTCGAACACTGGTTTGCCGTCCTTCTGATAATAGAAGTACCAATTGTATGGATTGCCCGTGGATTTCACATGAACGTCTATATTTGAATTAACAGACAGCGTGTATTCGATTGTCTCGGAGCAATCCAACTGCCAGAAGTTATTGTCGTACATGTTCCATTTCAGATTTCCGTTGGCTCCGCTCAGGTATACCGAAAGCCGCTTTTCGTTTTTGTCGGAAAATACGACGTCTGCTTCCAGAATGCCGTCTGCGCCGAGCGTGTAATGATCGCTCTCCAAGGTCGATGCTATTTCAATGGCAGCACCCTCAGGGGAATATCCGGAGGGATCGGTGAAGTGCAGTTTGACTCTCTTCACTACCGCTTTTTGAGATTGAATCTGCCCCGTAAATTCCGTGCCTCTGAAGCTGAAGCTTTGAGGGAAAATATATCTGCCGTCCTTGTATGCGGCATCGATGGTGACATAATAGCTTCCGGCTGTGAGTGTCTGCATGGGCAGGGTGACCTCGCCGCTTGCATCCAGCTTGAATTTCAGCCTGTCGCCCTTGCCGCTGAGAACGCCTGTTACGCCGTCCAGAGAGCCTTCGGAGGTGAATTTCAGGTGTACCTCTTCCTTTACCGCCTCCTCCAGCGTCGCCTCAAAGGAGGTTTCGGGCTTCATCAGCATGAAGGTGAAGGTCTGATAAGGTATTTTTGTCGTGCGCTCGCCCGCTTCATTGTAAAGCGTGACATCTTCGATGGTGGCGTATATCCGTTCCGAATTGAGCGGTGTGACCGCCACTGTCGCCTCACCGTTCCTGTCAAGCACGGCTTCGTTTCTGAAATATCCGCAGGAAATTCTTACCTTCACTCCGGCAAGGTTGCTGCCGCTTGCCGCATTGAATTTCAGCTTGACGGGATAGCTTTCCATTTTGGTGAAGGCAGAGGGCAGAGGGAGAGTATATTCCTTACTGCCGTCCGTGGTGACGGTATACGACGACGGGATATCGTAGATATTGCCGTCTTCCTCCGCATACCGCTCTGCAACTCTGCCGAGCGTAATGCTGCTGCCGGAGACAAGGAAAGCACTTTCGCCGTCCTTCATCAGGTAGCCGTCCTCGTCGGTACTGCCGTCACAGCGGTACGGCAGGAACAGGATGATGCCCTTCGGCACTTTGAAGCGTACGATTTTGTCAAAGGTGATCGGCGTCATGACCTTGTTTATGCCTTCACCTACATAAAAGTTGCCGCTCTTGTAAACCTCTCTGCCGTCCAGCAGCAGGGAGAGCGTATATGTTCCTTCGGAAAGGTCGCCGAAGGTGTAGAAGTTTGTTTCGGCTTCCGTATTCACGGCAAGCGTGAATGTTGATTTCTGCGTTTTGTTTCTCAGCACAAGCAGCATTTTTTCTACCGTGCTCTTGGCATAGACGGCGTTGTTTACCGTCATTTCCACAGAAACCTTAGCTGTCATGGAGCAGGGGTAGTCCTCTGCCGCTTTTTCTGCGACCGCGGCACCGTTCTTATATGCCGTTACGGTCACAGACACGATCTCATAGATGCGGCTGAGCCTCCATACACCGTTCCATGCAGTGCCGGCATTGCCGAGGTCGATTTTATCTGTTTGCAGTGTGTCTTTATCGTCCATCGTTCTGTAAACGACGGTTGCTACGGCACTGTCAACGCCCGCTCCGATCGAGGCGCGTATATTGAGCGTGCTTCCGATGATATAGCCGTCACGATTGCGCTCCAGTGAAGCATCAAGCTTATCGATGCTCCAGCCGTCCGGTGTTTTTGCCGTGACGGTCATGCTCGCATCGGATTCATTGCCCGCGCCGTCATAGGCTTTTATATAATAGGAATATTCCGTATCGATCGCAAGCCCTTCGTCGGTGAAGGTGCGCTTTGCCGTATCTCTGATAAGCACACCGTCGCGATATATGCGATAGCCCGACACGCGGACGTTATCCGTTGCCCGCGTCCATCTGAGAGTGATGCTTGTTCCGCTTATCTGCGGTGTCACGACAGCGGGAGCGGTGGGCTTTTCCGTATCGGGTGCGCCTGTCGGCTTGCCCGTTGCGGAAGCGGCACTGCTGCGCATGCCTGCCGCATTTTCAAAGATTATCTCGTAGGTATAAATTCTGTTGCTGTCAAGATTTGTGTCATTATAGGAGGTATATTCCTCCGTGAGGCAGCCGAGTGTTACTCCGTCGCGGGTAATCCACAGCTTTCCCGTGCCGACGGGAGCATCCCATGCGAGCTTCAGCTCGCCTGCCTCGCCGTTTGTCACCTTGAAGCCGGTGATCGGGCTGACGTAAGAGGGTACGCTCTCGACACTTGTTTCTGCTGCTGCATCCGACGCTCCCTCCAGCTTTGAAACTGCCGAGAAGGTGTAGCTTCCGTATTCGGTAAGCGGCACACTCAGTCTGTATATGCCGTTTGCGGGAAGCGTTACGGGACTCAGCGTCTTTGCGGCGCCGCCCGGCGTCGTGTA
>ENA-OROD01001499-OROD01001499.1-human-gut-metagenome-genome-assembly--contig:-NODE-1499-length-18626-cov-4.532874_pt1 | contig 18626 bp, 18 predicted proteins | sample MGYA00242123_ERZ509038 | MGnify/ENA primary metagenome ERZ509038 (study PRJEB26280, sample SAMEA2338719) | human gut metagenome | biome: human gut; feature: human-associated habitat; material: faeces... | reverse complement strand
CTAACTCTGCCAACTATGACACAGTAAATGGCATAGTAAATGACATAGTAAATGAGAATGAACAAGCCATTATCAATTTATTGGCGGCAACTCCCGGCTCAAATGCGTCTGAAATCAGTAAACATTTAAATAAGAGTTTGAGAACAACAATGCGATATATCAAGACTTTACAAGATAAAGACTTAATAGAGTTTAGAGGTGCACCGAAAAACGGAGGATATTTTCTAAAAATAAAGCAGAAATAAAGCTTTATCTTTCATTCAAAACACAAATGGGTGCTGAAAGGGCAAAGTTATGAATATTGTATTCCAAGAAGCATAATCCTAAACCAAAGATACACAGATTGTGGTAATCATTTTTCAAGAACGTATGACTTCTCTTATAAAAAAACGGAATAGAAAAATGATGTTTTATTAATCAGTTATACAATCCACTTAAAAAGTTCAATCATAATCTATTTCTATAAAATGGTGTAGGTATGGATAAAATGTTATGAACTGTTTTTAAAAGAAAAGCTGTTGATACAGAAGACCATTTCGATAACTCCAATAAATATAAATATAAGAAATTTGTTACGAAACATTAAAGTATAAATTTTTAGCTGTTATATTAACAGTAAGTTAAAATAAAACAGTATATTTGTACCATCGTTCTTTGAAATATGTCTGAAACAACCTGAATAACCAATGCTTGAAGTGTATTAAGTTACACAACCGAAAGGTTTGATTGGGGACTACATACGTTCTGTGGCGTAATGTCATAGCGCATACGCTCATGATGCATTACCATAGGATAAGTATTACTTTATCTATTATAAGGCTTTATACCTTTTATAGATAATCATACCAATTCCTTTTATAGGAATATAGTCTAACAATAATTGCTGTATTTTTCTACGGCAGGAATACGAGGGGATAACAAGAGAACAACGAATATGGTTATTACAGGATTATTTAATACGGCAGGAGATATTTCCTTAGTATTAACTAAAAAGAAGATTTATGAAAAAGAAATTCTTTAAAAAAGACATTGATGGTCTTATTCAAGGAATAAGTACTATCCTTTCAAAAAACCGTTGTTCACTGACAGATGAAGAGATTGCTCTTTTACAAGATTGTATGAAGCAATTAAAATTGCAAAAGAAACAACCTCAAATAGATTGGGATGTTGTACTAAAAATTATTGCAATGCTATGCCGCTTATTTATTATCTTTAAAGATGTTCAATTCTAATCTGTCCCCCTCTCATTTTCATAAACAATGGATATAGGAAAAGTCATAAAAGAAGCAAGAAAGAGTAAAGGATTAAAACAACAATCCTTTGCTGAAATGTGTGGGATAACTCAAACGTATTTATCTCAAATAGAGAATAATGTGAAAGAGCCGACAATTTCCTTGTTAAAAAGAATCGCAGAGAAGCTACACTTGCCATTACCTATTTTGTATTTTCTATCTTTAGAAAAGGATGATATAGAGGAAAGAAAACGAGATGCCTATGAACTTTTAATGCCTTCAATAAAATCTCTCGTAAATCAATTCTTTTCAGACAACTTAAAAGACAAATGATACATAGTCTTAACCATTTAGCACATACTCTTAAGATTGCAAAAGATGAACTTTTATCTCTTGTAAATAACGATAATATATCAAAGTATTATCAAGAGTATGAAATACTCAAATTTCATAGTGATGGGCAGCCTAAAATAGATAAAAATGGCAGACAAAAAAGGCGTATCATAAATCCAAGTACATTAAAGCTCAAAGAAATTCAAAAGAGGATAAACAAATCCATTTTGAATAAGATGTCTATTCCTAAATATATCTTTGGAGGAGCAAAAGGAAAAGACAATGTGCTTAATGCAAAACAACATCAGGGCAAGAAGTTCAAATTTATAACAGATTTAACTAATTTCTTTCCAAGCATTACTAATAAAATGGTATATGATATGTTTATAGCATATCATTTTTCTCCAGATGTAGCAAGTCTGCTAACTAAACTGACGACCTACAAGGGGCATGTTCCGCAAGGTGCTCCTACATCTACTTACATAGCAAACTTAGTCTTCACAAAAACGGGAAATGAATTAGCACAATTAGCAAAGGAATACAATATAACATTCACGTCATTTGTTGATGATTTAACATTTTCATCTTGCTGTGATTTTCATTTCTTAGTACCTACAATAATTGATATTATAACGAGAAATGGCTTTATTATTAGCCATCAAAAAACATTTTACCAAAGTCATTGCCCATCAATTACAGGTGTTATTTGTTATAATAATAGGTTAAGTGTACCTATCTATTTTATGAAAGAGTTGAAAGACGCACAATCTTTATCTCCGAAACAATATCAAGGGAAGATTAGATATAAAGAAAAAGTGGATAGAATATCTGCTGCAAAAGCAAAGAACTTGTTATAATAAAGTAACAACAAAAGAATAGACATCAATAGAAAAACATGGCATAAAGTTTTAATGAAATGGAAATGTAAAATCGTGCCACTTGTTTTAACAACCATACTGGCAAACATAAAAATATAAGGCTAATAAGAACGATGTAAATCTAAAAATAACTCTTATCTTTGCACTCAGAAATCGTACCCAAGATACAAACTGATGTCGAACGGTGCAAAGCTGTGAAAACCTTATTCAAGGGACTAACATCGTAATAAAGATATAACTTATTGAGAAATAGTGCTATACAAACCGATTTTCGGTTGCTGGTGGCACCACTTTGAAGAAAAGCAAAAAGAAGTAAACTCCTGATTTCCAAAAGAAATCGGGAGTTTTTGTTTTCCGACAGAGCGCAAAAAAGTGCGGAATATGACCGTTTCCGGTGTTCCAAAAGGTGGAGCGGAAAAGGTGGAACAGAAATCTCCACCGAACAAGATTCTTTCTCACTGATTTGCAATGTTTTGCGCATCAATAAAACGCGGATAGTTTCCTACTTTTGTCCAACTAAAAATTGTAGGAAATGAAAAGAAACTCGTTCAATGTGCTTTTCTTCATCAAGAAAGCCAAACTGCTGAAAAACGGAGAAGCCTCCGTATGTATGCGCATCACGGTAAACGGTGCGCGAGTGGAAACCAACATCCGCAAGAGCATAGACCCTGCTTCGTGGAATCAGGCAAAGGAATGTGCCCGTGGAAAAAGCCGTAAGGCGTGCGACTTGAATGCCTACATCGAGGATGCCAAAATCAAGCTCCACCAAATTTTCAATGAATTGGAGGAACAACGGCAACCCATTACCGCGCGTCTGTTGCAGGAAAAATTCTTCGGGCAGGACAAAGAGACGGAAGAAGTCTGCACCCTCATCTGTACGATGCAGGAACACAATGACCAATGCCGTGCGCTTGTCGGAAAGGACTATGCACTGATTACCGTCCGTCGTTATGAAAGCTGCAAACGCTATCTCGCGGAACTCATTAAGCAGAAATACGGAAAGGAGGATTTACCGCTGACGGAAATCAATGGTGAGTTGGTTCGTGCCTTTGAGTTCTATCTCAAAACGGAAAAGTCCTGCCAACAGAATACCGTTATCCGTTACATGAAATGCTTGAAGAAAATCACCAATTTGGCATTAGCCAATGAATGGATTGCCAAAGACCCGTTTGTTGGTATCAAGTTCCACGAGAAGGAAGTTGTACGCGAGTTTCTGACGATGGACGAATTGCTGACCATCTATCACAAAGACTTTCCATTGGAGCGCATCCGAATTGTTCGTGACGTCTTCATTTTTGCAGCGTTCACCGGGTTGGCGTTCATTGATGTGCAGCAACTTTCTCCCGAACACATCGTGGAGGATGCGAATGGTAACCTGTGGATTCGCAAAACACGGCAAAAGACAAAGAATATGTGCAATATCCCTTTGCTTGACATTCCTTTGGAAATTCTCCGCAAGTATGCCAACCATCCGATATGCCAAAAGAAAAAGGTATTGCTGCCTGTTCCATGCAACCAGAAGATGAACAGCTACCTGAAAGAGATAGCCGATTTATGTCTGATAAATAAACACTTAACCACTCACACCGCGCGGCACTCGTATGCGACCTCGGTTTGCCTCGCTAATGGTGTGAGCATCGAGAATGTGGCTAAGATGCTTGGTCACTCCAATATAAAAATGACACAACACTATGCTCGTGTATTGGATAGTTCCATTCTGCGTGATATGACCAATGTACGGAATGTACTTTCTAATACAAGATAAGGACTATGGACAGGGGAATCATTACAATCAGTGAAAACGGGACAGTCATTATGCCGACTGCTCCCGTTTGGATGACACAGCAAGAAATGTGCGATGCGTTCAATGTGTTCGGCTGCGACATCCGCAAGGCTGTACGTGCTATCTACAAGAACATGGAATTATTGGAAAGCGATACCATGTGCTATATCAGACAGGACAACGGGATTAGCTACGATGTGTATAGCCTTGAAATGGTGATTGCCGTTGCTTTCAAGTTGCGGACTAAGGAATGTATGGCTTTCAGAAAGTTTGTCATGGGAGAACTTTATGCCGCCAGTCGGAAAGAACCGCTATACTTGTTCTTTTCGCCAGCGGCATATTCCCGAAAGGGGAATAACTGTTAATTGCCAAGGATATATGACCAGACACAGCAAGGAATACGACCAGAGGGCATCAGGTCGTATTCCTTTTATGATGTTATTTGAACGCTTCCCGGTAATTGGCAGCAAGCATCCTTTCGATGTCCGATTCCTTGTACAGAATCTTGCCGCCCAACTGGTAATAGGCGATTATGCCGTTGTTGCGGTAGTCCTGCAAAGTGCGTCAGCTCACTTTCAGGCGTGCCGACACCTCCCTGTCCGTCAGGAAGCGTTCACTGCCCAATGCAGAAAAACAAAAAGCTGTACTATTACCATTACATTGGTCTATCAGTGCATATCCAGCAACAGGTTTGCATCCACAAAAAGTAATTAATCAGCAAGTAGTAAATATGATATTTTTCAAGCAGGCTGTAAATATAAATAAAATCAATATTGAACAAATTTCTCGTTTACAGGATTTTAAAAGGGAGATTGGACAAAAAGCTCTATATGCTGATTATAATAGTATTGATGAATTTAAACGAATCTTGGAAGATAAACTTTCTTTATGTATAAATGATAATTTCATCAAAGAAAAAATTGTCATAAACGAATTAGAATGGAATGAAGTTAAGGATGATACTTCCCATGAAAAGTTGTCTGACTATGATAAAGCACGGTTAAAGTCATGGACTTCTGTTGATAATCCTGATTTTTTTCAAGCTCATTTTATGGGAGGGAAATGCGTATATGGTTTAGGAGCATCAAATCAGTATGAAATCAAGAATGGTCGAGAAAAGATAGAATGGGATTCTTTTTTTGAAAAACTTCTAAATCTTGGACTTATTAGAATTAGAAGTTATGATAAACATGGTTATCCTGTTTATCAACTCAAAGAAGCTGCATATCAATATGTTGAATCGCATAATTTGTAATTTCATGCAAACCGAATCCCAAAACATAGAGTTCAAAGAATCTTGGCGTGACGAATATCTGAAATGGATATGCGGCTTTGCCAATGCGCAAGGTGGTATGCTATACATCGGCATAAAAGACAATGGCGAGGTATGCGGTGTACAAGATGTAAAAAAGCTGATGGAAGACATTCCCAACAAGGTACGTGATATGCTTGGTATCTTGGTGGAGGTTAATCTGAAAGAGAAAGACGAGAAACAATATCTGGAAATTGCGACAGAAGCATATCCTTATCCTATCAGTTTTCGAGGCAAGTATTACCAACGAAGTGGCGCAACCAATCAGGAACTGAAAGGTGCTGCACTCGACCGTTTCATGCTTCGTAAGCAGGGCAAAACATGGGACGGGGTGCCCGTACCTTATCTGAAAACGGAGGATTTGGATAACGCCACATTTGATTTATTCCGCAAGTATGCCAAGCGGAGCGGACGTATGGATGATGCAGATTTGATGGATGACAATCACGGATTGTTGGAGAAGCTCCGGCTTTACGAAGGCAATTATCTGAAACGCGCTGCCGCTTTGTTGTTTCATCCCGACCCGGAACGGTACGTAACCGGAGCTTTCGTAAAGGTAGGTTTCTTTCGTGAAGGAATGGACTTGGTGTACCAAGATGAAGTACATGGCAATCTGTTCCAGCAAATCGTGAAGCTGATGGACTTGTTGTGTACCAAATACATGAAAGCCATTATTACCTACGAGGGTATTCACCGCATCGAAACATTGCCCATGCCGAGAGAAGCACTGCGTGAAGCATTACTAAATGCTTGTATCAACAAAGATTATGCAGAGCCTTCTCCCATACAAATCCGTGTATATGAGAACAAACTGGAAATTGTAAATGGAGGTGTATTGCCGGACGGATGGACAGTAGAAACATTGTTGTCTTCTCATCGCAGTTTTCCATATAACCCCGACATTGCCAATACCTTCTTTCGTTCCGGTGAGATTGAGGCATGGGGACGTGGTATTGAGCGTATCATTATAGCTTGTAAGAAAGACGGATTTTCCACACCTGAGTTCCGCTATGACGCTTCGGGCATTTGGACTATATTCAATTTTGAGTATCCTGAAAGGGCAACTATCCAAGACGACCAGAGGACTACCCAAAAGACTACCCAAAAGACTACCCAAAAGGGTATGCAAAAGGGTATGCAAAAGGGTATGCAAAAGGGTATGCAAAACCTAACAGAACAACAGCAAGCTATACTTTCATTCTTAAAAGAACACCCAGAAGCAACTCGAAAAGAGATAAGCGAGAGTCTTTCTAACATTACAGAGGATGGCGTAAAGTACAATCTTTCCCGACTTCAAGAGTTTGGCTTACTGAAACGTATAGGAGGCAGGAAACAAGGATATTGGCAGATTATAGAATAAAGAACTATGGACGATTGGGAAGAATTAGAAAGTTGGCATGAGGATTTAAGGACATGGGAACGCTTTCAAGATGAACTTGAAAAGATAAATGAAGAAAATCTATACGAAATGCGGGATTTTCAGAATAGAAAACTATCTTTGCAACAGGAAACCTCCACGAGACCTTGTGCAAAACAAAGCAATCCAAAGGTGGAGCAATAGTGGGAGATTACTTCTTTAGCTAAAAGATATATCAAAGATATTCAGCTACTTATCGTTAGATTACGATTCCTGGTGGCACCACTAAAAGAAAGTTACCTACAGTAACTTTCTTTTTTTTGTTCCAATATGGCTGAAATGCAATATAAAACAAGAAATGTTTCCTCCAATGTTTTAACCGAAATAACACCGACATCTACTTTGTCTGATTTATCAGCCCCACATCAGCCTATTGTACCGTATTTTTTCGTATCTTTACCACTCAACCATCCCAAGAAAACCATGCATATCCGACTTGTAAAATCTGACAAGAAACGTTTCCTCGACCTATTGCTCCTGGCCGATGAACAAGAATCGATGATAGACCGCTATATAGAACGGAGCGACTTGTTCGTCATGGAAGAAAAAGGCGAAGCAAAAGCCGTAGCCGTAGTCACTCGCGAAGGACAAGGAGTTTATGAACTTAAAAACCTTGCCGTAGCTCCCGCCTGCCAACGCAAAGGTTACGGAAGGATGATGGTGGAGCACGTATGGCATTACTATGCAGACTGCCGTACCCTGTTGGTCGGCACGGGCGACAGCCCGCTAACCCTGCCGTTTTACCACAGTTGCGGATTTACATATTCACACACCCTGCCCGATTTCTTCACCCGGCATTATGACCATCCCATCATAGAAGGAGGCATACTGCTGAAGGACATGATCTACCTGAAACGGGAAAAACAAAACCCCAAACGGGACAGTGCAGTCCCTACTTCAGATACGGAGCCATAAAAGACCATGGCGTTTCAAGAAAACCGACAAACCTCCCCAAATGCCTCTTCTCTATTCCCTTGCCCCATTTTGCGTTTTCCTCTCGTATTTTACGTAAAATACCCACAAAAACAAAGGTTTCGTTCTTTTATTCCGGCCTTTTTCCCCTGACAGCTTGCAGATTCCGCTTTTTTTTACGAATATTGCAACACTTTTAGAAAACGAGGAAAACTCAGAACTTTAGGAGGCTCACAAAATATGACATCATCCACACTGAAAGAACGTGTACAAGCCACGCTGAAATCGGAAGACACGGAAGGGACGTTCGAACTTTACGTCACGCGCACTCCGGGCTATCTTTGGGCTTTGCTGTTCAAGAAACTACATATCCACCCCATCGCCGTCACGCTGCTCTCCATCATCATCGGAGCATTGGCCGGTTACTTTTTCTGGTGGGACGACCTATACATGAACCTCATCGGTATGTTTCTTCTGATATGGGCCAACTGGTACGACTGCGCCGACGGGCAACTGGCCCGCATGACGGGACAAAAGACGCTAATCGGACGCATTCTGGACGGCTTTGCTGGCGACGTGTGGTTCTTCTCCATTTATTTTTTCCTGTGCCTGCGCCTCACTGGCGAACCGGCTCCGTGGGGGCAACCATGGGGAATATGGATTTGGCTGATTGCCGCCTTCTCCGGTTTCCACTGCCATGCCAAACAATGCGCCGTGGCCGACTACTACCGCAACATCCACCTTTATTTCCTCAAAGGAGCATCGGGAAGCGAACTGGACAACTATGCCCAGCAACGTGCCCTGATGCGGTCGTTACCTTGGAACCGCAAGGAATGGTTTCACAAGATATACCTCTATTTCTATGGCAACTACACGCGAGGACAGGAACGGCAAACCCCAAAATTCCAAAAGTTCTATGCCCTCGTCCAGCAACGCTATCCGGACGGGTTGCCACAGACGTTGAAAGAGCAGTTCCGGACAGCGAGCCTTCCTTTGATGAAATACACGAACATCCTGACTTTCGATACGCGAGTCATCGTGCTGTTCGTATCGCTGTTCATCAATATGCCGTGGCTCTTCTTTGCTTTCGAGATTATCGTACTCGAAGCCTTGCGTTACTACACCCGCCATGTACATGAAACTTTTTGCGACCGGTTTACAAAGGAGATAGAAAATGGATAAGCCACTCAACGTCGTATTGCTGCTAGCCGGAGGACATGGCTTCCGCATGCACACCGACCGCCCCAAACAATTCATGGAGATTGCAGGTGAGCCGGTCATCTCCTACACCCTGCAAGCCTTTCAACGCCATCCCGAAATCGACCGCATCTATGTGGTTTGCAATCCGGAATGGAACGAATTTGTAAGAACTACGGCCCGAAACGGCAGAATAAGCAAGCTTCACACGCTGTTCCCGGCCGGAGACACCAGCATCGCCTCCCTGAGAAACGGTATCGCAGGCTTGCATGCAGAACTGGGGGAACAAAACCCTGCCGTCCTGACCCACGAGGCCGTGCGTCCCTTGGTGACGGACGAAATCATCAGCCTCAACCTGAATACTTTCCGCACACACGGAAATGCCGTCACCGCCGTCCGCAGCCAAGAAGCCTACATGGTAAGCCCCGACGGGATTTCTTCGGGAAAGTGCATCCCACGCGAACTACTGTATCGCGCACAGACCCCGATAACCTTCAGTCTGGACGACCTGACAGAAGCGTTCCGTAGGGCAAAGCAAATCCAAATCAGCCGCAGCCAATCCCTGTACACCCTGATTACGGAAGTTTTTCCACTAAAAAAACTCTACATTTCACCCGGTTCCGAACTTAACTTCAAGCTCACATTGCCCGAAGACATCGAAACCTTGAAGGCTCTTCTGACTTATCGGAAACAAAAGTGAACCGCAAGCCGTTACCCGATTATTTCTTCGCCGGAAGATAACCGTGATGCGACCGCCACGCGTAATGCCATATTTTAAACAAAGGACTCCAAAGGACTTCGCCGGGATAATCCGTTAGGAATCCCATGTTGCGCGACACCTTGCGGCGGAAACGGCCGAAAGGCGTCTCATTCGCGTCATGCCGTATGCGTTCGTCATGTTGCCCGAAATTCCCGGCTTTCATGATTTCTGCCAACAGGCGCTGCCCTCGTCCGGGCGACGGCGGCACCAACAAATGCTCGTCCTCCAGTCCGAAAACCGTTTGCAGCACATACATCACCGCACCGGCAAAACGCTTGAGATGCAAACGCTCCAAGCACCGCACGGCTTCCTCCCGCTCAGCTTCGGAACAGGGTTGCCTCAGCACAAAGTGATAGTCCAGTAATTGACGCAAACCGATACCTTCATCAAACAAATGACGGTAAATATGCACCAACAGATACACACGGTTCATCGCCAGAGTGGGCACAGCCACCTCACCCACCCGTTCGGGCAACTGCACCTTATGAAGCAACGACAACGTTTTCCATTCCTTAAAATAACGTTGCAGCCTGAGATTCATCCTCCAACTGTTCATCCATGAAGGCGTAAAATGCAACTCTATCTCAGCCTCCTTCAATACGGGAAAGTCCACATGATGATAGACCACCTCCACACCGGGACAATACTTCCGGGCATAATCCACCACCACCTTGCGCCCGTCGTTCATCCACAAGTCGATGTCGCCGGGCGTACGATGCAGCGGACGGGGATAAAACAAAGAATTACCCTGTCCTTTCAGCAGGACGGTGCCCATTCCCTCTTTCAAAAACTTGTCATACACCATTACGACCGTCCGGTTGAGCCTGCGGTTGCGGGTTTCTATTTGCTGCACCAATCCGATCCAAGGCATCACGACATCCATCGGGGGCTTTTGAATGATGGACAAACGCTCCACGCCATCCAACACAATGGCAGCCACAGCCTGTTTGCACGCCATGTCGTACACAGCCGCCCATCCGGCTTTGTCCAACGCCACATCACGGTCGTGGCACGTCCCGATTCCTAAACGCAGAAGTTTGAAGAAGGCTTCGTCAGCCTGCATATATTTTGTTTTTCCCATCTTTATTTGTCTGTCTTTTTCACACCTCGTTTCCACAAACGTTTCTGCAAAGATAACATTTTTTCGAAGCAAATCGGCATTCCAACGCAAAGTTATTTTAAATCACTCACTATAAACCTATTACACCATATACAAATCCCCCGAATTCAATCTCAGCAGAATGAAAAATCAATCTCAGCCAAACGATTTTTCAATCTCAGCCAAACGATTTTCCGATCGAAGGAGATTGAAACCGTAAAGTCTGCACAGTAATTTCCGACACGCCTTTCCTTGTCCCGTCTGCTATCGAAAACAATCGTTTCTGTAAATTAAAACAACTTAAAAGGAAGAGGATACAAGGAAAAAGAAGTATATTTGCATCTAACAATATCAAATCAATTCAAAAAATGAAAATGAAGAAATTAAGCACAATGGGAGTAGCCCTTCTCGCCATTGTATTGGCAAGCAGTTGTGGAAGCAGCAAGAACGCCCTACAAACCAGTGCGTTGGAAGGCGAATGGAATATCATCACCGTAAACGGAAAAGAGGCTACGGCCGATAAGGATGTTTTTATCGGGCTGAACCTGAAAGAGAACAGAGTGTACGGCTGTGCCGGATGTAACCGTATCATGGGAGCCATCCAGGTGGATAAAGACAAAGCCGGGCACTTGTCTTTCGGGCAGGTGGCTTCCACACGGATGCTTTGCAGTGACATGGCTACCGAACGTGCCGTGCTGGAAGCTTTGGAAAACGTAACCGGCTATAAGGGTACGGAACAGGAGCTGACCCTGACAGACGGCAACGGCAACACCCTGTTCACACTGAGCAAACGTCCCGCCGCCACTTTGGCTTCCTTGAACGGCAAATGGAATATCACGAAGGTCTACGACGAAGCGGTAGAAGATATCGAAAAGACGGAGAAAACACCGTTCCTTGAATTCAATGCCGACAAAAAGACATTGCACGGCAATGCCGGATGCAACATCGTAAATGGCGGCATCGAACAGGAAGAGGGAAAACCCGCTTCACTGAAGTTCGACAAGTTGCTTTCCACGATGATGGCCGGGCCGGGCATGACGGTAGAAGGCAAAGTGCTGGAAGCCATGAACAAAGTGAGAAGCTTTATCGTCAAAGACGAGCATACGGCTGCCCTGTTGGATGAAAACGGCGCGGAAGCGTTGACGTTGGTGAAACAATAAAGGCGTCTATACCTGAAAATATTAACCGGGGGATGCCTGATTATCCAAAAGGGCATCCCCTTTTTAAACATCAATATCATGAATCATTTCTTTATGCATGCTCCCAAGTGGAGAACCGGAGCGGGCGTACTGACCCTCTTGGTATGGCTCGCTTCCTGTGGCCCGAACAACAAAACAGTGGAATACCCTTTGATTGAAACGGCCAATACCAACGCACTCGACATCGCAAAGGTGGAACTGACGGACTCAGCTACCATCCTGCACACCGACGCGTATTACCGTCCCCACAACTGGATTCGCATTTCTTCGGAATCGTATCTGCAAGCCGGGGGAAAACGGTATATGCTGACCGGTGCCGAAGGAATCACTCCGGACTCGCTTTTCTGGATGCCTGAATCGGGCGAAGCTTCTTTTACCCTCCGCTTCGAACCGCTCCCTTCCGGCACGCCATCGTTCGACTTCATCGAGTCCGACTGTGAGGACTGTTTCAAGCTTTTCGGAATAGACCTGACGGGAAAGAAAACATTCGACACGCCGGACGAAGTGCCCGAAGACTTGCGGCAGGCCGACGGGGAAACGACGATGCCCGACCCGATTTTCAAAACGGGCACCACGACCGTCAACATCCATTTCCTGCATTATCGTCCGGAATTAGGCAAAGAGGCTAACCTCTACGTCAACACCCTCTTCGGGACGCAACAGTCTTATACAGCCACCATCGACCCCGAAACCGGCAAGGCTTCGTTCAGTTTCCTGCAATGCGGTACGGCGAAAGCAGCCGTAGTCCTCAACAACAGTGCAGCAGGAAGCGCATGGCTGGCTCCAGGCGAAACGACTGAACTGTATGTGGACATGCGTGTATTGGGGTATTACCTTTCGCTCCGCCGTGAGGAAAAGAAAAAAACGACATATCCGGCTACTTTCCAACGACTCTATTCCTCGGGCACGTATGCCAACCTGAATAACATCGACAACCAATTAGACAACAGTCCTTATTATGGCATGAACTTGCTTACTGGAGAATTTGCAGACTACCGCATGACCTCGGCCGAATATGCCGCCCATGTCGTGGACACCTACAAGGCCCTCGAAGACAGCATCGCCCAAAGCAACCTTTCTCCGCTCAAAAAGGAAATGAAACTGCTCGCTCTTCGACAGGATGCCTTCTCGGCCATGGCACAAGGCAATTACCTGCGCGAACATAACTACCGATACATAAACCATCAATGGGATTACAACTTCAAAGTGGAAGGTATCGAACCGCTGAAACCGGAGGATGCCAAGACCATCTGCCAACTGTTTGATATCAACGATTCCAAACTCTTGATGGGAATCTACCTTTCGGACTATGTGCGTGCCGCCAGTTCATCCTCTTTCGACTGGCCGCAACTGGCCGGTATCCCAAAAGGACTGGTAAAGGACTTGCGCCAAATCGCCGGTTACCCAGCCAAGGCGGAGAATGTCGTGCTCACCGATGCGGACTTTGCCCAAATGAAAGCCATGGACAACCCGTTCTACCTCGAAGCGTTCACCCTCATGCAAAAGAAGGCCAAAGACGAACTGGCCGCAATGGAAGCCCAATCGAAGGTGGAAACCACGCCCGACGTGCCCAAAGAACGGCTGTTCGACGCCCTCATCGCGCCCCACAAAGGCAAAGTGGTGCTCGTGGACTTCTGGAATACCTGGTGCGGCCCGTGCCGTGCAGCCATCCAAGCCAACGAACCACTCAAATCCTCCAGTCTGAAAAGCGATGACCTCGTATGGATCTACATTGCCAACGAAACCTCTCCCATCGTGAAATACAAGACCATGATTCCGGACATCCAAGGCTTGCACTACCGACTGAACCAGGAACAATGGGACTACCTGTGCGACAAATTCAAGATAGACGGCATCCCGTCTTACGTGTTAGTGGACAAGTCGGGCGCATACAAGCTGCGTAATGACTTCCGTAACCACAAACTGATGGAAGAGACATTGAAGGAAGAGTTAAAGAAATAAGGAGTCTTACATCAATAGCAGATTATGAAAAGGATATTAGTCTCCGCACTGCTGTGCATGTCCTTATTCGCTGCGGCGCAGGCCCAGACCACCCATACGGTGAAACTTGTGGACACCCAGTTGCAGGACGTACTCAACGTACTCGAAGACATGGACATCTACATACATCGTTTCGACGTGAGTCAGTTCCTCGATGCCACATATCACGTGGAAGTCTATGTGGAAGAATACAAGAATAACCAGAAGACGGGGAAAGTGCACCACTTCGACTTGGGCAAAAACATCCGCTCGTTAGATGAAATTTCGGAAGAACACCGGGACGCTTTTCGAGAGACATACCAAATCCCCGCCGGGAAAAAAGAATGGGACAACATCAAGGAGATTTCCATATATATAAGGAAAGAGGAAAGGACGGACACCACTGCCGCCATCCGTATCTCCAGTCCCAACGTGGGCATCCAAGGTTTCCCGTTCACGTTGTATCCGGCCGACGGAAAGAAGTTCATCAGTTACCACACGCGACCTTTTGCCGCACGTGCGGTAAAAACAGCCGATGAAATGAAAATCCCCCTCTTGCTATACGGCTCGGTATGGGCGGAACCGGGGACGACTTTCTTCCGTTTCTGTGGTGAAAACGAGATAGACCCGGAAATGAAAGCGGAAATCCTGACCCATATCCCTCACCACTACGTGATAGGGTTGCAGTTGAAGAATGAATAATTTGGAGAAGGAGACACAAGGCGCCGAGGCGGGCTTTTCTAAAAGAGAAGCTCGCCTTTGCCTTGACGTACGACCTCGAAAGCGTCGTCCACACAATTCACCACCGTCGAAGCCTCGCTGCCTCCATATCCCCCGTCGATGACCAAAGCCACGCGGCCTTCGTATTTCTCATGAATCAACTCGGGGTCGGTGGAGTACTCGATAATTTCGTCTTCGTCGTGCACCGACATCGTGAGGATGGGATTCCCCAACCCGTCCACCAGTCCACGCGCAATACTGTTGTCCGGCACACGGATACCCACCTCTTTCTTATTCTTATATATTTTAGGAAGCCGGCTGCTTGTAGGCAGGATGAACGTGAACGGCCCCGGCAAGTTCTTCTTCAACAGTTTGAAAGCGGCGTTGCTGACTTGTGCATATTCGCTGATATTAGACAAGTCATAACAAATAATCGACAAGTTGCTCTTTTGAGGGTTCACCCCCTTCAGCGCACAAATCTTCTCCACCGCCCGTACGTTCAGGGCATCGCATCCTATGGCATACACCGTGTCGGTAGGATAAATAATCAGCTCTCCGTCCCTCAGCATTTTAAGGGCCTTGGCCATCTCACGGGGATTCGGGTTTTCCGGATAAATTCTAATCAGCATGATTTCTTTCCTTTTTATAGTCTACAAAGGTATCATTTTCTTTTGGTTTCACAGCTACAAGCTTACAATATAATGAAAAACCGGAGAGCCATGCTTCAAAATATAATTTTTTCGTATCTTTGCGTGCAGTTAGACGAAAAAATAGACTCAAAAACATTACAAAATGGCAAAAATAACCAAAGAAATGGCTTTGCACTATCATGAACAGGGCAAGCCGGGTAAAATCGAAGTGGTGCCAACCAAGCCCCACAGCACACAAACGGATCTCTCATTGGCTTATTCGCCCGGCGTGGCGGAACCGTGCCTCGAAATAGAAAAGAACCCACAGGATGCCTACCGCTATACGGCCAAGGGCAACCTCGTGGCAGTAATATCCAACGGTACCGCCGTCCTTGGGTTGGGCGACATCGGTGCGCTGGCTGGTAAACCGGTCATGGAAGGAAAAGGACTGCTCTTCAAGATATACTCGGGCATCGATGTGTTCGACATCGAGGTAAACGAGAAAGACCCCGAAAAGTTCATCCAGGCCGTGAAAGCCATCGCGCCGACTTTCGGCGGCATCAATCTGGAAGACATCAAGGCACCCGAATGCTTTGAAATCGAACGCCGTCTGAAAGAGGAACTCGACATTCCCGTCATGCACGACGACCAGCACGGTACGGCCATCATCTCCAGTGCCGGACTGTTGAATGCACTGGAAGTGGCTGGAAAGAAAATCGAAGACGTGAGAATCGTTGTGAACGGAGCCGGAGCTTCGGCCGTATCATGCACCAAACTGTATGTGTCGCTCGGCGCACGGTTGGAAAATATCGTCATGCTGGACAGCAAGGGCGTGATTTCAAAAGACCGCACCGACCTGAACGAGCAGAAGCGTTACTTCGCCACCAGTCGTACGGACATCCATACGTTGGAAGAAGCCATCAAGGGCGCCGACGTATTCCTCGGCTTGTCGCGCGGCAATGTGTTGAGCAAGGACATGGTACGTAGCATGGCTCCGTCACCCATCGTATTCGCATTGGCTAACCCGGTACCTGAAATCTCGTATGAGGATGCCATGGATTCGCGTCCCGACGTGTTGATGGCTACCGGGCGTTCCGACTATCCGAACCAGATTAACAACGTCATCGGATTCCCTTATATCTTCCGTGGCGCGTTGGACACCGGTGCCACGGCCATCAACGAAGAAATGAAGCTGGCCGCCGTACGGGCTATCGCAGGAATTGCCAAACAACCCGTGCCGGACGTGGTGAACGAGGCTTACCACGTGAACAACCTCACTTTCGGTCCTTCATATTTCATCCCGAAACCGGTAGACCCGCGCCTCATCACCGAGGTGTCCATGGCTGTGGCCAAAGCTGCCATGGAAAGCGGAGTGGCCCGCAAGCCCATCGAAAACTGGGACGCTTACGCCCTCCACTTGAAGGAACTGATGGGGTATGAGTCGAAACTGACCCGCCAGTTGAGAGATACGGCCCGCCGCAATCCCCAACGCGTGGTGTTTGCCGAGGGTATCCACCCCAACATGCTGAAAGCCGCCGTGGAGGCCAAGGCTGAAGGCATCTGCCATCCTATCCTGTTGGGTAACGACGAGCGTATCGAGAAACTGGCGAAGGAACTCGACCTCAGCCTGGAAGGCATCGAAATCGTCAACCTGCGCCACGACCGCGAAGCCGAACGCCGCGAACGTTATGCCAAGATACTGGCCGAGAAGAAAGCCCGCGAAGGTTATACATTCGAAGAGGCCAACGACAAGATGTTCGAGCGCAACTACTTCGGCATGATGATGGTAGAGACTGGCGAAGCGGACGCATTCATCACGGGCGTGTACACCAAATATTCCAATACAATCAAGGTCGCCAAAGAAGTCATCGGCATACAACCGGAATACAACCATTTCGGTACCATGCACATCATGAACAGCAAGAAAGGTACGTACTTCCTGGCGGACACGCTTATCAATCGCCATCCCGACACGGAAACGATGATAGACATTGCACGACTATCCGAAAAGACCGTGCGTTTCTTCAATCACGAACCGGTCATCGCCATGTTGTCCTATTCCAATTTCGGAACGGACACATGCGGAAGCCCGGCCAGCATCCATAAAGCCGTAGAGTACATGCAGGAGAACTACCCGAACCTACCCATCGACGGCGAGATGCAGGTGAACTTCGCCATGAACAACGAGCTGCGCGACCGTAAGTACCCATTCACTCGCCTGCAGGGTAAGGAGGTCAATACCTTGGTATTCCCGAACCTGAGTTCGGCCAATGCCGGTTACCAGTTGCTCCAGGCTCTGAATGGAGACGAAATAGAGATGATAGGCCCTATCCAGATGGGGTTGAACAAACCGATTCATTTCACCGACTTCGAAAGTTCCGTACGCGACATCGTGAACATCACGGCCGTAGCGGTCATCGATGCCATCGTGATGAAGAAAAAGAACCAATAACCCACGGATTATACTAAAAGGAATCAGGATGCACTGCCAAAGAAAAGATTGTGCATCCTGATTCCTTTTAGTATAAACGGGAATAATATTTATCTCCCTCCTATGCCCTTTCCTAAACTACTGACAAACAGACGGGTCATGCTCTCAGCCCAACTTCTCCCTACGTTTTCTCAAAAACAAGATTCATCTTTCAGAACACAATGTAAACCCTTCGCTTTATGTATATTAGCTCCCTGAAGGATGGAACCTACATCTTTCAGCTCTCTTTCAGGTGACGGACGATAGTCCTCATAAGCCAAACGATTTTCCGTTGTGCTCCGAACGATTTTTCAATCTCAGAAGAACGAAACGCAGATCTGCGCCAAACGAAAAGCGGCATTCAGCCCGACTTATGACTGACATGGACTGAAAGATAAAGATTTGAAAGTTCAGGATGTATCCGATTTGTATTGAGATAGTTACGGGGCATCCTGAAAGATGAAAGGCATTTTCCGGAAAAGTATGGAAGAGGGAAAGGCATGGGGAGTGTCGAGTTCGACGGCTATCTGGTTTCTCTAGAGAAAGATGGCACAAAGAAGCGCAAAAATGTGCAGAAACGTACACTAACGTGCAGGAATGTGCACTAATGTGCGGAAACATGCACAAACGTGCAACCTCCGCCGTGCGTCCCCCTAACTTTGCCGTAAAAAACGAAGCACATGGAACTGAAACACATCGTAAGGA